>ENA-OURV01000320-OURV01000320.1-human-gut-metagenome-genome-assembly--contig:-NODE-320-length-41005-cov-6.239487_pt1 | contig 41005 bp, 48 predicted proteins | sample MGYA00242141_ERZ509072 | MGnify/ENA primary metagenome ERZ509072 (study PRJEB26280, sample SAMEA2338763) | human gut metagenome | biome: human gut; feature: human-associated habitat; material: faeces... | reverse complement strand
TAATTGTCGATGGGAACCAGCCTTTGGATTTGGGGAAAAAGGGTCGCGCGGGCGCCTTTAATTTTTTAAGGTTTTTTGCGGTGGCTTGCCCGGTGGAAAGGAACTTATTTGCGCGCCGGCGCATGGGATAATGGAGGCGAATTTTTTTAAGATATGCAGTGGGGTAAACATACAGTATTGCGCAATATTGCGGTATTTGCCGCGGTGATATTTGTTTGTCTTTTCGCCCCGTCCGCCGTGAGAAATTTTACGTCTTCGGCATTTGAGGAATTTAGGGCGCCGCTCGACTCAATACCGTCGCATTTGTCCGACCTTCAAAAGTATTGGAGCCTGCATTCAAACTCCAAGCGCGAGCTGATTGAGGCAGGGAGGGATCTCGCGCGGCTGAATTCGGCGTACGAGCTAAAACTCATGGAAAACGAGTCGCTGCATAGGCGGCTCGAGAGGCTTGAACGCATAATGAATATGCCGTCGGACCCGAAGTTTAAATATGAAATCGCTAGGGTTGTGCGGCGCGACGTGAACGCCTGGTGGCAGCGCCTTGTAATTAGAAAGGGGTCTTTGCACGGAATTAAAGACGGTTGTGCTGTGGTTTGTTCGTCCGGCGTAGTTGGTAGAATTGCTGAAGTGGGGCTGCACACGTCCGTGGTGGAGCTTGCGAGCTCAAGGAGGTTCAGAATGGCGGCGCGGTTTGCAGGCGACGACAGGCCCGTCATATACTACGGCAGGGGCGGAACTTCGCTCCATATTGCTGAGGGCGAGGTCGTGGACGCTCCGGCGGATATCGAGCCCTCGCGCGAAAAACCTGCGATGCTCGTGACATCGTCGCTCGCGGGAACTTTCCCCGACGGGGTTGAAATAGGAAAAGTTTATTCGCTATCAATAGGGGCTGACGGAATTTTTAAGTCCGGCAGGGCATATTCGATCTCACGCAGTTTCTTGTAATCATACCGCAGGATATTGATGGTACGCAGCACCCTGCCATTGTTAGCCACGAAATTGCCGGCTGCAATCCGTCGGCGGATCTGTTCTTTTTCGTCCATGCTATTTACCTCCCCGGATCTCCAGCAGAATGTCCATGATCCGGTCCAGCTTCCGGCGGGTATCCGCCTGCTCCCGGAAAAAATCCTCCTTGGTGATGTAGTCCTCCTTGACCTTGGCGATGTCCTCCCTGCACTTATCCAGCTCCGTGATAGTCCTGCGCAGGAAGAATGTCAGCGCCCCCACTGCCAGGCTGATCACGCCCTCGACAATTGCCACGATTACGTTGATGTCCATGATCTATCCTCCAAACAAAAATGGTATAGCTCGATCTCTCTGATCAAACTATACCATTTTAATTATGCAATGTAAAACAACCGATATTGCCGGGTTTATCCCTGTTTAAACAGGGGCAGCTGGTCATCCGTGGGTTCGTTTTCGATCCGCTGCTTTTCACCGCGCACGATCTTATGGACGGTGTTGTCCGCCAGATCATATTTAATCGCCAGCGCATGGGCATTGCAGCCATTGTATTCGCGGCGGATCCTGCGATCCCGTTCGTCCTTTAGGATAGACGCTATTTTGGCAATGTAGATGGAGCTGCCGCCATAGGTCTGGGCAAGCGTTCTGTACGCATCTATCCCAATGCACTCTGCTATCTCCCGCTGTTCACCCTCCAGATCCGTCATTTCAATGTCGTTGTGATCCATGCGCTGCCTCCCATCTACACGTTGATCATTTCTTTTGCTTCTCCAGCTCCGCCAGCCGTTCCGCAGCCTGCCGGATGACGGCACAGCCATGTACACCACAGCTGTGCTCATATCCACACCCCAGGCAAGCCAGGCTGCCGGTCTGTACCATCAGACGCCGGAGGGCCTTGATCAGCTCCTGATCTGTCATATATTCACCCCTTTCTGTCTCGCTTCAGCTTCTTGACCTCCGCCGAATATTCCAGCCGCTTCAGGGACTCAATCAACTGTGACCCCTGTTCCTGGGTGAAAAACCGGAACGGGTTTTTCGCCATCATGTTTGGACGTTGCCCCACGAAGCGTTCAGCCGCACCTGCCAGCCGATCTGCAGGCGGAACTTCGGATGGATCCGACTCGCACACACTGTAGATCAGCCGCCAGCATTTATTGATCTGTGATGGGGTCATCTGCCCCGGCGGGTATACGCTGGGATCCGGAGCAGGCTTGCGCCTGTTGGCATCCGGAGGTGCACTCCGTTTGTCCAGCTCCCGGATCACCTCCCGGGCTTCTGCGGCGGTCAGCTGCCGGATGCTGTCCTTGCCGGTGACGGCATACACCAGGGCGTGCAGGTCGTCTCCATCGCCCTTGGTGGACATGCCCAGATCCCGGGCTGCGGCGTAGATCCTGGATATCTGGCTAGTTGATATCGTCGTCATCGCTGTTACCTCCGATCAATACAGCCATGATCAGGGCGCCGGTGATGCCGCCCAGGATCAGACCAATCAGGAATAGTGCCATTCTGCATCCCTCCTTATCTCGTGCCCTGTTTGTACGATGCACAGGGTCGGAAGATCCGGGCGTTCAACCCCCTGTCTGTGATGTGCTGTACTGCCGCCTGTTCAGCCAGAAAAACCAGATAGACGATTGCGCCGCCTTCTCGCTGGGCGGCAAGATACCTACCGGTGATCCGGTTCTTGATGCGCCAAATGCGGTAGATCATGTGTCGTCCTCCTCGTCAGCTGCGCTGCCGGCTCTCCGGATCACCACTTCATAGTGCTCCCCGGAAGCGTCTGTGAATGAGACGGTGGCCTCCTCCAGCCCACACGTTTGCAAAATAGCTATGCTCGTACTGCAGAATGTTGCCATTGCTTCTTCGTTGCTTTTAAAATCCACCATACTCTGATTCTCCCTTCATTTTTTTGCCCGGTGCCAGCGCTCCAGCACAGCATCCGTATTCCTCATCGCTGCCCGCCAGCACCCTTTGACCAATGCTGCACCCGGCGATCATAACGCAGTCAGGGCAGGCAATCCAGCGCCTGCCGTATGCGTCTATGTAGCTTACTGCGTGCTTGTTGCGGCCAATGTTCATGTACTTTTTCGCAGCCATGGCTAGAACCGATTCATCAGGGACTTGTAGTCATCCAGGTTGTAGCTGTGGGACTGCTCCGGCTGCTGGGGCAGCGTGACCTCATCCTCCCACCGATGGTCATTCAGGTACGATGCCGGGTAGGGGATATACAGCCCGTCCTGCTTCTTCCAACGTTCTGTCCGCTGTTTGCACCGAATGTCTGCCAGGATGATATCTAGCAGTTCCCGGGTCATATGCAGCCTGGCAAACGCCCGGATTGCTTTGGGCTTGGCCACCTTCTTGGGGTAGGCCTCCCAGAATTCATCAAATAACGGATTCCCCGTCGGGGTCGGTGTCCGCATGCTCTCCCTCCTCGTATGGCGTGATGCTCTCGCAGTTTTTCTCCAGGTGCCGCCGCAGGGCGGTGAAGGATGTCCAGTAGGGGGAATAGCTGTAGTAGGTGGCCTGTGCCGTGATCTCCTCCCGGATCGACTTCTTCTCCCGTTTCAGCCGCTCCCGATCCTTCTGGGTCAGCAGGCTGCGCTTTCTTTGCTGGAAAAACTTCCTGCGGATCTCGCAATCCTCCCGCAGCCAGTGGTAATCGATCTTGCCGTCTACATACACCACGATCACCAGCTGCATCTTATCCCGCTGCATGCTCAGGCTCAGAACATGACCGTCCGCCCGGATCTTTGCAATCGTGTAGGGGTAGTTCAGGATCTTCTGCTCTACCGCTGCCCATTGTTCCTTCGTCATGCGCCACCTCAGCTGATGGTCAGCTTCTTGGACGTGCTGCTGGTCAGGTAGTCCTCATACAGCGCCTTATGCTGCTGGCTGAACCGCTTGCTGTCGAACCGGGATGTGGTAACGTCCCTGTACCGCACGGTAAATACATCCACCGTCAGCTCCTCCAGCCCGAACTGGGTCATGGTGTCCTTGATCCGTGCCTTGGCGGCGTCCTGTGCCTCCTTGACCGCCCGGATATCCTGCTCCAGGGACTTGACCGCCAGGATGTCCTCCAGGACTGCGTCCATATTGATTTTGTCCATTTCATGATCCTCCTTATTTTTTATCGTGGCTCTGCGTTCTTGCGGGCTTGCCACCGCCTTTGGCCGCATTACCGATGCGGGGATTAACCCCGCTGGTAGGCTCGGACGTAGCCTCGCAGCTCTGCCAGCTCCGCCTTTGCCTCCTCCTTTCGCGCCTCATAGACCTCGATCAACCGCAGCTTGTCGTCAATGGCATCCTGGATGCAGCGCAGGACTGATCCGGGCACCTGTTCCTCCGGCGCTTTCGGAGCGGGAGCAGGTGGGACTTCCTGCTCCTCCTTTGCCTTGTCCAGCACATTCTTAACGGTGACAGCGGATACTCCCAGCTCCCTGCCAATGTGGGACAAGGTGCAGCCCTGTGCCCGCAGCTCCTTTGCTCTTGCGATTTTTTCCTCAGTCATCTTCCTTGTTCTCCTTTCGTGCACCTGCTCGGTGCTGTATCCCTTGGACTTGATGGATGCGATGGCGTCCACCAGTTCCCCGATTGCGATCTGCAGATCGTGCCGGATCTGCGATTCCGTCTGGCCGCTGCGCAGCTTGTCCAGGATCCGCCGTTCTCCCGGGGTCAGGGTCGTGGATTTGCCGCCGATATGTATCCAGTCAGCCATGCCGGACACCCCCGATCCAGCGATAGGACGCATGCTCACTGCCTTTCAGCTCCTCCGGGTATTCTGCATTGATCCCATCATTGTAGCCGTCCTGGTAGGCACGCTCCAGCCGATCCGGCTCCACGTTGTGCCGGCAGCTCCACCCGGCGCATGCCGCCAGCCCGATCAGGGGGAGCACCAGCAGCTCGCCCCCAAAGCTGCCGAACTGCCGCTGCATCAGCTGATCTGCAGCGGTCTCCAGCATTACGCAGGCTGCTACGCCGGCTAAAAACGCCGTTATGTACCGTTTAACCATGATTTATCCCTCCTTTAAATTTGCAGATCCATTTCCTTTGCCATGGCTACCAGACCAGCGTAGGAAATGTTTTCGTTGTCATACGCATTGGAAAATAGGTTGACACATCCACGGATTCCTTGCTCGGATCGTGCCACCCGGAGCAGGAAATCAATCTCCATATCGTTGATCCCCGGCTTGATGGGTGGGAACAGCTTGATGATGTCACTGCGCTGGGACTTGGCGGTGGCGAATGTAGCGGTGTACTTGGTGCGATTCTTCACCTGCGCCAGTGCGGATGACTTGGCTCCGAATTTGCTTGCGGTTTCGGCGTTACCTACCAGGCAAATGCCCACGGTCTGATCCCGCTGCTTGAAATAATCTGAAATGCTCCGGAGCATGTCCACGGTCTTCATACTCAGATGCTGACTTTCGTCCACGATCAGCAGCATTCCGTCCGACATCTTGTTGACCACGGAGCGCCAGATGGCATCCATGGACTTCTCATGGGGTGCCCCGATGGTATCAGCAATTAGCCCCAACAATGATTTGGAGCGGGCGAAGCACTCGTTGACAGTGACCATCACTGTGTTCGTTGGATGCGCACTGATGTAATGCTCGATGGCTTTGGTCTTGCCCACGCCGGCATCCCCGCAGATGACGGCGAAGCCGCCTTTTGCCTGACACAGCCGCATAATATCGCATACCGCCTCGGATACATAGGTGGACGCATAGGGGACTTCCTTCCAGGTCTGCGCCGATATATTCTTGACCGCAAAATATGCAGCGATCTTCTCAAACTGCCGTGCCGGATTGGCGGCATAGGTGTGTGCCAGCAGCTGGGACAGCGTCCCGGCATTCACGCCCAGCAGCTCCGCTGCCTTGTTCTGGCCGCCAACCTTGTCCGCCAGTTCCCGGCATTTGACCAGCAGCGCCTCTTGTTCTTCGGTATACATACTCAACCCTTCCTTTCCTTTTCAGCGTTTTCCGCCATACGTTTGATATCGATCACGGTTGCCATATCCTCTGCTCCAACTGCCAGTTCCGTTTGTTCCTCGTTGGCACGCACCGGAATGATGTTAGATGGCTTCTGAATCTTGTAATGCTCCAGCTTGTTCCGGTGTGCCCGGCGCACCGTCATATCCAGTGCAGCGATCCGCTGTGCCGGATCCAGCTTTTTCAGGTGAGCAGCTGCTCCATCACGCATATATCCATTGACACTCCGAAGAATGCGCATTGCATCTCCAACGGCATCCGGATTTTCCTCCAGGTAGTCCCGATACAGATAATCCGCCAGCCCCCAGGTGCACAGGCACCGATCTTGTTCATCGTACAGCCGCACGTATCGCAGATCCGCCGGATCGTACCGCACATACACGGATTGTCCGATCATCTTGAATGTTTCGGTCGGATCCATGTACCACAGATCCTCCCCGTGCAGCTTGATCCGGACGCCGTTTCGCTTGATCTTCTGCATTTGCGTGGAGCGGGCAAGCATCAGGTTCAGGTCAGCGTCCGTGGCGGTGCGCATGCCCACCTCTGCAATGGACTGGTTCCAGACCTCGATCCGGCTCATGCCTTTGTATTTGGTCTCGGATCCGCCGTATTCTTCACAATTGAAAATGCCATCGATCCAGGCTTCCAGCGCTTCGGACAATGCCTTGTCCTGTGGCAGCTTGCCGCTGCGGACGATGTACTTCAGACTTTCTTTCCGATCTACAACATTCCCACCGTTGTAGCCGGCAAACAGCTTGGAAAACTGCTCTTTCAGGGTCAGGAAGGTGCGCTCAATGGGCTTCGCTCTCGCGTTTCTGACCAACGCATTGCGCATTTCACAGCCAAGCCGAACCAGAACCGGGGGCGGATCGTACCCACTGCCTTTGCTTCGTTTCCGGAAGCCTAAACCGCCCATGTCGCGGGCAAGGAATTCCCGGCCGTTATCGGCGTAGAATACCTTTGGGATGCCATATTTTCGTATTCCATTCCGCAGTGCCAGGATGCTGGACTGTACGGACGGTGTCTCAGTGATGTTGTATCCCACCAACACGCCGGACTTGGCGTCCAATAGTGCGGTCAGAGTCGGCCTGTACTGTCTGCCGTTTGCGTCTACACATTGCACGTCCAGCGTATGGTTGTCCGCGATCCAAACGTCATTGGCGTTCAGTTTGTCGTAGCATCGGACTACATAGGGTGCATACCGGTCATGACAGGCCTTCTGTCCATCCCGGGTCAGGCATTTAACATAGTCGTCCACATCCCTGGCCACTCTATACCGGAACGCTCGTTCAGACGGGATACTGTCCAGCAGCTCTGGCATGTAGTCGCGGCACCACTCCACGGTATTCAGGTAGGACTGTGCAGCCGTTGGTTGGTTGTCGTCCAGCCAATAAAACAGATAAACGCTCCACAGTGCCGGTGGAATCCTGCTTTTGCCCTTATTCCAGCCGCCCCGGATCCCCAGAATGCCGTCATAGTCGTTCTGCTTGTAGGCGGCATATTTGCGGTACAGGATATCCAGGCTGATTTCCAGCTCCGGATGCTCCAGCTTGCATTTTGCCACAAACAGCGGATCCGCCTCTGAACGTTTGCCATACGACGCCCGGGTGTCCATCCAGTCCTTGATGATCTGGCACCACATGGCAATCCGGTCACGTTCCTGGGCGCTGTACGCCTCCAGGGGCTTCTGCTCTCGCTGCTTCTTCCGCTTTGCCGGGGGCTTTGACTCTGCCGTTTCCGGCAGCAGCTGCATGCTTTCCCGCAGGTGCTTGCCGTACTTGTGCTGGGCTTGCTCCGACAGGGCGGATACGGGGATAAGGTACATGTCCTTGCCTTTTACGCTTTTGGACACCTTGCATTCAACTGCCCCTGTTTTGCACAGTTTGCGCAGATACTGCACTGTGCATCCCTGCAGCTCTGCTGCTTCCTTGGTGGTGATATAGTCCATAGTCTCACTTCCTTCACGGCCTGCCATCTTCAGTGCGCAGCGGCCATCCTACGCAGACCGGGATCACTCCCGGTTTCGGCTATCTTGAAGCGCCAGCAATGGGTCCCGGCAGCCGGAGTCGAACCGGCTTTAGCTGCGCGAAGGTGAACGCAGATGCGCCTGCACCGGGTCACGCCTGTCGCAGCTCCTCCAGTTCTCTGGTCAGCCGCTTGCCGGCTGCCGTCAGCAGGTCGATCAGGTAGTCCGTCATGCCGCTCGGCTCCTGTGCCCGCCGGGCTTCCAGTCGAGTACGCTCCCTGTCCACCTGCTCCAGGCGATTCCTGATGACGGCGATCCGGCGTTCAGCGTCCATGCTGATCCTCCTCTCGGGCACGGAGCAGGTCGGATGTGCTGCATTTCAGATGAACCGCCAGCACGTCCAGCGTCCCCAGGGACGGATTTCTCCGGTCATTCTCAAACAGGCTGACGCTCATCTGCGACAGCCCGGAACGGTCTGCCAGCTCTGCCTGCGTCAGATCCAGTGCCTTTCGCCGGGCACGGATGATTTCTCCTAATGTCATATGATTCTTCCTTTCTGATAGTAGTTACGCCACCGGCCAGTCCTACTGGGGGCTTTTTTCTTTATACTTGTCTTCCCAGGCAACGCCGATCCAGTCCAGTACTCTGCCCCAGCCGTATTTATTTCCATCCTCGTCCGTACAGCAGTTGCGCATCCAGTACTCCCATTCGGCAGGATGGTCCTCACGAAGTCGATCAAAGCGATGCGGACGCTTTTCGATATGGATGCCAAATCCGCACATACTGCATCCGGTACGCTGCGCTCTGGTAGTCCGGAGTGTACCATCCTGGTCTCTCACGATCTCGCCGTATGCCTTTGGAACCGGAACATTAAGATCAAGCGCAAGCTGGAGAAGATCCTGGCGGGTAAAGATCGCAAATGGACAACTGCGGATAGTGCTCTTCCCAAAGTAGTTGCAGCCGTTTTTCATGAGCGCCATCTCACGCTGTCCGCCTTCGGATGCCATGAGCCCAAGATACGGCACGGAGTTATGCTGCTTTGCCCAGTCATCACATGGCTTCTCCTTCATGTAGTAGCAACACCTGGAGGAAACCTTGAAGCTTGGTGCGGGTCTGATGTCAAGATCTGGACGCATGTCTGCATAGTTACCGCCAAACAGCTTGATCCACTTGTCCTGCAGCTTGATCCTATCGCTGTGCTTGTACCCACCTTGTGCTCCCATATCTCCAGTCATGATCGCATGAATAAACGTTTGCTTATCCGCATTTGGCTGGAGCAGATAGCTGATTTTATTGGCTTTCGCTTTGCTGACTACAGGGAAGCCCAGCTCTTGCAATACCTGCGTCTTTGACATGTACGGCGCAATTGATTGCACGCCAAGCTGCTTATGAACTTCCTGATTTCCCTTATCCTCTAGGATTGAAACCGAAATAGCCGGTACATCAATCCCGATGCTGCGGAGAAAAACCAGAAGCGTGATGCTGTCTAATCCTCCGACGCTAACGTGGACATTATAGCCTAAAGCATGGCATTTCAAGTAAAACTGTTCTGCCCTGCTCCTAGCGTGGATCAGCTTCTGCGGGTACGGAAGCGCCTGCAATTCTTGAAATTCTTTGATTGTCATCTTTTCACCTACTTCTCTTGATTTTGTGGGGGATCCATGGTACAATGATATTGGGGTCGTATACCCTCATGTATTGCCCATGGTTTTATTATAGTGCATTTAAACGCACTTGTCAATACAATTCGTGCGTTTAAATGAACTTTGTGCGTATTGCACATGATTGGAGGTGTCTTTTTGTATGTTTTATGATAATCTAGTGGATGCCTGTGCAAGAAATAAGTGTAAGGTTACCCCGGTCGTACTGGAATGTGGCGGGGCAAAGGGTTCTATTGCAAACTGGAAGAAGGGATCAGCCCCAAATAGTGATATTGTTGTGAAGCTGGCAGTGCGTTTAAACGTAACTACTGACTTTCTGCTCCGAGGCATTCAAAATGATACAGCCTTTTTATCTGATGACCAGAAGCAATTGCTGATGTACTATAATTCTGTAGATGAGCTTGCACGGGCACGCATATCAGAGCGTGCAGAAACACTTGCAGAGCAGCAGGCAGAGGAACGTGCCCGGGAGCAGGCAAAGCGCCAGGAGATCCGGCGCAGCGTCCCAGAAGAATCTGCGCCGTGCGAAAGCATTGAAATCCCGTTTTTTGAACTGCCAGTATCCGCTGGTCTAGGTGTTGATCTGCTGGCACAGGATGGGGCGCAGGAAACGATCAGTGTGCCGGCAACGCCTACTACCCGGCGTGCGGATTTTTCCGTTCTTGTAGAGGGGGATAGCATGGAACCGATGTTCTCTGATGGCGACATTGTCCTGGTAGAGCAGGAGCAGGAGGTGCCGGAGGGTCAGGTGGGCATTTTTGCGGTCAACGGTGCAGGATACATAAAAAAAGCCGGCCGCCGATGTCTGATCTCGGCGAACGACAAGTATGATGATATTCCAATCAGCCCGGATGATTCCGTGCGCTGTTTTGGGCTGGTGATCGGGAAACTATAGCAAGGAGGGGTTACATTGTTTTTGTTTAAAAAGAAACCACCGGTATTTATTCCGAACAAGATAGACCGTAAATGGACTCCTGAATTTAAGCAAGCTGTAAAGAATGCAAATTCTATGAAAACGGATCTGTTGGAGATGTCCAAACACGGGGTAACCTGTGGCGAATGCTCCAAGTACGAAGGTCGTGTTTTTTCGATCAGTGGGACAAGTAAGCGCTTCCCGCCGTTGCCAGAGTGCATAAAGGAAAGGGGAGAAGTTCACGAAGGATGCAGACATTCCTTCTACCCTTTTAAAGAGGGTGTGAGCAAGCCGATGTACGCCAAGAATATTGTGGCTTACAGCAATGCCCCCTTTGTAGATCAGAGAACCCCAGAACAAAAGCTACAGTACGATGAGGAGCAGACCAAACTCCTTGCAAAAGTAGAAAGCGAACGGCAGTATGACATTTTGAAAAAGCGTGCCCCGGATTTGGCACCCAAAACACTTGCTGCATTCAGCCGGATGCGTAACGCCAACAGTAAGGGGTATCAGTCGATCGTGCAACAGTGCGCTGATCGGAAGATTAAACTTCAATAGTATACATATTGTATACTATTGAATAGCTGTACCACCGGAAAGGGCAGATAGAGAAACTAGTTTCCCTATCCAGCCCTTTTTGTTTCCCTATTTCCCTATCCAGTCATGCTCTTGACCGTGCCGGTTCTTGGCCGGCTTGTCTTTAAAAACCCTGGTTTTGCGTGGTTTAAACGCCGTTTAAATTTTAAAATCGCTTTAAACGCCGAAAAGCCAAAAGCCCGTAGATTACCTAAACTAAGGTAGCCTACGGGCTTTTTCTTCGGAAATAGCGTCATGCGCCTTTTTGCAATTTATCACCCGGTTTTGCGTGAAATTCCACGTAAAACTGGGCTTTTTCTGTGTTTTAACGGGATTTTTCGGCTTTTTTCGTTTTCAGGCATTTTTCGGACATTGCATGTCTTTCAACACCATGCATTGACCTGGTTCACCCGGCTTTTTTCTTCCTGGGCCGTATAGGAAGGCATCTGTAATTCTCCTACAATGCCCCCGTCTGCCAGATAGATCAACCGATCCGCACGAACTGCCGCACGGGTGTCGTGGGTCACCATCAGTATGCTCTGTCCCTGCCGGTTCATCTCAGTCAGCAGATCCAGCACCTCCGTGGTATGCTTTCGGTTCAATGCCCCGGTGGGCTCATCGGCAAACAGCAGCCTGGGCGCATGCACCACTGCCCGGGCAATGGCACAGCGCTGCTGCTCGCCGCCGGATACCTGGGAGGGCAGATGGCTGCCCATACTCCAGATGCCCATGCGCTCCATCAATTCCTTTGCACGGCTGCGTACCGTTTCTCCAGGTATCGTCCTGTTTACATAGCCTGCCACCAGTACATTCTCGTACAGGGACAAATTGCTGACCAGGTGCATCTGCTGAAAAATAAAGCCGAAGTCCCCGCACCGGAGAGCCGCCAGTTTCTTTTCCCGCATGGTGACCAGATTCTCTCCTTTGTAAAGCACCTGCCCGGCGGTGGCACGATCCATGCCACCCAGGGCATACAGCAGGGTGGACTTTCCGGCACCGGAGACCCCCATGACCACGGTAAATTCCCCCTGGTACAGCTCCAGATCCAAACCGGATAAAATGTGCAGCTGATTGCCATTGTGGGCAAAGCTCTTGCAAAGTCCGCTGGCGGACAGAATAGATTGTTTCATATAGCCTGTTTCCTTTCTATGATTCTGTCCTTAGCATACCACAGGGGATATTAAGAAGTCCTTAAGGCAGCACCATACAAAGCCACTAAGCATGCTCTGAGCATTGTTGCCTGAGCAGCGGCAGCTGCACCAAAGCCTCCAGTCCCTCCGGATGGTTGTGGAGCAGCACCCTGCCTCCCATTTTCTCCGTCAGATACCGGACGATGTACAATCCAAGCCCGGAGCCCTGAGCGGTACCGCAGTTTTTACCCCGATAGAATTTTTCAAACACAAAGGGCATATCCGCATCCGGAATGCCGCCGCCCCGATCCCACACATGCAGCTGCGCCATGCCCGCCTGCTGATCCAGGCTGATCAGAATAGGGGGCTTTGCATACTTTCGGGCATTATTGATGAGGTTTTCTAAAATTTGCGTAATCCGCTCCGGATCTCCCATCACATACATGGGGGATGCCGCCTTCTGGCAGATCACTTCTTCCTGACCGGACAGCTCCTCCGCCGCCTGTCCCACCAGGCTGGACAGCTCCAACCGTTCCCTGCGGATCTTCAGCCTTTCCAGATCCGACAGAGCATGCAAAAACAGATCGTCCGTCAGCTGGGATACCTGGTCGCACTTACGCATGATAACGGACAGATACCGGCTCCGGCGCTCCGGGGTGGTGTCCATATTGGCTTCCAATCCCTCCGCATAGGCTCGAATAGAGGAAACCGGCGTCTTGATGTCATGGGACAGAGTGGCGATAACGGTCTTGTTGTTTTCGATCGCCTCCCGTTCTCCGCTTCTGGCCTTGGTGATCTCCCGGCGCATATTGTCAAATGCCCAGGTGAAATCCCCAAAGTAATTGGCACGCTGATACCGAAGGGGTACGTCAAAATCCCCTTGGGCAAGCCGGGACGCAAAGTCCTTCAGCTTGTCAAAGGGACGCAGCACTGCAACGTACAAATACCCGAAGGCGGCTGCCAGGGTGCAAAGGGCAGCGCTCCATAGCAGCCACGCCTGGCTGTGATCCGGAGCGGCAGGCTCCATACGCACCAATTCCTGCCGCAGCTGTGCAGCAGACGCCCCGGCAGCCTGGGCATCCCCCTGGGCAAGCTGCTGCTCCATATCGTTGGTAAGCAAAATCGCCGCCGTCTGGGCTTCCCGGGTACTCTCCCTATCCTGCCAGGTGATCCGGAAGGTCAAACCGGTCAGCACTGCCGCAAACAGCAGAAACATGCAAAACAGTCGCTTTTTCATAAGCTTCCCTCCGGTGTCAGCATATAGCCCACTTTAAACACGGTACGAATATAGATGGGGTGCCCCGGATCCGGTTCCAGCTTTTCCCGAAGCCAACGGATGTGCACCGTCAGGGTGGAAGGCTCCACCGACGAAAAGGCGCCCCACACCTCCGCCAGCAGCTTGTCCTTGGGCACCGCCTGGTCGCAGTGGCTGCAAAGATATGCCAGCAAGTCGAATTCCCGCAAGGACAGCCCCACCGGCGCCCCATTCCTGGTCACACGTCTGCCGGTCAGGTCCACTGCCGTATCCCCAAACCGGAACACTTGCTCACGCTGATTTCCATACACCCGGCGCACCAGGGCATTTACCCGGGACAACAGCTCCTGCATGGAATAGGGCTTGGGCAGAAAATCATCCCCACCAATGTCAAAGCTCTGAATCCGGTCGCTTTCGCTGGTACGGGCACTGGCGAAGATCACCGGGGTATCCGAAACCTGCCGCAGGCTGTGGCACAGCTCAAAGCCCGTGCCATCCGGCAGGTTGATATCCAGCAGGATCACATGAAACCGCTGCTGTTCCAACATGTCAAAGGCCTGCTGACTACTGCCTGCCCACTGGGTGCAATAGCCGTGATCCTCCAGCATATCCGCAATGATGCCGGACAGATCCGGGTCATCGTCAATGATGAGTATGCGCTTCTCCTCCATACTGCTCCTTTCACGGGCAAATCCGGCGAATCGCCCTGTCCGATGCATCCGGGTATCGCTTTAAGATCTGCTGCCAGATCCGGTCATAGGAATCCGCCGGGGACTCCCCGTATGCGGCGGTAACTGCTTCATATCCCCACAGCTTCTCCGGGGTGCAGTACCGGGCGGCGCTCATGCCGTAGGGAACGCCCTGCTTGCTGAGCCGCTGCTGGAAATCCTCCGTCACCAGATATAGCTGCATTTGCAACCGGGTCAGCGCCCCCTCCGGGCTTTTGCCCGTGTCCAGAAGCTGCCGGATCTGCCAGGAAAACAGGGATGCACCCTCTGTGAACAGTTCCATGATCTGACGTTCCCGGTGGCCGGCTTTCCCGGCTTCATAGAGACTGTCGAAATCATAGCCGTCCCGGCGGTGATTCACAAAAAGGGGCAGCCACTCCAGGGACAGGAACCCTGCCTTGCCGCTGAAAAATTTTCCGTAAGCCACCCGGTGGCTCCGGGCGGCAATGCTCCGCCACTCCCAGGGATCCCGCTCCGGATCTCCCGTCCACCAGTCCGCCGCCAGGGTATGCTCTTCCACGGAAAAGCCCGGAATCTCATTCTGGAACAAGGGCAGGAAGCCTGCCTGCTCCACATAGGCGATCAGCCCTTCCGGATCCCGGATCCGGCTGGGATCCGAAGCCTCCGTGCCGTGTAACATCCATTCGCCGTTTTCGTGCCGCATGATATCCTCCTAAATGAACGCATAGAGCAGCAGCAATGCCGCCAGATATGCCAGATTGCAAAGGGTGAACACACCCATGTACCGCTTGGGCTGACTGCCGGGTGCCGCCGCATACAGCTTGTAGGTGATGAGGCTTGCCATGGAGGCGATCAAAGTACCCAATCCCCCCAGATTTGTGCCGATCAGCAGCGCCCTGCCGTCTTCCGAGAGACCGGACAGCAGAATCGCCGCCGGCACGTTGCTGATGACCTGGGATGCCAGCACTGCCGTCAGCAGCTCCCTGCCTTGGAGAAATCGCTGCAATGTCCCGGACAGCGCCGGGATGTTCCCCATATTCCCCACAAAGATGAAAAAGAACACGAAGGTCAGCAGCAGGCTGTAATCCGCCTTCCGGAACAGGCTTCTGTCCAGCAGCAACAGGGCGATGCAGATCACCCCCAGCAGAATCCAGGGATTGAGGATCCGCAGCACCGTCAGCAGATTCACCCCAAACAGCAGGCAGTACGCCCCCAGCCGTCCGGGGCTTTGGATCCGGCACTGTGCCTTGGGCGGAGCAATGGGCTGCACCGGCAGGAACAGCAAACAGGAGCCTGCCAGCAATGCCAGGGACAGGACGGAATAAGGAGCAATGGCGCTGAGAAAGGTGCCCATGGAAAAGCCGTATCGATTGTACAGATACAGGTTCTGCGGGTTGCCCATGGGGGTCAGCATACTGCCCAGATTGGCGGCGGCGGTTTCCAGTACCAGCAGTCGGATGGTGATCCGATCAGCGTCCTGCCGTGGGATCCCCTCCAGCAGCAGCAGGGTAAAGGGCACCAGAGTCACCAGGGTCACGTCATTGGTCAGCAGCATGCTGAGAAAAAAGCACAGCAGCACCAGCAGCAAGCCCACCATGCGGACGCTGTGTACCCGGCGCAACAGCCCCTGGCACAGGGCAGTGAATGCGCCGGTCTGCCGGATGCCTGCTACGGTAAGCATCAGACACAGCAGCAGGATCAACACCCGGAAATCTATGTAGTCCAGATATGCGCCGCTGGGAGGCACCGCAAAGGCAGAGCCGACGGCAAGCGCTCCGGCAATGCAAAGCACCGCCTCCCGGCGAAAAAATTGCAGAATCTGTTTCATCAAACCTCTCCTTTATGTGTACCATACGGAAACACACCTGCTTATTATACACCTTTTCGACCCAATCTGCAAACAGAGCAGGCATGCAATCCGCATATCTGCTCTGAAACGTCATGCAGGCAGCTTTCTGCGCCACTGCCGGTAGAAAAGCATCCCCACGGCAGTGGTCACAAGCTCCGTCAGAGGGAAGGTGAACCAGAAGGCATGCAGCCCAAACCGGGACAGCAGCCACCCCAGAGGCACGAACAGCACCACTGTCCGCAATACCGTCAGCAAGGAACTGCGCACCGGAGCACCGATGGCTTGAAAGAACACCGGGAAGATCAGAGACAGCACCATGGGCAGGAAGGAAACGCCGATGACCCGAAAGCCGTAGCTGCCGATCCGGATCACCTGGAGATCCTGGGTAAAGACCGCCAGCAGCTATTCCGGAAACAGAGCAAAGCTGATAGTGCCCAGCGCCATCAGCGCCAGTCCCATCAGCACCGCATCCCGCAGAGTTCGGCGGCACCGGGCATACAGTCCGGCTCCGAAGTTATAGCTGAGTACCGGTACAATGCAGGTCTGCATCGCCCCCAGGGGAATGAAAAAGAAGGTCTGCCACTTGTAATACAGCCCAAGGGCGGTGACTGCCTGGTCGGAAAAGCCTTTGGGGATCAGATTCAGCCCCAGAATGTAGAAGGTATAGGCGGTCTGCATAAGAATATTGGGGAAGCCCACCTGGTAGATCCGGGGCACATACCGCCGGTATGCGGACAGAGGCGGAGATTTCCGGAATCCCCTGGGCATGACGATACAGGCAGCGGCGCACTGTCCCAAAACGGTGGCAATGGCTGCTCCGGCGATGCCCAGCTCCGGCACAGGACCTATGCCGAAAATCAGAATGGGATCCAGCACAATATTCACCAATGCACCCACGATCTGTGCTGCCATAGGCAGCTTCATAGCACCTCCCGCCTGGAGCACCTTGGTCCAGATGCTTTCAAAGAACAGCCCGAAGCTGCACACGCAGACGATCCTGCCGTAGGTCACCACGTCCTGTGCCACAGCAGGAGAATCCGTGGACATCCGGGCGTAGCCGGGCATGATGCACCAGCACACCCCGGCAAACAGCACCCACATGACAAACGCAAGCAGGGCGCCGGTACCGGCAGTCTCCCGGCTTTTTTCCGGCTCCCCCACCCCCATGAAATGCGCCATCAGAGTGTTGATGCCCACCCCGGTGCCCACCGCCAGGGCGATCATCAGCAGCTGTAAGGGGTAAATGATGGATAGGGCAGTCAGCCCCGTATCCGAATACCTGCCCACAAAATAGCTGTCCACAATGTTGTACAGCGCCTGGATCAGCTGGGCGAGCATCACCGGAGGTGCCAGCCGCAGGAGAATGCGGAACACATGGTCTGTTCCAAAATTGATGCCGTTTTGTCCACCGGCTTTCATGGTATCACCTTCAGATTATACACATAAAATACGTCGCAGCAGCACCAGGTCAAAGCCGTTGCATACGCCGTTCTTGTTCAGATCCCCGGCGGCTGCCTGTTGATCGGTCAGAGTGGCTGCCCGGATCAGATGCTTTTGCAGCAGCACCATATCCGCCACGGTCACTGCCCCGTCCAGATTCACATCCCCCGCAAGGGGCTGCTCCAGCACAGCAGCAACCCGGCACACGTCAAACAGCCTGGTTCTGACGCCGCTGGCACTGGTGACCTGAACCGCATAGATTCCGCAGTCCTGCGCCGATTCTGCCAGGATCTTATAGACAGCATTGGTGGCATCCGGAATGGGCTTGCCATCCTTGTACCACTGATAGGTCTGGTCTGCACCGGAGGTGTGGGCAGCAACGGACAGGGTATCACCCTTAGCGAGATTCACAGTCTGCTTGCCGGAATACACGTTGAAATCATCCTGTATGATGTAGCTGTCCGCCCGGATGGAACCGGCACTTTTCCAGGAATCCGCCTGATCCTGCACCGTGTAGTCAATGCCTGTCAGCTCCACACCGGGAGCAAGCCCCATCAGCTCCCCCAAGGGCAACCGGAATTCAATGGTACTGCCGCTGTGCTTCTGCACGCAGCCCAGGGGCACGCCGCCCTCCCCGTTGAAGTACACGAAGCTGCCCTGGTAATACATCCAGTAGCTTGTGCCGCTGCTTGCATTCCGGAAGGACAGGTTGTACACCGGGGAAGCAGCCTGCTGCTCCAGATCCGCCAGAATATACAGGTACTGATCGTCGTTGGTGATGTACATTCTGTTGCCTGCTGCATCCTCTGCGCAGAGCAAGGCATCCCGCCGCTCCGTATCGCTGGTCAGGGTACCGTCCACTGTCACAAGTCCCTGGGTGGTAAACAGGGTGCCGTCAGAACCGGTCACCGGATCGGAGGCATTGGTCTGATAGAAGCCGTTGTCCGTGGATCTCGCCCCTGCTTCAGAGGCGGTCACGGAAAAGCTGCCCAGATAGTTTGCCCCCAGCTGCTCGTTCCAGGTGTGTGCATTGGCAAACTGAACGGAGCGATATTCCAGCTGTCCCAGCGTGTTATCCCCGGTGGAAAGCTTGAAGTACACGTTCCATCTGCCCGGTTCCAGTGCTGCCGGCAGATGCAGGTCAATTTCCGGGGACACGGTGGTACAGGAATACCAGGTGCGGCTGTCCGCATCCACCTCTGTCCGCAGGTACTGTCCATCCTTCTCCAGAAGGATCTCCGCCTTCTGCCTGGGGATGGGATTGGCAAAGCCGGTGTTCTCCACGTCCATGCAGAGCCGCAGGGTGTCTCCCTGGGACACGCTTTCGCTCAGATCCGAATCCCGCAGCACGAACCGGTAACCCAGATGATCCCGCATAAACTGGAACACGGTCTGACCGTAATAAGCGCTGTTGTCCACGCCCTCCACGTCATACGCTGCACCGAAGGTATAATCCTTGTACAGCTGATAGATATTGGCGTTGATGTAGCTCAGGTGGGAGTAGTACATTTCCGGAACTGCATGCTCCGGCAGGTAGGTGTCATACTGCTTTGCAAAGTCCAGGTTGCCGGAAAATTCGCCGCCGTAATAGCTGGTCAGGGTTTGCTGCCGGAGCCATTTCAGATCCCGCTCCCGGTCGTGGAAGGTGCCCAGATCCGAGTTAGAGCCCATGTAGCCATCGTTGTACAGTCCCACCCGGGACGCCCGGCTGCCCGGCTCCAGCACATAGGTGCCCAGCTCTTCCTCGGTGATGCCTGCCCACTGGGCGAAAATATTCGGGGTACGCACCGTCACCGGAATGGGATCCGGCACCACATCCAGCATCAGCTCCAGCAGCTTTGCCTTGTCGGGAATGGAGCAGTACTTGCCGCCCCACTGCTCCCCGTAGCAGCCTACAAAACCGCTTTCCACAAAGCAAAGAATGTCCTGATAATCCTCTAAAAAGCCATCCTCCCGGATCTGTTCAATGTGCCGGAGCATCTGCTCAAAGGTGGCAGGCTCCGGATCCCGAACCCCGTTTGCATCATACCGGAACCGGAGCGCTGCCATGCAACCGTTCTGCCGGCAGTTTTCCAGGGTGGTACGCATGCTTTTGAAAAAGATCTCATCCAGGTCATAATCCGTACCGGGGGTATAGTTCCCATCGGAATCGGTGGTACCGTTGGAGCCACTGGAAAAGCCGCCGATATCCACGAACAGCAGCGTCAGATCTCCGGTGGGATTGTATGCCTTGGTTTCTCCGGGCTTGCAGCGGAACGCCAGGGTGGAGGTATACCCTGCACCGGGAGTACGCACCGTCCCCACCCATTCCGTATAATCGATGCCGGAATCCACCAGCCCTTCCCCCTGGGCGGAAGCAGCCGGGCACAGTGGCAGGACGCTGCACAACACTGCCATGCCTGCTGCCAGAATGCGTTTGAATTTCATAAAATCCTCTCCTTTGCCGAAAATCTATCGTCATTATAGGACAAAGCTACCGGAATGTCAAGACAGAAAAAAGCAGACGTGCAAGCACATCTGCTTTTTCGTTCAGTTCGCTTTCTTGGTATCATCCTCCGGCTCCGGACTGGGTCTGTCGAGAGCGTTGTCGGTGGATTCGTTGAATGCCTCCAGTGCGTCGAACCAATCTGCGTAGGACGCATCCTTTCGCTTATCCTGGAACTGCTCTGTTTTCGCCAGGTATGCACCCAAAAAGGCGGAGCATTTCCGGGCACCGTAAATGTTCATATGCATACCCCGGTCCCGGGTATCCGTAGACCATTCAATGCCCACCTGATCGTTGATCAGGTTCATATCCACATACTCCACGCCCAGAGATTCCGCAAGCTCCGCAACGCTATTGTGCCGCTTGTAGTTCCAGTAGGCTGTACTGGGGGTACTGATGAGCACCAGCTTTGCGTTGTTTTTCCGGCAGTATTCGTAGATGTTCTCCACTGCCTGCCGGCTCTTGCCGGGGATCTCCTCCTTGGCATCGGTCTTTTTCATATAGTTGAGCCTGGTGGAGGGGCGCACCCGGGCGTCGTACATATAGCCCTTGTTGTTTTCCCGGTGGGAATAATCCACCTGGAATGTCCAGTCGCTTGCCTGGAGGGTCTTCCACCGGTCATGATACCGGAACACAGGCAGCGTATTTTCTACGTCCTGGGAAATGACCTGGGACTGGGTGAAGATCTTGAAGATCGCATCCGTTTCCAGAAAGACGATCTGGGGGCTTTGCTGTTCAAATGCCTTCACCAGGAATTCCTCCGTATAGCAAAGGCTCTGTGCCGGGGTGCCGCATACAAAGGAGGTATAGCCGTAATCCCGCCAGATCTGCAAAGGGATAAAGGTGTTGTAGGTTTCGCTGTCTCCCAGGAATACCACATCAATGGTATCCTTTGGCTCGCTGAGCACGGCGTTCGCCCGGGGATCCTGGAACCCGGCCTCCGTGGTGTTTTCCTTCGGCCGGAACAGCACGGACAACAGCGCCAGCATGCCAATCAGAATCCCCAGGAACAGCAGACTGCAAAGCGTATTTTTAATGACTGTTCGCATGTATGATCTCCTTAGAAATTCGCATAAATCGGGTCAACCGGAATATACCCCGTTCCATAGGCACCGAATACGATGATGTACAGAATCAGCGCATACAGCACTGCCCAGCGTACCACCACATTCCGCTTCTGAAGGGAGGCTCTGACCTGGATGCCCTTTTCGTTCAGAATGCTGATGACAAATACGATCAGCAGCGTGACACCAACGATGATAAGGTCCTGGATATCCACGCCCAGGGTCTCCAGCAGATCCTCGTTCAGAGTGCTGAACCGGAAGTCGGTGACCATGCCCTTGAACATGGCAAAACCGTTGCGCAGACCCTCTGCCCGGAAGAACAGCTCGCCAATGACCACCAGAATGCAGCTGCGGAGGATCTGGAACAGACGATAGCCGAACCATTCCGGATTGATGTGCAGCTTTTTGTTTGTCCACTGAACCGCCGGGGCAATGATATTGCCGGTGAGGATCAGGGTAAAGTGATACATGCCGTAGAAAATATAGCTCCAGGCAGCCCCGTGCCACAGACCATTGCTGAACCAGACGCAGAACAATGCCACAGCACCGGCAAGCAGAGGGCCAAAGTGGTTGCCGATCTTCTTGCGGGCGGCGGAGGTCAGGTTCTTCATGGGCTTGGACATGGTCACCGGGTAGAAGATGTAATCCTTGAACCAGGCGCCCAGGGTGATGTGCCAGCGCTTCCAGAACTCGGAGATGGTTTTGGAGAAGAAGGGACGGGCGAAATTCTCCGGCATGGTAATGCCGAAGATCTGGGCAGTACCCATCACTGCGTCCATGGAGCCGGAAAAGTCCATATACAGCTGCACCGTGTAGCACACGGCTGCAATGGCGATCACGCCCCCCTGGAAATCCTTGTAGCCGGAAAATACCGTTTCGATCAGCGGGTTGAGCCGATCCGCCACCACCATTTTTTTCATCATGCCAAAGAGGATCCGCTGGATGCCCAGGGTCAGGTTGGAGAAGGTGATGCCCTTCACGTTCCACAGCTGCTCTGCGGTCTGCCCGTACCGGCAGATGGGGCCCTCCACGATCTGGGGGAAAAAGGACATGAACAATCCCAGCCGGAACAGATTCTCGTCTGACTTGATGGTTTCCCGGTACACGTCAAACATGTAGGAAACCGCCTGCATGGTGAAGAAGGAAATGCCGATGGGCAAAAGATACTTGGGGATCTCCAGCTGCAACGACAATCCCATATGCCCCAGCAGGGAATTGACATTCCGGGTAAAGAAGGGAGCATACTTCAGCGTCAGCAGGGTGCCGATGTGAAGCGCCGCCGCAAACAGCAGCACCCAGCGGCTCCGGAGCAGGTACGCATGCTTGATGGCCTTGCGTTCCGGCTTTTCCGCCGCCTTCACCGCTTCATCCCGCTGCCGGTGGATCCGATCCAGCCAGATGCCAAAGTAGTGGATGGAAATTGTAGTTAAGAATAGGTACACCACCAGCGTGCCGCTGATGAGCCAGTAGAAGCCTACGCTTGCCGCCAGAAGAAAGTATTTCTTTGCCTTCTGGGGCATCAGGGTATAGAGAATGATGCAAGTCGGCAGGAACACCAGCAGGAATGCCACCGTAAAAAACGAGGTCATTCCCACATAGCTGCCCCCCATCAGCAGGGAAGAGAGCGACATTTTAGTCCTCCTCTTGCAGGCGCTGAATCATGCTCCACATTGCCTTTGCGGAATTGAAGTTTGCCGGGATGATCTCCACAGCGGGAACAGTAATGTCGAACTCATCCTCCAGCTCGGCAATCAGGGAAATAATGGACAGAGAGTCCAGGTGATGCCCGTCGATCAAATCCTCGCAGGTGTTGTAGTCGATGTCCGGCTGAATGTCCTCCAGAATTTCAATAAGCTTGTCCATGATAGTTACTTCCTTTCTTTGTTCTTTGGCGGCAGTGCCGCTTATATCGTAACTCCCTTCCGGGAATTCCGTTCAGTCTGGGGTGTTCAGAGGCGCAGTATCGAAGGTCTGCCGCACACAGACCGGATCGCCCCCGTCCATCAGATACACCGCCGGGATCTCCCGGCTCAGAAACAGGGAAATGCCCTCTGTCATGCAGTATGCGCCGGTATTTTCAAAGCAGATCGTATCCCCGATGGATACCTCCGGCAGCTCCACCTGCTTTGCCACGATGTCGTTCATGGAGCACAGAGAGCCGCAGATGTTCCAGCTCATGGTCTTGGGCGCCTGCTCCTTGTCGCAGACGGACAGGAAGGGGTGCTTCATTGCCATATGCTGTCCGAAGTATACCAGGTGGTGCATGCCCCCGTCAATCAGCAGGTAATTCTGCCCCTTGTTGTGCTTGATGTCCACAATGTGGGTGTAGTATCTGCCGCAGCAGGCTGCAATGCCTCTGCCCAGCTCCAGGGTAATGTGGGGCTTGGATTCCATGGCGTTCAGCCCGGCGGAAAAGTCCGCCAGATAGGTTTCCTCGTCGAATACATCGTCCTCAAAGTAGCAGGCAGGAAACCCGGGCCCGTATTCCAGCTCCCGGGCGGTATAGCCGTATTCCTGCTCCAGCTTCAGCAGCAGCCCGTCCAGCTGCCGGATCTCCCGGCACAGCTTCTTGGCTGAGGTTTTCTGGGTGCCGGAGAAGAACTGGATCCCCAGGATATCCAGCTGGGGATACTGTGCCCGATCCCGGATGATATCCATGATATCCTCCTGGTTGATGCCGAACTGGCTGTCATTGGTAAGCCGCAGCAGCACCGGCAGGGTTCTGCCATAGGTCTTTGCCAGATCCCGCAGCAGGGCAAACTGGGTCAGGGACTCCACCGTATAGGTGCGGTCTCCGCCGGATGCCACCAGATGCTCCATGACGGAAGGGGTCTTGTACACCCCGGAGATCACCATCATATTGCCTGGAACTCCCAGCTTTTCGCAAATTTCCGCTTCCCCGGGAGAGCAGATCTCAAACCGCTCCACGTCCCGGAGCAAGCCCCCGATGATGAAGGTGTTCGCCTTTACGGCGTAGCACAGAGCTACTCCTTCCGGCAGATGCGCCCGCAGAAAGCGGATCCGTGCTCTTGCCCGTTCCAGGTCAAACACATAGAACGCAGACTCGCACTGCTTCAGAATTTCATTCAATTTGTTTTTCCTCCCACAAGCTCTGCCAGCTTCTTCCGGTCGATCTTGCCGTTCTTGGTCAAAGGCATATCCTCCACCCGGCGCAGGATCCCCGGCACCATGAACGCCGGCAGCTTTTCCTTCATTTCCGCATGCAGCGCATCCTTTTCCACGCTGCCGATATAAAAGCCCTTGAGCCGGGACTTCTTTTCGTCAAAGATGCAGCAGCAACGCTCCACCCCGTCAATGGCAGCCATTTCCCGCTCGATCTCCTCCAGCTCGATCCGGTGCCCCATGTACTTGATCTGGAAATCCTTTCTGCCGCTGAATACCAGGTCTCCGTTTGCATCATACCGGGCAAGATCTCCCGTCCGGTAAATGATTTCCGGATAGTGGGGATTCAGGGGATTGTGCACGAAGTGCACTGCATTCTGCTCCGGTGCTCCGTAATAGCCCAGTGCCAGCGCTGTGCCCCGGACGCAAAGCTCGCCCACGGTTTCCGGTGCCGTGATCCGGTGATCCTCCCCATCCAGCAGGAACACATCCTCGTTGGGGAAGGCGCTGCCGATGGGGATACCGGCGGAATAATCCCGTTCCTTGTCCAGAATATGGTAGGTGCAGTTGCAGGTGATCTCCGTGGGACCATACAGGTTCACATAGGTCACCTCCGGCAGGTGGCTCTGGAAATTCTTCAGCGCCTTCAGAGGCATAACCTCTCCGCTGAACAGGATTTTCCGGATGGTGTCCGGGGTCTTGTAATCCAGGGCGTGGAAGGTGGTGATGAGACACAGTGCCGATACCGCCCAGATCATGGTGGTGATCCGGTGGGCGCACAAAAAGTCGATCAGCTCCACCGGAGCGGAGAACAGCCGCCGGGGTACCACCACCAGAGTGGCACCGGTGCACATCGCCGAGTAAATATCCTTAACGGACACGTCAAAATCAAAGGGCGCCTGGTTGGCGATCACGTCTGATTCGGTGATGCCGAAGGTTTCCGTAAAGCAGTCGATAAAGTCCAGCACGCTCCGGTGTCCCACCACAATGCCCTTGGGGGTGCCGGTGGAGCCGGAGGTGAAGTTCACATACAGCGGATCCGTATCGATCCTGCCTCTGCGGATCTGTGCCAGCCGGTCAAAGTCCGGCTCTGTCTGCATCAGTTCCTCAAAGGTCAGCAGCTCCATGCCGGAGAAGATCCCGGCTGCTTCCTGCTTCAATGCCTCAGTGGTGACCATCACCCTGGGCGCAAGCACCGAGGCAATCTGGGTCAGTCGGCTTGCAGGCAGCTCATTGTTGAACACAGAGTAAAAGCCCCCTGCATACACGGTTCCGAAAAAGACAGGCAGTACGTCCGCGCATTTTTCCATATACACGCCTACAGGCTCCCCCGGGGCAATGATGCCGCTCAGGGCAGTACCGATCCGGGTACTGCACAGCCGCAACTGTTCATAGGTATAACGCTTGTTTTCATCGACTACGGCATCTTTCTCTGGCTGCCGTGCCGCCGATCGTTCCAGATAATCCAGCACATTGCAGATCATTCCAACGTCCCCTTTCACATACATAATCAGTATAGCAAACCGGTTCAAGGGGTTTCCCCGTGAACCTGCATTAAAATTGTCACAAAAGTGTCACAGACTATGGCGCTACCGGCAGGCGGATCTCAAACACTGCACCACTCTTGTCGTTATGGGCGGTGATGCTGCCCTTGTGCAGCCGGATGATGTCAGATGCCAACGCCAGCCCGATGCCCGTATTGCCCTTTTTGCCGGAATAGAACCGGTCAAATACATGGGGCAGATCCTGGGGATCCATGCCGCCCCCATCGTCCCGGATGGTAATGGTGATAATATGCCGATCCGCCTTGCAGGACAGCCACACTGTCTTGTCGCAGTGCCGCATGCCGTTGATCAGCACGTTCATAAACGACCGGGTCAGCTGATCCTCATCACAGCGCACCCGCACCGGCGCATCCGGAAAATCCGTCACAACGCTGCATTGCTTTTTGTTCTGGATCGGCTCTGCGGAGCGCAGACAGTCATACAACAGCTCCCGCACATCCAGCACCGCAATATGCAGTACTAACTGATGCACATCGATCTTGGAAATGTACAGGATCTCCTCCACCATCCGGGTCAGCCGGTCGCTTTCCTGCATGATGACCTCCGCCGAATGGATGGGATCCACCACCCCGGTCTGGATGCCCTCCGCATAGCCCTGAATCGCCATCAGAGGAGTTTTCAGCTCGTGGGAGGAATTCTGGAAGAAGCGACGCTGGTTTTCCTGGGATTCCTCGATCTGTCCTCCCAGCCGGAAGCCGATCACGCTCATGATGGCAGCCACACATAGGAAAATGGCGTCCAGCAGCCAGTTCAGCCGCTTGGTATACTGGACGATGGGCTGAATGTTCAGATACATGATGGTGGGCACCTTTTCTCCGTCCCAGGAGAACACGTCCTCATACAGAACCATGATGTAGTAGCCGTTGTCGGTTTTCAAAGTCCGGATCTGTCCGAAGGGAAGCCCCTGGCTGTCGTAATAGGACAGCACGTCATGCTCCGCACTCTGTACATTGTACTTGCCGTAGCTGTTGTCCGCCGCACTGTTCTCCGCCGGATCCTGCGTCAGGTCGATAAAGCAGATATCCCCGCTGAAAAAGATGCCCACATAGTCCAGGGCGGGCGCATCCTCAGACTCCTGCTTCTGCATGCTGCTCATATACTCCATTTCATAGGTGAGCGCCGCCTTGGCTTCCTTTTCAAAATGCACCGGCAGAGTCAGGTTGAGGATGATGTAGAAGGGCACGAACAGTAAGAAGATCGAAACCCAGATGGTCGCCAGGATCCGGACTTTGATGTGTTTCATTTTACAGGCTCCGATACCTCAAGTTTATAGCCGTAGCCCCAGATGGTCTGTACGCAGACGCTGCTGCCTGCCAGGGAGAGCTTCCGCCGGATCCGCCGGAGGGTTTCGTCCGTTACCCGGGTCTCCACTTCAGTCTCATAGCCCCAGATGGTTTCCAGCAGCTTGTCCCGGGCATATGCCTTGCCGGGCTTCTGCATCATATAGGAAAGCATCCGCAGCTCCGTCTGGGTAAAGCCGATGCCCTTGCCGTTGCAGCTGATGGTGTTGGCCTCCGCCGAAAAGGTCAGATCCCCCACCACCAGGTCATCCGGTTCCTCCGGCTGCACGGGCCGCCGGCTGTTCATTTCCATCCGGCGCAGCAGGGAACGCACCCGCATCAGCAGAGTGGTAGGTCGGAAGGGCTTTGTCAGATAATCGTCACTGCCGATGGTGATGCCCTGTACATAATCGTACTCGGAATCCTTCGCCGTCAGCATAATGATGGGCACATCCGTCTTGGCACGAAGCTGCTGACAGATGGTAAGCCCGTCCGTACCGGGCATCATAATGTCCAATATTACAAGATCCGCCGGTGCCGCCTGGAATGCCCCCATCAAAGCGTCTCCGGTTTCAAACGCCCACACCCGGTATCCGTCACTTTCCAGGAAGCTCTTGATCAGATCCCGGATATTCTTTTCATCGTCCGCAATATATATGGAATACCCCATAAAAAGCGCCTCCTCAAAAGCATGCTGCCGTCATAATACTATATTATTATAGTACGGCAAGCCAGAGCCTTCTCCGAAAATCTGCATGAAAAGTGTCATAAAACTGTCATGGGAAGGGATGCAACGCAACGCCTGCCCTGTGTGCGCGCTCACAAAATAGTATAGCATAAACCCATCCGCTTTTCAATGGGTGTTGGAAAACTTTCGGCGCTTTTTTTGCAATCCATCCATTTGCGCCGATTTTTTCACATCAAACAACGCCCTTTCGGCAAAATGCACAAAGGAATGCTCCAACGCCCTCCTGCATGCCAAAACAAAGGACTGCATAGCCGGATTCTCCGGAAGCATCGGCTTTACAACCGACGGCCGTTATGCTAAAATAAAGGCAGCACCCCACAAGCTGTGCCGGGTGCTGCCTGAAAAACATCCGCAGACAGCGGAGAATGGAGAAGCTATGATTTACCACAATCCGGTTCTGAAGGGGTTTTACCCGGACCCCAGCGTATGCTGCGCAAACGGCATGTATTACATGGTTTGCAGCAGCTTTCAGTATTTTCCCGGCGTTCCCCTCTTTGAAAGCAAGGATCTGGTGAACTGGAGCCAGATCGGCCATGTGCTGACCCGCCCCAGCCAGGTGGCACTGGAACAAGTGCCCAGCAGTGGCGGCGTTTTTGCCCCCACCATCCGGCATCTGAACGGCAGATTCTACATGGTCACCACCAACGCCTCCACCGGGGAGAATTTCTATGTGTACACCGACGATATCCACGGAGCATGGTCCGACCCGGTGACGGTGGCTCAGGACGGCATCGATCCCTCTCTGTATTTTGAAGCCGGCAATGCCTACTTTATGAGCAACGGCACCGATGCGGACGGCGTCAACGGGGTGGTGCAGTGTCAGATCGACCTTGCCACCGGAGAAAAGCTGTCCCCCTCCAGATGCATCTGGCAGGGCTCCGGGGGGCGATTCCTGGAAAGCCCGCACCTGTACCGGATCGGGGACTGGTACTATCTGATGGCGGCGGAGGGAGGCACCGAGTACGGGCATATGATTACCTATGCCCGGAGCAAGTCCCTGTGGGGGCCTTTTACGGGATATCCCCACAACCCGGTGCTGACCAACCGGAACAAAGCACCCTACCTGATTCAGGGCATCGGTCACGGTGATCTGGTGCAGGATGCCCGGGGGAACTGGCATATTCTCAGTCTGGGCTTCCGGCAGCAGGCGCTGTGGATGGCATTCCATCACCTGGGCAGAGAAGTGTTCCTGACTCCTGTCACCTTTGATGAGGAGGGCTGGTTCACCGCAGGCACGGACGGCACCACGGCGGAGTGCTATGACATTGCAGGAGACTTTGCACAGAAGCCCCTGCCGGAACGGAGCTTTGCTGCGCCGGACTGGTACAGGGAATGGTGCTTTCTGCGGCATCCCCGGATGGAGCAGTACGACCTGACCCAGGGCAGCGCCCTGCTGCATGGCACAGAGGTGACCCTGGACGAGCCGGGATCCCCCACCTTCATCGGACTGCGGCAGCAGGACTTTTCCGGCACTGTACAGTGCGTGCTGGAGCTGGACAAGGGAGAGGCAGGACTGACCTGCTACATGAGTGAGCAGGAGCATTACGAAGTGGCTCTGCGCCGTGGGGAGACAGGCATCACCGCCCTGTGCCGGCTGAACATCGGGGGCGTGCATCAGATCCAGAAGGAGATCCCTCTGACCGGGAACAGCGCCCGGCTGGTGATCCGGATGGAGCCTGCCTGCTACCACTTCTCCGTGGTCACCGAATCCGGCGAGACCCATCTGGGCACCGGACAGAGCAAATATCTGTCCAGCGAGATCTCCAGTCCCTTTACCGGGGTGATCCTGGGTCTCTATGCGGTGGGAGATAACACCGTCCGGTTCACGGACTTTTCCTGCGTCTATACGGAAACATAAAAACAACACCGTGCGGGTATGCCCTGCACGGTGTTGTGTTTGTCAGATCCGGAACTGCCTGGTGAGCCGCTTGGTGAGGAGCAATGCCAGCGCCAGCTTGATCCCATCCGGGATCAGAAAGGGGAACACGCAGCTCCACAAAGCCGCCATCAGGGTGATTGCCCCCTTCTGCCTGGTGTAAACCTGTAGGAACCAGACGGTGCCGAAGGTGTAGCATACCGCAAGCCCAAGCACCATGGCAAGGATCATTACCGGCAGACTGCTGCCGGCAAGCCGGGTCATCAGCCAGTACAGCAGACCCATCAGCAAAAAGCCCAGAATATAACCGCCGGTCATCCCCAGTAACTGTCCGATGCCGCCGGTAAAGCCGGAAAACACCGGGATTCCCACGATCCCTAACAAAATGTACACCAGAATGGCGCAGGTACCACGCCTGCCCCCCAGCATGCCCAGGGTGCAGAACACCCCGAAGGTTTGGAGCGTGAAAGGCACCGCACCGGGAATGGTGATCCAGGAGCAGACAGCGATCAGCACGGCGAACAGTCCGATGAAGGCAAGATCCCGCAGGGCAAAGCCCTTGGCAGGGGCGGCAGTTTGTGACATAAGCATTCCTCGTTTCTCAAAAATCTGCTTTTATCATAGCATACTCCCTCTCAATTGTCAACCGTATTTTAAAATCGGGTGACAATTTATTTTTCTGCGCCGTTGACTGACGCAGAGAAGTATGCTACAATGGGGATAAGCTCAGAATTTGTTGAAATTGCCTATTACCTTCCCTGCGATTTTGTGCTAAAATGAAATCGTAATGAATCGTGTAGCTGCAAGGCATAAATCTAGATTTGCAGCGGTACGGTTCTTTTTTATTTTCAGAAGATATCTATGAAGCAGATCAGAAATATGGGGGATCTGGCGGTAAACGCCCTGACACTGGCGTTCCCGGTGCAGATGCTGCGCATAGCCGACAGGCGGGCTTTGTGCGGTGTTGCCTATAATAAGCCAAAGCGGCAGGCTGCCGCAGAACTGAATCAGGAGGGGATTTTATGACAAACATCATTACCATCAGCCGTGAATTCGGCAGCGGCGGACACGAGATCGGCGAACATGTGGCGCAGCAGCTGGGCTGGAAATTTTACGACCGGCACATTGTGGAGCAGGTTGCAAAGGAAAGCGGCCTTTCGGAAAAATTCATCGAGGAAAGCGGCGAATACGCCACCTCCCGCAGCAGTCTGCTGTTCAATCTGTCCATTGCCGGTGCCGCCATGGGCAGCGGCAGTCTGTCCCTGTACGATGAGATCTATGTAGAGCAATGCAAGCTCATCAAAAAGCTGGCGGCGGAAAGCCCCTGCGTCATTGTGGGCAGATGCGCCGATTATGTGCTCCGGGAGCGGCAGGACTGCATGAATATTTTTATCTGGGCAGATGTCAAGGCACGGATAGAACGGATTTCCGGGCAGGTGAAGGAGGGCAAAAGCCCGGAGAAGATGCTCAAGGAACGAGACAACCGGCGGCGGGTCTATTACCGGAATTACACCGGGCAGGAATGGGGCAAGGTTCAGAATTACCAGCTGGCATTGTGCAGCAGCGCACTGGGACTGGAAACCTGCGCCGAGCTGATCATACAACTGGTCAAGCAGCAGAATGGATGAGAACGGATGCAGCCAGGCAGAAATGCCCGGCTGCATTTTTTGCTCCCGGACTGGATCACATTTGCAAAATTCCATGCAGCGTGGTATACTAAAGACAACAGAAAAAGACAAGGAAACCAAAAGAAACAGGAGGAGCAATATGAAGCTGATGCATTTGTCCGACCTGCACCTGGGCAAGCGTGTGAACGGCTTTTCCATGCTGGAGGAGCAGCGGTTTATTCTGGAGCAGATCTTACAGCTGGTTCACGCAGAGCAGCCCCAGGGGGTACTGCTGGCAGGGGATCTGTTTGACAAGCCCACCCCGCCCGCAGAGGCAGTCAGCCTGCTGGATGATTTTTTAGCCGGGCTGTCCCACCTGGGCTGCACCATATTTGCCATCAGCGGCAATCACGACTCTCCGGAGCGCATTGCATACGGAGGGCGGCTGCTGCGGCACAGCGGCGTCCACATGTCCCCGGTGTACGGAGGCAGCATCTCCCCCATCACCCTGGAGGACGACCTGGGCCCGGTGGATTTCTACCTGCTGCCCTTTTTAAAGCCTGCCTACCTGCGGAGCGTTATGCCGGAAACGGAGATCCATTCCTGCCAGGAGGCAGTGGAAAAGGCGCTGGAGGGACTGCCGGTGGATCCCCGGCGGCGAAACGTGCTGGTGGCGCATCAATTCGTTGCCGGCGCACAGGTGCTGGAGCAGGAAGAGCTGCTGATCGGCGGCTCTGACGGAGTGGATGCTGCCCTGTTCCGGGACTTTGACTATGTGGCGCTGGGACATCTCCACGGTCCCCAATCCGTAGGACGGGACACGCTCCGGTACTGCGGCACTCCCTTGAAATATTCCTTTGCGGAGGCATCCCACCACAAATCCGTCACCCTGGTGGAGCTTGACGCAAAGGGACAGGTCACACTGAACCTGCTGCCCCTGACCCCACAGCATGATCTCCGGGAGATCCGGGGAACCTATGACCAGGTGATGGACAGAAGCGCTTACACCCAGCAGAACCGGTTCGACTACCTGCATATTACCCTGACCGATGAGGAGGATGTGCCGGACGCCATCGGCAGACTGCGGACGGTGTACCCGAATCTGATGAAGCTGGATTATGACAACCGGCGCACCCGGGAAACCGGAGAGCTGCTGCCGGAGGACGCCCTGGAGCATCAGTCCCCTCTGGAGCTGTTCGGAGACTTTTACCGGATGCAGAACAACAAGGAGCTGGATGATGCCCAACTGGCATATCTGAACGGGCTGACCAAGGAAATCTGGGAGGAGGAAGTATGAGACCGCTTACACTGACCATGTCCGCATTCGGCCCCTATGCGGGAAAGACCACCCTGCCGCTGGAGCAACTGGGGGAACGGGGGCTGTATCTGATTACCGGAGACACGGGAGCAGGCAAGACCACCCTGTTTGACGCCATTGCCTTTGCCCTGTACGGGGAGGCAAGCGGACAGAACCGGAGCAGTAGCATGCTCCGCAGCAAGTATGCAGACCCAGCCACCCCCACCTATGTGGAGCTGACCTTTGCCTACGGTGGAAAGCGCTACACCATCCGGCGGAATCCGGCATACGACCGGCCCAAGGCCCGTGGAGCAGGCACCACCCCCCAGAGTGCAGAAGCGGAGCTGACCATGCCGGACGGGAGGGTGCTGTCCCGGGTCAAGGAGGTGAACCAGGCGGTACAGGAACTGCTGGGCATCGACCGGAACCAGTTCTCCCAGATCGCCATGCTGGCACAGGGGGACTTTTACCGGATGCTCCTTGCCACCACCGATGACCGGGTACAGATCTTCCGGAAGCTGTTCCGGACGGAGCCATACCGCCGCTTACAGGACAGGCTCAAGGAGCGCACCGGAGAGCTGGAACGCACCAGAAGCAGCATCCGCAGCGCCATCAGCCAGTACACCGCCGGGATCCGGCTGATGCCGGAGGATCCGGAACAGGAAACGCTGACAGGACTCCTGGAGGGCACTCTGCCGGAAAGCGAGCTGCTGCCCCTGCTGGAACGGCTGCTGGAACGGGACGCACAGGGTCTGGAACAGGCGGAACAGACCTGCGCCCGGTTGGAGGAGCAGCTAACCGTTCTGCATCAGTCCCTGGACAGGGCAAAGCAGGCTGCCAGACTCCGGGAAGCATACCGGCAGGCACAGGAACAACTGAAGGCACAGAAGCAGCAGCGGGATGCCTGCAAGGCAACGCTGGATGCTTCTCTGTCGGATCAGACCCGGCAAAAGGAGCTGACCGTAGAGATCACCCGGATCCGGGAGCAGCTGCCCCGGTATGCGGAAAAGGAGCAGCTGCGCACCACGCTGGCACAAATGAAGCAAGATGCGACCCACAGCCAGCAGGAGATCAAGCAGACCCAGGAGCGCATTGCCCAGGGGCGCAGCCGGTACGAAAAGCATGTCCTGGAGCTGAAAAGCCTCGCCAACGCCGGAGAGAACCGGGAAAAGCTGGCGGCACTGATCAAGGAGCAGCAGCAGAAGGATCAACAGCTGGCAGTGCTGTCCGAAAAGCTGACCGGCTATGATGGGCTGTGCAGACAGCTTGCAGCCGCTCAACATGCATATCAACAGGCGGAGCATGCCGCCGGACAGCAGCGGCAGACCCTGGAGCAGCTCACGGAGCAGTTGCAGACGCTGGGGGATGCTCCGGCACGGCTGGAACGGCTGCTGGCACAGAAGCAGGCAGCAGAACAGCGTACAGAGCAGCTGGATGCCCTTGCCCAACGGCTGGACGCATACCGGATCCAAAGCGGAGAGCTGGAACAGGCGCAGCGGGCATATGCCGCTGCCACAGAAATCATGCAGCAGGAAAAGGACGCCTATGACCGGATGCAGCAGGCGTTCCTGGATGCCCAGGCAGGAATCCTGGCGGCATCCCTGCAAGATGGCGCACCCTGCCCTGTATGCGGCGCTGCATCCCATCCCCACCCGGCACAGCCGGCAAAGAATGCGCCAACAGAAGCCGAACTGAAAGCTGCCCGGAACCGCAGCGACAAGGCCCAGCAGACATGCACCCAGGCAAGCCGGCATGCAGGCACCCTCCGGGGCAAAGCGGAAAGCCTTGCCCAGAGCATCCGGGAGCAGTGCAGCGCCTTGGGACTGGAGTGGGATCTGTCCGCCCTGCCGGGGCATTTACAGCAGGAGCAGAGCCTGCTCAAGGACAAGCAAGCCGGGCTGGATGCGGAGCTGACGGAAACGGAGCAGCATATCGCCTTGCGCAGGCAACTGGAAACGGAACAGCCCAAGGCGGAGCAGATCCTGCGGCAGATGGAGGATGCGCTTGCCGGAAAGCGGGATGCCCGGAGCAGTCTGGAAGCCCAGGTACAGGCAGCAGCGGAGCAGCTGCTGGAACACACCCGGACACTGGAGCTGGACTGCACCCTGGACATGCTTCCCAAAAAGCTGAATCTGATGCAGAAGACATCCAGTATTTCCGCCGGCAGCCTGTCCGGCAGACTCCAACGGGAGGAGCAGAACGTGGCACGGCGGCAGGATCTGGAGCAGTCCAATCCCCGGGACGAGGCACAGCTGCGGCAGATGGAATCGGATTATGCCGACGCACGGGAGCAGCTTGCCCGGCTGCTGGAGCAGGCATCCACTGCCGCCAAGCAGCTGGAGGAATACAGTCAGCTACTGCCCTTTGCCGACCGGAAAGAAGCACAGGCACAGATCACCGCACTGGAGGGGGAACAGAGCCGGTTGGAGCAGCTTGCCGTACAGCGGCAGCAGGCTTATGACGCCGCCCGGGAGGCGCATGCCACAGCCCAGTCCCGATGCCGCACCCTGGAGGAGCAGCTTGCCCAGTACCAACAGGAGGATGTGCCCGGTCTGGAGGCACAGCTCCGACAGCTTGAACAGGACAAGCAGCAGGCAGGTCAGGAAAAAACCCACCGGATCAGCCGGTTGGGACTGAACCGCTCTGCCAGAGATGGCATTCTTCACCAGCAGTCCCGACTGGAGAAAACCCTGCAGGAGCTGCAAATGGTCAGCGGTCTTTCCAACACAGCAGCAGGCAAGCTATCCGGCAAGGAACGGGTGGCACTGGAAACCTTTGTGCAGATGCACTATTTTGACCGGATCATTCGCCGGGCAAACCGCCGGTTTTTGGTGATGTCCAGCGGGCAGTATGAATTAAAGCGGCAGCAATCCGCCACGGATCTGCGGAGCCAGTCCGGGCTGGAGCTTTGCGTGGTGGATCACTACAACGGCACGGAACGCAGCGTCCGTACCCTGTCCGGCGGCGAGTCCTTTATGGCATCCCTGTCCCTGGCGCTGGGGCTGTCAGACGAGATCCAGTCCAGTGCAGGCGGCATCCGGCTGGACACCATGTTTGTGGATGAGGGCTTTGGTTCTCTGGATGAGGAAACCCTGCAGCAGGCCATGCGTGCATTGCAAAGCCTGACGGAATCCAACCGACTGGTGGGGATCATCTCCCATGTGGGCGCACTGAAAAATCAAATTGATAAGCAGATCCTTGTGACCAAGCAGCCTGCGGGCGGAAGCCATGCGCAGGTGCAGGTATAACGCAAGCTCATTGATGCAAGCATAAACATAGCAGAACGCAGAGCTGGAATCCGCCCTGTCCTCTGCCAAAAAATAACGAAACCCCGTGGCGTGTATATTCCAATCCCACAAACAAATACTAGAACTGCAAACAAATCTATGGGATTGCGAGGTATGAAGCAATGAAAGCCACAGGGATAGTCAGAAGAATCGATGATCTGGGACGGGTGGTCATCCCCAAGGAGATCCGCCGTACCATGCGGATCCGGGAGGGAGACCCTCTGGAGATCTACACCAGCAATGACGGAGAGGTCATTTTCAAAAAATATTCCGCCATCAACGAGATCGGCGAAAACGCCGCCCAGGTGGCGGAGATCATGCATAAGCTTGCAGGCTGCCCCACGGTGGTGTTTGACCGGGATCATGTGGTCGCAGTAGCAGGTGTGCCGAAAAAGGAATTCCACGAGCGGCGGGTGTCTCCGGCGCTGGAGGATCTGATGGAAAACCGACGCAGCTATGCAGGCAAGCCGGAGCAGACCTTTTTCTCGGTGGAGGGCATTGACAAGAGCGCCATCGCCTGTCAGCCTATTTTCACCTCCGGAGATGTGACCGGGGCGGTGGCATTCCTGGGAGACGGCAAGTCCCCCTCCGAGCTGCAGGTGAGTCTGATTACGGCAGCCGCCCAGTTTCTTGGAAAGCAAATCGAAGCATAAAAACAAGCCAGGCGTATGCCTGGCTTGTTTTTTGATATCCTCCAGCACACTGACAGAAGAAGGAGATATCAACATGGTCAATCCGGTACAGCCGGAAAAAGCCTCCCCACCGGGAAATCAAATCCGGCAGGGGACTTTGCAGCAATTACTCCTCCAAGCGTGTTAGGAATTCTTTATCCTCCACACTTAAATTTATGATCCTCCCGTACTTCACAGCCGCGCCAAACCTTTCTGAGACAGCTACTTCACAGGATGAACCATTGTACGTACCTAAAATGGTAATCACATACCCTTCTGTGGCATTCATATATCCTTCACTGGAAGGATATAGTTCAACCACAAAGGAGCATCCAGCTTTCACTCTCCAGGCGCTTCCCTGCGGAAACGGATCCAAATATTCCTGATACTCCTGTGCAGCCTTGGCATACAAATACAGGGACTTCATCGTTGCCTGCAGCTTTTCGTCAGAGGAACTGCTGCACGCCAGCGACGCATAACTCATGGAACTGAAGGTGATGCTTGCAGATCCTATATTCACGGTCTGCTCGTTCAACAGATTTTCCGCAGAAACAGGGGTGTCCAGATAATAGTAAGTACCTTCCTTATGCGTTAAGCCATAGGCACTTGCATGCACAGAATCGTCCACATCAAAATACAAACGCACCGCTACCTGATCCCGCAACAGCAGACTCATACCGTAGTATGCAATGCCCTCCGGCAGATCACCGTCAATCCGCACCGGCTTCGCCGAAATCGTTGTGTTCCGCATCTCGTTGTCTTCCGGCACAGCAGCTGCATTTTTGTCAAAATACGCCTCTGCATAGGTGCCGTAATCCAGGGTCTTTTGCGCCAATTCCTGCGCCGCCTCGTTACTGGAATCCGCTGCAACTGTTTCCAGATATTTCGCACCGGAATAACCATGGAAATCACTGTTGGCATCACTGGTTACAAGCCGGGCGTAGATCTGCTGGTTCATCATCCGAGCCGGGAAGGAGCAGGGGAAAACGTACAAGTCATCTGCATTGATTTTCGCATCGGCAACAGGGACTCGCTGGATGCTGCCATCCGGCAAAATAAACAGCATGTAGGCGTTGGCATCGCTTGCAGTTTCCGCAGTCAGATGTACTTGATAATTCAAAGTAAGCTGTTCCCCCAGAGTCATGGTGCATCCCCAAATTTGCGCACCGGCAGCCTCATCCCCCTGTGTTATAAGCTCGAATGCCCTGTTGTTTTCTTCCGCATATTTTTGCGCAGTGGAGTTTTGATAGCCCATAATCACGGCGGAATCGCTAAGTGTGGTATTGTCGTCATAGATCTCACATGCCGGGTTAAGAATCGTAATCAGCTCGAGACCGGTGCAGCCGGAAAATGCATAACTATCAATGCGTGTTACACTATCCGGAATGGTAATGGAGGTTAGACTGGTACAGTCGGAAAATGCGCTGCTTCCAATACTAGTAACACTCCCCGGAATGGTGATGGAGGTTAGACTGGTACAGCCGGAAAATGTCCTGATTCCAATACTAGTAACACTCCCCGGAATGGTGACGGAGGTTAGACTAGCACAGCCAGAAAAGGCTTTCCATCCAAGGTAGGTCACACTCTCCGGAATGGTGATAGAGGTAAGACTGGTACAGCTTTCAAACGCACTTTCGCCAATGCTTGTTACATCCTCTGGTATGGTGATAGAGGTAAGACTGGTACAGCCGAAAAAAGCCTTCCAACCAATACTGACCACACCGTATGGAATGGTGATGGAGGTAAGACTGGTGCAGCCGGAAAACGCACTCCAACCAATCTGGGTTACCGGATACCCATCAATTTCACTCGGAATCTCAAGGGATTTTTCAGAACCGGTGTACCCGTCTATGATTGCTGCACCATCGTTGATTCGGTAGTGCAGTCCGTTCGCCAGCGTTCCATCCTCCGCATAAGCCGTTATACTTGTCAGCAGGGGCTTCACACCCTCTGCCAGGGGGTACGCACCAGCGCTCCACAGCAGGGCGGCGCAGATGGCTGCACTTTGCATTCGTTTTACATGTTTGTTCATATTCTGAACACACTCCTTTCGTTTTACTTCATAACTGGCAATTCGTTCTCATCCGGGTCAAAAGGATCGCTGGTGGTAATAATGTCTTCACAGGAAAACGCAACGATCTCCAGCTCCGGCTGTGCATAGGCTTCCTTCATGTGCTTCCCTCCTTTTTTGTTAATTAGATATTCAACTGGCGAATGCGCAGGTAAAACAGTATAGCAGTGCTTATTTTTATTATACCCTCAAACCCCTGCCTCGTCAACGGCAAATGCAGAATGTATACGTTTTTCTGCAAAATGTACACTGGCCCAAACTGCCGCCGTTGACCAAATTCGACAAATATGCTACAATGAAAATAACGCACCCGGCAGGATGCAATATCAAAACTACAGGCAACACCGCAAAGAACTTGCGGCACGTTGCCTATATACCATTGGAGCCAATCATGTATCTGATTTACGATGACGACCTGACACATTGTGCCCAGTTGCGCACGCTTTTGCTGTCCGATCCCAATAATACCGAGCAGGACATCCGGACAGCCTCCACGGAGGCGGATGCAATCCGGCAGTTGTCCGGGGACACCGCCGTGCTGTTCCAGGATATCCGACTGGAGCACGATGAAAACGGCATCCATTTTGCCGAATACATCAAACGACACTATCCTCTGTGCCTGATCGTGTTTATCACTGCCTATGCCCAGTACTGGGAAAACGTGTTTTCCGTCATGCCCTCCGGGTTTATCACCAAGCCCTTTACCCCGGAAAAGGTAGCACGGGTGGTGCTGAATATCAACCACCATCTGCCCATTCTCCGACCCATGATCCATATCCGGGAAGCTGACAACAAGCTGGTTTCCCTGCCGGCGGTGGATGTGGTATTCATTGAAAATGAAAACCGCCGCACCCAGTTTTACGATGATTATTACGTAGGTCGAAAGCCGGCGCCCTTGTTTTCCTCCCATTACAGCATCGCTGAAATTGAACAGTTCCTGCCTTCCTGCTTCGTCCGGTGTCATGTGAGCTACTACATCAACATGAACCATATCCGGGAACTGCGTCGGTATGAGATGATCCTCCACAACGGAAAATCCATTCTGATCAGTCAGCGCCGCTTCAAGGATGTAGAGAATGCGTTCTTCCGGTTCACGTCCGACAAACTATAAAGGCAGCACCGCACATTCCTGCGCAATGCTGCCAAAAGAAAGAAGCATGATATATGGCTGCCTACATATTTTCCATTCTGTCCTGCGTGGCGGATCAGCTAACGGTACTCTTTTTCCTGCGGGAATACGGAACCTTCCGGGGGTCATTTCTGAAAGCAAATGTCATCATCGACACCGTTCTAATCCTGGAGCATACTATCCTGGTGTTCGGCATGGGTCTTCCCCAGGGAGGTCCCATCGTTTCCACCTTTGATACCCTGTTTCTGCTGGGCAGCTGGCTGTGGCTCTGCAAGGAAAGCGTCAAAAAGCGGCTGATTCTGCTGGGGATCCTGATCGTCACCGCCCTGATCGGAGAATTGTCCATACTCGCCGTGCAATGCGGACTTTTCGGACTCAGCATGGCGGACATGAACGGCTACACAGTGTATACCTTGGTCGGAAAGATCTTGACACTGGACGAAATGATCCTGCTGTATGTAGGCATCGCCATTGTGCTGCGGCTCAAAAAGGACAGATACCGGATCCGCTACCTTTGCTCTATTTTCTTTATCATAGCTGCGCATTGTGGATTCCAGATCTGTTTTACGTATCTGGACTGGAACCATCTTACCACTGCAAAGCTACTGTGTCTCCAGGCGTTTCAGCTTTTGCTGCTGATCCAGGTGATCCAGCAGTACTTTTACTTTCTCCGGCAGCACGATTTCCGGATCAAGGAGGTGGAGCTGCAGGGACTGCAGCTGGAAATGCAGAACACCTACCAGTACTACCTTCTGGCAACAGAGCAGTTTGAGGAGGCGTCCCGGATCCGGCACGACTATAACAACCAGATCCAATCCATCCAGTGCATGCTGGACAATCAGCAAGTGGAGGAAGCCAGAGCATTGCTGCACAGCTGTGGCAGCAGCACCCGGGGCGCAAAGCTCATCTCCTTTTGCAGTACGCCCATCATCAACGTGGTTCTGACCATCAAGACCAACGCCGCCCGGAATCTGGGCATCGAAACCCAGTGCATCCTCCAGGACAGCCAGCAGCTGGAGCTGAACAACTATGAGTTGTGCGGGTTGTTTTCCAATCTGCTGGACAATGCCATTGAGGCGTGTCAGCAGTCCAGCAGCAGCTACCGCTATATTGAGATCAAGGGGAAAGCACTGGGGCAGACCTATATGCTGCGGATGGAGAACAGCTGCAAGCCCCAAAGCGATTCCGCCAAAGCACCTCAAAAAACCACCAAGCAGGAGCCGGGGCACGGCTACGGGCTGAAGATCCTGCAAAGCATCGCCCAGAGCCACGGGGGCAGATTTCAACTGGACATCCGCCAGGAGGGCTGCGCCGTTTCCACGCGAGCCTCTGAAAAAAAGTCTGTAAAAAGACAGCAAACTGTGATAAAATAGAAATA
>ENA-OURV01000319-OURV01000319.1-human-gut-metagenome-genome-assembly--contig:-NODE-319-length-41060-cov-4.974588_pt1 | contig 41060 bp, 34 predicted proteins | sample MGYA00242141_ERZ509072 | MGnify/ENA primary metagenome ERZ509072 (study PRJEB26280, sample SAMEA2338763) | human gut metagenome | biome: human gut; feature: human-associated habitat; material: faeces... | reverse complement strand
AAAATCGGGTGTACATTTTGTAATTTGCTGATTTTCAGCGTTTATTGCGGAGAGAGAGGAATTTTATACCACTCTACCATCTTCTGTAACTCGTTGATGTTCAAGTGCCGTCTTTGGGTGTTTTCGCTTATTTTGCACGAAAAATGGCGCAGAACTGGCGCAAGACAAAACGTCTTAAAACGCTGTGTATGTATGACTTTTGTTACACAATTTAACTATTTTAAGAAATCTATCGACTCTATTTTCCACTCCACCCCTCAAATCTTTGAGGAGATTATGGCATTACGACACTCGCTTCTTACTTTTCAATAAGTCGGTTGCCATTGTTTTCTGTTTATCTTCCCATTGCCTTTGTATTATGTTTATGAATTGCCCTTATGAAAGGGGGATAATACAACATCATGACCACTATCTTACAATTATTATTCAAATGCCTATAAGTCAAATATGACTCTGAAAGTTGTATCTTCATGTAGTATCATTGATTTTCAGGATGTTACATAACTTTTATAGGCATTGAAAGATGTAGCCTACTTGTAGTGTCTTGTAGCACGATGTAGCGTTATATCCTATTATTGGTATAAAGTTAGTATAAAACCATTAGAATAAAGATAAATTCCTCGTGTTTAACACTAACTTTGCACCAAAATACTGATGTTAGAGACTACAAACAAAGTCCTTTACCTTTGCTTGGTATTCTTCCTTGGTCATACCTTCTGTCTCTATCATTAAGTCAAGTACATCGCCAAGTTCATCAAAAGCAATATCATGATGATATTCTTTAGTCGTTCCATCCTTTTCCCCATAGATACGGTAGTAATCAGAGCCTTCATCCAAAGCAATATATATCTTACCCTGAAATTGGAAACCATTCACCTGCATGACAAGAGCCGCCATAGTGAAATCTTCGCCATTGACATTCTTGACAATTTGGGTGGCATACATCTTAGAGATGCCCCAACTATTGATAATGTCTATCGGCGTTGTATGAAGGAAAAACTGCTTTGTAAGAGTTAAAAATGTTACCATTGACTCATTTTCTTGCCTTGAAATTTGCGTGTACAAAGGAATAAGGCTAACTTTGTGGTCGTTAATAATGTGTATTTACACAAAATAAACAAATAGAAATATGGAAATCCGTAGAGATAAATATCTGGATCTACTTATCCACAGTTGTGGGAATGGGTTGATAAAAGTGATAACAGGAATGCGCAGATGCGGCAAGTCATACCTGTTGTTCACCCTTTTCAAGAACTATCTCATAAAACAAGGAGTGAAAGAAGGCCATATCATAGGGGTAAATTTGGAGAACCGACTGAATAAAAGTTTGAGAGACCCCGACGCATTACTTCAATACATAGATAGCCGTCTTTCATCAGACGGTCAATATTATGTTATGCTGGATGAAGTACAGATGGTCAGCGAGTTTGAGGATGTATTGAACTCATTCCTAAGCATAAGCAATGTGGATGTGTTTGTTACTGGCTCTAATGCAAAATTCCTGTCTAAGGATGTAATCACTGAGTTTCGTGGACGAGGAGATGAAATACACGTGCGCCCATTGACCTTCAGAGAAGTAGCAGATTTCCGTGATGACTATTCGCAAGATATGATTCGTGAATATATGCTCTATGGAGGATTGCCACAGGTCGTTTTAGAAAACGATGTCAACAAGAAGGTGAGTTATCTGGAACAGCAGATGGAGCATACTTATTTGCGTGACATAAAAGAGCGATATGAAGTTCGTCAAGATAGCGATTTGTCAGAACTAGTGGACATCATGGCATCATGTGTGGGTGGTCTGACCAATCCTCCAAAGATTGCAGACACTTTTAAAAGTGTAAAGCATAGTAGCATTTCAGTGGATACCATACGTCTCTACTTGGAATATATGGAGGATGCGTTCGTGTTGGAACGTGTTACTCGTTACGACATTAAAGGAAGAAAATACATAGATTCGCCGTTTAAGTATTACTTTGAGGATTTGGGATTGAGAAATGCCCGATTAGGATTTCGGCAAGTAGAACCAACGCATATGATGGAGAATATGCTCTACAACGAGCTTCGTGCTATTGGAATGAAGGTGGATGTAGGACAGGTGTTTACCGAAGTGAAAATCGAGGATGGATCCCGTCAGCGCAAGACGCTGGAAATCGATTTCGTCTGCAACCGTGGCTATGAGCGAGTATACATCCAATCTGCCTATGCGATGGAAACAGAAGAAAAACGAGATCAAGAACTGACCTCACTACGTAAACTTCGCGACGGATTTCGTAGAATCGTAATTGTAAACGGGCTACAACCTACCTACATGAATGAAGAAGGCGTGTATATTATAAATCTTATGGATTTTTTGCGCGACCCAGAGAAATACATGGAGGAGAGAGTATAAAATCACAATATTCTTAAACTAGTAACCCGTTGGCGGAATTAATTTAAGTTGACAACTATGAGTAAAAAGTTGTACATATCGCTGATTTTTAGTAACTTAGTGGTGATCGAAACATTAAGCTCAAACCATCGTATGTACAACCTTTATACAAAATTCGTCAAAGCACTTGAGATATGCAAGCAATTCTCTGAAAATCTCGTCAATGAATCGGGTAATGTTCCACGTTGTGGTCCTGTTCCCAAGTTTTCCGATTTTTGACGATACAAAATTACCGATTACACCCCAATAGGCTTGTTGGGCAAAGGAATCGTATGGTATCTTTTCGTGTTCGTGCATTACTGGTCAGCTTGATGGTTACATTCAGCGTTCATCCATTTCTCAAAATAGGCTTTATCGCCTTTGACGGACTTCAAAATACCGTCTTTCTGGTATTCCTTTATCAAGGGAACGACCTCGTACTTCATCTTGAATTTCAAGGTCTCCATGTCCTTGGCCATGAAATAGCTATGACCAACCATCAAATCTTCTAACTCAAAGTCAGCGGCTTTATGGCTGGCAATGAAGGATTGCTTGTCCTCGGCAGATGTGCCGTTGATTTCAGTGAATAACGCCAAGGATGCATCCTTTACATCATCGGCAATGGCATTCGCCTCGCACCAATTCTTTATTACATCGGCACTGGGTTCAAGCGTTACAAAGGCGAAGCGTCGTCTTACCGCATAGTCGATAGAGCCTGTAGAACGGTCTGTGGTATTCATCGTACCGATGATATACAGATTGGAGGGCACAGTGAAGTCATCCTTTGAATAAGGGAGTTTTAAGCTGATGGGGTGATTGCCTTCACCTGTTCGTTTGTCAGCTTCCAGCAAGGTGATAAGTTCACCGAAGATTTTGGAAACATTGCCACGGTTTATCTCATCTATAATGAGAATGAAGGGCTTGTTTGACACTTGCTTCTCCAGCTGATACTCTTTCTTCACAGCGTTGATGAATGCTTGGGCATAGTGCTGCCAGTTGTTTTCCACACCTTCACCAATGGCTTGCATCTTGACCTTTTCAATGTTGAGCGGTGAGGGTGAATACTCATCTCCCTTTTCGGACTTCGAAAGTACACTTCGGGTGCTTATCGTGTCGTTGCCTTCTTTCCACCATACCAATAAAGCTGATTTGCCGGTCAACGAAGGTATGGTCTTACGATTGGCATAGCCTTTGACCGACTGCAAGTACTTGTCGATGCACTTGATGATGTCTGAATCGCCGTTGGTTTGGGCTTTCTCACAGATGGACTTGAAGATACCGTTCTCCACTTTGTATTCCACACCTTCACCTTTTACCTCGGGCTTGAGTCCTTCCATAAAGTCTTCATAGTCCATGGATTGATGGAAGGTGCAAAAGGCGATTTGACCTTCTTCACGCAAACGCTCATATTCAGCCATCACCTTGTCATGGTTGGCAAAGTCATTGAAGTCTTTGTTACACATACGGACAGCAATCGATGCGGTGGCGTATGTCTTACCTGTTCCTGGTGCGCCTTGAAGAATGATATTCTTCTTGTGACGTAGCAACTTATATAGTGGTTCTATTGTTTCCATAGCTTGTTTCTTTCCTCCTTCGGTTTTTTGTTTGTTCTTGAAAATGTCTTTGTACATTCGGAATATGGGGCCTTTCAGGTAGGACAACATAGTCTGGAAGTCCACCCATTTGATTTGGCCATTATCTATATCGATGGTACGAGCCAACAGATAATAGGAGTTGTGCTCTAAATGATGGAGATCGTCTTCGCTTCCTTCAATCCAATCGAATCCGTTTGCTTTCAATAGGGTTGTCGGATAGGTGTCCTTGATTTTGAAATAGGCATCTACGTAGGGTTGCATATAACCTACCGGGGACTTATCATTGGCAAAGGGCACATATTGAGTGTTGAAACCTAATCCATAACCGATTTGCTTTCCACGCAGGAAGATGTGGTACTGAATTTCTGTGCCACCTCCTTCGTTAATAGCCCAATCCCTACTGTCATCATCATATTTGAAAAGAATGCCTCCTCGGGATGCACGGCTTAATGAGGCTATTTCTTTTCGAGTATAACGAAAGGTATCAACGAACTCGCCTAATGCATTATTGGTGGTGTTAATAAACGAACCAAGGTCAGCGCAAGGCACGGTTAATTCTTCCATTGCTTGCACTAACTCAGGGCGCAACTTCCACTCGAAATAGTTGTTCCCAAGGTCTTTGCCCATCATGGAGATAATCCAATAACAGTCTCCTTCGTTATTGGGGCGCTTTACAACAATATCGAGTTGTTTGCAAAGTGCTTGGCCTAAATGGGTATTGTGGGAGTTGTACTTCTGAGGGGCAGATACGGTCTCATTGTCGTACTTTTCTGCTAAAGTGCGGCAGGTGGACTTGTGGTCAGGCTCATTGCAGAACTTGACCAACATGTCGATGCGGTCGGGAGTCATTAGCTTGCCGTCACGCAGAAAGGTTTTCCACATGTCCACCGTAATGCCGGTGTTGCATGTGAAATAGCCTTCATCATCGATATAGATGAATATTTCCTTCATTGCATTCAAATTTGCTATAGATTCCTGTTAATAACAGATGGCTGCCACTTGTTGGCAATGGCTTCCCTACGTTATTTGCCTTTTCTGTCCCCTGATGGTCTTGCAGGTGGGGCGTATTAGGTATATTCGGTAATTCTCGCTGCTGTTCCTTGTCCATACTATTTCTTTTTAGGTGGAGGCGGTGGCTGAAGCCGACTTGTAGTGGGCAACTGATTTTGATAAGTCGTCTCAGTTGGTCTTTAAATCATCTGAGAATGATTGGACGAATTATTGCCTGTCGATTTGTTTGATTTATCACTCATAGCTATAAAAATATCGTTTCATAAAATCGTCGGCTATTGCTTGATAAGCTTGATCTTCTTTCTTGCTAATCTTTCGAACCAACTTGTTCATTACCTTAATTCCGCAGCACTATTATAACTTAAACTTTTTAAGTACCTGAGCAACAAAAGTTCTTAGACTAACTAAACGGCAAAGCCGAGCGGCCCAGGAATTTGCCATGTCGAAGAATTCACTTATCTTAGTGTTACAAAAACAAACAAGCAAAACTCTGATATGACATGGCGAAGATACAAATTAAATCTGAGAAACTCACTCCTTTTGGAGGAATATTTTCAATCATGGAGCAATTTGACTCCACATTGTCATCTGTAATCGACTCAACCCTCGGTCTAAGGTGTAGATCGTTCGGTTATCAGTACAGCGAAATCATCCGTTCTCTCATGAGTATCTACTTCTGTGGTGGCTCATGTACCCCAGGATGTCACTACTCATTTGATGAACCATCTCTCGCTTCATACGACACTTCACACTTGTAGCTCTGACACTATCCTCAGAGCGATAAAGGAGCTGACGCAAGAAAACATTTCATATACATCTGATACGGGTAAGAACTACGATTTCAACACGGCTGACACCCTCAATACCTTACTATTCAATTGTATGTTTGCATCTGGCCAACTGAAAGAGGGTGAGATGTATGATGTTGATTTCGACCATCAGTTCATGGAGACTGAGAAGTATGATGCAAAGCCTTGAGAGGATGTGTACACGCAAGAAGGACGTTGAAGGGCTTGGTTGCGGATTTGTGGATATAGTATCTCTTACGGCGCATGAAACCTAGTGCTGGGCCTAATGATGTAAAAGTTCGACTAACAGAAAAATTCTGGCGCAGATTTGGCGCACCCATAAACGAAAAAACAGCGCAACTTGTTGTTTTTACAACTCATTACGCTGATTTTGGCGGAGAGAGAGGGATTGAGGCTCTGCCATTCCCTTCTGCTTGCCGCAGGGGCCATTGCAAAGATTGTGAAACTCACAGCCTTACGGCTGTTTGTTCTTTTTTGTACAAGCCCTTTGCAGGAGCAAACTCCTGACGGACTTGCACGAAAAAAGCCCAGCGCTTTGCGCTGAGCTTCACTCCTTTGCGGAGAGGGAGGGATTCGAACCCCCGGAACGTCTCCGTTCAACGGTTTTCAAGACCGCCGCAATCGACCACTCTGCCACCTCTCCAGTCCTTGCAAAACACTGGTGTGTTTCGTTTGGGATTGCAAAGGTAGATATTTTTTTTTATTCTGCAACTTTTATTTGCTAAAAACGACTCGTTTTTTATTTTTTTTCAAATGAGTGGAAAATAATCGTGATGCTGTTCGTAATTAATTTTTTTTGGAATAACACCCATAGGGTGTTAATTATTGTTATCTAATTTGGCGTTTTATGTTTTTATTTATAACTAATATGTTATAAATTCTAGAAAATTTTAATTTTTAATGTGAGCGCAATGTGCGTTTAATATGCCTAAAATGGCATTTTTAAAATTTTTGAAAAAAGATGTAGAGATAATTTGTACGGCAATTTGCTTTTTCTAAAATGAGAAGATAATTTTGTTGTAGATAAAACTGAAGAATTTATTTGTCCGGCATTCTTTACAGGACTGATGCTTCTTACCAGCCATCTGATGTGTCTGAACTATATAGCCTATGTTTTTTGCCTGTTAAAGTTTTGCATTACATTTGAGCCGGCCTCGTAAATCGTTGTCGTTTATACTCTAGCTCAGGGCCTGCTTACGGTGTGTTCCTATTGATAAATAATTTCTTTTCCTAGCCCTGTTCTGGTTGCTTAACGGCAGCAAACGTCTCCTGTGTAGCAATATGTTTTCTAGTCTATTAGTTAACTAATTGATACATGTGAATATATACTATACTTAAAACTGTTTCGGTTACAATTTAAAAAGAAACTATTATGGGAAAAAATAATTTTGGAGCTGAAATAATTGGACTTGAGCCGTCTCTAATGAGGTATGCTTACAGCCTTACATTTAATATAGATGATACTAAAGATCTTGTACAGGAGACTTTTTTTAAGGCGCTTAACAATAAGGATAAATTTGATGAGGCAACCAATATAAAGGCGTGGTTGTACACAATAATGAGGAATACCTTTATAAATGATTATCGTAGAAGGATAAAAAAACAGGCTATTTTCAGCGAGGATGTTCATGAATATGTGTTGAACAACAGGCCGGCAGATACATCTCCGGAAAGTGATTACAACTATAGGGAGCTTACCGTTATGGTAAATTCTCTTCAACCTGAGTTCAGAATTCCGTTCCAGATGCACGATAGCGGGTTTAAGTATCAGGAGATTGCAGATGAGCTTGGCTTGCATTTGGGCACGGTAAAGAGCCGAATACATTTTTCAAGACAGAAACTTATGGCAAAAATTAAAATGTAAAATGACGAATGGGTGGCTGTGTACAACGGCCATCCTTTTTTAATTTATGGGGTAAAGAGAGGGGTGCCAACGCCAAAGCTATAACGTAAGGCTATTATATTCAAATAAATCCCTTCCCTCGGGCCACTTTTTTACCTTATTTAGTGCACGCTTAATATTAGAATTTATCTCCAAATAAAATTTAGGGCCTTTCCAAGAGGAGGTGTTGGTTACAAATACCCAGATATAGCCGTTTGATTCCTTCTTTATCAGCGCATTGGTGCCGCTCATGTTACCGCTTCTGAACCACTCCTTTTTTGAAACTTTAGACCAACCAATGGGAATAAGGTTCTTCTGCGGCAATGTCATCTCCTCTATAGATTCAGAGGACAATATGTCGGGACGATAATCAACATTATCTATTGCTGCCACCAATTTTAGAAGTTCTGCCGGAGAGGCAACCCAAGCTCCGGCGCCAAGTAGAGCCTTTACATCATTACCGCCATTAGCCTTTTCCACCCAGTCTTCGGATCCGTCATAAGCCTCAATGAAATCCGAACCTCCTCCATCATAGTAATATACCTCGTGCTCATCCCTGTCTTCAGGAAAATTTTCGGCAATATGAATGTCGTATATTCCAAGCGGCTCAAGTATGTGGAGTTTAATGTAATCTTCGTATCTGCTTCCCGACAATTTTTCTATTACCGAACTTAAAATAAGGTATCCAAGGTTGGAGTATCGCGATGAGGTACCAGGTGTCCAGCGTAATCCTACTCGCGTGGCATATTCAACATAGTCCCGGGTGGAGAGCGGAAGTTCCTTTTTAAGATAATTGGCAACAGACTTGGCATTGAACATAGGATCTCCATGCGGGGAACGGAAGCCGCCCCTGTGACGTAACAGGTCGTCTATTGTTATCATCTCCAACTTTTTATCTTTGTAATTGAGGTAGATGCTGTCGTTAAGAATACCGGTTGGGCCAAATACTTTGTCGGTGAGCTGTAATTTTCCCTCCTCCTTTAACTTCATAATTCCTATAGCGGTTATGAGTTTTGAACCAGAAGCTATTCTAAATATGTTTTTTACCGTACAGGCTGTACTGTCCTCATCGTTGATGTAACCATACCCCTTGGCATACAGTAATTTGTCATCTTTCATTACGGCAAACGATGCCCCCTTCATTGCGTTTGCCCGCATAAATCTTTCTATGGCTCTGTCTAATTTTTCGCACCCCTCAAAATCGCTCATTTCATTTGTAAGGATATGGTTTAAGGCAACCTTAACCTCTATGGTATCTTTAATGCTTTGCCTCTCAACTTTGTTCCTGTTATTGACAGTAGATGCCAAACCGCAAAAAAACAGCGTAAAAAATAGTATTGTGAAAAATGTGAAAACAACAATCAGCCGTTTATATACCCGTTCCTTGCCAAAACGCATTACATAACAGATAAAAAGTCTTATCTGCTTCCAGATATATTGTAACGGGCTACGTTTCATATAAGACTATGCATTTTTCATCACCTCAATAATAGACGGATATGTCTTATGCAGACACGGCTCCAGCTCTTGCGGCTTTACCCATATACACTTGGTTATGTTCTCCTCTGTCTGCGGTACGGGTGCCTCGTGAGACTTGCAACGCATTTTATACCAATATGTATGCTTTAACATAAACAGACCTCTAAGCATGTATGTGTGGTTGGTTATGCAGATAAGCTCTCTAAGTTCAAGGTTATGCAAACCGCACTCCTCGCCAACCTCTCTTAAAGCAGAGTTACGTATATCCTCGCCGGGCTCCTGTTTTCCTTTTGGAAGATCCCAATATCCGTTTCTGTAGATAAGAAGATATTCACCGTTCTCATTTTCCACAAGCCCCCCCCCGGCATTTATCTGAACAAACTCGGAACAGATGTTTTTATAGACAGATTGCTCCATTCCGGCTCCGGTTGGGATATACAGTGACTTTATATTAGTGTTGTCCCTCATAAAGAGAGGCAACTCTTTTATGTCTGAACTGTTATTGTAGGAGTAAATTATATTGTTTGGATCTTTTAACGGAATCTCCATATCATCGCAAACAATAAGTTTTCTTGTGTCAAAATATATTGTGAACATTTTAGTTTTTGCTATCTTTGCTACAAAGATAGAGTGTATTATGGAATCTATAGAAAAAATTATTGCAAAAGAGCTTTTAAACGAAAAAGCTGTTAAGCTAAGTGTCGATAAACCATTTACTTGGGCATCGGGCTGGAAATCTCCTATTTATTGTGACAATAGAATTCTTCTCTCTTTTCCAAGAGTAAGACGCATCATAACCGAATCATTTGTTGAGATTATTAACCAATATTTTAAAGATGCGGAGATTATAGCCGGTGTTGCTACAGGAGCAATTGCATATGGAGCCCTTGTTGCAGAGGCTTTGGGGAAGCCGTTCATCTATGTGCGTCCAAAACCAAAAGATCATGGTACAGGTGCCCAGATAGAGGGTGTGTTGCCAAAAGGTGCAAAAGTAGTAGTTGTTGAGGATCTTATTTCAACAGGAGGAAGCAGTCTTTCTGCGGTAGATGCCCTTATGAAAAACGGTGCAGTTGTAATGGGTATGGTTGCAATATTTACCTACAACTTTATTAAGGCACGCAGAGCTTTTGAATATGCAAATGTTGAGCTTCATACGCTTAGTTATTATGACGCTTTACTTGCACAGGCTGTTGAGGATAAGTATATTAAGCCGGAAGATGTGGCTGTTCTTAAGGAGTGGAGACTTAATCCCGAAATCTGGGGCAAATAATTTAGAAAAAGGTTAATGAGTTTTACAGAGATAAAGGGTAAGGCGGTCATGTTAGACCAGCCTGCTATGTTGTTGTTCAATGCCTTTTCTGATCTTCGCAATTTTGCAATGGCTATTCCTCCCGATAAAAAAGAGGGACTTACCATTACAGCAGACAGCATTGAGGGGACAGTAAACGGAATGAATGTAGGTGTTAAGATTGCAAACAAGGTTCCGTTCAGCTCTATCTCCTTTGAACCTTACGGACAGCTCCCTTTTGAGTGTGCATTTACAATTTATCTTAAGGATATTGCTCCTCAAAAGACAGAGTTTCAGATAGTCCTTAATGCAGAACTTAACTATATGGTAAAGTTGATGATAGGGGGCAAGTTGCAGGGGGTGGTAGACACAATTACAGATCAGATTGCTGCTGCGTTCTCTGGTAAGGCGCCAAGCAGGGAGGAGATTGAGCGCATGATGAAAGAGCGTGGCGGAAGTATGTTCAGTTAGGCGTTTGCGTTAGCTTTAGCTTTTGCGTTGGCTGTTTTGAAGTAAAGAAAGTAAAGAGAGGGTAGAGAGGGGAAAGAGAGTTAAGAGGGGAGTAGTAGAAAGTAATGAGTGAGTGGATAGGATAAAGGTGGTATAATGAATGATTTGCCAAAAGAATTTATAGAGATTGTTAATGATGCATTTGGAAGCACTGTAGCGTCTGAATTATGCAGTACTTTGTTGTCTGCAGAACAGTCTGTGGCTATAAGGTTCAACCCATTCAAATCTCCTTTACAAGATGATGATAGAGTTATTGAGACCGTCCTTAATGAATTAGGCTGTGGCCTTGATATTTGTGACAGTCCTAAAAAAGTTCCATGGTGCAGTAGTGGTGTTTATCTAACTAAGAGACCGTCATTTATTTTTGACCCGCTGTTTCATGCAGGGGCGTACTACGTTCAAGACCCCTCTGCAATGTATATGGAGATGGCTCTTAAAGTTGCAGGATATCCAACTTGTGAGTCGTTGGAAAATCTAAAAGTATTGGATCTGTGTGCTGCTCCGGGTGGGAAAAGTACGCATCTGCTCTCTTTGCTGCCATCGAGCTCACTGTTGGTCTCCAATGAGGTGATTAGTTCAAGGGCAACAGTTCTTGCAGAGAACATAGCAAAATGGGGATGCGACAATGTTGCTGTCACAAATTCAGATCCTTTAGATTTCTCAAAGCTTGAGGAGTGGTTTGACATTATAGTAGCGGATACACCATGCTCAGGTGAAGGGATGTTCCGCAAAGATCCTAATGCTGTAAAAGAGTGGAGCCTTGCAAATGTAAAATTATGTAGTGAACGCCAGCAGCGTATCTTGTCCGATGTATGGCCTGCTTTGACCCCCGGTGGTGTGCTGATCTACTCTACTTGTACATTCAACCTATATGAAAATGATGGAATCATAGAGTTTTTGGGTGAAAATTTTGGGGCGGAGGTTATCCCTCTCTCATCTTTGGTTAAGGATTTTCCGCAACTGTATATTACAAGAGCGGGTGGTTGCCAGTTTATACCGGGAAGAGTAGATGGTGAGGGGCAATATATAGCCGTAGTAAGGAAACCTGCAGAATCATCATGCCGCGGATTGGGTAGAGTGCCACTTTTGCACAAGGAGAGGAGAGGAGGTGGTTTAAATAATAAGGGCAAATTTACAGTTCCTCCATTCTTAAAATACTTTATAGATGAGGATTATGAATTGTATTTAAAAAATGATCTCATTAAAGCCGTTCCAAGGTCTCATATTGCCTCCCTAAGCAGATTAGAGAGGTCGTTAAAGGTTATTATGTCGGGAAGAGCGGTTGCAAATACATTAGGTGCACCGGCAGCAGATTTGGCGTTGTCTGCCAATATCTCCAAAATAGATATTCCTAAAGTAGAACTTTCTAAGGAAGAGGCTATTAAATTTCTGCAAAGGGAGCCGCTTATATTTAATAGCAGTCCTAAAGGGTACCTTCTGCTTACCTATACGGGGCTTGGGCTTGGCTTTGTCAAGAATCTTGGTAACAGGAGTAACAGCCTTTTGCCAATGAACAGACGTATCTTAAAAAGGCTTTAGCATTAGCCTTGGCTTTAGCCTTTATAGTGTATTGTTTAAAGTTCGTTAATTAGTTGCGTAGTTTTAAATAAATTTATTTTTCATATTTACTCTATACACTCTCAACTATAAACTCAATTAAGGCCAATGCTAACGCTAATGCCAAAGTAAATAAAAAAGGATGGCCTAAACCATCCTTTTTCCTGTTTTCCGCACTTTTTGACGTTCTCTTTGTAAATCTGCCCTACAACTGTGTGAGAGGCTGATTGAAACTTCAATTTGGGTGTCCCGCGGCAAATTGCTACCTTCGTAGTATGTTTGTCCGGAGGAAACATAACAAGAGCGGAACTACATCGATACAGGTCGTGGCCAAGGCCGACGGTAGGTATCGCGTGGAGAAGTCCTTTGGCAGCAGCCGTTACGAGGCCATACTGGCATCACTTGAGGAGAAGGCCAAACAGTGGGCCAACGAGCACGAGTTCGGAGAGGGACTGTTCGCACCAGAAGGAGCCGCTGAATACGACGCGATGATGGCCGGCATCGGCCAGGACCAGCTTCGACTGGTAGGGCCAGACCTCATCTACGGCCGTCTTTTCGACAAAATCGGGTTCAACACCGTACGTACATCCGATAACGATATCTTCAAGAGCCTGGTTGTAACACGTCTGTACCGACCCGGAAGTAAGCTCAAAACGCTACGCTACATGGCGTACTTCATGAATAAGTACTACAACGAGGACAAGATCTACCGCTATCTGGACGAGCTCTGCTGGAGGCCGGAAGCCAAGAGGAAATCCAAGGCGTACGATGTCAAGCTCGACGTGGAGCAGGTTACATACGAACAGACCAAACGCGTCTTGGGTGGTACAGTTGTCGTGGTCTTCTACGACACCACCACGATGTACTTCGAGTCCCATGAGGACGATGTCCGCATCCCCGGCTGGTCCAAGGATGGCAAGAACGCCAATCCGCAAGTAGTGCTTGGCCTTCTGGTTGGTCCCGGAGGCAATCCTATTGGATACGAGATTCACCCTGGCAACACCTACGAAGGCCATACGATGATCCCCATCATCGAGAAGTTGCAGAAACGCTTCGGCTTCCCGAAGCCCATCGTAGTGGCAGATGCCGGCCTCCTGAGCAAGGAGAACATCCGTGACATGGAAGACGGCGGATACGAATACATCCTCGGGGCAAGGATACGCTCCCAGAGTGAAGAGTTCAAGGAACAGATAGCTTCACTAAACTTGTCCAATGGACAGAGTGCAAGCATTGAGCTTACGAAAACTAGACGAATGGTTGTGACAATGAGCGACGCCCGGGCAAGTAAGAATGCCGCTGACCGCGAAAGGGGCCTCAAACGACTTGAAAAGCGCTTCAGAAGCGACAAACTTACGAAGGACAAGCTGAACAACCGCGGATACAACCGCTTCCTCACTATGAGCGGCGATGCCACCATCGAGATTGACTACGACAAGGTCGCCAAGGATGAACGGCTGGACGGGTACAAAGGTTATACAACCAACAGCACGTTGTCTGATGACAGGGTAATCGAGGAGTACAGATACCTGTTCATGATAGAGCGAGCCTTCCGCTTCTGCAAGACAGACCTGGACATCCGTCCGATGTATCACCGGCTCTTCAACAGAATCGAGGCGCATGTCTGCATCTGCTTCGTGGCTTACACGATAATGCTGGAACTTGAACGTATCCTAAAGGCTGCCGAGTCCAAGATATCGCTGGAAAGAGCTCGCTTCCTAGCGGAGAAGATATACCAAATCGACTATGTCAACCCGTATGACGGCAAACATAAATCAGTACTCCTGCACACCCGTGAAGAGCCTGAAGTCACCGAACTACTTGACATCATCTCAGCAAACTGCTGAAATGGGTGTCCCATTGCGGAAAACAGGAAAAAGGATGGCCTAAACCATCCTTTTTTATTTAGCTTTATAACTTATCCAAAAATTATATAAAACATATTACCATTTTATATGATTTTTAATTAGGAGCCAAAGTTATCGTACATAACATTCTCCGCAGGAACGCCCAAATTATCCAACATCTTAACAACAGATGAGGTCATCATAGGAGGACCGCACAAGTAGTATTCAATATCCTCAGGAGCCTCGTGGTTCTTAAGGTAGTTGTCATACAATACCTGATGTATGAATCCTGTAGGACCATCCCAATTGTCCCCAGGCTGAGGATCTGACAATGCAATGTGGAATGTGAAGTTAGGGAACTCACGTGCAATCTCTTCAAAGTCTGCCTCATAGAAGATCTCCTTACGGCTTCTTGCACCATACCAGAAGCTAACCTTGCGGGTTGTCTTAAGTGTCTTGAACAGATGGAAGATGTGTGAACGCATAGGAGCCATACCTGCACCACCTCCAACAAAGACAATCTCGTTATTAGTATCTTTAAGGAAGAACTCTCCATAAGGACCGGATATTGTAACCTTGTCGCCAGGTTTCCTTGAGAAAATATATGATGAGCTGATACCAGGGTTAACAGCTTTGAAACCACCTGTAGCTCTGTCAAACGGAGGGGTTGCAATACGTATGTTAAGCATAATTATATTGCCCTCTGCAGGATGGTTGGCCATTGAGTATGCTCTGAAAGTTGGTGTAGGGTTAACCATTTTAAGGTCGAACATCTTCATCTTCTCCCAGTCCTCTCTGTATTCAGGCTCAACATCTATATTCTTGTAATCAACCTCGCAGGCTGGAATATCTATCTGGATATATCCGCCTGAACGGAATTTAAGGTTCTCGCCCTCAGGAAGTTTTACAACAAACTCTTTAATGAATGTTGCAACGTTATGGTTGCTTACAACCTCGCACTCCCACTTCTTAATACCAAGGATCTCCTCAGGTACAGCTATCTTAAGGTTGTCTTTAACCTTTACCTGACAACCAAGACGCCAATTATTCTGAATCTGCTTTCTTGAGAAGAAACCTACCTCTGTAGGAAGAATCTCCCCACCACCGCTAAGAACACGGCATTTGCACATACCGCAGGTTCCACCGCCACCGCAGGCAGACGGAAGGAATATCTTCTGGCTTGCAAGTGTTGCCAACAAAGATGAGCCGGTTTCAACATCCAAAACCTTGTCACCATTATTAATATCTATTTTAACATTACCGCTTGGGGTAAGCTTAGCCTTTGCCCAAAGCAGAAGGCCAACTAAGATTAGGGTAAGCGCTAAAAAAGCTACTACCGAAATAATTATCAATTTAACCATATCCTAACTTTTTTAGCAATTACAATGTTATACCCATAAAACTCATAAATGCCATTCCCATAAGACCGGTAACAATAAATGTGATACCAAGGCCTTTTAGAGGGGCAGGTACATTTGAGTATTTTAATTTTTCTCTAATGGCTGCAAGTGCAACAATCGCCAACAGCCAGCCTATGCCGGAACCAAGTCCGAACACAGTAGCCTCTGCAAGGCTTGAGTAACCCCTCTCCTGCATGAAAAGGGATGCTCCAAGAATAGCGCAGTTAACTGCAATCAAAGGAAGGAAAATACCAAGCTGTGCATATAGCGATGGAGAGAACTTCTCAACAGCCATCTCAACTATCTGAGTTATGCTGGCTATAACAGCTATAAAGATGATAAAGCTAAGGAAGCTGAGGTCCACATCCTTAAACTCTTCTCCCATCCAAGATAGAGAACCTGCAGAAAGCACGTATGTGTTAAGCAGATAATTTATAGGAAGAGTAACGCCTAAAACGAATACTACGGCAATACCCAATCCCATAGCTGTCTTAACATTTTTTGATACTGCCAAGAATGAACACATTCCCAAAAAGAAGGCAAATATCATATTGTCCACAAAAATGGACTTTACAAACAAACTGATTAAATCTTGCATAATGGTATCCGTTTAATTATTTCTCCTGTAAGTTTTTCTGAATACTTCTCTGTACCCAAATGATACATCCAACCAAAATCAAGGCCATTGGAGGCATAATGAACAGACCGTTGTTCATGTACCATCCGCCATTTACAGCGTACCAGCTTTCCGGAATGATCTGTACCCCAAATAATGTCCCTGAGCCTATCAACTCACGGAAGAATGCAATAACAATAAGTACCAATCCGTAGCCAAGGCCATTTGCCAAGCCATCAACAAAAGATGGAATAGGTTTGTTACCAAGAGCAAAAGCCTCAATTCTACCCATAATGATACAGTTGGTAATGATAAGACCAACGAACACAGAGAGCTGCTTGCTTACATCATATGCAAAAGCTTTAAGGAACTGGTCTATAAGAATAACGAACAGAGCAACTACAACCAACTGAACTATAATTCTAATTCGGTTTGGAATAGTATTTCTTATCATTGAAACAAGCATGCTTGAAAACCCTGTGACAAGCATAACAGATATTGCCATTACGCAGGCAGGTTCCATTTTTGCGGTTACCGCAAGAGAGGAACATATACCCAATACCAATACGGTTACCGGGTTACCATTAAATATAGGATTTAAAAATATCTTCTTATCCATTGTCTTTCCTATTTAGTAGAGTTTTCTTCCTGTTCAACAACCTCTTCTGTATTCTCATCTGCCATATCGTTTGCTACAACAGGAACGTTGCTTTTCATAAGATATGGTGTATAGTGTCCCAACCACATCCTGATTGTTGCATCAAGAGATTTACTGGTTATTGTACCACCTGAGATAGCATCAACCTCATGCATATTGCCCGGAGTAGCACCACCCTTAACAATATTCACAGAGGTAAACTCACCGTTTTCAAAAATCTGTTTGCCAACAAACTGGCCGCTGAATTTTGGAGTGGCAATCTCCGCTCCAAGTCCCGGGGTCTCACTTTTATGATCGAATATGGCTCCCGACAATGTATTGTTGTCGTCGCTTACTGCAAGATAACCCCAAATTGCTCCCCAAAGACCGGCTCCGTAACAAGAGAGAATCTTTACAACTTTTCCATCGGGCATGGTGCAGATGAAAACAGGAAGCTGTAACTTCTGCAGATCTGCATCTGCACCGGTTGAAGCAATCTTTTTCATAAGGTCGTACTGAGTTTTAAGATCAACTGTAAAAGCATCCCCTTCAACCCTGTCTCCGTTATAATTTACAATGTATGAGTCTGTTATATATTTGTTGAACTCACCCTTTATGTACGCAAGTTTGTTCGGTGCAGAACCGCTCTCTTGAGCAAGTCCTACAGATGAGAGGATACTCAACTGCTTTTCACCGTCTATGTTAAGTTGCTGTTTATCCTTAAGACTTTGTGAAACAAAAGCCAAAACAGCAGCAACAACAATTACCAATACAGCTGCGTATATTATTGTGTATGAATTTTTATTTGTATTCATTTCTGTTACTCTTAATTTGTTTTAGCTCTTTTTAGTCTTCTCTTTATATTACCCTCAATTACATAGTAATCGATTAGAGGTGCAAATGTATTGAGAAGCAGGATGGCAAGCATCATTCCCTCCGGATAGCCTGGGTTGAACAATCTTATTATAACTGCCATTGCTCCAACAAGGAAACCGTAGATCCACTTGCCTTTCTCTGTCTGTGCAGATGTAACAGGATCTGTTGCCATGAAAACTGCTCCAAATGCAAATCCACCCATTACAAGGTGATAATAAGCAGGAACTGAAGCTGCAGTGCCGGGCTCTGCAAAAGCATTTGCCAAGAATCCAACTGCAAGGCATCCAACAACGCTGGAAACCATTATCTTCCAGCTTGCTACTCCTGTAAAGATGAGGATAGCGGCACCAATAAGAATAGCCACTGTAGATGTTTCACCAATTGAACCAGGGATGAAACCGTAGAACATATCCATGAATCCTGTAGAGCCAAGACCCTCAACACCGTTTGATATAAGTGAAAGAGGTGTTGCTCCCGAAAAACCGTCTACAACAGGCTGAGTCTTTGCTGTAAGACCGTTAATCCAGATTGTATCTCCGGAAATCGTAGATGGGTAAGCAAAGAATACAAAGGCACGTGCAATAAGTGCAGGGTTCCATATATTCATACCTGTACCGCCAAATACCTCTTTGCCAATGATAACTGCAAATGCAACTGCAATGGCAAGAATCCATAAAGGAATGTCTACAGGCATTATAAGAGGAATAATCATACCTGATACAAGGTATCCCTCATTAACCTCGTGACCTCTTAACTGTGCAGAGATAAACTCAATACCCAATCCAACTACATACGAAACTATAATAAGAGGTAAAACCTTTAGGAATCCAAACCAGAATTTACCCCAAAATGTCATATCCAAACCAAAAGCAAGCGAGTGCTGGTGTCCAACATTCCACATACCGAACAACATGGCAGGTATAAGTGCAAAGACAACAACAGACATGACCCTTTTGAGGTCTACGCAGTCTCTAACCTGTGCACCCTTTGTCGTAACTGTATTTGGAACAAATAAGAAGGTTTCAAAGGCATCAAATGTAGAGTGCAGGAAACCTAATTTGCCACCTTTGCTAAAGGTTGGCTTCATTTTGTTAACAAGTTTTAATAATCCTTTCATACTCTATATTACTATGCCATTTCTTTAATCATAATATCAATACCCTTTGCAACTATCTGCTGTACATCTATTTTAGAAGGACATACATATTCGCAGAGCGCAAGATCTTCCGGAACAACCTCATATATTCCAAGCTGCTCCATCTTGTCTATATCCTCTGCAAGTATGGCCTTTAACAGATATACAGGATAGATATCCATAGGAAGTACCTTTTCGTACAGACCTGTAACAACAAAAGCCCTGTGGCCGCCGTTGAGATTTGAGTCTGCATCATACTTTTTACCAGGTGTAAGCCAAGAGAAGTATGAGTGAGAGAAGCTGAACTTCTTAGGTCTGAAGATTTTGGCCCAACCAAGACACTCGTAGTAATCTCCCTCTGAGATTAGGGTTATCTGCGAGTCATAGAAACCAAGATAGCCGTTGTGACCTACATTCTCTCCGCTAAGTACGTTTCCGCTAATGTATCTTATGTCGCAAGGTTGTCCGTAAAGTTCCTCTTTGGCAGGACCTGCCATAAAGTCTATTTCCTTTATAGCCATACCGGGAACGGTTTTTATGTACGCATTCTTTGATGCCCTGTTTCCTGTGACTGCAACAAGCCTGCTTACATCATAAACCCCTTTTGAGAAAAGTTTGCCTATTGCAGCAAGTGCAACTGCATCAACGGTCCATACAACATCCCCCTTTGAAACAGGATCTATGTGGTGAATCTGTACACCAACATTACCTGCGGGGTGCGGACCATCGAATGTTGCAAATTCTACATTCTTAAGTTTGTAGAAAGGAGATGATTCATAACCTTTGGCTTTGAGACCTACATGTACCTTACCCTTTGTAAGTTTTGAAAGGGCATCTACGGCAACCTGCATGAAAGCAACCTCATCCTTAAGGATGAAATCGTAATCCGGCGCTAACGGTGCTGAATCAAAAGCAGAGATGAAAATTGCTTTAGGTTCGTTTACAGGGTTTGCAATAATACCGTATGGTCTTTGTTTTACAGATGCCCATAACCCGCTCTCAAGAAGTAGTTTGGAAATCTCCTCTTTCGATGCCTTGTTTACATCTGTTTTATTGAATTGCAGATAATCGGTATCTTTATCTGCCTGTACCAGAATCTGAAGAAGTTTACGCTTTTCGCCGCGTACAACCTCCTTTACAGTTCCGCTGCATGGAGAAGTAAAGCATACTTCCGGATGGTATTTGTCTATAAATAACACACTACCGGCTTTAACAGCGTCACCCTCCCTTATCATAAGTTTGGGAGTTACGCCTTTAAAATCGGTTGGCTTCACAGCAACAACGTCCGGAATAATACTTTTTTCTACATTTAGCTCGGCCATTCCTTTTAGCGGAATATCCAAGCCTCTGTGTAATCGAATATGTTTTAGCATTATTTCAGAAATTTTGCGCAAATATAAACATTTTATATTGTTATAACGCATATTTTATACCTATTTATAATATAAGAGGATTTGACAAAAGTCAGCTTTAGCCTTCTTTACTCTCCATACTTTTTCTACCCTCTTTACCATTAAAAAAAAGCCAACGCTAACGCTAAAGCCAATGCTAATGCTAACGCCAATGCCAATTAAGCAAAGCATTAAATTTTGTTTTGAATTATACCTTTTGAGCAGTAGCTTTGCACCGTTATGGAACAGGATTACAGTAAGATTTTTGAGGGCCTTAATCCGGCTCAGAACGAAGCAGTTAGAAATATATATGGACCATCGCTCATAATTGCCGGCGCGGGAAGTGGAAAAACAAGGGTGCTTACCTGTCGTATTGCTAATATGCTGGCATGCGGAGAGGATCCGTCATCCATATTGGCTCTCACCTTTACCAATAAGGCTGCAAAGGAGATGAGGGAGAGAATAACAGGTATGGTAGGCTATAAGATGGCGCGTAAACTTACAATGGGCACTTTTCACTCTGTATTCAGACAGTTCCTATGTGAGGAGGCTGAACTTTTGGGCTATCCAAAAACCTTTACCATATATGATACATCTGATTCGCGAGGGGTAATAAAGCAGTGTCTTAAAGAGTTGCAATTAGATGAAAAGGTGTACAAACCTGCAGAGGTATATTCGCGTATCTCCATGGCAAAGAATAATTTGGTTACAGCTTCTGCATACAAGAAAAATGCAACTCTTATTCAAAATGATACCATAGCAAAAAAACCGCTGCTATGGCAGATATATGAAAAATATGAGCAAAAATGCAAGGTGGCCGGTGCAATGGATTTTGACGACCTGCTGCTTAACACAAATATCCTGTTCAGAGATTTTCCGCAAGCATTGGACAGAATAAGAGAACGTTTTAAGTTCATATTGGTAGACGAGTATCAGGATACCAACTTTTCGCAGTATCTTATAATTAAAAAATTAGCTCAGTCTCACGGTAATATATCTGTTGTAGGGGATGACGCGCAGAGCATTTACAGCTTCCGTGGTGCAAGGATAGAGAACATCCTTAACTTCAAAAAGGATTATCCTCAGGCAAAGGAGTTTAGGTTAGAGCAGAACTATCGCTCAACCCAGACAATTGTGAATGCAGCGAACACCCTTATCGGGAAGAATAAAATGCAACTTAAGAAAAAATGTTTTTCCGAGCAGGAGATAGGGGAGAAGATAGAACTTATTAATGCGTTTACAGAGCAGGAGGAGGGGCTTTTGGTTGCTTCGTCTATTGTTGGCAAGGTGAATGAGACAAAGGAACCGTACAGCAGTTTTGCCGTTCTGTACAGAACCAATGCGCAGTCTCGTGTTATTGAGGAATCGCTTAGAAGAAAAAATATCCCGTACAGAATATATTCGGGAAAATCTTTTTACGAGAGAGCGGAGGTAAAGTTGTTTCTCTCTTACCTTAAATTGGTTGCAAATGAGAGAGATGACGAGTCTTTCCTAAGGATAATAAATGTGCCGGCAAGGGGATTGGGAGATGTGTCATTGCAGAAATTGAGTAATGCTGCAACAGACAAAAGGGTCTCTTTGAGCGAAGCAGTAAAGCTGCCAAATTTGGAGGAGTACGGCCTTAGAAGTGCGGTAGTTGAGAAGTTCAGGAAGTTTGTGCAGGCCATAGAGTCTGTAAGGGAGGCTTTCTGGAGCGATGATGCCTACCATATGGCACTAAGGGTTAACGGACAGTTTGGCATAATAGAGGCATTCAAACAGGAGAATACAATTGAGTCGCTGAGCCGTGTAGAAAACCTTGAGGAGCTGCTTAATTCAATTAAACAATATGTTGAGGATAAGGAGGTTGAGTATGCAGACGAGAATCAGGAGGCAATGGAGAACGGCGAGGCTGTACCGCTTATTACGTTAGATGAATATCTTGCCAATGTCACATTGCTTGCCGATGTGGATATAAAGGATGAAGAGGGTGACAGCAACAAGGTCTCGTTGATGACTGTTCACTCATCTAAGGGTTTGGAATTTCCGTACGTTTATGTTATTGGAATGGAGGAAAACCTGTTTCCGTCGCGCAGTAGCGATTTTATTTCGGAACAGGACTTGGAGGAGGAGAGGCGTCTCTTTTATGTTGCAATTACCCGTGCCGGTAAGGCTGTAAAGCTCTCTTTTGCTCATTCTCGAATGAAGTGGGGGCAACATGTAAGCAACAAGCCGAGCCGTTTTATAAAGGAGATAGATAAAAGGTATATACTCAATCCGTTAGACAGTGATAATGATGAGCAGGAGAGCCTTTTTAAACAATTTTCCGCTTCCCGACAAAACTGCGATTATCAGCGCAGAGGTCCAAACTTGCGGCCGGTTGGCTCATTGCCGCAACAGAGAGGAGCTGTAGTACGCCCACTTGCCTCTTCTACTGCAGAACGAGTTACCTCTGTTTTTACCACAGATATATCTGCTGATTTGAGAGCCGGTATGAAAATTGAGCATGAAAGGTTTGGCTTTGGCAGAATTGTCTCTTTAGATGGAATTGGCAGTAGCAGCAAGGCGGTTGTTGAGTTTGATGATGGTAGTAGGAAGACATTGATGCTTAAATATGCTAAAATTAGGGTTGTTGATAGATGATTTGTAAAAGAAAAATAAGTTTTGGCACGGTGTTTGTTACTACCTTGATGAAGTTTTTCATAGTTTAAGTTTAGGTTAAGTAGCGAGGTCATGGGCGTTCTGCCGTGACCTCGCGAATTTTTTATGGAAATGTTTGCATATTAAGAAATTTGTGTACATTTGCAGCGAAGTTTTTCATAGTTTAAGTTTAGGTTAAGTAGCGAGGCCATTGGTGTTCTGCCATGACCTCGCGAATTGTATATATACATACATCTTTGATTATAATGTGTATCTTTTTCTAATTACCCTCTCTACTCTCTATGCTATAAATAGCCAATGCCAAAGCTTATCTAAATAATTAGAAAAACAGTTTCTCTCTCCGTATCACTCAACTGCTGCTGCCTTCAATCAGCTTGAAACGGCTGAGTTGTCCTTTTTAGTCTGCTTCGCATCCTAACAGTCCTTCAACAGACGCCGTTTCTTATAAGCTGCTTTTGGCAACCGCTCTTCCGTTGATTGACAAGTCGTTCACAACTGTTTCTAATTATTCTCTAAACTTTCTGTACCCTCTCTACTCTCTCTACTATAAATAGCCAACGCCAAAGCTATAACAGTATGTATCTTTTAGTCCCCTTTAACCCTACATAACCGTAATAACTGTCTACCACATTCCCGCAAACAACAACAGGCGAACCTATAAGTTCTGGATTTACAACAAGATTAAGTCCGTCTCTTACAGTTCCGCTTGGGAGCTCTACAGCAATGCAGAGATTTCTGTTGCGTACTTTCATGTTTGGGGCAATCACAATTGATGTACGAGATGTGAATGGCGGTGCTACACGTACAGAATTGGTGGTTGGGTCACCTCCATATATGTACCCGAAAACCATAATATTACTCTCCCCAATTCTTTTCTGTGCCTCCGGAATCGTAAGGCAACCTGCAGGAAGTGTAAATCCAATATTCAATTCTCCGTTAAGCCACTGCCGGGATGTGTCGCATTCGTAACTTACGCTAACCCCTCTGCCGGAACCGGAGGCATAACTGAGTTTTAGCTCCATCATCTGTCTCTCTGCCAAAGACCTCTCCAACAACAATGTATCTACCCCTTTGCTCCACGCATGTACTTCAAAGAGTGTTGGATTAAGGTAGATGTATCGTTTTTCTGAGAAGCGGTAGTTTTCCGTTTTGTTGTTTTGTGTTATCCTAACGCCGGTGCCGGGGAATTTGGCTATGAACCCTTTATCAAAGGTTAACCTTAATCCGCAGTTCAACTGTTTGCAGTTAAATGATATATGTACCTTTTGGGCATCTCCCACAACAATTGTCTTTTTCTCGCCTACGAGCGGAGAGTCGAACTGTGGCCCTGTAAATTTTGATGATAACAATTCAATATCGTATGTACCTTTTGTTATATTCATTGTGGCCGGGCGCTCTGCATATTTACCGTCGTATATTTTTATTCCGTCTGACGAGTAGATCTTTAACAGAAACTTGTTTGTGTCTAATGTAAGAAGAATGTTTTTTGTCCTAATGTCATCTACATAGTCATAAAGTGATTCTGCATTTATGCTAAAAGATAGTGCAGATCCCTTTTTGTTGGTTTCTTCATTGTGAAACAGTTTCTCGCAGCCCAAAATGGCAATGGTTGCAAACAATGCAAATGGAATAATGGCTCTCTTCATCTTTTCCTCCTTTTTTGAAATAATTAAATTTCTCAAAAGTATCTGCAACTTGTCTGTTTTACTACTGTTTACGTACAATTATTTGGGATACTATTTTTTTATCACGTTTATGGCCTTCATGATATTATCTTTATACGTGTCTGAAATAGGAAGATAAGTTCCTTTTATACAGATTCTTCCCTTCTCAATGCTCTCTATCCTCTCTCTATTTATAATGAATGATTTATGTATCCTTATAAAATTCTTCTTAGGCAGATTGCTTTCTGCACCTGCCATTGTGAGTGTGGTGATGAGAGGTTCCGACTCTCCCGATAGGTAAACTTTTACATAATCCTTGAGACCTTCAAGATAGAGAATGTCGTTAAGCTTCACCCTAACCAACTTGTAGTCACACTTTAAGAATATATTGTCGGGAAGAAAGTGATGCGAAAATAGATACCTATAAATATGGGGTAAAATAAAATAGACGAAACGCCATTTTTTAACGACTTACGGCTTGTATTTAGAGGGTGTCTAATCTTAAACACCCTCCTTGGATTGGCATGTTACTTTAGATTTTTCTTGCCTATAAGCCATACTAAAGAGACCTCTGCTTTTGTAGGGCCATACCATCTTCTGTTTTTTGTTGACTGCCATACATAGTGGCCGTCTATTGGGTCATACTCCATGTATTCTCCCTCTAAATAGCCTACACCTACTGTGAAATCTATATTGAACCTGCGCCCAACCGGTAATGAATAACCGTACGATATTCCGCCTGCGTAGCTCCATTTTTCTCCAAGATAGCCGCGTCCGCCAAGCTCGAAATCGTACGTTATCATCTGCCCGTACAGCCCTATATGATGCCCGGCAAGCTGCTCTCTGCGGTTTTTTGAACCAAACCAGTAACGTACCTCAATGTCGCCGCCGTAGGTGCGCCAATAGTTATGCTTTCTGTCGTTTTTCCACCAGGCATACATCCATTGCCCGGCAATTGACCAACGCTTCCCTAAGCAGATGTCGGCTCCAATATTGGGAATAAGTGCTGCATCGTAAAGCATATTTGTCTTTACACCCATTTTGAAATTCCTGCAGTCTGACGAATCTCTTGTGTTAATGCAGTTTAAGGATTCTTTGTCCAGCATGGCATACGCGGTGCTGCTTATAGTCAATAGGGTAGTGATGATAAATATACACTTAACAAATATGCTATGGAATAGATTAAATGCTTTCATTTTATTTGATTTAAAGATTGTTGATAAAAGTGTCTATATCTTCCTCTTTTGTAGCCCAGTTGGTAACAAACCTTACAGGGGTCTCCATCTCTCCACGCGGACCCCACAGTTCAAATGTGGCAAACTCTTTAAGCCTGTCTATCTCACTATTCGGCATAATGAAGAACAATTGGTTTGTAGTTGAGTTCATATACTCTTTGTACCCCTTTTCGACCATGGCCTTTTTTAGTTTGCCGGCCATCTCTATGGCATGCCTTGAGATATTGAGATAGAGATTGTTTGTGAAGAGTGTCTCAAACTGAATTCCAAGCAGTCTTCCCTTTGCCAACAATGCTCCGTGCTGTTTTATCAAAGGGTAAAAGTGTGGCAACAGATTCCTCCTTGTTATTACTACAGCCTCTCCGAGCAGTGCTCCAACCTTTGTACCTCCAATGTAGAAAACGTCACAAAGTGCGGCTATATCCCTTAGTGTTACATTAGTGTTGTCTGCTGCAAGTCCGTATCCAAGTCTGGCTCCGTCTATGTATAGCGGAATATCAGCCTCTCTGCAGACTTCGCTAAGCTCTTGCAACTCCTTTAGTGTGTACAGAGTACCATATTCGGTTGGATGTGAGATGTAAACCATTCCGGGGAAGACCATGTGTTCAAATGTGTCGTCTCTGTAGAAATCTTGTATATAGCGCTTTACATCATCTGCCTTTAATTTCCCATCTTTAGAGGGAAGAACCAAAACCTTGTGCCCGGTTGCCTCTATTGCTCCTGTCTCATGATTGTTTATATGAGATGAAGCTGCTGCCATAACTCCCTCATGTTTGTCTAAAAGACCGTCTATCACAGTTGCATTGGTCTGTGTACCACCAACAAGGAAAAATACCTTTCCCTCTTTCTCTTGCAGACCACACGCGCTAAGAATCAACCTTTTTGCGTTTTCTGTATGGCAGTCATTACCATAGCCTTGTGTCTGTTCCATATTGGTTTCAACAAGGCGTTGCATAATCAGAGGATGTGCTCCCTCCATATAATCTGTATCAAAATGTAACATAGAGCTTTATCTTTTTATGGCTGCAAAGATATGATATAAACCAATAATTTGCACATTACTTGGCAAAACAAATAGACGGGCGTTGATGAAACTGTAAAAAGAGCACTAAGGTGGTAAAGAGATTCAGAAAGCATTTGAGAGCGGTGTAAAACTAACTGTAGTGTCAAGACCAAAAACTCAGATTGGCGGTATTTTTGACGGAATAATTTAACTAATCTATGTGGAGTAAAATTATATTATTTATAATTTCCATCTCATTTGTTTATTCTGCATCGGCTCAACAGTACGAAGGTTCTGCTGAGCTGATGGAGATAAATGAGCAGACAGCCATCTTTAAGGTTGAAAGCTATGCAGATAAGAAAGATGATGTTATAGAGGTTGCAAAAAAGACCCTTATATACAAGCTACTTTACGAGGGTGTTGAAGACTTTTATGATGGCAAGATGTTAAAGGAGACAGACAGAAGCCAATATTATCTTGATAATTTTTTTAAAGGTGGTAATAAGGCACCATACAATGCATTCATAGATGGTGCGCTTTTTTAATAATTTTTCCTATGTATTTTTTTTAAGATTACTTAATAGCTGAATCCAAAATGCCATAGCGGTATCGTATTGCCAAAAGCAAACTCTATATCATCTTTTACTGTATAAGCATTAGGAATTCCCTCTATCTGCTTTTTCCCTTTCTTACGTCCGCCCACCTCAAATGTATAGCCATCAATCATAAAATCTTAAACGGAAGAGGTGATTACATCGTAGTTCACTCGCATCTGATTGAAAAAGAATGTTTCCCTAACATTTCCAATTTCAGCTTTATCCCATCCGAGAGCATATATAAGGTTTGTGTTATCTAAATAGATTTTATCTACTTTGTCTGTCGCGTAATTGATTCATAGTCAAAATATTTTCTACAAAAATAAAAAAAATGCTCATTGATTGAGCAATTTTTACAATAAAGACCATATAAGAGGATAATTGGATGAAAGGTACAACATCCTTAGTCTGGAAACAGCGCATATTTTTCGCGTATATCCTTTATCCTTAGCTGAATATTGGCAATTCCCCTATAGTAGTTTTCAGCTATGGAGTAACAGATATCAACAGGGTTACCGGCCTGCATATGCTCAAAATGTTCAGATTTGTTAAATGCAATGGCAGAGATATGTCTGTAAGGCTCATCCTCCTGAATAAGTTCAAGTTTAAGATGCCCGTTGTCGCTGCCAACCTTGCGGCCGTTGCCGTTGTCGTAGACATTCTCGGTTAAAAAGACAGGAGAGAGATTCCCGGGTCCAAAAGGCTGGAACTGCTTTAATATTCTAAAGAATTTTGGTGTTATCTGCTTGAACTCCAAATAGGAATCTATGTTTACAATTGGGGTGAGTATCTTTTTATTGATTTTGGCCTTTACTATAGCTTCGAACTTCTCCTCAAAAGCCTTTAGGTTCTCCTCCTTTAAGGTAAGGCCGGCTGCATATATATGACCCCCAAAGTTTTCAAGAAGATCAGAACACTCCTCTATGGCCTCATATAGATCAAATCCCGGAACACTGCGGGCAGAACCTGTAACAAACCCGTTGGAATTGGTAAGAACAATTGTGGGCTTGTAGTATGCTTCAACCAAACGGCTGGCTACAATACCAACTACCCCCTTATGCCACTGCGAGTTATACACAACAGTAGAGCTCTTCTCATCAAAGCCGGGTTCTTCACGCACCATTCTTAGAGCTTCGTATGTTATCTCTCTGTCTACATTCTTACGTTCATTGTTGTGAGCATTAATCGTTGCACCAATCTTTGCTGCGTCCGCCTCATTCCTGGATGTAAGCAGATCCACGGCAGTCCTTCCACTCTCCATCCTTCCTGCAGCATTAATTCTTGGACCAATCTTAAAGACTATATCATCTATGGTAATCCTATGCTTCTCCAAACCTGCCAATTTAATCATTGAGAGCAGGCCGTTACGCGGAGACTCGTTTATCTGCTGAAGTCCAAAATGGGCAAGCACTCTGTTCTCTCCGGTAACAGAGACCAAATCCGCGGCAATACTAACAGCAACCAAATCCAACAGGCTCTTTATATCATCAAATGGGATTCCATATCTGAGAGAATATGCCTGAACAAGTTTGAATCCTACTCCGCATCCCGACAAATCATCGAAAGGATAGGAACAGTCGCTCTGTTTAGGGTCCAAGATGGCCACTGCAGCCGGAAGTTCCTCATCGGGAAGATGATGATCACAAATAATGAAATCTATCCCCTTTCCCGCAGCATACTGCACCTTCTCAACCGCTTTTATTCCACAGTCTAAGGTGATTATCAAGCTGTAGCCGTTCTCGGCCGCCCAATCTATCCCTTTGTATGAAACACCGTACCCCTCATCGTATCTGTCGGGAATATAATACTCAACATTAGGATCTATCTCGCGCAAGAAAGAGTATACAAGTGCAACTGCTGTTGTGCCGTCTACATCATAATCACCGTAAACCATTATCTTCTCTTTGGTCTCTATGGCCTTACGCACGCGTGCCACAGCTTTCTCCATATCCTTCATAAGGAAAGGGTCGTGCAACATAGACAGGTCCGGGCGGAAAAAGACTCTTGCCTGCCCGTAACTGCATATGCCGCGCTGCACCAAAAGGTTGGCCAACACACGATCTACGCTAAGCTCCTGCGCCAATTTTCTAACCGTTGCAGGGTTGCCCGGCTCTTTAACAATCCACTTTCTGTCTACATTGTTCACTTGCATAACGCGCAAAGGTAATTATAATTTTGTTTTTTTTGACGAAAATATATCAGTAGCAAAAAATAAAATGTGTAATTTTGCAACTTTGTGGGTAATATTTCGCTTCCCGACAAATTATGTGAATAAAAAAGAGACAAGATATGGAATTGAATTTAAACGAACAGGAACAGAACAGAAGAAAGGCGCTTGCTCAGATGAGAGAGCTTGGAATTGAGCCTTATCCCGCTCCGCTCTATCCAATTAACAGAACAACAAGAGAGATAAGGGAGGATTATGAGCCGGAGAAGCCCGGTTTTGAGGATGTCTGTATTGCCGGCAGGATAATGAGCCGCAGGATTATGGGTGCCGCTGCATTTATTGAGCTGATGGACGATACAGGCAGGATTCAGGTTTATGTAAAGAGAGACGAGATATGCCCCGGCGAGGACAAGACAATGTACAACACTGTGTTCAAGAAACTTTTGGACATTGGAGATATCATTGGAATAAAGGGTTATGCCTTTGTTACCCAGACAGGACAGAAATCTGTTCATGCAAAGGAGCTTACGGTATTGAGCAAATCTTTGAGGGTGCTTCCTATAGTTAAGGAGAAAGACGGAGAGGTGTTCGATGCCTTTGCAGATACAGAGCTCAGATACAGACAGCGTTATGTTGATCTTATAGTTAATCCAAGTGTTAGAGACACGTTTGTAAAGAGAGCTAAGATTATCTCTACAATGCGTCGTTTCTTTGACGATAAAGGTTATCTTGAGGTTGAAACACCTATTCTTCAGTCAATTCCGGGTGGAGCAACTGCAAGACCGTTTATAACGCACCATAACACATTGGATATTCCGCTTTATCTGCGTATAGCCAACGAGTTGTATCTTAAGAGACTTATAGTTGGCGGGTACAAAGGTGTTTACGAGTTTGGTAAGGACTTTAGGAATGAGGGAATGGACCGCACCCATAACCCCGAGTTTACCGTTATGGAGATATATGTGGCCTATAAAGATTACAACTGGATGATGGATTTTGTGGAGGAGATGCTTAAGACTGTCTGCATAGCCGTAAACGGTTCTACAAAGGCAATGGTTGGCGATGTTGAGGTAGATTACGGACAACCTTTCCGCAGACTTCCTATGCTTGAAGCCATTAAGGAGTATGCCGGTGTAGATGTAGAGGGTATGGATGAGGAGCAGTTGAGGGCAACCTGCAAAAAGTTGAATGTTGAGATAGATCCCTCATTTGGGGCAGGCAAACTTATAGATGCCATATTCGGTGAGTATTGCGAGAAGCACTTGGTACAGCCTACATTTATTACAGACTACCCTGTATCTATGTCTCCGCTTACAAAACGTCACAGGAATAACCCTAATCTTACAGAGCGCTTTGAACTGTTTGTATGCGGAAAAGAGTTGTGTAACGCATACTCCGAGCTTAACGACCCAATAGACCAGTTGGAGCGTTTCCAGGAGCAGCTAAGATTAAAGGATAAAGGAGACGATGAGGCAATGTTCATAGATATGGACTTCATACGCGCATTGGAATACGGTATGCCTCCAACATCCGGCATGGGTATAGGAATAGACAGACTTACAATGTTCATGACCAACAAGAACACTATCCAGGATGTATTGTTCTTCCCTCAGATGCGCCCTGAGGTTAAAGCCTCTGCCAAGCATGACAAAGAGTCCGAACAGGAGAAATAAGACAGCGGTGTTATTTGATAAAATAAATACTGTTATTTGAACCGCTACGTTTAATGAACGTTTTTGAGATAACATCGGCACAAAACCCAAAGATTAAGAATGTTGTCTCCCTTTTGGAAAAATCAAAGGCCAGAAGGGAGCAGCATCTTTTTATAGCAGAGGGGGTACGGGAGATTACAGCCTGCCTCAATAATGGCTATAAAATAGACAGCCTGTTCCTTAATTGTGGTATTCACCGCACTCCGCAAGATTTTATCTCTCTGTTTCCATGCGAATTGCCTTTGGCTTGCAACGGACTGCCTCTATTTCTTTGTGCTCCGCACGTATATGCCAAAATCGCGTATAGAGAAAGCACAGAGGGTGTAGTGGCGATTGTTGAACAGAAAAATTTTTCTTTGCAGGATATTGTTCTAAAAGGGCGTACAGGAAAATCACCGTTTATTTTAGTGGTGGAGAGCGTTGAGAAGCCGGGAAACCTTGGAGCTCTTTTACGCACGGCAGATGCCTGTGGTGTTGATGCAGTATTGGTGTGTGATCCACTAACAGACCTTTACAATCCAAACCTTATTAGAGCCAGCCTTGGTTCATACTTTACCGTACCGGTTGTTGCCCTTTCCAACGATGAGGCGCTCAGGTGGCTCAAAGAGCGTGATATAAAGATTTTTACGGCCCAACTGCAGGACTCAAAGTGGTACTACGATACAGATTTTAGGCAAGGAACTGCAATAGTTATGGGTAGCGAGGCCAAAGGTCTTACCCCATTCTGGCGCAATGTGGCAGACGTCCATATAAAGATCCCAATGTTAGGCGAAATGGACTCGCTAAACGTCTCTGTCTCTGCTGGCGTACTGTTGTATGAGGTAGTACGGCAACGGTTTTCTGAACAGTTGGATTTACACTAAGCAACATTTGCTTACAGCATTTACCCTCTCTGAATTTCCGGGAAAAGACAGCATGTTACGCTAAAACAGCTTTGCAAGTTCGGCAGTAAGTTGCGGAATGTTAAGGGTTGAACTGCAGAGTTCCATCTGTGATACCTCTTTGTAGCAGTTCTCACGTTTGGCAATAAGCTCCTCTATAAAAGCCATAAGCTCGTTCCCCTGTTTGCCCTGTAAGACGGGCCTTTTAGCGTTGTTTTTTGATAATCTTCTATACAGAGTCTCTTTGTTTGCTGTGAGATATACGCAGAATGTCTTCTCCTTTATGAGCTTTGCGGTAGGAGCATACGTAGGAGCACCGCCGCCTAACGATAGAACAAGATTGCTATGTTCTAAATGGCAGTCTGCACACTCAGGAACGCCGCTACAGTAGGAATATATCTTTAGAATCTCCTCCAATGCCCTTTTCTCCTCCTCCCTAAAAGCAGCCTCTCCGTTCAAAGCAAAAAACTCCCTTACAGAGATCCCAACCCTCTTCTCAATATATTCGTCCAAATCTATATAATCCGAATATACAAACGCAGCAAGATTACGCCCAACCGTACTCTTGCCACACCCCATAAAGCCACATAAAGACAATATCATATCTTTTTACAAACTTAACTAAGCAGCAGCCTCTTTACATATCTCGTTAGAACAAGGTAGGATTATCATCATCATCACTGTCACCGCCAAACTCAACAACACTACCGGGCTCAAAACCTTTAGAACCCTCATCCACCGCCTCTTTCTCTACTGTTGGAGACACCTCCTCGCTCTCCTTAACCAACGGTTCCCCAAACCTAACCTCCGCCACATCGTATGTAGTGAGCCTCTTCCCTTTTGCCTTATAACTCTTCTTCCCAATAAATTCCTCTCCGTCAACAACCTCATCCTCCCGTTTTGCATTCTTGCCTCCGAATTTAATAACAACAGACGGGTACTTGTTGTCGCTGATCTCAACAAGATAAGAACCCTCTGCATCCGAGATAAACGGTACAGTCACATTGTCGTTAGGCTCAAAAGAGAACCTCTTTAGGTAGAAACACTTAGACTCGTTGTCAAAATAGATGGCGCTCCATGTCTTCTCTGTGTCTAACTTCTCAATTCTTAAAATATCCTCCTGATACCTGTTGCTAAGGTCAAAATTGGTGGTATAGAACGTTCCGTTCTTGCAGATAACCAATATGCGGTCATTTGTATGGAACTCTCCAAGAAATTCTCCTCTCTGATCCTCGTTAAGCCTGTTTATATCCGTATCAAACCATATAGGCTTGCCACCCAATGTGCTTACACCTTTAGATTTAAGCGTAATCTTATGTATAGGGTTCTTGGATAGTACATTACCCATTGAGTTCCTTCCTTTAATGGCAAGCGATGCAAAATCAAACTCAAATAACAGCTTCTTTAGTTTTGCCTTAGGCTTTAAGAATACTTTAAGCACCTCAGCCTCTGCGTTAGGGTTTGCGGAGAACCATATGACAACAGAGTCTGGCTTGCCTTGCGTTAAGTCGTACTCCTTGTCACGGGTCATACCTGTTGCCGCAAATCTCTTTACATAGAACTTGCCGCTCAAACCGTCCAATGAGATCTTGCCGTCCCTATAGACAACGTTGTAGATGGTGCGCTCGTCATTTTTGGTGTACACACCGGCGTAGATTATGTTTTTTCCAACGAATGCCTTACCGGTAACCCTGGTGACAATGTATTTTCCGTTCTTAAAAAAGACAATAATGTCGTCAATATCTGAGCAGTCGCATACATACTCCGCATTGTCATCCTTCTTAAGATCCATTCCAACAAAACCCTCCGCACGGTTAATGTACAGTTTGGCGTTGTTGACAGCCACCTTGGTAGCCTCTATTGTTTCAAAATTGGAGATCTCCGTAAGCCTTGGATATCTGCTGCCGTACTTCTCCTTAAGCCTTAGGAAATAAGCTATTGTATAGTCTGTAAGATGAGCAATGTTGTAGTTGACCTCGTTCATCTCATCCTCCAAACCCTTTATCTTCTCCTCCAATACCTTTGCATCAAACTTTGAGATCTTCCTTACAGGTTTCTCAACCAATTTTACAATATCCTCCATAAGGATAGGTCTTTTTAGAAGGTTTTGATACTCAAGCATCTCATCAAACACCTGTTGCAACTGGTCCTCCCAACTCTTGGCCTCCTGCTCCAAAATCCTATATTTCTTGTTTTCAAAGAACAGCTTCTCCAAAGAGAGATAGTGCCAACTGTCGTTAAGTTCGTCCAACCTTATCTCAAGCTCCCTGCGCAGCAGATATTTTGTGTGGTCTACAGAGAATCGCAAAATATCATCCACCCCCACAAAATGAGGATGCTTGTCCATAATCACACATGAGTTTGGCGATATATTCACTTCACAGTCTGTAAAGGCATACAGGGCATCGATTGTCTTGTCGGGAGAAATATCATTTGCCAAATGAATTACAATCTCCGCTGTGGCTGCTGTATTGTCATCTACCTTCTTTATCTTAATCTTCCCTTTTTCATTGGCCTTAACAATTGTGTCTATAAGTGTAGTGGTGTTTTTTCCATAAGGTATCTCTGTGATTACTAATGTTTTTTTATCTGTCTTGGTAATCCTCGCCCTTACCTTGAGCACTCCTCCACGCAGACCTCTGTTGTATTTGGAGCAATCGATGAGTCCACCGGTAGGAAAATCCGGGTAAAGTTCAAAACTCTCCCCCTTAAGATAAGATACAGAGGCATCTATTAGCTCGTTAAAGTTGTGTGGCAGAATCTTGGATGCCAATCCTACAGCAATACCCTCAACACCTTGCGCAAGCAGTAAAGGAAATTTTACAGGTAAATTTACAGGCTCTAAATTACGTCCGTCGTATGAGTTCATCCACTCTGTGGTCTTTGGATTAAAGGCTACATCCAAGGCAAATTTGCTAAGACGTGCCTCAATATAACGCGGCGCAGCAGCCCCGTCTCCTGTAAGAATATTTCCCCAGTTTCCCTGGCAGTCTATAAGCAGATCCTTCTGGCCCAACTGCACAAGTGCATCCCCAATAGAGGCATCTCCATGAGGATGGTACATCATTGTCTGTCCAATGATATTGGCAACCTTGTTGTATCGGCCATCGTCTATATTCTTCATTGCGTGCAGAATGCGCCTTTGAACAGGTTTAAGTCCGTCTGTAATGTGTGGAACGGCCCTCTCTAAGATTACATACGAGGCATAATCTAAGAACCACTCCTTGAACATTCCTGTAAGACGGTATTTGTTCTCCCCCTCAAGAATCAGTTTCCTGTATTTGCCAACATTGGTATCCTGCTCGCCCTCCTCAACCGGCACCTCCTTTTCCAACTCCATCTCCTCTGTATTTGAGCCGTTTACACTATCTGAACTGTTGCTCTGTCCATCTCCTTCAAAAATATCTGTAGAATCGTTAGGTATATCTTTTCTGCTCATGTGAAAGTATTTTCTATAGCTGCAAAGATAACGAATTAAGAGTTTTTTTCGGCTGTTTTTAATTTTTTTTCTTCCCGACAACAAGTCTCTCGGATGGATTCCTTGTAGGGAAGAGTATGCATATAAATCAAGATTATGGTAGATCTCGTATAAGACAGTCTATTATATTTTGTTCCATATTCTATTTCTCATTTATATTTACTTCTGTTTTGTTATAGGTTCAGTCTTTATCCTGTGCATTCTATTATAGAAAGGGGAATGTTATTTGCAAAGTTACGCTTTTTTTTGTTGATGTTTTTTTTCTTTGTCCTAAAAAGTACCATAAGTTGCCAACTTTGTCATTTTTTTATTTATCAAAAAGTCGTTCCTTTGTCCCGCAGTTTTAACGAACAACAAATAATAATAAACAACAAAGAGGGATTATGAATCGTGATAATATCGACTTCAAAGCAGATAAGATTGGACCTTTGTTTCGATCACTTTTTATTCCTACTCTCATAGGAATGGTGTTTATGTCGTCGCAGACTGTCATTGACGGTATCTTTGTTGGAAGAGGGGTGGGTGCTGATGGCATCGCTGCCGTCAACATCGTGGCACCCTTATGGATGGTTATCACAGGACTTGGATTGATGTTTGGTGTTGGTGCCTCGGTGATAGATGGTATGCACCTTGCCGAAAATAATGTAAAAGCAGCTCGTATCATTCTTACCCAGTCTTTTGGAGTTGGTTTCCTCATTACCTCACTGCTTTTGTTACTTTGCCTCTGCTTTCCTACGACTGTTGTCTATGCTCTTGGATGCAGCAAGGCTTTGGAGAGTTATGCCCTCGACTATCTGTTGTGGCTGTTGCCAGGTATGGTATTTCTTTTTTGGCAATGTGTAGGCATGATGTTGATTCGTTTAGATGGATCGCCACGTTATGCTATGTCTATACAAGTGGCAAGTGCTGTTGTCAATATTGTGCTTGACTGGATCTTTATTTTTCCTTTGGAAATGGGTGTGAAGGGCGCCGCTATTGCATCCGCCATTGCCTGTGGAGTTGGGGGACTGATGTCATTAGTGTATTTCATCCTATTTTCCTCTTCCCTAAGGTTCTATCGTCTGAAAATGAGTAGCACCTCTTTTTCCCTTACCTTGCGAAACTTGTGGAATATGGCAAGGATAGGTTCGGCTACCTTCCTCACGGAGATAGCGATGAGCATTACCATCTTGATAGGCAACTATCAGTTTATGGCACTGTTACATGAGGAGGGTGTAGCTGCATACGCCGTGGTTTGCTATCTCTTTCCGGTTATCTTTTCTGTGAACAATGCCGTGGCACAAGCGGCTCAACCTATTATCAGCTACAACTACGGAGCCAAACAGAAGGTTCGTGTGTCGCAAACCTTGCGAGTATCATTACTTACAGCGATAACGTGCGGTTTTTGTGTGATACTTACCTTAATATTGGGTGATGAGTGGATAGTGGAAATGTTTCTGCGCCCAAATGAGAATGCTTATAAGATAGCAACGGAAGGATTGCCTTGGTTCTCTGCTTGCTCTATATTCTTTGCGATCAATGTGGCATTCGTTGGGTATTACCAGAGCGTGGCTTGTGCAGGGCGTGCCATGTCCTATACATTGTTGAGAGGAATTGTATTTCCTGTGATAGCATTTGAGTTGTTGCCAATGGTAATAGGAACAATAGGGCTTTGGTTGGCTATACCTGTGGCGGAGGCGGCAACGCTTCTTGTTATTGTGCTGAAAAAAACTCTGTAAGGAACTCCTAAAAAAACTGCTGTGTCCATATCCACAAATTATATTTAATGTTACGCTAATCTCAACATTTAATATTTTTCTTCCCGACAAAGTGTCAAACTTCCGAAATGATCTACTATTGGATTATCAGATTAATTTAGTGATTTTGGTGATTTTTGGGGAAAAGTTTGTATTTTCAATGTTTTTTGTACTTTCGCGGCAACAGAACCCGTTACATTCTTTGTTGTGTTTTATCTATTGATATTCAATAAATAAAAGATTTGGCTAATACTGTAGACTATTCGGGTTGAAGAGTTTGTATTGGAAAATTTTAATTCTATAACTACCTTTGCAGAGATTTTTAATATTAAAATGAGAGATAATAATTCAAACAGAGGCGGTAATACCGGTGGTAGAGACCGCAGACCCATCTCAGCCGGGAGAGGCTCAGATGGAAGAACATATCCTTACAGAACGGATTCGGAGGATGGAGTGTACAACAGCAGTAACGGATTAATGGATGACAGACCCTATAACAGAGTTGGAAATCCATCGGGCGGCAGAAAAACAGGAGCCGGTTCTAATGATAAAAACAGAGGTAAAAGGCCAAGAATTGGAGCTTCTCAGGGGCAAAGAAAATTCAATAAAGGGAATAAACAAAAACCTTCTATAAGCAGAAAGAAATCTTATTCCGGTGCGGATTACGAGAATAGAGCTGTTAAAAGGGCGAATGACAAGTTACATGGCAGCAGAATGGCAGCACATACCCCTATACCTGTAGAGGAGAAGGAGATGAGGCTTAATAGGTTTATTTCCAATTCCGGCATCTGCTCAAGAAGAGAGGCAGATAACTATATCTCAGCCGGTTTGGTTTCTGTTAACGGTAAGATAATAACCGAGTTGGGAACAAAAGTGCAACCGGGTGACGATGTAAGGTTTAACGGAGAGAGGCTTAGAGGAGAGGAGAAGATCTATCTTGTAATGAACAAGCCAAAGGATTTTGTAACCACAACATCGGACCCTCACGCAGAGAAGACGGTAATGGATCTTGTAAGCGGTAGATGTAGCGGCAGAGTTTATCCTGTAGGCAGATTGGATAAGGCTACAACGGGAGTACTTCTACTTACAAATGACGGAGAGCTTGCAGAAAAACTTATGCACCCCTCTTTTGAGAAGAAGAAGATATATCAGGTTACATTGGACAAGAAACTTAAGGGTGGCGATTTCAAGCAGATCCTTGAGGGTATTGAGTTGGAAGATGGCTTTATAAGTGCAGATGATCTGGCATATATAGATGGAGACAAGACGCAGCTCGGTATAGAGATCCACTCAGGCAAGAACAGGATCATAAGAAGAATATTCGAGCATTTCGGCTACAGGATAAAGAAGTTAGACAGGGTATATTTTGCCGGTCTTACAAAGAAAAATCTAAGGCGTGGGCAGTGGAGATTCCTTACAGATCAGGAAGTTGCAATGTTAAAGATGGGATCATACGAATAGAGTGGGAGGCAGCCATGGAAGAGAAGGATATGATTAACAGAGCGGGTTTTGTAAATATTATAGGAAACCCCAATGTAGGCAAATCTACCCTTATGAATGCTCTTGTTGGGGATAAACTTTCTATTGTGACTGCAAAGGCCCAGACAACACGACACAGAATAATGGGAATAGTGAACGGAGAGGATTACCAAATAGTCTTCTCCGACACTCCCGGTATACTAAAACCTCATTATATGCTTCAGGAGAGCATGATGGAGTTTGTTGACACTGCAATTGGTGATGCAGATATTATTCTCTATGTTACGGATGTTGTTGAGACAATAGACAAGAATGTTGAATATATAGAGAAACTGAAGGCAGTGGAGGTTCCGGTTATCATTGCGATAAACAAGATAGACGAAACCAATCAGGAGAAGCTTGGTGCACTGGTTGAAAAGTGGCATGCCCTTGTTCCGCAAGCTCGCATTCTGCCTATCTCTGCGCTTAACAAGTTTAACGTGTGTGAACTCCTGCAGTTGATTGCCGGATTGTTGCCGCAGCAGCATGCGTGGTACGACAGGGATGTCTTTACGGATAGAAGTCTCAGATTCTTTGCATCAGAAATAATTAGAGAGAAGATCTTCCTTAATTACAAAAAGGAGATTCCTTACTGTACTGAGGTTGTTATTGATTCTTTTGAAGAGTGTCCCGACAGATACAACATAGAGGCTGTTATATATGTTGTACGTGAGTCTCAGAAAGGGATACTTATAGGGCCTAAAGGCTTGGCTCTTAAACATGTGGGCATTGAAGCAAGGAAGGATATGGAGAAGTTCTTTGAGAAGAAGATCTTTTTAAAGCTGTTTGTAAAGGTAAATTCTGATTGGAGAGAGAATAAACGCGAACTTAAAAAGTTTGGATACATCCAGAGTTAGTTTATAGGCTTTGGCGTTAGCATTTGCGCTGGCCTTAATTTAGTTGATAGTTGAAAGTGTATAGTTTATAGAGCAAATATGAAAATTTAACTTATTTAAAACTACATAACTAATTAACGGACTTTAAACTATAAACAATAAACTAAATCAGCTAACGCCAACGCTATTGTAGCGTAAAGGTGTAGGTAATGGTGCCCTCCTGGACAGTTTCGGCAGATGAACTTATGTTGAACTTGGCTTGGAGGGCTGCTTTTTTTGCAGACTCCCACATTGTCTTATCCTGAACCGTTGTCCCGGATGCCCCCGGAATAGCATTTAAAACTGTACCGTATTGATCAACAAATATCTTTACCACAACCTTTCCACCTTTGTTTATGTTGTATGCAGGGATTGGCAGGGACCCTTGTACATTTCTTCCTTTCAACTTGGCCAAAGGTTGCCCTTCTGTGTTGCCAATGGCAGTATTTCCTTGTGTATGACCGGCCGCCAAAGCATTCGATATGTTGGCTGAGGTCTGTTCCGCCAACGAGTCCTTGTTATGCTTTGGTGCAGTAAAGAGTGCTCTTTTATCTATCTCAGGTTTTTTAGGAGGTTCATATTTAGGAATATCCCCATCCGGTCCAAGCTCAGATGCGGCAGAGTTTTTTGGTGTGTTCTCAGCAACTTTTGCCCCTTGGGATCTTTGGACCAATCTAACATCGTTAGATGGACTTGTAATCTCCGATTTCGGCTCATTGCCTGCTTTTACGCTTATGGGCTTTATGATAGGTTGCGGTAAATTGTCGGGAAGCATCTCTATGACCAACTGCTGATGCTCAACCGGTGGAGCTGTAATTGATGAGGTAAAGAAGATTAGAAGCAGCAGGGCGTGGACAAGAATAGTTGAGACAATGGCAAATTTTCTGCCTGCCTTCTCATACTTGCGCTGTTTTCTCTCTCTGCGCCTTTGGTTTATGTTCGTCTCGCTGCTCATTCTGCGAAATATCTTATATATATGCTTTGGCGTTAGCTTTGGCTTTGGCCTTAATAGCTTATAAAAATATGCTTTGGCGTTAGCGTTAGCTTTGGCCTTAATAGCTTATAAAAATATGCTTTAGCGTTAGCGTTAGCTTTGGCCTTAATTTAGTTGAAAG
>ENA-OURV01000305-OURV01000305.1-human-gut-metagenome-genome-assembly--contig:-NODE-305-length-41558-cov-4.804351_pt1 | contig 41558 bp, 29 predicted proteins | sample MGYA00242141_ERZ509072 | MGnify/ENA primary metagenome ERZ509072 (study PRJEB26280, sample SAMEA2338763) | human gut metagenome | biome: human gut; feature: human-associated habitat; material: faeces... | reverse complement strand
ATCTGGAGCCTCATCCACGATGGAGAGAACGTTGCGTTTACTGCAGTCGAAAAGAAGATGGATATAAGCAGTATTCTTACCCGGTTACAAACGAAATAAAAACTGATATAATAGGTACTGGTATTTGGAAACAGACATGACAGAAACAGGAAAGAGGACATGATTGGAATGTGTGGAGATCATGCTTTGCAGACTTTGCACAGATGATTTTCCGGTAAATTTTATAGAAGGATATCAGAGGGAACCCGGCAGTGGTCAGACAGTAGTTCTGACGCTGCCGGGTTACTGTATGATTCGTTCGAATATGCACAAAAAGTTTTACGGCTTGGTGCAAGTGATATACTTTCAAAACCCATTGATATGAAACAAAGGAGGCAATGAGCTAATGATTGATTTAGCAGAACTGGAAAAAAAAGTACCAATTTTAAAGGATATACAGAATGAAAAAGAAGTATTCTGGATAAATCCAGATAAAACTAACTGCGAAGAAGCAATGAAGCATATAGAATTAACAATGGCAGATGTAGATGATGCAGAACAAAGACTGAAGCGTTTCGCACCATTTATCATGAAATGTTTTCCGGAAACGAAAGACAGAAATGGTATGATTGAATCTGTGCTTACTCCAATTCCTGGAATGAAAGAGTTACTGAACGAAAAATATAACAGTAATTTGGAAGGTACATTGTTACTGAAACAAGATAGTCATTTAGCTATAGCAGGTTCAATAAAAGCACGTGGTGGCATTTATGAAGTTCTAAAGCATACAGAAGAGCTTGCCTTAGAGCATGGTTTTTTAAAAAAAGAAGATAATTATGAAAAACTGGCAAGTGAAGAATGTAGACAATTTTTTAGAAATTATACGATTCAGGTTGGCTCTACTGGAAATCTGGGAATGAGTATCGGGATTATGAGTGCGGCAGTAGGATATCAGGTCATTGTTCATATGTCAGCAGATGCAAAACAGTGGAAAAAAGACTTACTGAGAAGTCATGGTGTAACAGTAAAAGAGTATGAATCTGATTATAGCGAAGCAGTAAAGAACGGAAGAGCATTATCTGATCAGAATCCGAAAAGCTATTTTGTAGATGATGAAAACTCCAGAACACTTTTTCTGGGTTATGCAGTAGCTGCGAAACGTCTGAAAAAACAATTGGAAGAACAAAAAATCACAGTAGACGACAACCATCCTTTGTTTACTTATATCCCATGCGGAGTAGGTGGAGCACCGGGCGGTGTGAGTTTCGGATTAAAACTGATATTTGGAGATTGTGTACATTGTTTCTTTGTAGAGCCGACACAGGCACCTTGTATGCTGGTTGGAATGACAACTGGGTTAAATCATGAAATTTCTGTACAGGATATTGGGCTTACCGGGTTAACCCATGCAGATGGACTTGCCGTAGGACGTCCATCAGGATTCGTTGGGGGAGTTATGAAGTATTTGCTCAGTGGTGAATTTACCATTAGGGATGGAAAATTGTATGATTATATGAGAGATCTTCTTGAAACAGAGAATATTTTTCTTGAGCCAAGTGCATGTGCTGCTTTTCAGGGACCTGTATATATGGAAAAAAGTGAAATCTCACAGAAATATCTGTTGGAAAATCATCTCAAAGATAAAATGAAAAATACAACACATATTGCATGGGCAACGGGTGGAAGCCTTGTGCCAGAGGCAATTCGCGAAGAATATCGAAACACTTATCTGGATAAATAAAATAAACGGTTTTGATCTGTTAGCAGGTTGAAACCGTATTATTTTATAAAATTGTTACAGATAAGGAGTCAATATCCTCGAAAGAATATATCGAATTTCTAAAACATATGGATTTAGGGTTCGCAGTATCCGAAGGAACGGTTCGAGGAAAGGATAGCAAAGCTGGTTGACCATGTATCAATCAGTCTTGTTGCAAGAAACAGGGAGAATCAAATGGTCGGTGTCCTATTCGGATTGACCGACTATGCCTATTGGCTTTATGTAACTGACACAGAAGGGAATATAGGCATATGAAAGTACTTGTAATTTCAGACATTCATGCAAATATTCGGGCGTTGGATACAATTTTGCGGGAGGAAGCAGACTATGATCTGTTATGCTGCGCAGGGGATTTTACGGACTACGGGATCTCACCTCGGGAGGTCCTGGAGCGGTTTCGCCAGTTGAAAAATACAGTCCTCGTATATGGAAACCATGACCGCCATGTCATAAATATTTACGAGAGCGGAGAATGGACAAATGTAGCGGATGGAAAATACAAATGGGTGCATTATAACTGTGAAAGACTGAGTGAAAAAGATATCGATTGGATGAAGCAGCTCCCGGAAAAGGCATATTTTGAGGCAGATGGATGGAGCTATGGAATCGCGCATCAATACGACAATGGCTATGGGACGGTCGAAAGCCGCTATGCCTTTGATCAGTATTGGAATGCCAGCTATGGAGCAGAGTGTGACGGAAAGCGACGATTGATTTTCGGACATACCCACAGACAATGCATTCATACCCTTGGGGAGGGAATGGAATGGATAAATCCGGGAAGCATTTCCTACAGAAGACCGGATGATCCCGACAAGACTGCGCACTACGCGGTAATCTTGGATGGAAACATACAGCTCAAAAGCATTGCCTATGACAGAACGCTGCAGCTTGCAGAGGCGAAGAGATTTTTGAAAAATGACCGGATGATGCGAACAGAGCTGCAGGACTTTATGTTCTTTTTCGGTGATGCAAAAACCTCAAGGGATCCGCTGTAAAATTTCATATCAGGAGACTGCCGTTTCTTCCGCAAAAGGCGGATCCGGCAGTCTCTTTTTCTCCCATTGCGTTGACTTCCCCTCTTACATCCTTTATACTAAAAAGTACGACTATTTTACTTTTTGGAAAAATATTATAGGGGAAAACAAAAGAAAAAGGAGGGGAAAGTCGTGATTTTCGGCAAGTATATCAATCGTTACTATCTGAAAAATGCACCGGCGCTGCTGCTTGGACTGCTCTCACTTTTGATCGTCGATATTGCCCAGCTGATGATTCCGGAGCTGTATCGTCTGGTCATTAATGGTGTGAACTTAGGAAAAGTGGTGGTGGATGGTCAGACGCTGACCTTTACCAGGGAGGTACTGTTTCAGAATATCTGTCTGCCCATGATCTGGATTGTTTTGATGATGGTGATCGGGCGCTTTTTATGGCGGGTATGCTTTTTCGGTTCCGCAGTGTGTGTACAGGCAGATCTGCGGGAGCGAATGTTTGATCACAGCCGTCGTTTGTCGCAGCAGTATTATCAGGTCAACAAGGTAGGAAGCCTGATGAGCCTGTATACAAATGACCTGGATACGATTCAGGAGTGCTTCGGCGACGGCATTCTGATGTTTTTCGACGCTCTGGTGCTTGGTCTGCTGGCGCTGTACAAAATGTGGCGGATGGATTTCAAGCTTACGCTGCTGGCCCTGATTCCTGCGGCGATCATGTTTGGCATCGGCACTATTATGGGTACGACGATGACAAAACGCTGGGAGGAACGGCAGAAGGCTTTCTCTGATCTTTCGGATTTTGCACAGGAGAACTTTTCCGGCATCGCGGTGATCAAGGCATTTGTCAAGGAATTTAAGGAGCTGACAGCATTCCGTAAGCTAAACCGTGAAAATGAAGAGATCAACGTTACCTATACAAAGATCGCAACCCTGCTGGAGGTGCTGGTGACGCTGTTTGTGGAATCTGTCATCTGCGTCATCTTAGGCTACGGCGGCTGGCTGGTGTTTGGTGGAAAATTCAACGCCGGACAGCTGGTGGAATACATCGGCTACTTTGAATCCATCGTCTGGCCGATCATGGCGATTTCGATGCTGATTGAAAAGACTTCCCGTGGTAAGGCTTCCCTGAATCGTATTACGGAGCTGATGGATGCGCCTGTAGATGTGACGGACCGGGATGGTGTAGGAAATCTTGAAAATCCAAAAGGCAGTATTGAATTCCGGCATTTGACGTTCCGCTATCCGGACGGCGATTATAATGTACTGCAGGACGTCAGCTTTCAGGTAGCTGCCGGTGAAAGTGTCGGTATTGTAGGCAAAACCGGCGCGGGTAAGACTACGGTAGTAGATCTGCTGCTTCGTACCTATAACGTGCCGGACGGAACGCTGTTTGTGGACGGAAAGGATGTGAACAGCGTGTCCATTCATTCCGTACGCAATGCCTGTGCCTATGTGCCCCAGGATAATTTCCTGTTTTCAGATACCATTGCACACAATATCGGCTTTGGCGTGGACGATGCAACTTTCGATCAGATCAACGGTGCGGCGTCGCTGGCGGACGTGCGGGATAATATCGTGGACTTTAAAGAGGGCTATGAAACCATCCTGGGAGAACGGGGTGTGACTGTTTCCGGCGGTCAGAAGCAGCGGATTTCCATTGCTCGTGCGCTGTTAAAAAATGCGCCGATTCTGATTTTGGATGATTCGGTTTCTGCAGTGGATACCCGTACTGAAAAAATTATTCTCGATAACTTAAAGACCACCCGTGCAGGCAAGACCACCCTGTTGATCGCACATCGCATCTCGACAGTGGAGGGGATGGATAAGATCGTATTTCTGGAGGATGGCAGAGTAGAAGCGGTCGGTACGCATGATGCGTTGTATCACAGCTGTCCCGAATATCGGCGGATGGTAGATTTACAGCGTCTGGAGGACGAAACGGCAGATTCGTCCGATGCGGTGGGGACGTCTGACATAGCGGATTCCGTTGATGCCCCAGAGCATGCGTCGGAGTCTGTAGAAAAGTGCGAAGGAGGTGCCAGCCATGATTGAAGTAAATCCGTTGCTTTTGACCGGCGCGGTCATCGGTACGATCACGGCGCTTCTGATCGCCGCTTATGTGCTGGTAAAGGACAAAAAGTCCCAGATGGGATTTGAACGCACGATGAAGGACGGCGAAATTATGCACCGTCTGGTAGCATATGCAAAGCCGTACTGGAAGCAGTTTGTACTGGTATTGTTCCTGATGATGTTTTCAATCGCCTATGACATTATTTCGCCGCTGATCATCGGTAATATCGAAGAGCTGGTTGCAGGTGATTTTGTTCTGCCTGCCCTGTATGCCCGGGTAGGCGGTTATGTGGTGGTGCTGCTGTTTTCAATGGGAAGTACCTATCTGCAGGCGGTGATTTTGCAGCGGGTTGGACAGCGGATTGTGTCCGATCTGCGTGAGGATCTGTTTACCCATATCGAATCCCTTTCCCATGAGCAGCTCAATGAGATTCCGGTGGGCAAGCTGGTGACCCGTGTGACCAATGATACCAACGCGATTTCGATGATGTTTACGAACCTGCTGGTCAGCCTGACAAAGAATGCTTTTGTTATTGTAGGCATATTAGTTGCAATGATCTGCTTAAACTATGAGCTGACGCTGATGGTGCTGTGCTTTGTTCCCTTTATCGTGATCTTTACAGTGATCTTCCGGAAGTTTTCCCGCCGGGCATACCGCAGGGTAAAGGATGCGACGACGGATATTAATACGTATCTTTCGGAAAACCTTTCCGGCATCAAGGTTACGCAGATTTTCGGACGCGAAGAGGAAAAGATGGCGGAATTTCGTGAGAAAAGCCAGACGCAGGCAAAGGCAAACCTGAGTCAGATTTTCGTGTTCAGTGTATTTCGTCCGTTGGTGTATATGCTTTACATCTGTTCCATCCTATGTCTATTTTATCTGGGCGGCATGGGACATTTAAACGGCGTGGCGTTTTTAGGACAGACGATCACAGGCGGAACGATCGTTACCTTTTATATGTATATTTCGAAATTTTTCACCCCGATCCAGAACCTGGCGGAGCAGTTTAACTGGCTGCAGTCGGCTTTGGCGTCTGCGGAAAAGGTGTTCTCGATCATGGATCTGGAGCCGAAGCTGGTAGATGCGCCCGATGCTATAGAGCTGGAAGAGGTGCACGGCGAAATCGAGTTTCGCAATGTGTGGTTTTCCTATATTCCCGGGGAATGGGTGCTGCAGGGTGTGTCTTTCCATGTAAATCCGCGAGAAACGGTGGCGTTTGTCGGATCGACCGGTTCCGGAAAGAGCACAATCTTGTCCCTGATCTGCCGCAACTACGAGTTCCAGAAGGGCGAGATTTTGATCGACGGTATCGACATTCGCAAGATCAAGATCGCTTCCCTGCGCAGGCATTTTGGTCAGATGCTGCAGGATGTATTTCTGTTCTCCGGCACGATCCGCAGCAACATCGTTCTGCGGGAAGAGGGCATTTCGGATGAAGAAATCCGTCGCGTCTGCCAGTATGTGAATGCCGATCATTTTATTGACAAGCTGGAGCACGGTCTGGATGAGGAGGTGCGGGAGCGAGGAAATAACTTCTCTGCCGGACAGCGTCAGCTGCTGAGTTTTGCGCGAACCATCATCCACAAACCAAGTGTTATGATTCTGGATGAGGCGACTGCTAATATCGACACCGAGACGGAGCTTTTGATTCAGGATTCCCTGGAAAAAATGCGCAGCGTCGGCACGATGCTGATGGTAGCCCACAGACTTTCCACGATTCAGCATGCGGACAACATCATTGTGCTATCCCACGGAAAGATCCTGGAGCAGGGCACGCATCAGGAGCTGCTTGCAAAGCATGGACGATATTACCAGCTGTATACGCTGCAATATCATAAGGAACAGATGGAAGAGTGACGGCGGAGAGCCATCGCGGATGTAGAAAAGATTGAAAAGAAAAGCCCGGAGCACAGCAAAGGAATAGATGCTGTGCTCCGAGCTTTTTTCATCGTATAGGAAACTTCGTTTCCATACGATAAAAACGCTCCGCACGCTCCCTTTACTTTTGCAGCGTGCAGATATCGACCAGCTCTGCCGTATCCGGCGTAAAGCCGCTCTTTAAGATATCCGCCAGGGCAACTGCCGTATCCAGGCTGGTCAGGCAGGGAATGCCAAGCTCCACAGATTTGCGGCGAACCTTTACGCTGTCCCGGGCAGGGGTACGCCCCTTTTTGGAGGTCGAAATGATGTAATTGACCTTTCCGCTTTCCAGAAGTGCGATGGTGTTGTGCTCGGATTCGCTGATCTTATGGACAAGGGTAACCGACATACCATGGTCACGCAGTACAGCTGCCGTACCTGCGGTTGCATACAGGTGGAAGCCAAGATCTGCAAACCGCTGTGCAATATCAGGGATTTCATCTTTATCGGTGTCGCGCACGGTGATGAAGATGCCGCCCTTGTCGGTCAGCTGGTAGCCTGCACCGACCAATCCTTTGTAGAGTGCTTCTCGCATGGTGGGTGCGATGCCGAGCACTTCACCGGTAGATTTCATTTCAGGTCCGAGCTGCGTGTCCAGTCCAGACAGCTTTTCAAAGGAGAAGACAGGCACTTTGATCGCGGTGTAGGAGGAAATCGGGGCAAGACCGGTGCCGTAAGGCATATCCTTTAATTTTTCCCCGAGCATGACGCGGGTGGCGATATCGACCATCGGGATGCCGGTGACTTTGCTCAGATAAGGCACGGTTCTGGAGGAACGGGGGTTTACCTCAATGACATAAACCTGATCCTGGCAGATGACGTACTGGATGTTGATCAAGCCCTTCGTGTTTAAGGCGAGGGCAAGGCGGGTGGAGTAGTCTACGAGCTTTGCGGTTTTGGCGGGGCTTAAATTCCAGGCAGGGTAAACTGCGATGGAGTCGCCGGAGTGGATGCCTGCACGGTCGATGTGCTCCATAATGCCGGGCAGCAGGACATCCTCGCCATCGCAGATTGCGTCGACTTCAAGCTCCGTGCCCATCATATATTTATCGATCAGAACGAGGTTCCCTTCCATATGGGAAAGAATAATATCCATATATTCTTTTACGTCCGCATCGGAAAAGGCGATAATCATGTTCTGGCCGCCAAGGACATAACTGGGGCGCAGCAGAACCGGATAGCCGAGGCGGTTCGCTGTTTCGATCGCTTCCTCTGCAGTGTGGACGGTATCTCCGACGGGCTGCTTGATATGGAGCTGTTTTAAGAGAGCTTCAAACCGCCCCCGGTCTTCGGCAGCGTCAATACTGTCTGCAGGTGTGCCCAGAATCGGAACGTTGTTTTCTGAAAGCCATTTGGTCAAGCGGATTGCGGTCTGTCCGCCGAAGGCAACAACTGCACCGACCGGATTTTCCACACGGATGATGTCTCCGACATCTTCCGGAGTCAGGGGCTCAAAGTACAGGCCGTCTGCTGTATTGAAATCGGTGGAAACGGTTTCCGGGTTGTTATTGACGATAACAACTTCATATCCGGCATCCTTTAATGCCCAGACACAGTGAACGGAGGCATAGTCGAATTCGATTCCCTGACCGATCCGGATCGGACCGGAGCCAAAGACGATGACGACGGGCTTTTTGGAGCTGTGTTCCGCGATAAAAGCGGAAGCCTCGTCCTCCTCGTCAGTGGTGGAGTAGAAGTAGGGGGTTTCTGCCGCAAACTCCGCGCCGCAGGTATCGACCATCTTATAGGAATACGGAAGGTGGGGGAAAGTAGAGTTGCCGGATAGGCGTGCAATCGTTTTATCCGGAAAACCGTTTCTCTTTAATTCCCGCAGAAAATCATGTGTGAGCGGCTCTGTCTCCAGCCGTTTTTCGAGGTCGCACAGATGCAAAAGCTTTGCTAAAAACCATTCGTCGATCAAAGTCAGCTGATGGATTTTTTCGATGGAAAAACCGCGGAAGAGCGCTTCGTAAACAGCGAAGATGCGTTCGTCGTCCTGCGCCAGGATTTTGGCGGTTAGGGCTTCGTCGTCGAGTGCGCGCATATGCACGTCTGCCAGGCAGTCATGGGAGATTTCTGCTCCGCGAACGGCTTTCATCAGCGCCTGCTCGAAGTTTCTGCCAATGGCCATGACTTCACCGGTGGCTTTCATCTGGGTTCCGAGCTTTCTTGTCGCATACACGAATTTGTCAAAGGGCCATTTCGGAAATTTGACGACAACATAGTCCAATGCCGGTTCGAAGCATGCTTTCGTTTTGCCGGTGATTTCGTTTTTGATTTCGTCCATCCGGTAGCCGATGGCGATTTTGGCAGCGACTCTGGCGATCGGATAGCCGGTCGCTTTGCTGGCGAGGGCGGAGGAACGGGAAACTCTGGGATTTACCTCAATAACAGCGTACTCGAAGCTCTCGGGATTTAGAGCAAACTGTACGTTGCAGCCGCCCTCAATGCCCATAGCTTCGATGATGTGGAGTGCAGCACTTCGAAGCATCTGGTATTCTTTATCCGCTAGCGTGACTGCAGGGGCGATAACGATGGAGTCGCCGGTGTGGACACCCACCGGATCAAGATTTTCCATAGAGCAGATCGTGATGACGTTTCCATCGCCGTCGCGCATGACCTCAAATTCGATCTCTTTCCAGCCGGAGATACATTTTTCCACCAGAATCTGCGTGATCGGGGAAAGACGGAGCCCTGCGGAAGCAATTTGGCGCAGCTGTGCTTCGTCAACAGCGATGCCGCCGCCGGTGCCGCCGAGGGTAAAGGCGGGGCGCACGATAACCGGATAGCCTGCAGAGTGCGCGAAGGAGAGGGCACCCTCAAGCGTCGTCGTAACGACAGAGGGGATGATAGGCTCCCGGATCGCTTCCATGGTGCTTTTAAAAACCTGACGGTCTTCGGCTTTGGCAATGGTTTCCGGGTTTGCGCCAAGAAGTGTAACGCCCTCCTGTGCCAGAAAGCCTTCCTTTGCCAGCTGCATCGAAAGCGTCAGGCCGGTCTGACCGCCGAGGGTGGAAAGAATGCTGTCTGGGTGTTCTTTTTTGATGATTTTTTTTAGAAAATCCAGAGTCAGAGGCTCCACGTAGACATGATCTGCCATGGCGGCATCTGTCATGATTGTTGCAGGGTTAGAATTAACTAACACAACCTCCAGACCTTCCTCTTTTAAAGCGCGGCACGCCTGGGTACCTGCATAGTCAAATTCGGCAGCCTGACCGATGACGATGGGACCGGAGCCGATTACCATTACTTTTTTCAGATTGGGATTTAACGGCATGCTTTATGCCCTCCTTTCCATCAGTGCGACAAATTCGCGGAACAAAAACTCGGAGTCATGAGGACCGCCGCAGGCTTCCGGATGGAACTGTACTGAGAAGCCGGGAAAATCCTGATAAGAAACGCCCTCACAGGTTCCGTCGTTTAGGTTGATAAAACGAAGTACTGCATTATCCGGGAGGGAATCGTTTTTGACGGCATAGCCGTGATTCTGACTGGTGATATAATCCCTGCCGGTGAGCAGATCCTTCACCGGCTGGTTTGCACCGCGGTGTCCGTATTTCAATTTTTCGGTGTCCGCACCGTTTGCAAGGGCGAGAAGCTGATGCCCCAGGCAGATGCCAAAAATCGGTATGCCGGATTTGCAGAGGTGAGACAGCTCGGAAATGATAGCCGGGTTATCCTTCGGGTTGCCGGGACCGTTGCTCAACATGATACCGTCCGGCGAATAGGAGAGGATGCGTGCTGCTGTCGTGGAAGCGGGAACGATGGTCAGGTCGCAGTTTAATGCGTGCAGCTTTCGGATGATATTCTGTTTTGCACCGAAGTCCCATAAAACGACGTGATGGCGGGGAAGCGGGGACGGAATCTGGTAAGGCTCCCTGCAGGTAACGTGTGCTACCGCGTCCGTGATTGCCCAGCTCTTTAAGTCTTCAACAGCTGCAGAGTCCGGGCGGAGGGATGTGAGCCGTCCGTTCATGACGCCGCGCTCGCGGATGAGCTTGGTCAGGTAGCGGGTATCCAGATCATAGATGCCAGGGATATTTTGCTGCTTTAAAAAAGCGTCAAGATCCATCTGACATCTGAAATTGGAAGGACATGGGCACCATTCTCTGGTGATGTATGCGCTCATGTGAATTCCTTTGCTTTCAAAGTCTTTTGGATTGACGCCGTAGTTGCCGATCAGGGGAAATGTCTGAACGACCATCTGTCCGTAATAACTGGGGTCGGTCAGTGTTTCTGTATATCCGGTCATAGCCGTCGTAAAAACGACTTCCGCGATGACGTCCTCTTTCAAAGGAGCGCCGAAATGTTTTCCGGTCAGACAGGTCCCGTCCTCCAGCTGTAAGTACACAGTTTGTTCCATAAGTACACCTCGCTCATTCTCTCGTGTTTGCTGTACAAATACTGAAAGGCGTCCATGAATCAAACACTTTTCTAAATAGAAAAGTATTTCACTCATGAACGCCTTTGTTCATCTGATGCATTATAGCATTGGGAAAGGGGGCGGTCAAGAATAAATTTTATTTTGTTTACCAGTTCCCCCGTGACTTCGTGGGTACAGATTCCATGCTCGCATGAGAATCTGTGCACATGAAGTCACGGAGGAAGCGCCACTTCATGAGCAAAAGAAGCGGTGGCGCAGCCACTGCGGAAAGCGCCGCAGGCGCGATTCATGACAATAGAATGTTCACGGAGCGTGCATTCTATTGTATTGCGAATGGCGCGGGGGAACGTCCGGGAGAAGGCCACTGTGGAATCGATTATAAACATATATACCAACTATGTTGGTGTTGACAAATGGGAAGCATCCAATTAGAATGATAGGAAATATCCGAAAATAACTGCAAAGGAGAGCAGAAAAATGGGCAATCATATAGAAACAAAGTGTATTCACGGAAATCTGGATTTTTCCTGGGACGAGCCGACAAAGGCGGTGAGCTTTCCAATCTATCAGACGGCGACGTTCGGACATATCGGTCTGGGACATTCGACCGGCTTTGACTACACGAGAGAGAAAAATCCGACCAGACAGCATCTGGAGGAAATCCTTACCGCGCTGGAGGGCGCTTATGACACGACGGCATTTTCTTCCGGCATGGCGGCGGTGACAGCAGTATTTGATCTGTTTGCACCCGGCGACCATGTGATCTGTTCTGAAGACCTTTACGGCGGCGTAACCCGTCTGGTCAATACCATCGGCAAAAAGAACGGACTGATGGTTGATTTTGTCAATACCGGTGATTTGGATGAGATCAAACGGGTGCTGCGTCCGGAAACAAAGGCACTCTACATCGAGACGCCCAGCAACCCGATGATGGAGATCACTGACCTTTCGGCATGCGCAGAGCTTGCAAAAGAACACAACCTTCTGATGATCACAGACAATACCTTTTTATCTCCATATTTGCAGAACCCGATTGCCCTCGGTGCAGATATCGTCATTCACAGCGCGAGCAAGTTCCTGTGCGGACATAACGACACGATCGCCGGTTTTGTCTGCTCTGCAAAGGAAGAGCTTGCAGCAAAAATCCGCCTGATTGCAAAGACGACCGGCGGCTGTTTGTCCCCCTTCGACAGCTGGCTGGTAATGCGCGGCATCAAGACACTGGCGGTGCGCATGGAGCGGCAGCAGGAAAATGCGGGCAACATCGCGCGCTGGCTGACGGAGCAGAAGAAAGTCAGAAAAGTATATTATGCTGGACTGGAAACGCACCCTGGTTATGAGATCAATGCAAAGCAGGCGAGAGGTGCGGGTGCGATGATTTCCTTCGACGTCGACAGCGTGGAAACGGCACAGCGCGTGCTGGAAAAGGTGCGCGTCATCACCTTTGCGGAGAGCCTTGGGGGTACAGAATCTTTGATCACCTATCCGATGAAGCAGACCCATCCGGATGTTCCGAAGGAGTGGAGAGAAAAGCTCGGCATCACCGACACTCTGCTGCGCCTGTCCGTTGGACTGGAGCATGTGGACGAGCTGATTGCGGATCTGGAGCAGGCGTTTGTTTCCTGAGAAAAAATCCACGCTGTAGGGACTGCATTGCGGCGGAGCAGAAAAATGTCGCGTTTGCGACCCGTTGCAGGCATAAGAATCCTGCAGGGCAGGATTTTTGTTGAGAGGGAGATTAGAAATGACAACCTATAATTTTGACCGGGAAATTGACCGGAAAAAGACAAACAGCCTGAAATATGATTTCGCCGTGGAACGCGGACGTGTTGTAGATGTGTTGCCATTGTGGGTGGCGGATATGGATTTTCAGGCGCCGAAGCCTGTGTTGGATGCACTGCAGAATGCGGTTTCCCATGGGATTTTCGGTTATAGCGAGGTAAAAGGAGAATATTTTGACGCGCTGTATCGCTGGTTTGACAGTCGGTTTGACTGGCAGCCAAAGTCTGAATGGCTTGTAAAAACCCCCGGCGTGGTATTCGCCCTTGCGATGGCGGTACGCGCTCTGACAAAAGAGGGCGACAGTGTACTGATTCAGCCGCCGGTTTATTACCCGTTCTTTGAAGTGATTCGCGATAACAATAGAAAGATCGTAGAAAGCCCGCTCCTTTTAGCAGACGGACATTATGAAATTGACTTCGACGATCTGGAAGAAAAGATCGCATCCCAGAATGTAAAGCTGTTTTTGCTGTGCAGTCCCCACAATCCTGTCGGCAGAGTCTGGACAAAAGAAGAGCTTCAAAAACTGGGAGAGCTTTGCGACCGCTACCATGTGTTCGTTGTGGCAGACGAGATTCATTGTGATTTCGCTTTTCCGGAGCATCCGCATACGATATTTGCAAAGGCATGTCCGCGGCTGGAAGAAAAGATGATTCTTTGCACTGCACCGAGTAAGACCTTTAATCTGGCGGGGCTGCAGGTTTCCAATATCTGGGTTCCTGGAAAAGAGGTCCGGGACAGATTCAAAGCCGAGATCAACGCGGCGGGATATTCCCAGTTGAACGCCCTCGGTTTAATCGCGTGCCAGGCAGCTTATGAAAATGGCGGTGAGTGGCTTGAGCAGTGCCAGGCATATTTGCGGGAAAATTTGAAGATCCTGCGCAGCTTCTTAAGAGAAAGACTGCCTAAGATCCGTCTGATCGAACCGGAAGGCACTTACTTTGCATGGTTGGACTGCTCGGAACTGGGACTGTCGGACACAGCGTTGGAAAATCTCATTGCACATCAGGCAAAGCTCTGGCTGGATGGCGGCTCTGTCTTTGACAAAAAGTCGGGACAGTTTGAACGCATCGTACTGGCGTGCACGAAAAAAACGCTTTTGCAGGCGCTCACACAGCTGGAAGCAGCCTGCCGGGGAAGAAATTCATAACGCAAAAACAACTGCAGGGAGGCAGTGCTTTTATTCAATGAAAAGTCTGTGCTGACGCCGGAAAAAACCATGGAATATTTTATTCATGACAATAGAATGCTCGCAGAGCGTGCATTCTATTGTTTAAAAAGGGTTGACAGATCCGAAAAGACAGAATATAATCACATTAACATATAAAGTAAGTGGGTTTAAGGAGGAAAGGCAAATGAGCAACGTTTATACATCCGCAGATCAGTTAATCGGCAGAACTCCCCTGCTGGAGCTGACACATATTGAAAAGGCAGAGGGCTTAAAGGCACACATCTATGGCAAGCTGGAATACTTTAATCCTGCAGGCTCTGTAAAGGACAGAATTGCAAAAGCGATGATCGATGATGCAGAGGCAAAGGGCGCATTAAAGGCAGGCTCTGTAATTATTGAACCTACCTCCGGCAACACCGGCATCGGCCTTGCGTCTGTTGCAGCGGCGAGAGGCTACCGTATCATTATCGTAATGCCGGAAACCATGAGCGTAGAGCGCAGACAGCTGATGAAGGCATACGGCGCAGAGCTTGTCCTGACAGAAGGTGCAAAGGGCATGAAGGGTGCAATCGCAAAGGCAGACGAGCTGGCAAAGGAAATTCCCAACAGCTTCATTCCCGGACAGTTTGTAAACCCTGCAAACCCGGAGGTACACAAAAAGACAACCGGTCCTGAGATCTGGGAAGATTTGGATGGCAAGGTTGATATCCTGGTAGCAGGCGTTGGTACGGGCGGAACCGTGACCGGTACAGGCCAGTACTTAAAGAGCAAAAAGGCTGATGTAAAGGTTGTTGCTGTAGAGCCTGCAGGCTCTCCGGTTCTGAGCAAGGGCACAGCCGGCGCACACAAGATCCAGGGAATCGGCGCAGGCTTCATACCGGACGTCCTGGACACCGGGGTTTATGACGAAATTATCACCGTAGAGAATCAGGATGCGTTTGCAACCGGCAGAAAGATCGGTCATCAGGAAGGCGTGCTGGTAGGCATTTCTTCCGGTGCAGCAGTATGGGCAGCGATCGAGCTTGCAAAGCGTCCCGAAAATGAAGGAAAGAACATTGTTGTGATCCTGCCGGATACCGGTGATCGCTATCTTTCTACCCCTCTGTTTGCAGAAGAGTAAGAGGCAGAGTTTAAGCTCTGTTACAGTTCACCCGTGCCATTCGTGAAAATTTTCTTGACAGAGCGAAACGGGTATGCTATCTTGTAAAAAACAAAAAGCGATGACGAAGAAAAGTAGTACAGACAGACGGCACAGAGAGCAGGCGGCGGTGGGAGTCCTGCGCGGATATCTGTAGGAAAGAACACTTCCGAGCTGCAAGCTGAACGCAGGATCTGTAAGTAGGCGAGCCGGAGTCCCACGTTACAGGGATAGCGTTTCATGGGAACGCGAAAAAGGGGCCGTACAAGGAAGTGCGGCAAGTTAGGTGGCACCGCGGATATAGCAGCAGCTATTCGTCCTATCTCCAATAGGACAAATGGCTGCTGTTTTTGCGTTCTTACAGTTCCCTTCGCAGCTTTCCGTGCGCAGCTTCTCATGCGAGCATGGAATCTGCACCCGGAAAGCGAAAGAAAAACTGCAACGCAGCAAAAGAAAAGGAGGAAAAGCTTATGTGTTCCATTCTCTGCTACGCGGGAAAAGATGTCACCAAAGAAACGATGGAAGGATATCTGTTAAAGACAAAGATGAGAGGACCGGATGCCCAGCAGGTCGTTGAGACCGAATTCGGGTATCTCGGCTTTGCAAGACTTGCGATCATGGGGTTGACCCCGGACGGCATGCAGCCGTTTCAACGGGACGGCAGCTGGGTGATCTGCAATGGTGAAATTTACGGCTTTCGCAAAATCAAAAAGGAGCTGGAAGAGCGCGGTTATCAGTTCCAGAGCGGTTCCGACTGTGAGGTTTTGCTTCCGCTATATGAAGAATATGGACTGGAAATGTTTTCCCATCTGGATGCGGAATATGCCTGCGTATTGTACGATCACAAAAGCGGCAAGCTGATCGCAGCCCGTGACCAGATCGGAATTCGTCCGTTGTTTTATGGTTATTCCAAGAGCGGAAAGATTGCATTTGCCAGTGAGGCAAAGAACCTGATCGGCTGGGTGGACGAGGTGCGTGCATTTCCGCCCGGAAGCTATTATTACGATGGGAAATTTGTCAAATATGAGGATATCGCAGCTGTCCATGGTTATGTGCACGAAGATATTGATGTGATTACAAAAAACATCCATGATAAGCTGACGGAGGGGGTAAAGAAACGTCTGGATGCAGACGCTCCGCTGGGCTTTTTGTTATCCGGCGGTCTGGACTCAAGTCTTGTATGTGCAATTGCAGCAGATATTTTGAAAAAACCGATCAGGACCTTTGCAATCGGCATGGACACAGATGCGATTGATTTAAAATATGCAAAAGAAGTCGCTGATTTTATCGGCGCAGAGCATACCGAAGTCATCATGATAAAGGAAGAAGTGCTGGAAAGCCTGGAAACCGTTATCGAAGCGCTTGCAACCTATGACATCACGACGATCCGCGCGAGCATGGGCATGTACCTTGTCTGCAAGGCAATCCATGAAAAAACAGACTTAAAGGTGCTGCTGACCGGTGAAATTTCCGACGAGCTGTTCGGCTATAAATATACGGACTTTGCACCGAGCGCGGCAGCCTTTCAGGAAGAGGCAGCAAAGAGAATCCGTGAGCTGTACTGCTATGATGTCCTGCGTGCCGACCGGTGTCTTGCGGCAAACAGCCTGGAAGCCCGTGTACCCTTCGGCGATCTCGACTTTGTCCGTTATGTGATGTCCATTGACCCGGCGAAGAAGTTAAACACCTACGGAAAAGGAAAATATCTGCTGCGCAAGGCATTTGAAGCAGATCATATTTTGCCGGAAAACATCCTGTGGAGAGAAAAAGCTGCATTCAGCGATGCAGTAGGACACAGCATGGTGGATGATTTAAAAGAATACGCAGAGAAGTATTACACCGACGAGGAATACGAAACGCTCCGTCAGAAATATGATTTTGCACGGCCCTTCACAAAAGAAAGCCTGCTGTATCGGGAAATCTTTGAAAAGTATTATCCCGGACAGGCAAGGATGGTGCCGGACTTCTGGATGCCCAACAAGAGCTGGGAGGGCTGTAATGTCAATGACCCCAGTGCCCGCGTGCTGGCAAACTACGGTGACAGCGGAAAATAAAAACAATAGAATGCACGCTCTGCGAGCATTCTATTGTCATGAATAACGGGTGGGACTTATAAGCCCCACCCGTTTACGCATTCCATTCGCATTCGCCGGACGTGCGGAACATCAGCAGCGCCTCGCGGCAGGAAAATTCACCCAGCTCATAGTATCCGTGGGAAAGTCGGTTGATGCGTTCCAGAGAAACTGCGCGGTTGGCACATTTGGGCTGGTCATAAATAAAACGGATGCCCTTGGCATAATATTCAGCGTCGAATTCGGGAGTTCCTTCTTCCTCATAATAAGGGTCGAAGAAAAACACCTCATCCCTGGAAATGCCGGTTAAAAGCACATAGTGCGGAACTTCAAGAAAAAGACGCAGCACGACAGCTGCGCCGTGCAAAAGCGCCTGACTGATTTCGCTGTCCGGGGACAGTGTAACATCGTTACCGAAAAGAAACTGCGTCTGGATCGGAAAAGAGCGGACAGCTGCCAGCTGATTTAACCAACTGCCGACAAAACGCATTGCGGCGGCGGAAGTGCCGTGACGGCATGGTTGTCCCTGTTCGTTATAAGTGTCCATTGTATAGAGCATAATACATTTGAGGATGTCAGGACTGATTTCTTCCCGATCAAACAGGTAGCGGATTCCGTTGGTAATAGAAACAGAACCGCAGTCATATTCTGAGGACTGATAATTTAAGTAATTTTTCATTGAAAAATCCTCCGGTAAAGCATAATATATAAGGTCAGTGGATTGTTCCGTACTGCGCACTCCCACAATCCTACCCACCTATGAGCAAGCTCCTGTGGGCTTAGACCTTTTGATCCTGGCATCCTTATAGGATAGAAAGAATCGTGCGCTCTGCTGTCGAATATAACGCGAACCCCGTATTTTGTCAAGAATATGGGAATAGAGTCTTGACAGATCGAAAAAAATAGAATACAATTCTCACTAACATACCGGATAGATAGGTATTGAGCGGCGGATGATTCGCCTAAAAGGAGGAGCAGTTATGAAAAAACGAAACAGGATCTTAAGCCTGCTTCTGGCAGGAGTGATGGCGCTGGGACTGACCGCGTGCGGCGCATCGAATGCAGGTGCTGCAGCAGATGAAACCGGAAGCGCAGCGGTGAGCACAGAGAGTGCATCCTCAGACACAGCAGCTTCGGGAGAGAAGATTATCAACGTCGGTGTGACCAATACTCTCGGCAGTCTCAATCCCCTTTTGTTAAACGGCGGCGAGATTAACAAATATGCGACCGGACTGATGTTTTTGCCGTTGATGGAGCTGGATGCTGACTTGAACTTCGAGGGCATGCTGGCAGATTCCATCACAACAGAAGATAACAAAAACTTTATCGTTCACATCGATGATGCTGCAACCTGGTCGGACGGAACGCCTGTTACAGCAGATGATGTGGTTTATACCGCGCTTCGCCTGGCGAGCCCGGTCATCGGCAATACCGCGATGATGTATTATGTATTTGAAGGTGTTGGCGACGACGGCTTTGTAGAGGAAGGTGCAGAGAGCATCGACGGCATTCAGAAGGTAGACGATAAAACGGTACAGTTTACGACCAAAGAAGAAATGCCGATTACTACCTTTGAAAACAGCTATGCGAGATATCTGCTGACTCTGCCCAAGCATGTGATCGAGCAGTATTCCGAGGAAGAGCTTTCCACAGCGGATTGGTTCAACCATCCCGATGTTGTCAGCGGACCGTTCATCGTAACGGATTTTGATGTGGATCATTATATTTCCTATGAAGCGAACAAGGATTATTGGAAGGGCGCGCCCAAGATCGACAAGCTAAACATCAAAATCGTAGACGGCAGTCAGCTGTATGCAGGTCTGCAATCCGGCGAAATCGATATCACCCAGCAGACGATGAGTGATATCCCGCAGGAGGACTATGAGAGCGTAGAAGCCCTGGACAACGTAGACGTTGTATACGGTTCCCCGGTTACCAACCAGTCCGTATTTATCCAGACAAAGAACGTTCCGGATGTAAAAGTTCGTCAGGCGATGCTGTATGCGATCGACCGTCAGCAGATTCTGGAGGAACTGTTAAACGGACATGGTGAAATTGTAGATGGATTCCTGTCCAGTGCAAGCCCGTTCTATGATGATTCCCTTACACCGGTTTCCTATGATCCGGAAAAGGCAAAAGCACTTCTGGAAGAAGCTGGATGGGACGGCTCCCAGACAATCCGTTTCTATGTAAATTCCGGCGATTCGACCTTTGTAAACGCAGCCTCCATCATCGCTGCAGAGTGGGCTGCAGTCGGCATCAAGGCGGAAATCCAGACCGTTGACTTCGCAACGCTGATGAGCGTTGCAGGCACAGAGGATTATGATGTACTGGCAGTACAGTACACCTATGCGCCGGTGGATCCCTATCCGGATGTAGCATGGCTGCTTGGCGGTGAAGGAAGCTGGACCGGCTACAGCGACGATACGTTAAACGACGCGTTGACCAAATCCCAGCTGACAAGTGATCCAGAGGAAACAAAAGAGCTGTTCTCCGTTGTGGATAAAAAGGTACAGGAAGATGTTCCGATGTTCTCCGCCTATGTTATCAGCGCACAGGGGGCAGTCAGCAAGCGGATTACAGGCGCAGCTCCCAGCGTATACGGCTTCTTCAACGATGTCCAGAACTGGGACGTAGTGGAATAAAGAAGAATCCTGTTTCACAGAATTCCATTCTGTCGCAGTGGGATCTTTGCGGAGCATTTTTATCAGAGAAAAAAGAAGTTTTCTTCCGATAAAAAGTTTGTATTTCATATATTTTATGCTATGATAATAACTGCCGCACATCTCTTTTTTGGGAGGTGTGCGGCAGAATCTGATATATGAGTAAAGTGAGGAAAAGCAAATGCCGCATTTACTGGAAGTAGAGGGGCTGACAACCGTTTTTGACAGCGACTACGGACGCACTGTCAGCGTGGACCATGTAAATTTTCATGTAGATAAGGGAGAAGTTGTCTGTATCGTCGGCGAATCCGGCTGTGGCAAGAGTGTGACCTCACTTTCTATTATGGGGCTGCTTGGAAGAGGCGGAACCGTGACGGAGGGAAGCGTCGTATTCGAGGACAAGAACCTTCTGACGATGACGGAAAAAGAGCTGGATAAAATCCGGGGCGACCGTCTGACGATGATTTTCCAGGACCCGCTGACCTCTCTCGATCCGGTCTTTACAGTCGGCAACCAGCTGATGGAGAGCATCCGAAAGCATATGAGACTGTCAAAAGAAGAGGCGCGAAAGCGGGCAGAGCAGATTTTAGGAAAAGTTGGTATGCCCGATCCTCACGGTGTCATGAAAAAATATCCCCATACGCTTTCCGGCGGCATGCGCCAGCGTGTGATGATCGCGATGGCTCTGTGCTGCAATCCGGGCCTGCTGATCGCAGATGAACCGACGACGGCACTGGATGTGACGATTCAGGCACAGATTATGGCGCTGTTGCGCAATCTGCAAAAAGAGAGTGGGATGTCGATGATCCTGATCACCCATGACATCGGGCTGGTAGCGAGCATGGCGGACCGCGTGATCGTTATGTACGCCGGACAGATGATCGAGGAAGCACCGGTAAAGGAGCTGTTTGCTGCGCCGGCACATCCGTATACAAAGGCACTTTTGCAGACGGTTCCCGGAATTTATGACGAAAAGGACAGGGAGCTTGTCGCGATTCCCGGCATGGTCCCGGAGAATTATGATTCGATCCCCGGCTGTCGGTTTGCAGACCGCTGCGCCTTCCGGACAAAAGGCTGCGATCAGCCTCAGAGCTACAGACAGATCGGGGAAGGACATTTTGTCAGATGTATGCTCGCCAAAGAAGGAGAAACGTGAAGATGAGCATAAATATGGAAGAAAAAAACACGGAGAAGGAGCCGCTGATCCGGGTAGAAAACCTGAAAAAATATTATCCCATCCGGGGCGGCGTTATTACCCATACGACAGGCTATGTGCATTCGGTGGACGGCGTTTCCTTTTCAATTGCAGAGGGAGAAACCCTCGGTCTGGTGGGCGAATCCGGCTGCGGCAAATCGACGGTGGGCAGACAGCTGGTCGGCCTGGAAAAGCCGACGGGCGGCAGGCTGTTTTATCATGGAAAGGATATGGAGAAGCTTTCCGGAAAAGAGAAAAAGAGCGTGCGCACGCAGCTGCAGATGGTGTTCCAGGACCCATATTCTTCCCTGAATCCGAGAAAGCATATTTATGAAATTTTATCCCAGCCGATGCTCTATCATGGGATTTCCAATAAAGAAACTGTCCACAGGGATGTTGATCGACTGCTGGATATGGTAGGACTTCCCAAACACGTCCTCGGGCGCTACCCGCATGAGTTCTCCGGCGGACAGCGGCAGAGAATTGGGATAGCGCGGGCACTGTCTTTAAATCCCAGGTTTTTGGTCTGCGATGAGCCGGTCAGTGCGCTGGACGTTTCGATTCAGGCACAGATTCTGAATCTGCTGCGCAGCCTGCAAAAGGACCTGGGGCTGACGTGTATGTTCGTTGGACATGGACTTGGCGCGGTCAACTATGTCAGCGACCGGATCGCAGTCATGTACCTTGGTAAAATTGTGGAGATCGGACCGGCGCAGGAGGTGTTCCATCATCCGGTACACCCTTACACCCGTGCCCTGATCGATGCAGTGCCGATTGCAGATCCCAAAAAGCGGGAACAAAAACCGCTTCTGACCGGAGAAATCGGCTCCAGCACGAACCCGCCCTCCGGCTGCCGCTTCCATCCGAGATGTCCGTACGCGACGGAAAGCTGCAGACAGGAAGTGCCGGAGCTTTGCAGTGTTTTCCCAGGCAGCAATCATCTTGCGGCGTGCCCATATGCAATTGCGCAGCTGGCTGGCGGCGCACCCGCATACGATGCGAAGATGCAGCAGGTTGTCGTAGAGCAGAAATGGAGATAAAAGTGACATGGGAAAATATATGATCAAGCGCATCCTGATCGCCATCCCGGTTCTGATCGGGATCACGATCATCGACTATGCGATTATGTGTCTTGCGGGCAGCCCGCTGCAGATGCTGCAGGGACCCCGAATTTCCCAGGCTGCGGTTGCGGCAAAGGAAATCGCCCTCGGTCTGGATAAACCGTTTTATGTGCAGTATTTTGTCTGGTTAAAACAGCTTTTACATGGAAATATGGGCTATTCGATCAAGTCCTATCAGGCAGTCAGCGAGATGATCGCAAGCCATTTGGGACCGACGCTTTTGCTGATGGGCGTATCGCTTCTGGTCAGCTTGCTGATGGCGGTGCCCGCCGGAATTTACAGTGCGATCAAGCAGTATTCCGCAGGAGATTATACGGTTGTTACACTTTCCTTCCTGGGAAGCAGCGTGCCCGGATTTTTCCTTTCTTTGCTGTTGATCTATCTGTTTACGGTAAAGCTTGGCTGGCTTCCGTCCAGCGGAATGGCGACGCTCGGAACTGCAGGCGGCGCGGGTGATGTGGCAAAGCATATGGTGATGCCGGTGTTAGTCCTGGCTACCTCCATGGCGGGTACAAATATCCGTTATATTCGAAGCGCGATGCTGGAAATTTTGCAGCAGGATTACCTGCGCACGGCAAAGGCAAAGGGAATCGGAAGATTTCTTGTCATCAATAAGCATGCGCTGCGCAACGCACTGATCCCGATTATTACGGTAATCGGAATGGAGATTCCGGTGCTGTTCGGCGGTCAGGTTATCATTGAGCAGGTCTTTTCCTGGCCGGGACTCGGACTGATGACGATGAGCGCAATCACGAACCGGGATTATCCGGTTATTATGGGTGTCTGCCTGCTGTCTGCAATCGTTGTGCTGGCGGCAAACCTGATTACGGATATTTTATATGCGCTGGCAGACCCGACAATCCAGCTGAAATAGGAGCGGCGAAGATGGAGAAAAAAGATCGTATCAAAAAAGATATTTCAAGAGAAAGCTATTTGCAGACCGTCATCCGTCGTTTTAAACAGCATCATCTGGCAACGGTCAGCCTTGTGATTTTAGCGGTTTTGGTGGTGGCAGCGCTTTTGGCACCGATCATCGCACCGTACAATCCGGATGAAATCGTTGGAGGCTTTTCCAAAGCGCCCACAGCAGAGCATTGGCTGGGAACGGATCAGATCGGTCGTGATGTCTTGAGCCGGCTTTTGTATGCAACGCGGATTTCCCTGTTGGTCGGTGTGCTGGCGACGGCGATCTCTACTGTGATCGGTGTGATTCTAGGACTGATCGCCGGGTATTTTGGCGGCGCTGCGGATATGATTATCATGCGTTTTACGGATATGGTCATGTCGTTTCCCTATATTTTGCTGGTGCTGGTTGCGGCGTCGATTTTTAAGCCGGGGCTCTGGAGCATCATCCTGATTCTGGGCTTTGTAGACTGGCCGGGAATTGCCCGTCTGGTTCGCGGCAATGTGCTGAGCCTGCGGGAGAGTAATTTTATTAAAAGTGATCTCGTGGCAGGAATGCCGCTTCCGTATATTCTGTTTTCCGAGATTCTGCCGAATACCGCTGCGCCGATTCTGGTGTATGCAACGTCGGTTCTGGCGTTGTCGATGTTGGATGAGGCGGCACTTTCGTTCCTCGGAATGGGTGTGCAGCCGCCGACCGCGAGCCTTGGAAACATGTTAAACGGCGCGCAGTCGCTGACTGTACTGACGAAACAGCCGTGGCTCTGGATTCCGTCCGGGCTGATGATCGTGGTGCTGGTCATTGCGATTAACTTTATCGGTGACGCGCTGCGGGATGCGCTGGATCCCAATAGCGGAAAGTAAGACTGGAACACGCAAAAGCAGAAAGAACTGCAGCAGGAACACTGCAGGAGGACATCGGAGGGATTTGCGATGATACAGGAAATGGATTTAATGGAAATTTTTTACTGGTTTCACAGACATCCGGAGCTGTCTTATGAGGAATACGATACAACTGCGCAGATTAAAAAGCTGTTGAAAGCAGCGGATGTAAAGATCCTGCCGATTCCGATGGAAACCGGTCTGATTGCGGAGGTAAAGGGAGAAAAGGATGGTCCGCTGCAGGCGCTTCGCTGCGATATTGACGCGCTGCCGATTACTGAGCTGACGGATTTACCTTATGCGTCGAAATGTCCGGGAAAGATGCACGCCTGCGGACACGATTTTCACATCACGGCGGGAATCGGGACTGCGATCTGGCTGCAGGAACATAAGGACGAGCTCTGTGGGACAGTGCGGTTTTTCTTCCAGCCAGGAGAAGAGTCCTCCTTGGGGGCATGGAAAGTGTTGGAAACGACGGCACTCGATTCGGTTACGCGCGTCTGGGGCTTTCATTCTGATCCGACCAATTTGGTCAATGCCATCGGCATCCGGGAGGGCGCAGTTGCGGCGGCAGTAGATCGGTTTGTGATTACGATAACGGGCGTCGGCTGCCACGGCGCACACCCGGATGATGGAGTTGATCCAATTCCGGCGGCTGCAGCCATGGTTCAGGCATTTCAGACGATCGTGACCCGCAATATCAATCCGTTCCATCCTACACTCATCAGCGTTACGCGACTGGAAGCGGGCAATACCTGGAATGTGATTCCGCAGACAGCACAGCTGGAGGGAACTGTCCGGACCATGGATCGGCAGGATCGCTGCCTGTTTGAAAAACGCTTAAAAGCAATTGCAGAGCAGACCGCATCTGCCTATGGAGCGTCCGCAGAGGTAGAGTGGATTCCCGGTCCTCCGGCTGTTTGCAACGATGCAGAAATGGCGGCTTTTGCAAAGGAAACGGCAGAAGCGGAGGGCTTTTGGACTGTTCCGGAAGAACAGTCGCTCGGCGGAGATGATTTTTCTTTCTACATGGAGAAAGTGCCCGGCTGCTATATTAAAATCGGCATCGGAAAGGGGGCGACAATCCATCAGCCGACCTTTCAGGTGGACCCGGCGGCATTGATGCCTGCGGTACGGTATTTGAGTCGTCTGCTGCTGCGCTGGGGCGAGGAAAAGGTCTGAGCGACGCAGCAGCCGAGGAATATGCATAGTAATACGCAGCTTTTGCGTAAGAACACAATATAAGAAAAGGGGTAAAAAACATGAGCACATTTCGATTTGCCATTATGGGAGCAGGTAACATTGCACATCAGTTTTGCGATGCAGTGACGCTGGTGGAGGACTGTGAGGTGAGCGCGATCGCCAGTAAGGATCTGGGACGCGCACAAAAATTTGCGGAGGAATGCAGCGTAGCCCATGCGTATGACAACTATGAGCAGATGCTGATAGAGGAAAAGCCGGACTGTGTTTATATTGCGGTGACGCCAAACGACCATTTCCGTCTGACGATGCTTTGTCTGGAGCATCGCGTTCCGGTGTTGTGCGAAAAAGCGATGTTTACAAACAGTGCAGAGGCAAAAGCGGTTTTTGAAAAAGCAGAAAAAGACCAAACCTTTGTAATGGAAGCGATGTGGAGCCGGTTTTTGCCCGCGGTCAACCAGGCAAAAAAATGGGCGGCAGAAGGAAAAATCGGCAGACTGGAAGCCTTGCAGGGAAGAATCGGTTTTCTCGCGCCGGAGGGAGCAGACAATCGGTATCACAGCCCTCTGCTGTGCGGCGGAGCTGCGACGGATATCACGGTTTATGCCTATGAAATCGCGACCTGGCTGGTCAATGAGCCTGTCCGCAAAACTTATGCGGCTGCAAACCTTGATCAGACCGGTGTGGACTTAACCGATCAGGTTACGGTGAAGTTCGAACATGTGCTGGCAGATCTTGTGACGAGCTTTGCAGCGCCCATGGGCAACAACATGGTGATTTACGGTCGGGAAGGGCGCATTGAGCTGCCTGATCCCCATTATGCGTCCAAATGCTTTTTATATGGGGCGGATGGAATGCTGAAGGAAGAATTCACAGATACGACGACGCAGAAGGGCTTTACCTACGAGATCGAAGAGACGATCCGCTGCGTGCGCGCAAAGAAGACGGAAAGTCCGGTTGTTCCGCATGCGACGACAATCGCCTGTGCGGAGCTGTTTGATCAGATTCAGGCGGCAAAGAAAGAGTGAACTATCGGAAACAACGTGCAGAAAAAGGCGGTACAGATTTTGAGCTCTGTACCGCTTTTGTGTTGGTGTACCCGGTCCGCATTCCTGCAGGGCAGGGTTCTGTGTGTGAAGTTTAGAAATAATCCGAAAAATACGGTTTTTTGACCGGAATCAGCCGCTCCAGCCAGGTCAGCATATAGTATTCCATCGAGATTTTTTCATGGTCGTAAAGATAAGTCGGGCGCTTGTAGCCCATCATCAAGGCAGTGAGCGTGTTAATGTCGAGTTCTACGACGTTAATGGACTGATTGTCCTCGACACGCTCACAGGTTGTTTCCCCCTCGTGCCAGGAAACGAGAAAATCTCCCTGATTCCAGGAAGCAAGGCCGTCAGTAACCCGGAAATGGATTTTGAAATCCTCCGGCTGGATCTGCCAGGGATACTCCTGCAAAAAGCTTTCAACATCTACGATTCGTGCCATAATATAGGGAGCTATCGTTTCTTCAATCTCACTGTCTTCAAACAGATATGCCATGGGTTCGCCGGAATAATTATCCCCCCGTACCTGTGTGATCATAGAAAAATGCGCGCTGATGTAGTTCCATAGACCGTGTCTGGCCTCGCTGGTTAAATAAACCATTTCCTTAATATGAAAAATTTCATTTGCAATGTAATAAACCAGATAACCAAGGGGCTTGTGCTCTTCATTATAATAAAGGGCTACGATCATATCATCATTTTCCCAGCGCCAGTATTCATCCCAGGCCAGCTTGTCGCGAATGAGTGCACCGTGGTGCTGCATGGCGAAATAGGAATACACGTTATGAAAATCCTCGGAATCCAGGCTGACACGTTCGACCATGCCCCGGACGGGGAAGGCCTTTGGAAGCTGCGTATCCTTGACAGTGAAGGTGAGTTTGTCGGACACGATCTCCCAGCCCATTTTCCGATAAAATGGAATGGAATATGGATATAGAAAGGAAATGGGAAGCTTCTTTTTGTGCATATAGTCGATGACATAGCGCATCAGGGAATGAATCAGTCCGCGTCCGGTGTATTCCGGATAAGTAGTGACTCCGGTGATGCCGCCCATCGCCATAATGTTATCCTGAATGTTGATCTGCATGGAATAAACAACGATCATGGATGCCAGCTTTTCTTTATAAAACCAACCGAGTACATAAGCGTCCTCGAGAATCGGACGTTTGGCATATTTGATCTCCTCCTGCTCCCAGCCGGTCTGGAAGAGCTCGTAGGAGGTTACCTGAAAAGCATACTGTAAAAGTGCGTTGAACTGTTCCAGATCGTTGTGATCGAGCTCACGCATGCGGAAATCACCGTTGACTTCAAGGTAAGTGTGCGTGTCCTTGTCTGACATAGAAGATGCCTCTTTTCTGAATGATGCGGTCTTTAGATTTCAAAGACATCATACAACCAAATGAAAGGCTCGTAAAGAGGAAAACTTTTCGCATGACAGCTTTTGGAATTTAGAGTATACTGTGATATCAGAGAGTCGTATGGATGAAACGACTGCAGAAAGGGACAGGAGGCAAATTGATGAATCAGATTCCCCAGGCAGGAGAAATTTATCAGCATTTTAAAGGAAAGCTTTATCGGATTGTGGCACTGGCAACCCACACGGAGACCGGTGAGCAGCTCGTGATCTATCAGGCACTTTATGGAGAGTTCCAGGTTTTTGCAAGACCGCTTTCCATGTTTCTGGAAAAGGTGGATGCAAAAAAATATCCTGATGCAGCGGGAAAAGACCGTTTTATGCGGATCCCGATGGCAGAAGCAGCGGCAGTGCCCCAGCCCGTTCCAGCGCCGTCAGAAAACCCTGTTGAGCCCCGGCCCGCTGCAATGTCGTCAGAGAGCACTGTTGAGTCCCGGGCCGTTGCAGCATCCTCTGAGAACTCTGTTGAGCCCCAGCCCGATCCCGGTCTGCTCGCTTTTTTAGATGCGGACAGCTACGAAGAAAAGCTGGAAGTATTTGCATCGCTGGAGGGCAAAGTCGATCTTCATATGTTGAATGCCATTGCTGCTTCCCTGGATCTGGAGCTTTCGGAGGGCAGCTTGGAGGAGCAGTACGACACGCTGAAAAGCTGCCTGATGACACTGGAGCGTTATGAGTGCAATCGCCTGCGGTGAGCAAAAAAGAAAAAAACGGAGAACTGGATTGAAGCAACAAACCCCAAGAAATATTGAAGTACAGAGAAAACAGGAACTGTTAAACCGGATTGCGCCGGGGCTATTAACATGGTATGATAAAAGCAGACGGAGCTTACCCTGGCGGGAAGAACCGACGCCGTATCGGGTCTGGGTATCGGAGATCATGCTGCAGCAGACGCGGGTCGAGGCGGTAAAACCGTATTTTGCGCGCTTTATGGAACGACTGCCGGATATCGAAGCGCTCGCCGAAGTGGATGATGATGAATTATTAAAACTTTGGGAAGGACTCGGCTATTACAGCAGGGCACGGAATTTAAAGGCTGCGGCACAGCAGATTGTGACAGAATATGGCGGAGAGATGCCGTCGGATTACAGGGAGCTTTTAAAGCTAAAAGGAATCGGAAGCTACACAGCTGGCGCGGTTTCTTCGATTGCCTTTAAACAGCCCAATCCCGCAGTGGACGGAAACGTGCTGCGCGTCATTGCCCGGCTTTTGGAGGATGACAGCGATATTTCCGATCAGTCGGTAAAAAAAAGAGTAGAGGATGATCTGCGTCCTGTCATGCCAAAGGATCGCCCCGGTGACTTTAATCAGGCGTTGATGGAGCTTGGCGCAACCGTCTGTCTGCCAAACGGTGCACCGAAGTGCAGCAACTGTCCGTGGCAGGAATTCTGCCTTGTAGGATTGCATGGCACCTGGCAGCAGTATCCGCAAAAGGCAGAGAAAAAGGCAAGGACGATCGAAGATAAAACGATTCTCGTGATTCGAACGAGTAGACAGGTCGTTTTGCGTAAGCGTCCGAAAAAGGGACTGCTGGCAGGACTGTATGAATTTCCGGCGATGGACAAAAAGGCATCGTTGGAAGAGGTCAGGGAATGGCTGAAAAAACAGGGTGTGGAAGCTGTCCGGATAGAGAAGCTTCCGGAATCAAAACATATTTTCACCCATAAGGAGTGGCACATGACCGGCTATCAGGTTCTGGTGGATGAACTGGAGCCCATGGGGCAGGATGAATCCCTCCTTTTTGTTGAGACACAGGAAATCGAAAGAAATTACCCGATTCCGTCCGCATTTGCAGCCTACAGCGCCTATCTGAAAATTCAGACAGGTATCCAGAAGATGAAAGGAACAACACTATGAAACTGCTTTCTATTGCAATTCCCTGCTATAATTCGCAGGATTATATGGCACATTGCATCGAATCTCTGCTTCCGGGGGGAGAGGATGTTGAAATTTTGATTGTCAACGACGGTTCGAAGGATGACACCGCCAAAATCGCAGACGAATATGCGGCAAAATATCCTACGATCGTAAAGGCGATCCATAAGGAAAACGGCGGACACGGCTCTGCGGTCAACACCGGAATTGAAAATGCGACCGGAATTTATTTTAAAGTGGTAGACAGTGACGACTGGGTAAAAGAAGATGCCTATCTCGCCATTCTGGAAAAGCTGAGAGAGCTGACCGGCGGTGTGGATACACTTGATCTTCTGATCAGCAACTTTGTTTACGAAAAAGAGGGTGAACGCCGCAAAAAGGTGATGCGTTATAAACATGTTCTGCCGGAATACCGTATGTTTGGCTGGGAAGATGTCGGACGTTTCCATGTCGGTCAGTATATCCTGATGCATTCCGTTATTTACCGGACGAAGCTTTTGCGGGAATGCGGTTTAAAGCTTCCGGAGCATACGTTTTATGTGGACAATATTTATGTCTTTGAGCCTCTGCCGTATGTCCGCAACATGTACTATCTGGATGTGAATTTCTACCGCTATTTTATCGGCAGGTCAGATCAGTCCGTCAACGAAAAGGTCATGACCGGACGAATCGACCAGCAGATCAAGGTCAACCAGATCATGACAGACTACTTTGTGGAAAAGAAGAGCGAGATCATGGGCAATAAGCCCCTTGCAAAGTATATGCTAAGCTATCTGGACATCATTACGACGATCTCCTCCATCCTGCTGATCCGCATCAACACACCGGAATCTCTCGAGAAAAAGCGTGAGCTGTTAAACTACATCAGCCAAAAGGACAAGAAGGTTTACAGAAAGCTGCGTTACGGTCTTTTAGGAAACTGTATGAATCTGCCTGGAAAAACCGGAAGATGGATTTCCGTGGAAGGCTACAAAATCTGCCAGAAGTTTTTTGGCTTCAACTAATCGAAAAAAATCTTGTTGTCCTTTGCAAATTGTGCTAGAATATACAATGGGTTTTTAGGGAATACGTTTACAGAAAGGATAATATGGGTGGATTTATGAAAAGACAAGACATTCATAAGGTACTGATTATTGGCTCAGGACCGATCATTATCGGACAGGCATGTGAGTTCGATTACTCCGGCACACAGGCTTGCAAGGCACTGAAAAAGCTGGGCTACGAAATCGTACTGGTAAACTCGAATCCGGCAACGATCATGACAGATCCGGACACAGCGGATATCACATATATTGAACCGCTGAATGTGGAACGTCTCGAGCAGATTATTGAAAAGGAACGCCCGGATGCACTGCTTCCGAACCTGGGCGGACAGTCCGGACTGAATCTTTGCTCCGAGCTGCAGGCAGCAGGCGTGCTGGACAAATACAATGTAAAGGTAATCGGCGTTCAGGTAGATGCAATTGAGCGCGGCGAAGATCGTATTGAGTTTAAGAATACCATGAATGCGCTTGGTGTTGAGATGGCAAGAAGCGACGTCGCCTACTCCGTAGACGAGGCACTTGCGATTGCGGACAAGCTGGGATATCCGGTTGTTCTGCGTCCTGCATACACCATGGGCGGCGCCGGCGGCGGTCTTGTTTATAATAAAGAAGAATTAAAGACAGTCTGCGCAAGAGGTCTGCAGGCGAGCCTCGTGGGTCAGGTTCTGGTAGAAGAGTCCATTCTTGGATGGGAAGAGCTGGAGCTGGAAGTTGTCCGCGATGCAAAAGGAAATATGATTACCGTATGCTTTATTGAAAACATCGATCCCGTTGGCGTGCATACCGGTGATTCCTTCTGTTCCGCTCCAATGCTGACGATTTCCGAGGAGGTACAGAAGAAGCTGCAGGATCAGGCATATCGTATCGTAGACGCAATTGAGGTAATCGGCGGTACGAATGTACAGTTTGCACATGATCCGATTTCCGGTCGTGTTGTTGTTATTGAAATCAACCCCAGAACTTCCAGATCTTCTGCACTTGCAAGTAAGGCAACCGGTTTCCCGATCGCTCTTGTTTCTGCAATGCTGGCAAGCGGTCTGACTCTGGATGAAATTCCTTGCGGTAAATATGGCACACTGGATAAATACGTTCCGGACGGCGATTATATCGTTCTGAAATTCGCGCGCTGGGCATTTGAAAAGTTCAAGGGCGTAGAGGATAAGCTCGGAACTCAGATGAGAGCAGTCGGCGAAGTCATGAGCATCGGCAAGACTTATAAGGAAGCATTCCAGAAAGCAATCCGTTCTCTGGAAAAGAGCCGTTATGGTCTTGGTCATGTAAAGGATTTTGATCAGAAGTCCAAAAAGGAGCTTCTGACCATGCTTGCAACTCCCAGCAGCGAGCGCTATTTCATCATGTATGAAGCGCTGCGTAAGGGTGCATCTGTAGAAGAAATCAACAAACTGACCAAAGTTAAGGATTACTTTATCGAGCAGATGAAGGAGCTGGTTGAGGAAGAAGAGAAGCTCGTTGCTGCTTATCACGGACAGGTTCCTGCAGATGCTGATTTGAAACAGGCGAAGCTGGATGGCTTCTCTGATAAATATTTAAGCCAGATCCTGGGTGTATCCGAGGAAGCAATTCGGACACGCAGAACAGAGCTTGGCGTTGTGGAAGGCTGGGAAGGTGTTCATGTAAGTGGTACTGAGGATTCCGCATACTATTACTCCAGCTATCATATCAAGGACGAAAGCCCGGTAGACAACAGCAAACAGAAGGTAATGATCCTCGGCGGCGGTCCTAACAGAATCGGTCAGGGTATCGAATTCGATTACTGCTGCGTACATGCTGCAAAAGCACTGCGTAAGCTCGGATTCTCCACGATCATTGTAAACTGTAACCCTGAGACGGTATCCACAGACTACGACACTTCCGACAAGCTGTATTTCGAGCCTCTGACTCTGGAAGATGTCCTTGCAATTTATGAAAAAGAACAACCGGTTGGCGTTATCGCACAGTTCGGTGGACAGACTCCGCTGAATCTGGCAGCAGACCTGAAGAAATACGGTGTCAATATTCTCGGAACCACTCCGGAAGCCATTGACCTTGCAGAAGACCGTGATCAGTTCCGTGAAATGATGGAGAAGCTGGAGATTCCGATGCCGGAAGCAGGCATGGCTGTCAATGTGGAAGAAGCATTGGAAACTGCTCACAGAATCGGCTATCCGGTTATGGTACGTCCTTCCTACGTCCTTGGTGGACGCGGCATGGAGGTCGTTTATGACGATGAAGCGCTGACCTTCTACATGCAGCAGGCAGTGGGTGTAACACCGGACAGACCGATCCTGATTGACCGATTCCTGCATCATGCAACCGAGTGTGAAGCGGACGCAATCAGCGATGGCGAGCATGTATTCGTTCCTTCTGTTATGGAGCATATCGAGCTGGCTGGTATTCACTCCGGTGACTCTGCTTGTATCATTCCCCCGAGAGGACTGACAGAAGAGCAGATCGAAACTCTGAAAGACTACACCAGAAAGATCGCAAAGGAGCTGCATGTTGTTGGCCTGATGAATATGCAGTATGCGATTGAGGACGGCAAGGTATTTGTCATCGAGGCAAATCCCCGTGCATCCAGAACCGTTCCGCTTGTATCCAAGGTCTGCGGCATCAACATGGTTCAGATTGCAACGGATATCGTTACCCTGCCTTATACCGGACGCAAGAGCCCGGTGCCGGAGCTGAAAGAAAAGAAATTCGCTCACTACGGTGTAAAAGAAGCGGTATTCCCCTTCAATATGTTCCCGGAGGTTGACCCGGTACTCGGACCTGAAATGCGTTCCACCGGTGAGGTTCTTGGACTGTCTACAGACTTTGGTGATGCATTCTTCAAGGCAGAAGAAGCGACAAAGACCAAGCTGCCCACTTCCGGCTGCGTGCTGATTTCTGTTAATGACAGAGATAAGGCAGAGGTAGTTGACGTTGCAAGAGGCTTCTATCAGCTTGGCTTTGAAATTATGGCAACCGGCAGAACCTGTGACCTGATCGAACAGGCCGGTATTCCTGCCCTGAAGGTATGCAAGCTCAACGAGGGACGTCCGAACATCCTGGATAAGATCACGAATGACCAGATCCAGCTGATTGTCAATACTCCCCGCGGCAAGAAGGGTACAACCGACGACAGCTACATTCGTAAGGCTGCCATTAAGAATCGTATTCCGTATATTACAACCATGGCTGCTGCAAAGGCAACTGTAGAAGGCATCCGTTCCGCAAAACGTGACGGCAAGCTTCCGGTGCAGTCTCTGCAGGAGTTCCATGCAAGCATTATCGATAAATAAAATATCAGATAGCGATAATAAAAACAGCTGCCGTGTTTGTACGGCGGCTGTTTTTGATACGGTGCGCCCGGCAGCATACAACGCGAATGGAAAATGAGGCTTCTTATATAAAAAAGAATGTGCCTTGGCACATTCTCGCGCCAAGGCGCGGTTGCTTTAGCAACCATCTACCCTTACGCCGAGTGCGCATCCTCGCGGAGCGTTTATTATCGTATGAAAACGAAGTTTTCTATACGATAATAAAAAAAAGGACATGCAGCTCATCCGGAGATGAAAAGCATGTCCTTCTTTTTATTCAAAGAAATTTATTTCTAAGAAATTTATTTCTTTGCGCCCTGTTTTGCAACTGCGTTCATCTTAGCTTCGATAGCAGCCTGGTCGCCAAGGTAATGATGACCGGTTACGTTGAAGTTATCGTCAAACTCGTAAACGAGCGGAACGCCGGTAGGAATGTTCAGCTCTGTGATTTCATTCTCAGAGATGTTGTCCAGATATTTAACCAGAGCACGCAGAGAGTTGCCGTGAGCTGCGATCAGAACCTGCTTGCCAGCCAGCATGTCCTTCTTGATGTTCTCTTCATAGAAAGGAATTACTCTTGCGATGGTGTCCTTTAAGCTCTCTGTCAGAGGCAGCTCCTTCGGATCTACGTTCTTGTAAGGAGCCTGCAGAGCAGGATTACGCTCGTCGGTAGGCTCAAGAGCGGGGGGCTGAACGTCGAAAGAACGACGCCATACCTTAACCTGAGCTTCGCCGTATTTTTCAGCAGTTTCGGATTTGTTGAGACCCTGCAGAGCACCGTAATGACGCTCGTTTAATTTCCAGGTTTTGATAACAGGAATCCATTCTTCATTTAACTCCTGCAGAACATGGTTAGCGGTGTGGATTGCACGCTGCAGATAAGAAGTATAGCAAACATCAAAGGAGAAGCCTGCTTCCTTTAACAGAACGCCGCCCTGTGCAGCCTCCTTGTGTCCGGTTTCGGACAGATCTACGTCAGTCCAGCCGGTGAACAGGTTTTTCTGATTCCATACGCTTTCGCCATGGCGGATCATAACTAACTGATAACCCATAGTGATTGTTCCTCCTGATTGTGATTTAAGGCATTTAAGCCTGCTTGATTCCAAACAAGCATACACGATTTGAACGGAAAAATCAAGACTTTAGCTTGCCTTTTTAGACAGGATATGGTAATATCCTAACAGTTTGGTCATAGGGTTTGTCTGATACAGGGCTATAGATTTTGCAGTTTCTGAGATTAAAACTGCAGGGTTTATAGCTCTTTTTTATCGTATAGGAAACTTCGTTTCCATACGATAAAAATGCTCCGTAGAGGAAAGGAAGGGGTCAAAATGGATCAGAATTTTATGAAAGAAAAGAAGGTGCTGCCGCTGGTATTGTCAATGTCTTTGCCGATGATGCTGTCGATGCTGATAAATTCGCTTTATAACATTATTGACAGTATGTTTGTGGCAAGGGTCGGAGAGAAGGCGCTGACGGCAATTTCCCTTGTCTATCCGCTGCAGACACTGGTCACGAGCATCAGCGTAGGCTTTGGGGTCGGAATCAGTGCAGCAGTCGCATTTTTCCTGGGAATGGGAGAACATAAAAAAGCGGATCAGAGCGCCTCTGAGGGGTTGTTTTTGAGCATTGTGCACGGTGTACTGATGTCGGTGCTTTTGACAGCAATTCTTCCGTCTTTTCTGAGACTTTTTACGACAGACGAAGAAATCTATCAGATGGGTATTACCTATGGAACCTGGGTGCTGAGCTTTTCCCTTGTGATCTCCGTCTATATTGCTTATGAAAAAATTTATCAGTCACTGGGAAATATGATCGTTCCGACCTTATGTCTGGCAGCGGGCTGTCTGACGAATATTGTGTTGGATCCGATCCTCATTTTTGGAATTGGTCCCATTCCGCGGATGGAAGTAAAGGGTGCTGCGATCGCTACCGTGATCGGACAGATCGTGCCGCTTGTCATGTATCTTGTATGGCATAGGAAAAAAGGACTGGGCGTCTCCATCCATATAAAAGATATGAAGCCGGATCCTGCGATCTGCGGCAGGCTCTATGCGGTTGGAATCCCGTCTTCCCTGACTCTGGGCATGCCGTCCCTTTTGATTACTTTGCTGAACAAAATCGCAGGCGCGTTTTCTTCGGTTTATGTGTTGGTCCTGGGTGTTTATTTCAAGCTGCAGACCTTCCTTTATCTGCCTGCCAGCGGTATTGTGCAGGGCATGCGTCCGATATTGAGTTTTAATTACGGGGCAGGAGAAAAAAAGCGGATGAAGCAGATTCTATCCGTGTGTACCGGACTGATCTTTGGGATCCTGACAGTCGGTACGGCGTTGTTTTTGCTGCTTCCGGAACCGATCATGGGTATGTTTTCCAAGGACAGTGTAACGATCCGGGAAGGGGCAGCTGCACTTCGGATCATCAGCCTCGGATTTGTGGTTTCCGGAATCAGCGTTGTGGCTTCCGGTGCACTGGAGGCCCTTGGGGAGGGAATCCCATCCTTTATCATCTCCTTGCTGCGTTATCTGGTGCTTATTGTGCCGGCTGCTTCCATTGGAAGCAGGATGTTCGGTATTACAGGTGTCTGGGCTTCGTTCCCGGTAGCAGAAGTGCTGACTGCAGCTGCCGCAGCCGGAATTTTTACAGCAAGATACCGGACGTGCTTGAAGAAACTGTGAAATCTTTTACATACCTGACCTCCTGAAATGAAAGAAACTATACAGGATTACTGTAAAAATCTTAAAAAAACTGTGAAATAGCTAAAAATTTCAATAACTAATCAAAAAATATTCTATTTTTAATAAATCCTCTTGTGATTATAATAGGTTTATCAGCTGAGAACGAAAGAAATTTAGCAAAACAACCAAATGGGAGGAAAAAATGAAAAGAAAAGCATTAGCAACAATGATGGCAGCAGCTATGGTATTATCCATGGTTGGCTGCGGCGGAGCCAAAACAGATTCTACAGCATCTACAACCACAACAGAAAAAACAGAAGCAGCGGCAACAGAAGCTGCAGATTCTGCTGCATCAGCAGATGCAACTGTAGAAAATAAAGACAAGCCCCTGTGCTGGTTTAACCGTCAGCCCTCCAGCAGTGCTACCGGCGAGCTGGACAAAGAAGCTCTGAACTTCAACGGCAATACTTACTATGTAGGGTTTGATGCAAATCAGGGTGCTGAACTGCAGGGACAGATGGTTCTGGATTACATCAAAAAGAATGCAGAAACCATTGATAGAAATGGTGATGGCGTGATCGGATATGTTCTGGCAATCGGTGATATCGGACATAACGATTCTATCGCTCGTACCCGTGGTGTTCGTTCTACACTGGGAACCGGCGTAGAAGCAGACGGCACAGTAGATTCCACACCGGCTGGAACAAACGTAGATGGAAAAGCAAAGGTTGTACAGGATGCAACTCTGGAAGTAGATGGAAAAACATATACGATCCGTGAGCTGGCTTCTCAGGAAATGAAAAACTCAGCAGGTGCAACATGGGATGCTGCAACAGCTGGTAATGCCATCGGAATCTGGACAGCTTCCTTCGGCGATCAGATTGATGTTGTTGTTTCCAATAACGATGGTATGGGAATGTCCATGTTCAACGCATGGGCAAAAGACAACAAGGTTCCTACCTTCGGTTACGATGCAAACAGCGATGCTGTAGCAGCAATCAGCGAAGGCTACGGCGGAACAATTTCTCAGCACGCAGACGTACAGGCTTACCTGACACTGAGAGTCCTGCGTAACGCACTGGACGGCGTAGATATTGATACCGGTATCGGTACAGCAGATGATGCTGGAAACTGCCTGGTAGAAGGGGAAGACTACAGATACAGCGAAGAAGACAGATCCTACTACGCATTAAATATTGCTGTAACAGCTGAGAACTACAGCGATTTCACAGATTCCACAAGAGTTTATGACAAGGTTGCCAACCAGCTGGATGAAAGCAAGAGCCCGTCTAAAAAAGTATGGCTGAACATCTACAACGCATCGGATAACTTCCTGAGCTCTACCTATCAGCCGCTGCTGGAGAAGTATGATGATCTGCTGAACCTGAAAGTAGATTACATCGGTGGAGATGGACAGACAGAATCCAATATCACAAACCGTCTTGGAAACCCGAGCGAGTATGATGCTTTCGCAATTAACATGGTTAAGACCGATAATGCAGCAGCATACACATCTCTTCTTTCCAAATGATTTAGAGATCGAATAAAAACGTAAATGGATGAATTTATAGAGGGGTATCAGCAATGATGCCCTTCTTTACTAAGAAAAGGAAGCACAGCTATGACAGAAGATAAGAACAAATATATCTTATCGATTAACGGCATGAGCAAATCATTCGGTAGAAATAAGGTTCTGAAGCATATTAGCATGAATGTCAAACCTGGAACCATTATGGGACTGATGGGTGAAAACGGCGCCGGGAAATCGACAATGATGAAATGTCTCTTTGGAACCTATCAGAAAGATGAAGGAACCATCGTACTGGATGGAAAAGAAGTGAACTTTTCCGGACCAAAGGATGCACTGGAAAACGGGGTGGCAATGGTACACCAGGAGTTGAACCAGTGTCTGGAAAGAAGTGTTGTAGATAATATGTTCCTTGGAAGATACCCGAAGAATTCCTTTGGGGTTGTCGACGAAGGAAGAATGAAAAAAGAGACCTCAGATCTGTTCAGAAAACTGGGAATTACAGTGGATCTGACCCAGCCAATGAAAAAAATGTCTGTATCTCAGAGACAGATGTGTGAGATCGCAAAAGCGATTTCCTATCATTCCAAAGTCATTGTACTGGATGAACCTACATCATCCCTGACTGCACCGGAGGTTGAAAAACTCTTTAAGATGATGCGTCAGTTGAAGGCTCAGGGAATTTCTCTGATTTACATTTCACATAAAATGGATGAAATCTTTGAAATCTGTGATGAAATATCGGTGCTGCGGGACGGAAGCCTGGTTATGACCAAGGCGAGCACAGAAACAGATATGAATGAACTGATCGCCGCCATGGTTGGACGTTCTCTGGATAACAGATTTCCACCTGTAGACAATACACCGGGAGAAACCATTCTCTCCGTACAAAATATATCAACAAAATATGCACCAAAACTGCAGAACATTTCTTTTGATATCAGAAAAGGAGAAATCTTTGGATTTTATGGTCTGGTTGGTGCCGGTCGTACCGAGCTTCTGGAGACGATCTTCGGAATTCGTACAAGAGCAGAAGGAACGATCGTGTATGACGGAAAACTGATGAACTTCTCCTCTCCGAAGGATGCTATGGAGCATGGATTTGCACTGATCACAGAGGAAAGAAAAGCCAATGGTCTGTTCTTAAAGGGTGATATCACATTCAATACTACCATTGCAAATATGAATCGTTATAAAAGCGGGATCGCATTATCCAATGATAAGATGGTACGTGCAACAGCCGATGAGATCAAGGTCATGCATACAAAATGTATGGGACCGGATGATATGATCTCCAACCTTTCCGGCGGTAACCAGCAGAAGGCCATCTTCGGTAAGTGGCTGGAGCGTTCTCCAAGCGTATTCATGATGGATGATCCGACACGAGGAATCGACGTTGGAGCAAAATATGAAATCTATGAACTGATCATCAATATGGCAAAACAGGGAAAAACGATCATCGTTGTTTCCTCCGAGATGCCGGAAATTCTTGGTATTACCAACCGGATCGGTGTTATGTCCAACGGACGCCTGGCTGGAATTGTAAATACAAAAGAAACAAACCAGGAAGAATTACTGAGACTCAGTGCGAAATATCTGTAACAGGAGGAAAGTGGAAATGGCAGAAAACAGCGTTATTATTTCGGCTGAAGAAGAAGCAAAGCTTTTGAAGCCCATCGATGAATATGTGGAAAAGATCCAGAAAAAAATTGACGCATTACGCGTAGACGGATCGGACAAGGTGAATGATCTGAAAAACCAGATCGCTATTGCAAAGGAAAATAAGAACTTATCCAAAGAACAGAGAGATAAGATCATTGAAAACAGCAAAAAAGAGCTGGAAAATGCGAAAAAGGTAGAAGCAGACAACAAGGAAGAGATCAAAAAGCTGATCGCAGAGGCAGAGGATTATCTGGCGAAGCATTACAAGAAGGATTACTACGATGTAGTAAACAATAGCTGTAAGGCTGCAAAGGCAGAAGAAAACAGCAGATATGAGAAGGTCAAAGCAGATTTAAAGAGCGAGCATCAGAAAAAGATCGCTTCTCTGAAGGATGCAGAGGAGATCAAGGCTGAAAAATATGTGTTGAAAAACAAATTGTTTGATGCACAGATGACTCACGAATCCAGAATGCAGGAGATCAAAGACAGAAGACATGAAGCATTTATGCATAAATATCATCTGATCGATCTGCTGAGAACCTCCAAGTTCACATTCCCTCAGCAGAGAGCACAGAAACTGGAAAATTACAGATACTCCTTCAATTTATCCCAGTTTTTGTACAAAAACGGTCTGTACATCGTAATCATCCTGATTTTTATTGCATTGTGTATCATCACACCAATCGTTAAAAATACACAACTGCTGACCGTTACCAATATCCTGAATATCTTACAGCAGGCATCCCCGCGTATGTTCCTTGCACTTGGTGTTGCCGGCCTGATCCTGTTGACAGGTACGGACCTTTCGGTAGGACGTATGGTTGGTCTGGGTATGGTTACAGCAACCATTATCATGCATAATGGAATCAATACAGGTGCCGTATTCGGGCATATATTTGACTTCTCTGCTATGGCTCCTACTGCGAAAGCATTGCTTGCATTGTTAATGTGTGTGATCTTTACAACGGTATTTTCCATGATTGCCGGCTTCTTCATGGCAAGATTCAAAATGCATCCGTTTATTTCTACAATGGCGAATATGCTGATCATTTTTGGTCTGGTAACCTATGCTACCAAGGGTGTATCCTTCGGTGCCATCGATTTTGCGATCCCTAACACCTTCATTCCGCAGATCGGCAAATTCCCGACGATCATCCTGTGGGCAGTTGCAGCAGTTATCATTGTATGGTTTATCTGGAATAAAACAACATTTGGTAAAAACCTGTATGCGGTAGGCGGAAATCCGGAAGCAGCAGCAGTATCTGGTATTTCTGTATTCAAAGTAACGATGGGAGCATTTATCCTGGCAGGTATCCTGTATGGCTTCGGCTCCTGGCTGGAATGTAACCGTATGGTTGGTTCCGGCAGTGCAGCTTATGGACAGGGATGGGATATGGATGCCATCGCAGCCTGCGTAGTTGGCGGTGTTTCCTTTACCGGTGGTATCGGTAAGATTTCCGGAGTTGTAACGGGTGTATTGATCTTTACCTCTCTGACCTACTCTCTGACGATTCTGGGTATTGATACAAACCTTCAGTTCATCTTTGAAGGTATCATTATCCTGGCAGCCGTAACCCTTGACTGTCTGAAATATGTACAGAAAAAATAAGGATATCAACGTTGGAGGCTTTTGATTCCGACAATGTTGATACAGGAAAATAGGAAAGCAGGACCGCCCGGCCGTCCGATGGATGGCGAGGGCGGTCTTTTGTCGTATAGGAAACTTCGTTTCTATACGATAAAAACGCTCCGCGAGGATGCGCACT
>ENA-OURV01000303-OURV01000303.1-human-gut-metagenome-genome-assembly--contig:-NODE-303-length-41889-cov-5.409715_pt1 | contig 41889 bp, 38 predicted proteins | sample MGYA00242141_ERZ509072 | MGnify/ENA primary metagenome ERZ509072 (study PRJEB26280, sample SAMEA2338763) | human gut metagenome | biome: human gut; feature: human-associated habitat; material: faeces... | reverse complement strand
TGGCCGAAAAGATTATGAAGGAAATCGGCTTCAAGGGCGAACTGCGCTGGGATGCATCGAAACCGGACGGCACGCTGCGCAAGCTGACGGATGTGAGCAAGCTGCACAGCTTAGGCTGGCACCACAAGGTGGAAATCGACGAGGGTATCCATCGCTTGTATGAATGGTACCTGAAAGGCATCTGCATCAATCACCAGACGGTATAAAAACAATCACGAGATGAAAAGATATTGTCAGACACTGGAGCTCTACAACGACAAGGAGCTGATTGAGGCCTACGTGGCAGAACATGCGCACGTGTGGGACGAGGTAAAGGCGGGCATCCGCGAAGTGGGCATCACCGACATGCAGATTTACATCGACGGCAACCGCCTGTTCATGATCATGGATACCACGGACGACTTTGACATGGAACGGGACTATGCGCGACTGGCTACCCTGCCCCGTCAGGCGGAATGGGAAGCACACATGGCGAAGTACCAGAAGGCGGCACCGGGGGCTACCTCACAGGAGAAATGGAAACTGATGGAACGAATATTTAAACTGTAATGAAAAAATTATTGTCATTGCCACCGAATCTGGTGGAGTGTTTTCACGACATTATGCACGCGGACCACAAGGAGTGGTTCTGCACCTCGGACCCGGTGGGACGGAAACTGGGTTCCGGAGGGGGTACGGCCTGGCTGCTGAATGCGTGCCGGGAGGAAGAAGGTGATACAGCCGGACTGAACGACTGGCTGGCGAAGGAGAAGCGTATCCTGCTGCATGCGGGAGGTCAGAGCCGCCGTCTGCCGGGCTATGCGCCGTCGGGCAAGATTCTGACGCCGATTCCGGTGTTCCGCTGGGCTCGGGGGCAACGACTGACACAGAACTTGCTGTCCTTGCAGTTGCCGCTGTACGAGGAAATCATGGACAAGGCGCCGGAAGGACTGCACACGCTGATTGCGAGTGGCGACGTGTTCATCCGGGCCACGGAACCGTTGCAGGCCATCCCGGACGTGGACGTGGTGTGCTACGGTTTGTGGGTGGACCCGGAACTGGCGAAGAACCACGGGGTGTTCGTGTCTTCACGAAAGGAACCGGAGAAGCTGGACTTCATGCTGCAGAAACCGAGCGTGGAGGAAATGGCGGGACTGATGCAGGACTACCTCTTCCTGATGGACATCGGCATCTGGCTGCTGAGTGACCGGGCCGTGGAACTGATGGTGAAACACTCGACCGACAAGGACGGGGTCGTGAAGTTCTACGACATGTACTCGGAGTTCGGACTGGCATTAGGGGCTCACCCGCGCATCGCAGACGAGGAACTGAACAGCCTGAAGGTGGCCATCCTGCCGCTGCCGGGCGGAGAGTTCCATCACTACGGCACGAGCCGAGAGATGATTTCGTCGACACTGGCGGTGCAGAACTGTGTGATGGACCAGCGGGCCATCATGCACTACAAGGTGAAGGCGCATCCGGCCATGTTCGTACAGAACGCGGAACTGCAGATTTCGCTGACGGCAGAGAACGCGGAAACCTGGATTGAAAACAGCTTCATTGCCAAGGACTGGCAGCTGCACAGCCAGAACATCATCACAGGTGTGCCGCGCAACGACTGGAAACTGAACGTACCGCAAGGGGTGTGCATCGACGTAGTGCCGATGGGTGACACGGAATTTGTGGCCCGCCCCTACGGCTTCAACGATAAATTCAAAGGGAGCCTGAAAGAGGCTTCTACCCTCTACTTAGGCCGTCCGGTGACGGAATGGCTGGCCGAAAGAGGACTGACCGCGGAGGATATCCGGGGCTGTGAGGACTTGCAGTCGGCGGCTATCTTCCCGGTGACGGACTCGATAGCAGACCTGGGCACGATGCTGCAATGGATGACGGACGGCAGACAAGGAGAAGCCGGACGCACACTCTGGCAGCAGGCACGGAAGGTATCGGCCGACGAAATCTCGGCGTATGCCAACCTGCGACGACTCTTTGCCCAGCGGGAGGAATTCCGCAAGGAGAACTGGAGCCTGCTGGCTAAAAACGAAGAACGGAGCGTGTTCTATCAGGTAGACTTGCAGGAAGCGGCCGAAGAGTTTGCCAAATGGCACCTCGACCTGCCCAAGGAACTGCCGGAGGGGTCTCCCCTGCTGAAACGCATCAGCGACGCAATGTTCCGCGCCCGGGTATTGGAGTTAGAAGGCAAACCGGAAGCGAAAACCATGGAAGACCGGGCCTTCGGACTCATGCGCCAGGGACTGACCAGCACCATGGACCACAGCCAGCATCCGCAGTTGTCGGTCTATGCCGACCAGATTGTGTGGAGCCGCAGTCCGGTGCGCATCGATATTGCCGGAGGATGGACGGATACTCCTCCCTACAGCCTGATGGAAGGGGGTAACGTGGTGAACCTGGCCATCGAACTGAACGGGCAACCGCCGCTTCAGGTGTATGTGAAACCGTCGAAAGACTATCGCATCACCCTGCGTTCCATCGACTTGGGAGCCATGGAGGTGGTTTCCACCTACGAAGAGTTGCAGGATTACCGCAAGGTTGGCTCGCCGTTCTCCATTCCGAAAGCGGCCCTGACTTTGGCCGGTTTCCATCCGAACTTCTCGCAGGAGCATTTTGAATCCTTGGAGGCACAGCTGAAGGCCTTCGGTACGGGTATCGAAGTGACGCTGCTGTCGGCCATCCCGGCAGGTTCGGGACTGGGCACAAGCTCCATCTTAGCGGCTACGGTCTTAGGGGCACTGAACGACTTCTGCGGCCTGAACTGGGACAAGCAGGGCATCGGCAGTCGCACGCTGATACTGGAACAGCTGCTCACCACCGGCGGGGGCTGGCAGGATCAGTATGGCGGGGTGCTGCACGGCGTGAAACTGTTGCAGACGCAGCCGGGCTGGCACCAGGAACCGAAGGTACGTTGGTTGCCGGATTACCTCTTCACCAGCGACGAATACCGGAAATGCCACCTACTCTATTATACCGGCATCACCCGCACGGCCAAGGGCATCTTGGCGGAGATTGTACGGGGTATGTTCCTCAACTCAAATCGTCACCTGCACTTGCTGGAGCAGATGAAGGGACACGCCATGGACATGTACGATGCCATCCTGCGGAATGACTTCGAGGAAATGGGACGGCTCATACGGAAGACCTGGAAACAGAACCAGTTGCTCGACGAGGGTACGAATCCGCCGGCCGTACAGGCCCTGACGGAACGGATTGACGACCTGTGCCTGGGTTACAAGCTGCCGGGTGCCGGCGGAGGGGGCTACCTCTACATGGTGGCCAAAGATCCGGATGCGGCCCTACAAATCCGCCGGATACTGACGGAGAACCGCCCCAACGGCCGGGCACGCTTCGTAGAGATGAGTTTGTCGAACAAAGGACTTGAAATCAGTAGAAGCTGACATGGAAAAGATTGGATTAGTAAGAACCAGGGACGGAAGAAGTTTCCTGGTTCCTTTCATTTTGATTACGTCGCTCTTCTTTCTGTGGGGAGTGGCACACAGCATTTTAGACGTGCTGAACAAGCATTTTCAGGATACGATGGAGATTACCCGTACGCGCTCGGCCCTGATTCAGGCGGTGGTGTACGGAGGGTATTTCGTGATGGCCCTGCCCGCCGGACGGCTCATCCGCCGCTTCGGTTACCGCACAGGGGTACTGACGGGACTGGTGCTGTATGGCATCGGGGCCTTGCTCTTCATTCCGGGCGGACGGATTCAGTCGTTTGAGTTCTTCCTCCTGGCCCTCTTCGTCATCGGCTGCGGACTGACCTGTCTGGAAACCGCCTCCAACCCGTATGTCACGGTGCTCGGCGAACCGGAGGGCAGCGAACGGCGCATCAACTTAGCGCAGTCATTCAACGGACTGGGCTGGATTTGCGGACCGCTGATTGGGGGATTCTTCCTCTTTGCCGGGGGTGGCGACGTGGCGACTCCCTATGCCGTATTGGGTACGGTGGTGCTCCTCATCGCCGTGGTCTTCTCGCGGGTGAAACTGCCGGAAATCGGTCAGGAAGCGGAAAAGGAAGAGGCAGAGACCGGGAAAAGCGGCACTTCGCTCTGGAAAACGGCCTCATTCACCATGGGACTACTGTCGCTCTTCCTCTATGTGGCGGCACAGACAGGCATCAACAGCTTCTTCATCAACTACGCCACCGAAAATGCAGGGGTATCGGCCCACAAGGCTTCGGTGTGGCTCTCGTTCGGCGGCATGGGCCTGTTCATGCTCGGACGCATGGGCGGCAGCTGGCTGATGCGCTTCGTGAAGGGCGAAAAGGTACTGGCTGCCTGTGCCGCAGGAGGCCTGATCTGCATGGCCGCGGTGATTTTTCTGCCGGGCACCGTGGGATGGTATTTCCTGCTGCTCTGTTTTTTGTGTGAATCGATTATGTTCCCTACAATTTTTTCACTATCTTTGCGGCACGTTGACAAAAAGACAAAACAGGCCTCTTCCTATTTGATTATGTCCATCGTAGGAGGAGCGATAGCCCCCATGTTGATGGGGTTCATTGCAGACCATATCTCCATGGCGACGGGGTTCATTGTTCCACTGGTCTGTTTTGCTGAGATTTTAGGATTTGCGACACGATACAACAAACTATAATAGGTAATACAAAAACATAGACGTATGTTTAAGCTAAAAGAGGTAAAAATTATTGAATCAGAGAGAGAGCTGGAAGCACTCCCGGAAGGGAAACTGCTAATCAACACCATCAATGCTCATTCTTACAACACAGCGCTGAAAGATCCAACATTTGCCGAAGCACTGAAAAACGGGGATGCATTGATACCTGATGGAGCAAGCATTATTTTAGCTTGCCGAAGCCTGAAAGCGAAAAGTCAGCCCCACGAACGTATTGCTGGTTGGGACTTATTTACCATGGAAATGGAACGTCTGAACCGCAAGGGAGGTAAATGCTTTTTTATGGGAAGCAGTGAGAAAGTACTGAAACTGATTCGGGAGAAAGCCCAAACGGTATATCCGAATATTCAAGTGGAAACGTACTCTCCCCCTTACAAACCAGTCTTCTCCGAAGAGGATAATCAACGCATCATTGAAACCATCAACCAGGCCAATCCGGATTTATTATGGATTGGAATGACCGCACCCAAACAAGAAAAATGGGCGTATACACATTGGAAGGAACTGAACATCCATTGCCATTGCGGTACCATTGGCGCGGTATTCGATTTCTTCGCAGGCACCATGAAGCGAGCTCCCAAATCATGGCAAGATCACTGCATGGAATGGTTGTATCGATTGATTAGAGAACCTCGCCGGATGTGGAGAAGATACATTATCGGAAATACCCTATTTATACGGAATATTATTCGAGAAAGTATTTCCGCCTAATTTACCTAATTCACAGCTAAGGTTATTTTACACAGCAGGATTACTGAAAGCAAAAAACGAACAATTCATGAGAATAAAATATTACGAAAATAATCAATGGGTAAGCCTGTTCATCGTACTTTGTGAAACGATTATCACGGGAGCATTGTTCTATTTACTCTTTTTAGCCACAGAAGGCACTCCCTGGCACAACACCCTGATTGCTCCCCCCTTTCAAGTCATCGTAACCATCATGCTGTGCTACTTCGTATCGGGCATGCAGATTGGCGTCATCCTATACCGCCGGAAAGTGTTTTACTACCAGATTCTGACGAAAGTGTTCCGCACCGTGGTAGGCTTCGGCATTCTTTCGGCCATTCTGTTGAGCGTGGGACAGTTCATGCACGTGGGGTCTTACTTCTACCTGATTCTCCTGCTCTTGCTGTTCCTCTGCGTGTCGGTGTTCCGCATCGTATTGCGCTGGGCCTTGAAAACCTACCGTTCCAAAGGAGGAAACGTACGCAATGTGGTCTTGGTGGGAAGTTCCGAAAACAACCAGGAACTGTATTATGAACTGACGGCACAAGATTGGGCGGGATACAAGGTGAAAGGCTATTTCGACTTCCAGCCCAATCCCAACTTCCCCAAGGAATGCCCCTATTTGGGACAACCTCAGGACGTAAACGCCTACCTGGAGAAACAGGGCAACACCCACTACCTGTTCTGCTGTCTGCCTTCGAAGGACCACGTCATCATCCGTTCCATCATCGATTATTGCGAGAACCATTTGGTGCACTTCTACAGTGTGCCCAACCTCTATAACTACCTGCACAACCGGGTATATTTCAATATGTTGGGCAATGTGCCCTACTTGAGCCTGCGGAAAGACCCTCTGAGCCAGACCGGCAACAAGCTCCTGAAACGGACGTTCGACGTCGTGTTCTCCCTGCTCTTCCTGTGCACGCTCTTCCCCATCATCCTGATCATCGTGACCATTATCACGAAACTCACCATGCCGGGACCGGTGTTCTTCAAGCAGAAACGAAACGGACTCAACGACAAGGAATTCTACTGCTACAAGTTCCGCAGCATGAAGGTAAATGCCCAGGCCGATACCTTGCAGGCCACCAAGGATGACCCGCGCAAGACGCGCTGGGGAAACATCATGCGAAAGACGAACATCGACGAGCTGCCGCAGTTCATCAACGTGCTGAAAGGCGACATGAGCATCGTGGGGCCGCGTCCGCACATGCTGAAACACACCGAAGAGTATTCCAAGCTCATCAACAAGTACATGGTGCGCCATTTCGTGAAACCGGGCATCACCGGCTGGAGCCAGGTGACGGGCTACCGTGGAGAGACCAAAGAGCTGAAAGACATGGAAGGACGTATCCGCGGCGACATCTGGTACATCGAGCACTGGACCTTCGGTCTCGACCTCTTCATCATCTACAAAACCGTGGCCAACGCCCTGCATGGAGAGAAGAACGCATACTAATTCCAAAAATAAGTTAAAGTACCGCGATTCACGCATTTTTGTGATACAAAATTATGTTATAAATCATACTTTTGTAGAAGTTATATGACACGACAGCAAATGAAAAGACTTTGGGTTTCACTCGGTATGGGAACTGCGCTACTCACCGCCTCTGTGCAAGAAGCACATGCACAATACATGATGGGTATGACGGGTCTGCTGAACACCCCTTCGGCAGAGATGAACGAAACAGGCCGGCTCATGGTGGGAGGAAACTTCCTGCCCAAAAGCATGAATCCACTTGGGCAAAACACTGGGAATTATTTTGCCGACCTGACCTTCTTTTCATTCTTAGAACTGGCCTACCGGGAAACCTTGCAAAAAACGTCGTACATGACGGCAAAGCCCAAATACAACCAGCAAGACCGTTCACTGTCTGTCAAACTGCAACCCCTGAAAGAAGGGAAATGGTGGCCGGCAGTCGCCGTCGGAGCCAACGACCCCATCCGGAGTCTGGGCCGCAACTACTACCGTAGCATCTACGGAGTCCTTACCAAGCATTTTTTATTCGGACAGCACCAATTGGGCGTCACCGTGGGCTATCAAGGATGGACCAACCACTGGAACACCCGCAGAAACGGCGTGTTCGGCGGTATCACCTACCGTCCGGCCTTCTGCCCGCAAGTGTGTCTGATAGCAGAATACGACACCCGGGACGTAAACTTGGGGGTCACGGCACAGTTATGGAACCACGTATCGCTGCATGCGTTTACAGGCGGCTTTGACTGCATTGCCGGAGGAGTGAGATATGAATGTACATTGTTTCATTAACGCAGGGAGGAAGAGAAAATGAAAATCCAACGAATGACCACAATGTGCATGGCCTTGATGGGCATCCTCCCCCTGTCCGCGCAGGTGGAAACGAAGCTGGCCGAATTAGGAATGGAAAACATCCGTACGGCCCGCTCGGAAACCGGAATAGCCGTCGCCTTCGAAGACCGGGCCTTCCGAAGCTCGTACGAAGGAGTCGGTCGCGCCATCAAAGCCGCCCTCGAAGGAATGACTACCGACGGAGAACTGCGGATGGCCGTGTTGGATGCCAACGGTCTGCCCCAACTGGACATCTGTCTGGAACCAGCCTTGGTAGAAGCCTATCGCCGGGGAGAAGCCGATTTGCACGACGTATTCGGACAGATGCAGCTGAGCTGTACCACCGATGCCACCTTGGCCTTGTTGGAAGGCGCAGAAACCACCCACAAGAGTGCCTGGCGGCCCGATTTGGTGGTCTACCCTCACCTGTTTTTGGAAAATACGAGCTTTGACAGGCTCTATAAATATAGCATTGCTCTGGCTCCCGCCATTGAGATGCCTCTCTGGAAAGGAGCGGAACTGACGGCCCAGGTGATATTCCCCATTGTGGGAAACCAGAAAGGAGAACTGAAACAGATCCGGCCGGGTGTGGTATCCCTGAAACAGGGATTCTACCTGAAAAAGAACTGGACCCTGACGGTAACCGCAGGACAGTTCACCAACCACCGGTTGGGAGGTGCTGCCGACGTGAAATGGAGAATCCCCGACGGACGATGGGAAGTAGGTGCCAAAGCAGGACTCACCGTCTATTCCCTCTTCGTAGACCGGGAGTGGACAATCACCCGGAAGCCGAAACTGGACGCAAAGATTTACGGCCGCGTGTATGTGCCGCGGTGGAATACCGAACTCACCGGCGAAGCCGTCCGCTTTGTCTACGGCGACTACGGCGTGAAAGGCAGTGCCGTCCGCCATTTCGGTGAAAGCACTGTCGGGCTCTATGCCCTCTACACCGAAGGTCACCTGAACGGAGGCTTCAATTTCGCCCTCCCCCTGCCCGGACGGAAATACAACCGGTGGAAAGGCATGCGCCTCAAGCCCGCCGACTACTTTACCTATGAATACGGTGTCGTGTCATGGGGAGAATATGTGGACCAGAACTTGGGCGTATCGTATGCCACCACGAACCGGGACAACCGCAGCCACGGTTTCTACCAGCCCGAATACATACGGTATTTCCTGATGAAAGACTGCAAACGGCTGGAAGACTAAGATGAAACAAATAATTAAGCAACAGATAAATAAAGAACTAACCACAAAATCAACTAACGAAAATGAAAACGACTAAGTTTATGACAATGGCCCTGCTGCTGGCAGCAGCAAGTGCCGGCATGAGCTCTTGTTCGATAAGCGACAACGAAAAGAGCCCGGAACAAGTAGAAGACCCCATTAAAGATGCGGTGGAATACTACATTGTGGGCCAGGTAACAGCTAACGGAAGTGCCCTGAGCGGTGTCACCGTCACTACCACCGGAATCGATGCAGTGACTACAGACGACAACGGTCAGTTCGCCCTCACCGTAAACGAATTGAAAGACTATGCATTGGAGTTCGCTAAAGACGGCTATCTGAAAGCTTCTACCAGCGTGTCACTGGCAGGCTTGTCCAACCGTTCCAGCGTATCGGTATCCATCCAGATGACTCAGGTAGCTGCCGAAGCTTCCATCTCCAATACGCAAGACGTATTGATTGAAGCCAACAGCGAAGACAATACAACGGATGTATCCCACGCTACCAGCGAATCTGCCGTAGCCAACATCACCAGCGTAGGTGCCTATGTACCGCAGGAAGCCATCGCAGAAGGCACCAAGCTGTCTATGACAGAATATGTGCCCGAAGCCACTTCTACCACGGTCGCACAGTCCTCTTCTTCTCCTATCCTGGCCGTATACGTAGAAACTACCAGCGGTAGTGTAACAGCGACTCCCGAAAACCCGGTCGTCTTGTCTGTCAAGAACCCGGCCACAAGCGGTACTGCATTCCAGAAAGTCACTGTTTACAAGAGCACCAAGTCAAGAGCGGACGAATCTTTGGGTGAAGCCGTTTACGATGCAGCTACCAACAGCTACAACCTCGACCTGACTTCCGGCGAACTGAACGGAAGCTACGAGTTCCGTGTGGCTTACACCCGTTCTGCAAGCACCACCAGCTCTGTACTCAAGGAAGGAAAAGTGGACAACAGCGGAAACTTTGCTGCCCAGATGGACGTAACCCTCGCTTACAACGCACAGGCCGGATGGTCTTACACTTCTGCGCCGAGCGGTGCCTTGGCTGAACTGGTGAAGAATGCCATCGCTGCACAGGAAGGTACAGAAGGCACTTACACCGTCAACTACTCAGAAAAGACCAACGTGAGCGGAAACTACATCATGTACTGGAAGGCTGAAGGCAAGTTCAACACCATCACCTATACCTTCCCGCTGATGAACGGCAACCTTACTGCCATTCTGAAGAAATTCACAGGCGTTACCTTCACCTATACCAACGTGTCTGCCGACCAGCACTCCGGCGGTACAGGAAGCACTACAGGAAGCCTCTGAATCCCCTAAGGGCTGTCTTCCCTTCCACGGGAAGGCGGTCTTTCCTCTCATCGGATATATAATTATCAATACAAATAAAAACTAAGAAGACAATGAAAAAGAGTATTATATTGGCAATGGCCAGCATGCTGTTGTCAGCAGGTGCAATGGCACAAACAGACCACTCTTTCCAGAAAAACAACTGGTTTATCACTGGCGGAGTGTCTACCGAAGGATTTATGAACACAGACGGCTATGTGACTGCTTCCGGTAAAATCGGTGCAGGTATCTGGTTCAACCCCTGGTTCGGATTAAAATTGGAAGGAGTAGCCGGAGGTACCCACCTGATGAAAGAATACGGCGGAAAGGTATTTGGAGCCCACCTGAGCTACCTGGCTCACCTGTACGGTGCCAAAGAATACAAGCCGTTTAACCTGAACCTGACCTTGGGTATGGGATTCTATCACCACGAAACCGGCAATGCCTTGCAGCGATACAGCTACATCAATATCCTGAACGGAAACTTCGGTCTTCAGGCCGTATACAACATCACCCCAAGATGGAGCATCTACGCCGAACCGGGCTTGCTGGTTCAGCCGAAATACTACCACCCGGACGAAAAGAAAGATGTGGCTCCTTCAGGCTACCTGACTGCCGGTATCACCTACACCTTCAAGGACCAGTTCAAAGGCCAGGGACAGAAAGTTTCCGCTGCTGAAATGGAACAGGTACAGAGCCAGCTCCGGAGCATGAACGAAGAAAATGCCCGTCTGAGAGACCGTGTCAATGCCTTGGAAGAAGAACAGAAGCAGCAGGCACCTGTGGCAACTACCGCTACGGCACCGACCGCAGACGCTGCCCAGACCTTGCAGGATGCCCCCGACTATGTAGCATTCTTCAACATCAACAAGGCTTACCTGAGCGAAAAAGAAGCTGTCAACTTGGGAGCTTATGCCGAGCTGATCAAGAACCATCCTGAAAGCAAGTTCGTCATCACCGGTTATGCCGACAAACAGACCGGTACAGCCGAATACAACGAACGACTGAGCCAGCAGAGAGCGGAAGCAGTCTACAACACTTTGGTCGACAAATACGGGGTCAACAAAGACCAGCTGCGCACAGACTACAAAGGTGGAGTGGACACCATGTTCCAGGAAAACCCGCGTCTGAGCCGTGCAGCCATCATCCGCATCGAAAAATAATTCTTTAACCCTTTCTATGGAAGCGTCTGTTTCTCACCGGAAACAGACGCTTTTTTTGTCTGCCTCCCGTCCGCTGTGCAAAAAATTCCGTCCCATTATCGGACAATTATTCGTTTCTTTTCCTACATTTGCGCATCTTATCTATACGAATCTAAAAAAACTCATAGAAATTATGGTTATAGCTGTTGACTTTGACGGTACTATTGTGGAACACCGCTACCCCGAAATCGGGCGTGAAATACCTTTTGCCATCGACACCCTGAGAACCCTCCAGCGGGAAGGCCATCGCCTGATCCTATGGTCGGTGCGCGAAGACAAACTATTGGACGACGCCATCGAGTTCTGCCGCCAGCGCGGTCTGGAGTTCTATGCCGTCAACACGAACTACCCCGAAGAAAAGACGGGACATGAACACTTCTCGCGCAAGCTGAAAGCCGACGTGTTCATTGACGACCGCAACTTGGGCGGCCTGTTCGACTGGGGCACCATCTACCGCATCATCCACTACCGCATCAAGGTGGCCGACTTAGTGGACGAAGCCCTGAGCGAACGCCTGGAACAAGCCGAAGAAAAACGACTGAAAAAGAAGCAGAAAGAACAAAGCCTGTGGCGCAAACTGTTTGGATAGGGAAAACGCAAGTGCGTTTTCCTTTAAACACAAGTACGTTTCCTCCTAAACGCAAGTGCGTTTTCCCCCAAACACAAGTACGTTTTCTTCCAAACGCAAGTGCGTTTTTTCCCATGTAAGAGCGCTTACAAAAAATACCCTTCCGCGTACCTTCCGCTGACAAAAGACTTGTAAAAACCACACTTCCTCCTGTCAACCCGTCCTCAACTTCTTCATTTCCGTTGCATTTTTGTTACATCTTGCCATAAAAAAGTTTCCTGCCTTTGATAAATCGAAAATAGTCTGTAATTTTGCGCCGAATTTACAAACCCGCTTACCATTCCCACAAGCGGTTGGGACTGGTAACGGCGAAGCTTACCCGGAAGGGAGGCAAATTGTATCACTATCAGAATAGAAACCATAAGAATATCAAGATGAAACTATCTAAAGTAGTCTGCATGCTGACGTTATTCACCCTGTTAGGGAGCGGGTGTACGTCGTACCAAAAATCTCTTTACCTCCAGAACGAACAAGTACTGAATGAATCCCTTGAAGGGCAACTATATGACTTCCGCATCATGCCCAAGGATGAGCTGACCATTACCGTGAGTACTACCGACCCCGAAGCTTCGGCACCGTTTTACCGGAAAATCGGACAAACGAAAGAATTCTCCAGTAATAGTAACATAGGAATGAACAACGCCGACCTGCTGTCCTACTTGGTAGATAATAACGGTTGCATCGATTTTCCCGTGCTGGGCATGGTGAAAGTAATGGGCCTTACCAACCGCGAATGTGAAGCCCTGCTCCGCCAGAAATTGCAGCCCTACTTAAAAGAAGTGCCCAATGTCACGGTACGTACCTCCAACTACAAGTTCAGCGTATTGGGTGAAGTAGGACACCCGGGCACTTACACTACCGACGCCGAAAAGGTGACCGTCTTTGAAGCCTTGGCACAGGCTGGCGACATGACCCTTTTCTCCATCCGCAACGATGTGCAGCTGCTCCGTGAAGATTCTACGGGAGTACGCCGGGTATATCACTTAGACCTTACCCAGGCCGATGTAGCCCAGTCGCCCTACTTCTATTTGCAGCAAAACGACGTGGTCTATGTAAAGCCCACCCGCGCCAAAGTACGCAGCAACACTTTCAGTGGCAATGCCTCTATCTGGATTACCCTGTTAGGACTCGTAACCTCTGTGACCTCTCTCGTTTTAGCGATTTCCAAATAAAAAACTACAGACACTATGGCAGAAGATTTGAACAACTATCTGATGGAAGACGAAGAAACTTCCGGATTCGACTATAAAGCATTTTTCTTCAAGCTCCTGATGTACTGGCCTTGGATTGTGGGCTGTGTACTCGTAGCGCTGATTGGGGCTTTTTTCTATCTGAAAACCCTTACTCCCCTTTATACCGTCAGTTCTTCGGTACTGATAAAGGATGATAAGGGGAAGACCAGTGGCAGCGAAGCCAGTTTGGCCGATTTAGGCTTTGTCACCAGCTCCACCCAGAATTTCGACAACGAGTTAGAAATTTTACGTTCACGCACGCTCCTAAAAAAAGTAGTCACTAACCTAAACCTTTATATCAGCTACAATCTCCCTGGCCAATTCCGTGACGAAGAAATTTATAAGCAATCACCCATCAAGGTATGGGTCACTCCCGAAGAAGCCGAAAGCATGGGCTATGCCAAAGTAGAAATGCATTTCCAGAACGGGAAACTGCATACCGCCACTGTATTACATAAAGGAGAGGAATGGAAGAAAGACATTGATAGTCTGCCTGCTGTATTCTCTACCCCGGTAGGTGTCTTCACTTTCTCTTCTGCCGATTCTACTTGGCAACAGTTAGAGCCTGTACCCGAAGTGATTCAGGCCACGGTGCTTTCCCCCAATGCAGCTGCCGCTTCGTTCCGCGGCCGTTTGTCCGTAGCCGCCAGCAACAAATCGACTACCATCGCCCAACTTACTGTAACCGACAGCGAAGTGGCTCGTGGTACTGATTTTCTGAACAAATTAGTAGATTTGTATAACGAAGAAGGGAACAATGACAAGAACGAAGTCGCTGCCAAGACCGCTGAATTTATCAACGAGCGTATCCATCTGATCAATCAAGAATTGGGCACTACCGAAAGCCAGTTGGCCAGCTTCAAGCAGCGGGCGGGTGTGGTCGATGTCACTGCCGATGCTACCCAAGCCGCCGGTGAACAAGCCAGTTACGAGCGTGCTTACGCCGAAAACGAGGTACAAATCAGCTTAGTGGAACACCTCAAGAATCACATCCAAAGCGAGGCCAACCAATATGAAGTGATTCCCGCCAACATCGGACTGAATAACAGCGACTTGAATTCCGTGGTACAGAACTACAACGAGATGCTGATTGAGCGCAAGCGCCTGCTGCGCACCTCGCATGAAGACAATCCCGCCGTACAAAGTCTGAACGCCAGCATCGAAGTGATGCGCAAAAGCGTGATGGGCGCCATCCAGACTGCCGAGAAAGGGTTGCTCATCAACCGCCAAGCCTTGGAAGCCCAAACCCGCAAGTTTGCCGGAAAGGTGAGTGATGCCCCCGTGCAAGAAAAAGAATACCTCAGCATGTCACGCCAGCAGGAAATCCAAGCCAACCTCTACCTGATGCTTCTCCAGAAGCGCGAAGAAAACAATATCACCTTGGCCTCTACGGCCAACAACGCCCGCATTATCGACGAACCGTTGGCTGGCGGACAAATATTCCCTACTCCTTCACAGACTTATATGATTGCCTTGATTTTAGGGTTAGCCCTTCCGATTGGCGTGATTTTCGTGTGGGGCTTACTCCAGTTTAAAATACAGACTCGTACCGATGTGGAAAAAATCACCAATCTTCCCATTGTGGGTGACATTCCCCTTACTAACGAAGCATCAAGCAGCGCCATTGTAGTTCGCGAGAACCGCAACGAGCTGATGGAAGAAGTATTCCGTGCCGTGCGTACCAATATTCAGTATATGCTGACGGAAGGTCAGAAAGTGATTCTCTTCACTTCCACCACTTCCGGGGAAGGAAAGAGCTTCAATGCCGGTAACTTGGCGTGTAGTTTCGCCTTTATGGGCAAGAAGGTGGTGATTGTCGGTTTGGATATCCGTAAGCCTGGACTGAACAAGGTGTTCCATCTTTCCCATCGGGAAGCCGGTATTTCCCAATACTTGGCCGACCCTGAACATACCGACTTGCGCAGTCTCTGCCAAGTGTCCCCTATCTCTGAGAACCTCTATATTTTGCCTGGTGGTACCATTCCTCCCAACCCCACTGAGTTGGTAGCTCGCAAATCGTTGGATATGGCGATTGACATCCTGAAACAGCATTTCGACTATGTCATCTTGGATACCGCCCCTATCGGTATGGTAACCGATACCCAATTGGTAGCCCGAGTAGCCGATTTGAGCGTCTATGTCTGTCGCTCCAACTATACAGCCAAAAGCGAATTTAAACTGATTAACGAACTGAAACAGGAAAACAAACTCCCCCATCCTTGCATTTTGCTGAACGGTATTGATATGAGCAAACGTACTACCGGCTCTTATTACGGTTATGGTAAGTATGGCAAATACGGCCGCTATGGTTATGGAAAGAAATATGGCTATGGTTACGGCTATGGCTATGGAAAAGAAAATATAAAGAAATGAAAGGAATTGTATTAGCCGGGGGAAGCGGCACGCGCCTCTACCCCATTACCAAAGGAGTCAGCAAACAGATGCTCCCCATCTTTGACAAACCGATGATTTATTATCCCATTTCGGTGTTAATGTTAGCGAGTATCCGCGAGATTCTGATTATCTCTACCCCCTACGATTTACCGGGATTCAAGCGATTGTTAGGAGACGGAAGTGATTACGGAGTACATTTTGAATATGCCGAACAGCCTTCTCCCGACGGACTGGCACAAGCATTCCTGATTGGAGAACAGTTCATCGGAAAGGATGATGTCTGCTTAGTATTGGGAGATAATATTTTCCACGGTAACGGCCTGAGTGCCATGCTGCGTGAAGCGGTTCGCACCGCCGAAGCAGACCGCAAGGCTACCGTCTTTGGTTATTGGGTCAGCGACCCCGAACGCTACGGCGTAGCTGAATTCGATGCAGAAGGAAACTGCCTGAGCATCGAAGAAAAACCTTCCCATCCCAAATCCAACTATGCGGTAGTCGGGCTTTATTTCTACCCCAACAAGGTAGTCAGGGTGGCTAAGTCCATCAAGCCCTCTGCCCGCGGGGAACTGGAAATCACTTCTGTGAACCAGCGTTTCTTAGAAGACGGCGAATTGAAGGTGCAAACATTAGGACGCGGTTTTGCCTGGTTGGATACCGGTACCCACGATTCCCTGAGTGAAGCTTCTACCTTCATCGAAGTCATAGAAAAGCGACAGGGACTGAAAATTGCCTGTCTGGAAGGCATCGCTTACCGTCAGGGATGGATTTCCGCCGACAAACTGCGCACACTGGCCCAGCCCATGCTGAAAAATGAATACGGTAAGTATCTGCTCAGTGTCATTGACGAAGTAGAACGTACCGGAAAAAGCAATCTGGAATTTTAAAACACTCATATCATGGAAGTGATTCAAACGAACATTGAAGGCGTGGTAATTATCGAGCCTCGCTTGTTTAAGGATGACAGAGGTTATTTCTTCGAATCTTATTCCGAAAGAGATTTCAACCGCCAAGTCGGTGAAATCCATTTTGTACAAGACAATGAAAGCAAGTCCAGCTACGGCGTGATGCGCGGCCTTCATTTCCAGCGGCCTCCTTTCACCCAGAGTAAGCTGGTACGTTGCGTCAAAGGAGCCGTATTGGATGTGGCAGTCGACATCCGCAAAGGCAGCCCTACCTACGGACAGCATGTAGCCGTAGAACTGACCGAAAACAATCATCGGCTGTTCTTCATTCCCCGTGGCTTTGCCCACGGATTTGCCGTACTGAGTCCGGAAGCCATCTTCCAATACAAATGCGACAATTTTTACCATCCGGAAGCTGACGGCGGTATCAGCATCCTCGATACTTCTTTGGGCATTGACTGGCGTATCCCTACTGAGCACGCCATCCTCAGTGAAAAAGATACCAAGCACCCGTTACTGAAAGATTTTGATTCTCCTTTCAGCGTACACGAACCCTTATATTAACACCCAACCACTCAAAGCAATATGGAATTCAAGCGTCATATTCTCATCACGGGCGGTGCCGGCTTCATCGGAAGCCATGTAGTCCGCCTTTTCGTCAACAAATATCCCGAATACCACATCATCAACTTGGACAAACTGACCTACGCAGGGAATTTGGCCAATTTGAAGGACATCGAAAACCAGCCCAACTACACGTTTATCAAGGCTGATATCTGCGACTACGAGAAAATGCAGGAAATCATGCAGCAATATCGTGTAGACGGCATCATTCATTTGGCTGCCGAAAGCCATGTAGACCGCAGTATCAAAGATCCGTTTACTTTTGCCCGCACCAACGTGATGGGCACACTCAGTCTGCTGCAAGCCGCCAAGGTCTATTGGGAAAGTCTGCCGGAAAAATACGAAGGCAAACGCTTCTATCATATCTCTACCGATGAAGTATATGGCGCCCTGAAAATGACGCATCCGGAAGGCATCCAGCCGCCATTCACTACGACCGCTTCTTCCGAAACTCATCATCTGGCATACGGAGAAGAATTCTTTTTGGAAACTACCAAATACAATCCACACAGCCCCTACTCTGCCAGCAAGGCCAGTAGCGACCACTTTGTGCGTGCTTTCCACGATACTTACGGCATGCCGACCATCGTGACCAACTGTTCCAATAATTACGGCCCCTATCAGTTCCCTGAAAAACTGATTCCGTTGTTCATCAACAACATCCGTCACCGCAAACCGCTGCCAGTATACGGTAAAGGAGAAAACGTACGCGACTGGCTGTATGTGGAAGACCACGCCCGTGCCATCGACGTCATTTTCCACAACGGCAAGATTGCTGAAACCTACAACATCGGCGGATTCAACGAATGGAAGAACATTGACATCATCAAAGTAGTCATCAAAACCGTAGACCGCCTGTTGGGACGTAAGGAAGGTGAAGATATGGATTTGATTACCTACGTCACCGACCGCCCGGGACATGACATGCGTTATGCCATTGACTCTACTAAATTGCAGCGGGAATTAGGTTGGGAACCCAGTTTGCAGTTTGAAGAAGGCATTGAGAAGACGGTTCGCTGGTATCTGGATAACCAGGAATGGATGGACAATGTTACCTCGGGAGATTATCAGAAGTATTACGAAACAATGTATAAGAATAGATAATTATTTATGCTTGGAAATACTGAGACAACGCTTCCTTCCAACAGAGATATATCGTTCGATATTGCGAAAGGCATAGCTATTATTCTAATGGTCGTAGGACATAGTGGAACGAGCAATTATATTAAAGACTTTATCTATCTTTTTCATATTTCTGCTTTTTACTTTATTTCTGGATATTTCTTTAATGATAAATATATAGGAAAAAAGAAACTTTTCATAAAAAGAAAAATACTCCAATTATATAAGCCATTCGTGATATATGGAATAATATTTCTTATTTTATCTCCTTTATTCTTTAAATTGCACATTATCAATGATTTTAGCAATAAGGTTGTATTGCTTAAAGATTTATTCGGAACCATTATTTTTAAGCATGTAGAAACACTTTTGATTCCATTTTGGTTCTTAAGGAGCTTGTTTACTGTCAGTATTATTTTTCTATTTATTAGATGGACATTTCATAAATATAGGAAAAAAGATTTATTTACAATCACAAGCGTAATTATACTATTTTGTATTGGAGCCTTTTTAAGTATAAAAAACATACATCTTCCTTCCCAAATACAACGGGAAATATTGGTATTATTCTTTTATGCATCAGGCTTCTATATTAAAAAATACAATATTAACTTTACATCCAATAAATATATAATAACTAGTTTGTTCATCGCTTTATGTATATTGGCATTTTTTTTCAAGATCGATTTAGTAGGTAGTTACTTTAATAATATCATAGGACTTATAGTTTCTTCCTACATAGGCATTTACTTTTTAATTAGTATTTCTAAATATATTAGTAAATATAATTATCCTTCGAATATATTATCAACAATCGGAAGAAATACAATACCTATATTAGCATTACATTTCCTATCATTCAAGATTATCACTTTGTTGATTGTCTATATAGAAGGACTTCCAATTGAATTCTTATCTCAATGGCCGACTCTCCATGGAGAGTTTATGAAACAAACTTATTGGTGGTTATTATATTCCATGATAGGAATCATTGTTCCTCTCTTGCTCTCTTTTGTTAAAAATAAAATAGGGCAAAAATTCTCTAAATAAAATTCCTCTAAACAAAATTATAACTCAATGAGAATTCTATACATTGGCACTCCTCATTCCTATCAACTCTATAAAGAAGGAAAAAATCCTTCCCATTGGCTCTATGGTGCTGTAGAAATGGAAAAAGACGGTCATCAAGTTATTTGGGAAAAAGAAACCAATTCTTTATTTAATGACATCAAACTCATTCGTCAGAGCAATCCAGATTTAATATTTATCCCTAACTTGAATATCCGGAGTCATCTTTTATTATTATTTCTCAAAAGAATCCGTTTCATCAGAAAGCCCATAATAGCCTATCTCCATCATACACCAAAACATGGAAAAACAAGCATTATTTACTCTTTTCTACTAAAAGCTTTAAACCACTGTTTCTTCCTTTCTGACAAAACAATGGAAGAGACCATACAAGGAGGTTACTTAAACAAAAACAAATGCAGCGAACCAGATTGGGGCCCCGATACAGAATTCTACGATAAAATACAAAAATCAAATGGGAAATACTTCATTTCTACAGGAAAAGAAAATCGAGATTTTGATTTGCTAATCGATGTCTTCAAAGAAACAAAAGCACCTCTAAAAATCATAACAGCTCAATCACATGCAGGAAATGATTACACGAATCTAACTGAGAAATGTGCATCAATCCCTAACATAGAAGTCATCATTACCAAAAATTCAGGAGATGTCTATCCTATGATGGCCAAAGAGATGGCCAATTCAAAAGCTCTTGTTTGCCCACTCCGCCAAGACCGGCTCAATTATTGTGTAGGACTTTCTACAATTGTAGATGCAGAAGGACTAAAAAAGCCCCTAATCATCACAAAAAGTCCTTATCATGGAAATAAAAGAATGGAAAGTTTTAATACAGTAACCAATAGAAATGAATGGCTTTGCGCCATAACATGTTTAAAAGTCTCTAAGATATCAAGTTATTCTATGCAAAAATGCTATCAAAATATGAAGCCTTATATAAAGGCGTGAGGGACGAATATAAAAACAAATATAAATTCATCATAATATTTAAGTGATAAATAAGATTTTTTGGTTATGAAATATGCAATTTTAGCAGTCAGCGAAGGAGTAGATAATAAGATCAATATTGGAGATTACATACAGGCATTGGCTTCAGCTCAATTCCTCCCACAAATAGACAAATATATTGAAAGAGAATCAGAATTAAAGAATTATTCAGATGAAAAAGTCTCTATGATAATGAATGGGTGGTATATGAATAACCCACAAAACTGGCCACCAAGTCCATCTATAAATCCTCTTTTTGTTTCTCTTCATATTAACAAATGTGGATTACCTAACTTCCTAAATGATACGAGTATTACCTATTTAAAAAATCATGAACCCATCGGATGCCGTGATCAAAATACAGTCAATTTACTTCAAGAGAAAAATATAAAGGCATATTTTTCTGGATGTATGACACTTACATTAGGTTTTAAATACAAATCAAATATACGTAATAATAAAGTATATATTGTAGAACCATATACATGTCAAGCTGGATTATGGAATAAGCATAAATGGATTAGTATAAAGACTCTAATATATATGTTTACCCATATAAAAGACATCAAAACAATATCAACTAAAAAGAATGAAAATGGACTAAAACATTATTTTTATAATGCATATTTCCTCAAAGCATATAGTAAAGTCTTTGACTACAAAATGTTAGTAGAAGCAGAATATATAAATCAATATAATTATGACATTCAAAAACAATATCCAACTCAAGATGATAAGATGAAATATGCTGAAGAATTGGTCCGAAAATATGCACAAGCATCATGTGTTATAACTTCACGTATTCATTGTGCATTACCATGCACAGGACTTGAAACTCCTGTAATGTTTGTAAGTCTCAAAAATGATAATGCATATAGTACTGACCGTTTTGGAGGAATTATAAATCTTTTTAATACTATATCTTGGGATGGATTGAAACTTACAGGTGAGTTTACAAAACAAAAAATTAACTCAACAAATTTCCCTAGAAATAAATCAGATTGGAAACCTATCGCACAGGGACTAATTCAGACTTGTAAAAAATTTATAGAATCAACAAAATAAGACTAATGCATCTTCTCTTTGCCACTAATAATGCCTATATACCACACGTTGCAACAACGCTTGCGTCTATATTTGAAAATAATAGAAATATGATATTCGATGTTCATATAATGGCTACAGATATTTCAGAGATTAATTATCATAAACTTAATCAGTTTGTTAATAGCTATAATCATTCTTTAGATGTTAAACTGATAAATTCAGAGAATTTAGAAATTGATTTATCTGTCTGTGGAAAATGGGGAATTTTTCCTTCTTTAAAATTATATGCTGCAGATTTATACCCGAATATCGATAGAATTCTCTACATTGATGCAGACATGATATGCCTAAACAGTTTAAACAAAATAGAAGAAATAGATATGACCAATTACTATATAGCCGCTGCAACAGATGAACAAGGAGCAGAGATCCATAAAGCAAGATTAGGCCTTTCTAAGAATGATTTTTATTGTTGCGCGGGTTTAATTTGGTTTAACCTTTCGAAATGGCGACAAGATAAGATACGACACAAATGTTTCGATTATTTTAATAACCCTGCAAATAAAAGTATCATAAAATTTGGAGAGCAGGATGTATTAAACAAAGTGTGTCAAGGACATATCTATGAATTGCCAATTACTTATAATATGTTCAACTACTACTGGCTCCATCACAAAAGGAATATTCCAGAAAGATTTAAATCTCAAATTGATAAATATAAAAAGGAAGTCATAATAATTCATTTTATTGATTCATGTAAACCTTGGTTTAAAGACTGTCTTGACCCAAAAAAGAAACTTTATTGGAAATATCACTCAAAGACTCCATGGAATCATGAAAAATATGGATATTCTCCTATTTTTCATGGTTATATTTCTCTTGTAAAAGAAAAAATAAAAATCTTATTCCATAAATTAGGATTAAAAATATATGACTATGCTTTTGACAACTAGAAACCAATAATAATGATAAAAAAAATAAAATCTAAAATTAAAAGGTTTTTAGATGAAAACTTTTTAATACCAATGGCTTTTAAAAAAACATCAAAATTAAAAATCATGAACTCCATTGATTCAATACAGTATATAATCACTAATAAGTGCTCACTTAGCAGATTTGGTGACGGAGAATTAGACAGCATTGAAGGACGAGGAGGAAATTATCAACATCCTTCACCAAGACTTTCGGCAATGCTCTTAGAATGCCTACAATCTAATTTACCAAACCATAAAGTAGCTATACCTAATCATTTAAATCATTATGAGGGAAAACCTCAACAAGGCTTTTGGACAAATTATGTTGTTGGGCACTATAAACATTTCTTAAAATGGTTATCTTTTGATAAAACATATTTAGACACTCAATTATCACGATTCTATTATGAGCAGAAAGATAAAAGTAAATGTAAAACTCATATTGAATTGATAAAAAAAATATGGGATGGAAGAGATATAATCATTGTAGAAGGATACGAAACACGTTCTGGTATTGGAAATGATTTATATTCAAACGCAAAAAGCATTCAAAGAATATTAGGGCCAGCACTAAATGGATTTGAAAAATATGATGAAATCTATAACTTTATTATTACACATGTGAATAAAGATAAATTAATTCTGCTTTCGTTTGGAATAACAGCAACAGTATTAGCATATACACTATCTCAAAAAGGTTATCAAGCTATTGATATAGGGCACCTTGATATTGAATACGAATGGTATCGTATGGGAGCAAAAGATAGAGTTCCAATAAAGAATAAATTTACCAATGAATGCAGTAATGGCCATAATCCAGAACCTTGCCAAGACCCAGAATATTATAAACAGATTATAGCAGACTTTTCTAAATAACATGGAAGAGAATAATAAACGAATTGCTCAAAATGCCATTTATCTCTATATAAGACAACTCGTAATTATGGCACTAAGTTTCTTTACAACCAGGATTGTACTAGAAAAACTCGGCGCATCAGATTATGGTATTAATAACGTAGTATCAGGTTTTGTTTCTATGTTTGCTATGCTTAATGGAGTATTACAAACAGGAACAAGAAGATTTTTAGCATTAAATTTAGGGACAGGAAACAAGAAACTTTTAAAAGACACATTCTCAACGGCTTTTGTCATTCATGCTATTTTAGGAATAATTGTTATTCTATTACTCGAATCGGTCGGAGTATGGTTTTTAAATCACAAACTAAACATTGAAGTTGACAGAATAACTGCAGCTAATTGGGTTTTCCAATTTTCTGTGATTAATGTATTTCTAACAATCACACAAACTCCATTTGTTGCAGCAATAACCTCTCATGAGCGTTTTAATATATATGCTTTTATGAGCATCTATGATACCGTTGCTAAAGTTCTTATACTTTTTATCCTCGTATATCTACCGGGCGACAAATTGATTATATATGCTGCATTACAATTATTAGTGAGCGCAGTTAGTATTACCATTTATCGAACATACTGTATAAAAAAATTTGACGAATGTAGTTTTTCTTTCCATGTTAATAGAAAATTACTAGCCCAAATGTCAAAATTTTCTGGATGGTCTGTTGTTGCAAACATATTAGTTGTAGGTAATTCACAAGGACTTTCAATACTACTGAACATATTTTTCAATACAGCAGTCAATGCAGCTAGAGGACTAGCTAACACCGTGACCTTCACTATTACTCAATTTGTTAATGGCTTCATATTAGCAGGAGAACCTCAATTAGTTAAATATTATGGAGCAAGAGAAAAAGAAAAATTCATTAAATTAGTTTTTAATATAACTCAATACACTCTTTTTTTAATTGCAATTATTGCTGTACCTGTATTCATGGAAATAGATTTCGTGCTCAAAATATGGCTAAATAAAGTTCCAGAGTACACATCCCAATTTATAAAAATTACAATACTCTCATCATTATTAATGAATTCTTACATAATGCTGGATAAAGCAATTACCGCTTCAGGACACATCAAACAATTAGCTCTTATTGCAAACACAATCCCTATAATTCAACTGCCACTGATTTATTTTACTCTAAAACTAGGCTATAGTCCCATTACAGCTTATTGGATAACCCTTATTCCCCAAATATTAGGCATGTTTTCTGATTTGTGGATTATAAAAAAATATGAAAACTTTCCATCTGCCAAGTTTTTCATGAATATAATTGTAAAAAACCTAATTTTAATTGGAGTAGCATGTATAATACCATACTATATTCAAAACCTAATGGAAGCCGGTTTAATAAGATTCTTAGTTGTATGTACAATTTCTGTTCTTTGCACTTTATGCCTCATGTGGTTTTTTGCACTTAACAAAGAAGTTCGTACAATGGTTATAAACAAGTTTGTGCAGAAATTACATTTAAAAAAACTGTAATCAATATTGTTAATAAAAATGACCTCAATAATTGTTATACATCTATATTTCGGGAAACTCCCAAGTATATTTCCATATTGGTTAGAAAGTTGTAGATTAAACGCTAATATAGACTTTTTAATAGTAACAGACCAACAAATAACAACATCAGCTCCTAATATCTACATATGGAACACAAATCTGAACGAAATAAAAAAAAGAATAGAAGAAGTTACTAAAATATCCGTTTGGTTAGAAAAGCCCTATAAATTATGTGATTTTCGTCCTTTATTCGGAAAAATTTTTGAAACATATACTTCAAAATATGATTTCTGGGGATATTGTGATTGTGACTTAATTTTTGGGAATATACGATATTTCTTAACAGAAAAAATATTAACTAACTATGATTATATCCTTGGATGGGGACATTTTCATATTCAAAGGACTATAGATCCTAAATTTGAGAAAGTTTGGAAAACAGCTAGAAGTCTTTGGGATAATATTAACTGGGAAAATGTTTTTCAGAGTAAAAGGAATGAATGGTTTGATGAATTACCGTACGGAGTTTCTGGGCGGTATTATGAGTTATTTCCTAATAAATGCTGGATGGGGTATAAAAATAATCATGCATGTTTTGAGAGTCCAACCTCATCATACTTAATCTTTCGCAGTTTTTTTAATGATTATAAACTATGGAAAAACTGGAAAGGTTTTCAAAATCATTTAAATAGACTACCTTTTTTAAAACGAGAACCAGGCGGAGACTTGAATAATATTATCTATCTAAAAGACAATATTAATTTGTATGCAGTCGGAACGAATGAAAAGGGAAAAATAGAAAGAATTCCTATTATATATGTACATTTCTATAAACGGAATCTTACTCTTAAAACAAAAAATCTAAGCCAGTATATTGTGCGTCCTAATGCAATAATAAACCCAAGAAAAATAAATAAATTATTATTATATATCTATTCTCATTCTCCTTATTTAATTTGGGATTATATAAAACTCCACCTTAATTCAAATATATCTAAATGATAAAAGTCTCAATTATAATGCCTGTGTTCAACGCAGAGAAACTAATAAAAAAAGCAATCAATAGTATCTTAAAACAAACTCTAGAATCTTGGGAATTATTACTTATAGACGATGGCAGCACTGATAATTCTCCACAAATATGTGATGCATATAGCTCTCAAGATAATCGAATTAAAGTCATCCACAAAAAACATAATGAGGGAGTTGCAATGGCTCGCCAAACAGGCATAGACAATGCATTGGGAGAATATAGTATTCACATAGATGCAGATGACTGGATAGAACCCACGATGTTAGAAGAACTTTATAACAGTGCCCAAAATGACCAAGCAGATATTGTTATCGTAGATTACATTGTCAACTTTAATAATGCACAAAAAGTCATCAAACAAACACCTACTTCATTACACTCTAAAGATATATTAATTGATATCTTTAATAATAAATTATTTGGAGCCTTATGGAATAAATTTATACGAACGAATCTATTTACCCAATACAACATAAGATTTATTCCCAACATTAACCATTGTGAGGATATATTATTCTTAGTACAACTCTTACAAAACAATAATTTAATAATAAGTTACCTTCCCAAGGCATTCTATCATTACCAGATAAACTCATCTTCGATAACGCAAAACTTTACTTATGACACATATAGAACTCGCCTTGAGTTTAAAAATAAATTAAACGAACTATTAACCCTTCCTCAGAAAAGTCAAATCATCAAAAATGTCTCATTTGGAATATTTACAGAGGCCTTTATATACAGAGTATTATCAACAAATGAAATAAGAAAAGGCCTTTATGAGTACCGTAATCAAATCAGTCATATTAAAAGTCCTAAATGGAAAATAGGATTTTATTTATTAAAATGGGGATTTTACAATTTAGCACATAAATTTATACATTACTAAAAGATGAAAATTGCTATCATATCTTTACCACTGTCATACAACTACGGAGGATATCTACAATGTTATGCCTTAATGGAAACACTCAGACAACTAGGGCATAAGGTATATTACCTCCAAAGAGAAAATGGAGAACAATCCACTCTAAAAAGAACTTTTAATACCTTTAAAAGAACATGTGAATATATAGGTCTAGGGAATCTTATTTATACGCTTGAAAAGCAAACAAATTCTGGATTATTTTATAAAACAAGATATTTTCGGAAATTCACACGAAAATATATAAAAACAATTTCTCCAGTTCTAAGAAGTACAAAAGATATCGAGGCCTATTGCAAAAAGCATAATATTCAAGCCTATATCACAGGCTCTGATCAAATTTGGAGAGAAAGCTATTCCCGTTCTATCAATGATGCTTTTCTAGGATTTGCTCCAAAAGATTCGATAAAAATAGCCTACGCACCATCATTTGGTTCAAGCGTATGGGAGTTTAATGCTGAACAAACACGATTCATTGAAAAGCAACTCAATACATTCAAAGCAATATCGGTACGTGAAAAGGATGGAATAAAACTTCTTGAAGAAAATATAAAGTTAAAAATTACACCAATTGTCGTACTTGACCCTACTCTCCTTTTATCAAAAGAACATTATCTAAATATAGCCAAACAAACGACACAACGGAGCGGAGTATTAACATATATACTCAACAATAATGAGAGGAAAGCTCATGCAATAAGTGAATTCTGCAAAAAAAAGAATTTAAAATCTTATTCAGTGATTAACCCTAAGACAAATACTAATATAATTAAAGGAGCTCAAGGCTATCCTATAGAAGATTGGCTTGGAGGATTTAGAGACGCCAGTTTTATCATGACTGATTCTTTCCATGCCATAGTATTCAGCATTATCTTCAACAAACCATTTTGGGTATTTGAAAATGAAGCAAGAGGAAACTCCCGCCTTACAAATATACTCCAATTATTCGATTGTAACGACAGATTCATTTCATCTCAAGAGAATCTAAATACCTTTGATTGGGAACGACCTATTCATTGGGATAAAATCAATCAAATGAAAGATTTACTTACAAGAAAATCACTTGATTTCTTAAAAACTTCCCTACAAAATGATTGAAATAAAAAACAAATACAATTGCTGTGGCTGTGGAGCTTGCATACAAAAATGCCCCAAGCAATGCATCTCTTTAGAAGAAGATAATGAAGGATTTTTATACCCCAACGTAAACCAATCACTTTGCATAAACTGTCATCTTTGCGAGATAGTTTGTCCTGTCTTACACAAAAAGAATAATAAAAAGCCATTAATTGCATTAGCTGCAATCAATCCCCAAGAAGATACCAGATTAAACAGTAGTTCTGGTGGAATTTTTACTTTATTAGCTGAAAAAACCATTGCAAAAGATGGTGTAGTATTTGGAGCCTCTTTTGACAAAAACTGGGAAGTACACCACGAAGAAGCTACAACAACAAATGATTTAGGTAAGTTCAGAGGAAGCAAATATGTACAAAGTAAGACAGAAAATTCTTATAAAAGGGCTGAGCACCTTTTAAAAGAAGGTAAAGAAGTCTTATTTAGTGGAACTCCATGCCAGATAGCTGGTCTAAAAAACTTCTTGCAAAAAGAATATACTAATCTCATAACGGTAGATTTTATCTGTCATGGAGTTCCAAGTCCTGGTATTTGGAAGTGGTATCTTAAAACCCAAATCATCACTAATACTTCTTTTAAACTCAAAAATATTAATTTTAGAGATAAAACTTTAGGATGGAGACAGTTTCAATTAGTATTTCAGTTCAAGTCCTCTAACTCTATTTCATCTTCAAATAGTGCCAATGGTTATATGATTGCTTTTCTTAATGATATATGCCTCCGTCCTTCATGTTATAAATGCTCAACAAAAAGTGGAAGTTCACATAGTGATATAACTATTGCCGATTTTTGGAAAATCAAAAGCTTCAATATCAACATGGATGATAATAAAGGAACATCACTAGTATTAGTGAATACAAATAAGGGGCTTAAATTAATAAATAAAATTAACATGGAAGCTAAGGAAGTCAATATTGACCGAGCTTTGACTTCTAATAAATCATGGCAGGAATCTGCCAAAATACACGAACTACGCAATCTATTTTATAAAAAATACAGAAAGCATAATTTTGATTTTACTGTTTTTGTACAAGACCTTGTGCATACAAAAAGTATCATAAAACGAATTATCAGAAAAATATTTAGGACCTTAGGATATAAACAATTACCAATATAATGTTAGAGAAAATTTACGAAAAATATAAATATTGGGCCAAAATCTTCGAACGTAGAAGAATGGCACACAATGCAACCAAAGGGCATCAGGTTCACATGTATAACTGGTGTAACTTCTGGCCTCAAGATATGTGGTACATTGACTTTATTGAGAAAAGAGGACTACTACAAAATAAGCCCAAAATCAAAGTTGGCATATATAGCATCTTTGCACCTATGTGGCTTAGAATATTTGACAATAGTGATATCAGAATATTTCAAGCGCGAGAAAATCTGCACAAACCTGGAATGAATCATTGGATTCATCAATTTGTTGACGATCCTCAAATTGACTTATCAATAGGTTTTGACTACATAACACATCCACAGTATTTACGCATACCATTCTGGCTAACATGGAATATCTTTAGTCCAACAGACACTTTTAATGACATTAAACAAAAAATTACTCAAATGAACTCCCCACAAAATCATAGTTATGACAATCGGAATTTTGCGGCTTTTTTATCTAGCCATGACGATATCGGGAGAAAATTAATTTATGAACAAATGTCAAACATTGGACAAGTGCATTGTGACGGACGATTATTCCATAACAACGATGATTTAAAAACTCTCTATAACGATAATAAATTAGATTATCTTAAACATTATCGTTTCAATATAACTCCAGAAAATACCAATTATAATGGTTATGTAACAGAAAAATTGTTTGAAGCAATCTCTTCTGGTTGTATTCCTATATATAATGGAAGTGATAATCATCCAGAGCCAAATGTTCTTAACCAAGATGCGATTATATTCATTGAAATGGGAAAAGAAAATGCTACTGCATTAAAATTGATTCAGGAACTAAATTCTGATGAAAAAAAATATATGGAGTTTGCGTGCCAACCACGTTTTATACCAGGAGCTGAAGACGTTATTTGGAGATATTATGAACAACTTGAGGATAAACTAAAAGAAATCATTAAAGAAGCATAAATTAATGATTATAGCACAAATTTCATGAAAAAGAACAGAGACTATAAGGTAGCCCAAATTATTCCTTACTTTGGTAAATGGCCAGAATGGATTGAGTTATATTTCTATAGCTGTGGAAAAAATCCAATGGTCGATTTTATTTTCTACACAGACTGTCCATTACCGAAGCATAAATATAAAAATACAATATTCCATCAATGTACTTATAATGATTATTGTAATTTAATAAGTAAAAGATTAAATATTGATTATCATTGTGAAAAGCCCTATAAGTTAACAGATTTAAAACCATTTATAGGTATTATACACGAACAAGAATTAAAAAACTATGAATTTTGGGGTATGGGTGATTTAGATCTTGTTTATGGCAACTTAGGAATGGTTATTAATAATGCAAATCTTGATAAATATGATGTAATCACTACACATAATTATCATATAGCCGGGCATTGTTGTTTCTGTCGAAATAATGGATATTATCGTAATCTTTGCTTTAAAATAAAGAATTGGGAACAAAAAATTACAGATGAAAAAGCAATGTCAATTGATGAAGGTGACTGGTCTGATTTAGTATGCCCTTATATCAGAACAATCAGGCGGATACACAAATATTTATTTAAACCATTTAATATACATTACTTCAAAGTTCTAGATATACTAAATCCTATCTTACACCCCAAAGTACATCTACATGAGTATTGGACAAGTCCACAACCTAAAATAAACGAGGAATGGATCTATATGTGTAAAGAAAATCATATTACAGATCCATATCTTCGTGAACTTCCATATCTTCATTTTTTATTCTTTAAAAAAACTCCTTGGCTTAAAGTCGATTTATATTGGAAAAAAGGGTTTTGGACTTTAAACAAACCAATAGAAAGCTACAGCAAAATTCTTATTAATATCAAAGGTATTATTGAACAATGAAAATAGAAAAAAATAGCAAAGAAAGTAAAGTTCTTAATCTTATGCGTTTCCCTCTTGCTACCCTAATTGTACTATTACATACTGGAATTACTTGTGGTCCAGAAAATTTTACATACTATTTGGCTAATTATATTAATGCTCCTATAGTACAATTAGCTGTACCTACATTTTTTTTTATATCTGGCTATTTATTTTTTACTGGAGAAAATAGATTTACTCCCAACATATATATAAATAGATTAAAGAAAAAAATTACAACTTTAATTATACCTTACGTCATTTGGAACTTAATAGCCATAATTTTTCTTTATTCCTACCAATATATAAAGAATGAGCAAATAGAGATATGGAATCTAACAGAAATCTTCTGGGCACATGGGAAGGGTATACAAACAACTTCTATTTTAGGTTACCAATATCCCGTCATTATCTCACCAGCAGCTGGAGTTTTATGGTTTATGAGAGATTTAATTATTATGATGATATGCTCTATCGCAATTTATCCGATTATAAAACATCTAAAATGGTGGATTTTTCCGATACTCATTCTGATCAATTTTCTTAAACTTGGAATACCTTTTCCTGGATTTAGCCTTACGGCCATTACATTTTTTTATAGTGGAGCTTTTTTTAGCATCAACAATATTAATATTTTTACATGGCTAAAAAAACATCAAAATCTTTGGTTATTTTTTTGGCCTATATTAGCAATAATTCAGCAAATATTAAAAGCATATACCATAAAAGAAGTTGATCAATATTTATCAATTCTTGTATCTATATTTGGTGTTGCATTTATATTTATTCTTTCATATCTCATAATTAATGATAAAAATAAAATAATTAATAAGGTTATCTCACTTGGTGAAACTAGTTTTTTTATTTATACTTTCGGTAATACTCTAATTTTGTGGATATTAAACAAAGATATTGGATATTTATTAGCTAGAATACCTCATATTGGACATTTTCTATGCTATGAGTTCCTATTTATAGCAAAAACAACAGAATGTATCCTAATATTTTATATAATGAAAAAATATGCTCCACGTTTACTAAAAATACTTATAGGGGGTAGAATAAAGAATAAGTCATGAAACCAAAGCAATTTTTATACATAGTAATTTATGTGATTCTGTTGAATGGAGTATTCCAACAATACCTAATTAAAAGTCAATATCTTCCATTCATTTCAGATGTAATTATATTCCTACTTGCTTTTATGCAACCTAATTTTAAAGGTACAAAAAGATTAATAGGCACATCAATTGTTACTATTCTCTCAATATTACTAATTTACAGTACAATCATCGCATTTATTAATTTAATGCCCGCAATATCAATATTATGGGGATTACGTATGGTTATAAGATACTTTTTACTATTTATATTAGTGATTAAATATTTCAATGCTTATGATGTAATCAAGGTAAAAAAAATATTAGTTCATTTTTTTTGGATTAACACGGCTGTCATTGTCTTCCAATATTTTATTGAACATAAATACGCAGATTTTATTGGAGGAACTTTTCTCAACAATGGTGAAGTCTTTGTATTCTATCTTATTTCCGCATTGATTTTTTCTAAAGATTACTTTGAAAAAAGATTAAAGCTAAATAAGTTTCTTTTGTTTATTGTAATAGAAATGTTTGTAGCTATGGCAGCGGAAATCAAAATTATGTATTTTACAATACCACTCGCCATATATGGAACTTATGTACTTACAACAAAATTTAATTTTAAACACATAGTAATTCTAACAATTGCTTACTTCTGCTTAATACCTGCCATGAAAGTTAGCATGTCATTAATGTACGGCGACGAATATATTAATAAGGTCTTCGATCTTGAAAATATACAAGAAGAAACAACACATGCTTATAATCTTTCAGAGGTAGCCGCAGATTATAGTTTTAATAGAAATACCAGTATTGAGAAAGCCACGACTTTTATATTAAAAGATCCAGTCCATATACTAACTGGATTTGGAATAGGAAGTGGTAATACCTCTAACGTATTTGAAACCAGGATTAGTCAAACCTATAGAGAAACAACTTCTTATAACTGGTTTACCCCTTCATGGCTATTGGTAGAATATGGATGGGTTGGTTTTATTTTATGGATTCTAGTGCTATCCTGTCTATCAACTAAATTCTTTCTCTATTATAAACAAACCAAAGATATAGAAATTAGATATTGGAGCTCGTTGGGCTTTTTGTCCGCTCTTTTTACATTTATTATACCATGGTATAATAATATTCCATATTTTAATGCCTATATAATTTATCTATTTTGGGCTATTTGCTTTGTTGCTATTAAAAATAGACTCAAAAAGCTACACAAAACAATATAATATAAAGATTATATATGATACCTTTAATTATTCATTATTGCTGGTTTGGTAGTACTCCAATTCCTACTCAATATAAACAATATATTAACAGTTGGAAGAAATTCCTTCCAGATTATGAAATAAAAGAATGGAATGAGGATAATTATGACGTAAACTGCATTCCATTTAGTAAAGAAGCATACAAAGTAAAAAAATATGCTTATGTCAGTGACTATGCTCGACTAAAAATACTTTATGAAAATGGAGGTATTTATTTTGATACCGACGTCGAGGTTATAAGGAATATGGATGACCTTATAAAAAAAGGCCCTTGGATGGCAATCGAGAAACATAAAAATACTCCTGAAGAAGATGATATGGTCAATCCAGGACTCGGATTTGCAGTAGAACCACACAATCCCATCATAAAAGAAATTATGGCATTTTATGAGAACACTCACTATATATTCCCTGATGGGCACATGGAACAAATCCCCATTGTACCTATCACAAGTAAGGTGCTCAAAAAATATGGTTTAAAACCATCAACCAGCGAACCATACAACTGCGGAGGTATTACCATTTATCCATGGGAGTACTTCTGCCCAATGGAATTTCTATCAAACAAATTAGAAATAACCGATAAAACATATACAATTCATCACTATTCAGCTACCTGGATGTCATGGACTGATAAACTAAAGATGCAAAAAGGATATTATGCAGCAAAAATAAAAAGATTGTTAGGCCTCAAAATTCGATAACTTATGACACAAATCAAAGTATCAATAGTAGTTCCAATATATAATGTCGAACCATACTTAGACAGAACCATGGAATCCCTTCTAAAACAAACCCTGAAGGAAATTGAGATTATTATGATCGATGATGAATCTCCAGACAATTGCCCTGCTATTTGTGACCAATATGCCAATAAATATTCTAACATAAAAGTTATACATAAAAAAAATGCAGGATTAGGGATGGCATGTAATAGTGGAATCGAAGTTGCAACAGGTGAATATATCGCCTTTTGTGACAGTGATGATTATGTAGATTCCAATATGTACGAAACAATGTATAACATGGCTATACAATATAATGCTGATGCAGTCTTCTCTGGTATTAAAACAGTGGACCAAAATGGAAAAATCAATCCTATGAATTCTTATCCAAGCCTTCAAGTAATTAAAGACAAGAAGGATATCTCAAATTTTGCAATGGATATGATTGCCTCAAAACCATCTGATTCCATAGAAAGACACATTGCCATGTCAGCTAAAATTGTACTTTACCGGAAGAATATTATTGATAAAAACAACCTAAAATTCGTCAGTGAAAGACAATTTATTAGTGAAGATCTCATTTGGAATTTAGAGATACTTTGCCATTCTGCCTGTATCGTTACTCTACCACAAATATTTTACTATTATTATCGTAATACAAACTCTTTATCCAGAAAAATTCGTACAGATAAATTTAAATTCTTTAAAAACATAAGAAAAGCTCTTTTAAAACAAACAAGCCGTAATCATTTTCCGCAGGAAGTCAAATTACGAATTGAAAAAATGTTTATTGGATATTGCAGGTCTTATATTGGAGATATAATTAATAGCACATTACCACATAAAGAAAAAAAACAGATTATTTCAGATATTTGTAATGATTCTATTTGGGAAGAAATTTGGCACAATTACCCTATATTCAAAATGCCAAGAAAGCACCTCCTAATAATATCTCTAATGAAATACAATCTGTTCTTCTTCATAAGTTTGGTATATAAACTAAAAAAATAATAAATATCAACCTAAAATACGAATTAAAAAGGATTTTAGTGTTAAAAGACTTACATATAATTACAAATTAAAAACCACAAAACAAAATAATGAGAAGTAAAAAAGTAATGATGGTAGGATCAGCAGAGAAAAGTAATGGAGGAGTTGCATCTGCTATCAAAGTTATAAAAAAAATGTCTTGTTGGAAAGAATTCTCTTGCTATTGGTTAGGGACTCAAATTCAAGGAAAATATCTATTAAAACTCAAATATTGTATTTTAGCATATATCAAATCTATTTTCAAAATATGGAGATATGATATCATACATTTTCACACTGTGCCTGATAAAATATGTTTAATAATCCAATTGCCAATATTTCTTTTAGCTTTATTAAGTAAAAAGAAAATTATTATGCATATCCACATGGGTAATCAATTAGCAGATCACACGAATAATTCCCTTTTCATTTGGTGCTTAAAACATAGTGATTTAATCATACTATTAGCAAAAAAATGGGAGTATAAATTCAAAGAATGGTATCCCAATATCTCAACACCAATAACAACTCTATATAATGCATATGAACCGGTAGAAGCCATTCCCTATAAATATAGGGATAAAACAATATTATTAGCTGCAAATCTTAATGAAAATAAAGGATATAGCATCTTACTAAAAGCTTTTAAACGTATTCATAATGACTTTCCTGACTGGAAAGTTATTATACTTGGGGATGGTGAAATAGAAAAAGCAAAAAAAATGGCACAAGAACTTGATATTCAAGATAAAATCATTTTTACAGGTTATCTTAAAGGGAAAGAAAAAATAAAATTCTTTCAAAAAGCTTCAATTTACTGTATGAGTTCTTATCAGGAAGGTTTCCCGATGGTTGTCTTAGAAGCATGGGGATATGGAATTCCCCTCGTAACCACTCCAGTTGGAGGTCTTCCTGATGTCTTAGAAGAAAATAAAAATGCTTGCGTTTTCAACTTTGGAGATGATAATATGCTAGCCCAAAAGCTCAAAAACCTAATTAACAGTCCTTTACAAAGAGAAACGATGTCCATCTATTCGATAAAATATGTCAATGAACATTTTTCCATAACTAAAATAAATGAACAGTTACGAAATATTTATATCCATATTTAGCTTTATCTCAAAAAATATTTACAAAACTATGTAAAATTATTACTATGCTCAAGATATTAGTTAATGCATACGCCTGTTCCCCTAATATGGGAAGTGAGCCAGGAATGGCATGGAACTGGTGCGTGAATCTTGCCAAACACTGCGAACTTCATATTATCACTGAAGGAGAATTTCGAAATAAAATAGAAGAAATTCTCCCTACTCTTCCTCAAGGAGAAAATATGCATTTCTATTATAATCCCGTTTCAGATGAAATACGGAAGATGTGTTGGAATCAGGGAGATTGGCGTTTTTATAAGTACTATAAAGAATGGCAATGGAAAACCTACCTGATAGCAAAAGATATTTGCAAAAAGGCTCATATTGACATTCTGCATCAACTGAACATGATTGGTTTTCGAGAGCCGGGATATTTATGGAAGATTCCTGATATTCCTTTTATATGGGGGCCGGTAGACGCCAAAGAAAGTTTCCCAATGGCTTATCTGGAAGGAGCAAGTTTAAAAACGAAATTATTTATGCAATTGAAAAATACCATCACAAAATGGCAACTTCAACATGCAAAAAGAGTACACTCGGCAGCAAAACGGTCATCATACATAATTTCAGCATCTTCCAACTCACAGCAAGCTTTCAAAAAATATTTTCAGATTGAATCTCCATTATTGAATGAAACCGGCTGTTATATCCAAGAGCATCCAATCATTGACAAATCGCAAAAAGAATACTTAGATGTACTTTGGGTGGGAAAACTGGATTTCAGAAAGCAATTAGGTTTAGCTTTACGAAGCGTAGCAAAAACACAGAATCCTCACATTAAATTACATATTGTCGGAGGTGGCAACAATCTCCCTTATCAAGCACTAGCAAAAGAATTAGGCATCGAAACTCAATGTAAATGGTATGGAGCTGTATCGCATGAGGAAGTACAAAGAATTATGCAGGAAAGTGATGTATTTTTCTTTACCAGTGTAGCAGAAGGAACTCCACATGTGGTATTGGAAGCTATCGGGAACAATCTACCCGTGGTTTGTTTCAATACTTGCGGCCAGGGTGATTCAGTGAATGAGAAAGTGGGACGGAAAATAGAATTATCTAACCCTACCACATCTATCCATGAATTTGCCAGAATCTTAAATGAGTTAGCAGGCAACCGAACCCAATTAAAAGAAATGGCCGAAAACTGCAAAGAAAGACAACAAGAATTATCATGGGACAGAAAAGCTCAACAAATGGTAGAACTATACAAAAGGACTTTTGCTGTATATAAATAAACAGCAAAATAACAAAAAAAACAATCTTTTTAATAGAAAATCAATTTAATATGATGAATTTCAATTTTTCTTTCTATATTTACAAAATGTAAAAACAATGCATCTAATCATGGCAACCTTTACTGAACTTCAAGCTTATTATCGGATATTACATGAAGCTTTTATAAAAGAAAAAGAATCTTATCATTTTAATCATGACCGATCACATAATGCAACTGTTATGCAATTCATGTTTGATAATTCCACAGAAATCAATATGTTTTGTGGTCAATTATCTGTACTTAGAGAAGATTTTTATAACCATATTGCAGAAGATTCTACCTTGATAAAAGGAGCTGTAATCAACAGCTTAAACAAATATCTTGAGCATAAAGATTCAAAATTTTCCATTATTATTGAAGATTACTCCGATGATATCTTTAAAAATTTAATCTGTAAAAACTTATTTACAAGAAAAATAAAAGAAGGACAAATTAGATTATACCAACTAAATGAAGACTTCTCATTCAAAGAGGATATTAATCATTTTTGTTATACAGATACTAAAATTACACGCTTTGAAGAAGACAAAACTCAACATAGTGCAATTTGTATATTCCATAATGAAAAATATTATTCTCTCATGAAAAAAAATTTCAACATTCTTCTTAGCATAGCAAAAGAAATCAATTAAATCATAATTATCATCCAGCTTTATGGAATTATTGGGTAATAGTCAGACTCTTCTCGGAACTTTGGCTACACTTACTATCCTATGTGTTTTTCATAACGATAGCAATTTCATTTACAAAATATTGGAAGACGTCAAAAAAAGATTTGAAGATGAAATTAAATCTTTACGCACCAATACAAAAATTGAGAAAATTACTGAAAGAACAGATTATAAACTTCTTAAGCAGATAGCAAATGACAAGTCACCCGAAAACCCTAAATTACAGGCTGAAGGAATTGCGTTAATGGCTCGAATATCAGCAACCAAACAACAACTACAATTTCAATATGTTCCTATAGAAGGAGCCGGAAATACTCTGCTGGAAAGAATTCATTCTTCTAAAGAACAAATATTAGCACCATTGTATACATTTTGTTATTGTCTGATAATCTTCATGTTTGATGAACTGTTAAGGATTCCTGCTATTGGACACATTAATTTTTTATGTTCAGTACTTACTATTTTCTGTATGATTTCTATTTTCTTCTGGGGATTTATCTGGAGTAAATTTTTAATTAACCATATTCCATGGAAAAGCAAAGAACCATTAAGCAAAAAAGAAGATAAATCAAAAACTGAAAAATCATTATTATATTCAATCATAAAAAAAAGTATAATTTGTATACTATTTTTCATACTAGGAATATGGGGAACGCACCAATTTTTCCTACCGCATCGTTACTTACATGGAATAATTGGTAGTTTTATGATTCCTGTAGCCTATATAGGATACCTAAAGTTATTTACACAAAAGGGCAAAAAAGAATATACTCACCTACTAACTTTAGGACATCTATTAGGCTTTATGTTATTGGCAACTTTACTTTGTGTCATATTTTTTATATATATTGAAATCACAAACTCTTACAATGACTGGTTAAATCCATTTCGAACAGACATGTTTAAAATTACAAATTTCTGTGCTATCTTACTCAATGGATTGGTATTTCCTTTCTTTATGCCTTACCTATGTTACTATATAATCTATAAAAAGGCACAAAGAAATGTGAGAGACAGTAAAACTAAAGCTGAAAAGATTGAAGACAATCTCATAAAAGCTTTAGAAGAATTTAGTCAAAAAGTACAATAAAATAACAATAATATAAATGCATTAGGCATTAAGGTATGAAAAATTATACTATCGCAGTAGCCGGTACAGGTTACGTGGGTTTATCCATCGCCACCTTGCTGGCACAGCATTATCACGTGACGGCCGTGGACGTCATCCCTGAAAAGGTGGAGAAAATCAACCGCCGTATCAGCCCGATTCAGGACGAATATATCGAGAAATATTTAGCGGAAAAAGAGCTGGACCTGACGGCTACACTGGACGGGGCCTCGGCTTACCGTGACGCGGACTTCGTGGTCATTGCGGCACCGACCAACTACGACCCGGTGAAGAATTATTTCGACACTTCGCACGTGGAGGAGGTCATCGACTTAGTGTTGGAAGTGAATCCGGATGCGGTGATGGTGATCAAGAGTACTATCCCTGTTGGTTTGTGCGGTCACTTTATGTGAAGTACGTTCAGAAGGGTGCAGAGAAACTGAATTTGCTGTTTTCACTAGAATTCCTTCGTGAGAGTAAGGCATTGTATGATAACTTGTATCCTAGTCGTATTATCGTTGGTTTTCCAAAATTGATGAGGGGTCAGTCAGCAGAAAATGTTGCGATCCAAAAGCTTACTAATATTGATGCTATGGAAGAGGCAGCTCATACATTTGCGAAGTTGCTTCATGAGGGCGCTATCAAAGAAGATATTGATACTTTGTATATGGGGGCAAAGGAAGCGGAGGCTGTAAAGCTCTTTGCAAATACTTATCTTGCTCTTCGTGTATCTTACTTTAATGAGCTGGATACTTATGCTGAGGTTAAGGGATTGGACAGTAAGGCAATCATTGATGGTATAGGACTTGATCCACGCATTGGTACACACTATAATAACCCTTCCTTTGGTTATGGAGGATATTGCCTGCCTAAAGATACCAAGCAGCTTTTAGCAAACTATGCAGATGTTCCTCAGAACATGATGTCTGCTATTGTTGAATCAAATAAAACTCGCAAAGACTTCATCGCTGATGAGGTATTGCGTAAGGCAGGTTGGTATGATTATAGTACCGATAATCAGTATGATGGCAGTAAGGAGCCTGTAACTGTAGGTGTATTCCGCTTGACCATGAAAAGTAATTCGGACAATTTCCGCCAGAGTGCCATTCAAGGTATCATGAAGTGTGTGAAGGCCAAAGGTGCTAATGTGATCATTTATGAACCTACACTTCAAGATGGTGATTTGTTCTTTGGCAGTAAGATTGTTAATAACCTCGATGAATTTAAGAAATTGAGTAATGCTATTATTACAAATCGCTATGATAATGTTCTTGATGATGTTGAGGAAAAAGTATATACTCGTGATCTCTTTAGACGCGATTAGATTAGATATTTCTGACAGCATAAGTGGAGCGCTTGCTTGACGTTCAATAAGTCCTGCCAGAACATGAGATTCAATAGTTAAATACATTATAAATTATGAGTATTTTCAAAGACAAGACCCTGATGATTACAGGTGGTACCGGTTCATTCGGTAATGCAGTATTAAATCGTTTTCTTCGCACTGATATTGGCGAAATCCGAATCTTTTCACGTGATGAGAAGAAGCAGGATGATATGCGTCATGAGTATCAAGTAAAGTATCCCGATGTAGCACATAAAATTAAATTTTTTATTGGTGATATACGTAACCTGCAGTCTTGTCGCAATGCAATGCCTGGAGTTGACTATATTTTCCATGCTGCTGCATTGAAGCAAGTTCCTTCATGTGAGTTCTTCCCTATGGAGGCTGTTAAGACTAATGTGATTGGTACTGACAACGTTCTTACAGCTGCTATCGAGGCCAAGGTTGGTGCCGTTATCTGTCTTTCTACAGATAAGGCAGCTTACCCTATCAATGCAATGGGAATTACTAAGGCCATTGAGGAAAAGATTGCCGTAGCTAAGTCTCGTTACTCTGGTGATACAAAGATTTGTTGTACACGTTATGGTAACGTAATGTGTTCTCGTGGTTCTGTAATTCCTTTGTGGATTGATCAGATTCGTAACGGACACTCTGTTACTCTGACAGAACCTAATATGACTCGTTTTATTATGAGTTTGGAAGAGGCAGTTGACCTTGTACTCTTCGCTTTTGAAAACGGTCAGAATGGAGATATTCTAGTTCAAAAGGCACCAGCTTGTACTATTCAAACTCAAGCAGAAGCAGTATGCGAACTATTTGGAGGTAAGAAAGAAGATATCCGTGTGATTGGTATCCGTCATGGAGAGAAAATATATGAAACATTGCTTACAAATGAAGAATGTGCTAAGGCTGAGGATATGGGGGACTTCTACCGAGTACCCGCAGATAATAGGACACTTAACTATGATAAGTATTTTTCAGAAGGAGACGAGAATAGAGTAACATTGACGGAGTTCAATTCTGAGAATACAAAGCGACTTAACTTGGAAGAAACAAAGGCTAAAATTGCTTCTTTGGAATATATCCAGAATGAGCTCAAGGGACTTGACAATATCGCAAAGTAATCACTTAGCCAATTTAACTTTATAAAATGGATATCAAACATTTTCAAGATAATGGTAAGCTTAGGTTGTTGATTATCGTCGGCACACGAACTGAAATTA
>ENA-OURV01000299-OURV01000299.1-human-gut-metagenome-genome-assembly--contig:-NODE-299-length-42260-cov-6.601730_pt1 | contig 42260 bp, 40 predicted proteins | sample MGYA00242141_ERZ509072 | MGnify/ENA primary metagenome ERZ509072 (study PRJEB26280, sample SAMEA2338763) | human gut metagenome | biome: human gut; feature: human-associated habitat; material: faeces... | reverse complement strand
GGGTCAGGGTCCTGCTTGGGCTAACTCATTGTTCGAAGACTTCTGCGAATTCGGTCTGGGTATGGAACTGGCTAACAAGAAACTGCGCAACCGTCTGGAAGAAGCAATGAAGACTGCTATCGCTGCAGAAGGTACTCCGGCAGAATACAAAGAAGCATTCCAGGAATGGATCGACGGCCGCAACGATGCTGACAAGAGTAAGGCTGCTGCTGAAAAGATCATCCCGCTGGTAGAAGCTGCTAAAGATAAATGTCCTTCATGCGCTACGATCGCTGAATTCAAAGACTATCTGGTAAAACGTTCACAGTGGATCATCGGTGGTGACGGTGCTTCTTACGATATCGGTTACGGAGGTCTGGATCACGTAATTGCTTCTGGCGAAGACGTTAACATCCTGGTACTGGATACTGAAGTTTACTCTAACACTGGTGGTCAGTCATCTAAGGCTACTCCGCTGGGTGCTATCGCTAAGTTTGCTGCTTCTGGTAAGCGCGTACGCAAGAAAGACCTGGGTATGATCGCTACTACTTACGGATATGTTTACGTAGCTCAGATCGCTATGGGTGCTGACCAGGCTCAGACTCTGAAAGCTATCCGCGAAGCTGAAGCTTATCCTGGACCGTCACTGGTTATCGCTTACGCTCCGTGTATCAACCACGGTCTGAAAGCTGGTATGGGTAAATCTCAGGCAGAAGAAGCTAAGGCTGTTGAATGTGGTTACTGGCACTTGTGGCGCTTCAACCCGGCTTTGGAAGAAGAAGGTAAGAATCCGTTCTCACTCGATTCTAAAGAACCGAACTGGGAAGGCTTCCAGGATTATCTGAAGGGTGAAGTTCGTTTCGCATCTGTAATGAAACAATATCCGACAGAAGCTGCTGATCTGTTCGCAGCTTGCGAAGACATGGCTAAGAAACGTTACGCTTCTTACAAGCGTATGGCTGCCATGGACTGGAGCGAAGAAAAATAATCCCTGAGGGAACTATTTTCTAGCTAAATAAGTTCAGAGGACCGCCTCCTGATGGGGACGGTCCTCTTTTTTTATGATCATCTGGTCTTTTTTATGATCATCTGGAGAAAACAGCATATGCAGGATCTTCCGCATCCGCCAGCATTTGTACCAGAGCCTTTCTGAGTTTGCCGGCCAGCTTTATTTCCTTTCCGGCCAGATTATTCATCTGATAAGGATCATGTTTCCGGTCAAAAAGATATTCCCCGGTAATCTCACCTTCCTTGAACCTGACAGCATAGGTATACCGTTCATTGCGTATGCCTCTTGCACCCGTCTCCGGATTCTTTCCTGTGGCATCCACCTGACTGTACAGCATATACAGCTGGTATTCCGGCATATCTTCCCTACTACCCAGAATCTGTTTGCTCAGATTACGGGTCTGGACAGAAGAAGGTATCTTGTCCTCCAATCCCATCAGAGACAAAATAGTCGGACAGAAATCCTCCACAGAAAGCAATAAGTCCTGATCTACCCTTGGCGAGAGTTTGTCTCCCCAGGAAATCATAAAAGGAACTCTCATTGCTTCTTCATAGAAGATATTTTTCCCGATATTCTCATGCATTCCCATGGAATCCCCATGATCAGAAACAAAGACAACGATTGTATGATCAAACATACCGTTTCGTTTGAGCGCTTCAATGATCCGTCCAAACTGTTCATCTACTCCCGATATGCAGGCATAATAATCAGGCAGGCTTTTCTTGAAATAATCAACATACTTCTGATCTGCATTTCGGAGATGCGGCATTGCGGCTACAACCGAATCAACATTCAATCCTTTATAAAGTTCCTTATAATTGTCGGGCACCAGTTCATAACCCGTATGAGGAGGATTCATGGATACCATCATGGCAAAAGGCTGGTCTGATCCCTTGATACTATCCAGATACTGAATGGCAAGATCGGCCTCATATTCAGGCCCCCACTGATTCACATAATAAAAATCCTCGCGCCCGGCCTGAGAATTCCAGTACATGGGTTTCAGATGCCAGTCGTATGTACCATAAGCCACCCAATAGTCAAAGCCATGTCTTCTGTGAGGAGGACACCATTCATTCCAGGCCATTTCCCCCTTATTGTTGTAGCAGTCGATAAAAGGCTTCACAGGTTTGTCCAAATGCCATTTCCCGATGTATGCAGTATGGTAACCTTCCGAGTGAAGTACATCCGACCAGCAAGTCAGGTCTTCCCGCAATTCAACATCCTGTACGGCTGACTCCGACTGACAGTTGGTAATAACTCCATTCTTGTGTGGATAAGCTCCCGAAAGGAACATACCTCTGGCCGGAGATGATACAGGATACCCGCTGACAGCCTGGGTACACACGACTGCTTCTCTGGCAAAAGAATCAAAATGCGGAGTTTTTACCGCTTCCTTTCCTCTGAAACTGAAGGCATCTCCACGAAACTGGTCAGCCATTATGACCAGAAGATTAGGACGTTCATTACCGGAATTATCCGATACGGCAGTTGCCTGGACAGGAAGTTGATACAAAGTGGATGCAATAGCAGCAAAACAGAAATTCACGTAATTTTTCATGGTATCTAAGTTTTATTTCAGCAAATGTAGCTATTTGAACGATAATACAAAAAATCAAATTGCTTTTTTATCGGGGTTCTACCATACTCCAGATAGTTAATTTTCACAAAAAACAAGAAGGGTGAGAAACTTTTGCTAATTTTGTAAAACGTCTGAAAATACAGAAAACTGACCGGTACTGTTATCCCGACCATAACGCCGGAATGTATCCGATCTTTCCAGACAATGGGGTATGAAAAACTATATGTACAAATCTATTAAGAGGAGTTCTATAAATTAAAATATTGTAGTACAGTTGTTTATATGGTTCCAAGAGCGTAAATTTGCAGAAAATAAGAATTTTATAATGAACAAGTTATCCCGATACCGTAAGCTTCGTTATAATCAACTATTTGAGTCAGAGAATCGTGAATTGCGTTTGAATGAAATGGGCAATCCTCTTGAAATGTTGTCTCAGTATGTTGATTTTGAGATCTTTCGTCCTACTCTTGAATCAGCCCTTTTTACCGGAGAGCGCAAAAGTAATGCCGGTCGTCCGCCGATAGACTGTGTGCTGATGTTCAAGGTCTTGTTTCTTCAGCGTTATTATGGTTTGAGTGACCATCAGATAGAGTATCAGATAGTTGACCGTACGAGTTTCCGCAAGTTTCTTGGTATTGAATGTGTTGACGATGTTCCTGACGAGAAGACGGTGTGGAAGTATCGCGAACTCCTGACAAATACAGGCGTTTATGACAAGCTTTTTTCGGAATTTCATAGTTTCATGGAAAGTAAGGGTCTGCAATTCAATGAGGGTCGCATCATTGATGCCAGTTTTGTTATTGCCCCTCGCCAACGTAACACCCGTGATGAAAATGAGCAGATAAAACAGGGAGCGGGTGATAAGTTGTGGAATGACAATCCCCACAAGAAGTGCCACAAGGATGTAGATGCCCGCTGGACAAAGAAGCGTGATGAGACTTTTTACGGCTACAAGCAGCATACTAAAGTTGAGAAACGCAATAAGATCATACTTTCTTATGATACCACGTCGGCAGAAGTGCATGATTCCAAAGGCTTTGAAGGACTGCTGGATGAAAAAGACGAAGGCAAGGACTTGTATTTGGACGCCGGTTATGTCGGACAAGAGGAGATTGTAAAACAGCATAAGATGAATCCGATAATTTGCGAAAAGGGCTACCGTAACCGTCCGCTTACCAAGGAGCAGAAATCAGACAATAGGAAAAAATCCAAGACACGTTGCCTTGTCGAGCATGTATTCGGGTTTGAGGAACAAACCATGCGTGGACTTGTGGTGCGTACAGTAGGGCTTATTCGTGCTAAAGCCAATGTAGCACTCACCAGTCTTGTGTATAACATCAGTCGTTACACGCAAATAATCAGGCTGAAACCTGAGTTGTTGGGGTGAATTATGCCTGCACATCCAATTTTTACAACAAACACAAGTTAATTATTGTAAAAATTGGGGGGGGTAGAAAATATTCGCTAAATTTGAAAGACTAAAGCTCACAAATTGGGCAGTTAAAGAGTTCTGCTGTCTGATACAAGAGGATAAATTGAATTGATAGAACTCACCTTTACAATGTCATACATGTGTCGTGTGATACGTTCGATATGCATACAGCCGTTGGGACGGTTAAACTCTTCATGCAAAAGAAAAACCTTTTCCAGAAATGTTCGTCCCGGTACTACGGTAGGAACAGTGAATATAGGCAATGAGAACTCTTCACCTGGATAAGCTTCTTCTATCATAGAACGCATTTCCACATCTTCTGATGGTTCCATGAGTGAACGACAACTTATCTCAATTTTGACTCGTTCGGGTATATATTGCATTTTCGTTTGCAACACTGAATTATACTCGACAAACAGGACTACAGGATCAAGGTCACTGACAGATGTCTCCGGAACTATAACCTTACAGCTCTCTGATAGCCCAAACTCTTTTAATCTGGTCTCAACGTCGAGCGCGAAAGAGCCATCTATGAACTTCTTGGAGTCTTTCCGCAACTTAGTCCGTTGACTTTTAGTCTCAATATTTGTAAATCCGAGATATTGGGGATCTATTGCAAGGTCAATATCTTCTGAAAACCGTTCTATTAATCCCCAACCTTTGCTAAGGCTTGTTCCTCCCTTGAAAACAAAAGCTGCTGCATACGGCAAAGAAAATATGGCACGTAACACCATACTGACCCAGTAGTCCTTTTCTACGGCATTATCCACAATCCCTTTATCTTCGGCTACATTAGCCAAAATGGTAAGTTGTTCTTCTTTTGTAAGTTTAGTAAAATTCATAATGCAAGTCGTTGTTTAATCCATTGCGGGGCAATACTGTAATCGTATTTGATTTCATCAGGACTACCATATTTTTCAATGGCTTGTTTTATGATTGCAACCTGTTCATCTGTCACGTTATCTTTCCCTAATTCTTTCATGGCAGCGACTATAAGTGGAAACAAGTCTGTCTTGTAGGCAAAATTGCGAGGTGCGCTGCGCTTGAATATGATTTTACGGTTCCCGATAGTAAGTTCCCTTGCTGTGGCATCTGTCAAATAGACTGCATTCATCGTGACCTGTGTGGAAAGTCCCAATTTGTTCAATGCTGTCAATCCACTAGGTATAATACGAGCCTTATCCTTTTCCGCTATAGCGTATGCGATATCTTCTATAGAGGGACGAAGTACACCGAACTTATTCCGTAATGGATATAGATATAGACCTTGAGAAAGACGAATGAGCACACCCTCTTTCTCTAATCGGGAAAGCGCACGAGTAACTAGTCCGTCATTATTCAGATGGGCAAAATCACTCACCATATAAAGCCTGTTCGGCCCGTTTCGGTCTATGATGTTTCGTATTTCCTTCGTCAGTATTGTCTTCATATCCACAATGATTCCACTTGCAAAGATACGATATTACTCTTGATGTAGCAATAAAATGTCCGAAATTCTTAAAGAAAATCGGACATTATAGAATGCTTTGCGGCTTAATACCCCGATCATGGACCGAATACATTAAGTTAGGGTTATCATAGTTTACCAAGGAGGTGTTCTAACAGACCCATCGTAGAACATTAACACCATACCTCAAAATGAAGAGCTTTTATTAGACAGTGGGTAAAAAAATAATAACCTTTGGGAAACCGACAGAATATGGGAACTATACGGTACCAAATAAAAGATAAAGCCTAATATATAAATTGATTATCAGATTAGTATATAATCATTCTCGGTTCAAGTATGGGACAAGGCAGAAAGCTACCTGAAGAAATCCCTGGAACAGGATGCCAACTTCTCACCGGCTCTGGTACGCCTTTCCTCCCTCTATTACCGGGAAGGCAGATATCAGGAAATGATTCCCCTGCTGGAACGGGCTTTGGGATTGAATACCTATGACGGAGAAGCCAACTACCTGTACGGACTGGCCAACCGCATGCTGGGCAATGCAACAGAAGCGAAGGCTGCCTTTGCCATTGCCACTTTTTCAGCTTCAGTGCGCACTGCCGCTTACGAACAGCTGGGCGAAATGTATGCCTGCGACCGGAACTGGACCAAAGCCGAACAATATGCAAAGAAGAGTCTGACTTACAATGCCATGAACCTTCATGCCCGTCAGTTGCTGACCATGATTTACAGAAAGACTGGCAGAACAGAGCTGGCGAAAGAACAGATCAGTCAGGTGCTGGATCAGCTGCCTTTGTATCATGGTCTCCGTTTTGAAGAAGCCTGGCTGTCCGGAAACCATACTCCGGAACAACTTGCTTCATTCGCTTCCCAGATCCGTAATGAACTGCCGGCCGAAACTTATCTGGAACTGGCAGAATGGTATGAAAGAACCGGATGTGAGGAAGAAGCCATCGCCCTGCTCACCTGTGCCGGAAATCATCCGATAGCCCTGTATCAGAAAGCCTGGCTGCAGAGCAGACAAGGAGCAGCTCAGGAAGCCCGGGAAACACTGGAACTGGCCAATGCCCAGTCACCGGATTATATCTTCCCCTTCCGTCCGGAAACCCTGAAATACCTGGATTGGGCCGAATCGCAGTCAGCCAACTGGAAAATCAATTATTACCAGGGACTGATTTACTGGACCAACCAGCAGAAGGACAAAGCCATTTTGGAAATGAACCTGTGTGACAATGCAGGCTATGCACCTCTGTATCTGTCGCGCGCACAGCTCAAGGAAGGCGAAGCCAGACTGGCAGACCTGATGAAAGCCGAGCAGACAGATCCTTCATGGAGAGTCGGCATGGCCTTGCTGAACTATTATACCGCAGAAAGCAACTGGGACAAGGTGGTAGAAACAGGCAAAAAGTACATCCGGAAATATCCGGACAACTATTACATCGGACTGAAATATGCCAACGGTCTGTGCGAAACCAGACAGTATGGTTCCTGCATTTCCCTGTTGAGCAAGATGCAGGTGTTACCGAACGAAGGTTCCTATGCCGGCAGAGCCGTATATCGTGCTGCCAACCTCTACCAGGCAATGGATCAGTTCAGCAAACGCCGGTATGATGCAGCCCTGAAATCCATAAAAGCCTCCGAAGAATGGCCGGAAAATCTGGGTGTAGGAAAACCTTACGACGATCAGATAGACAAACGGCTGGAAGATTATCTGGAAGCCAAGGTATATGAAAAGAAAGGAGAAACGGCAAAAGCCCAAACCCTGCTGGACAAAGTATCTTCCCATCCTACTTCCACCCGCAATTTCGAATCAGCGCATTTGCTGACGGCACTGGCTTTGCGTGACACAGGCAAACAGGCAGAAGCCGACAAGCTGGTTGCCTCCTGGAAAAAGGATTTCCCGGAAAGCAAACCGGCACAATGGTGTGCTGCCGTTTATCATGGAAACATGGACCAGGCCAGAGAACTGTTGAGCAGCAGATATGCTTCCAACGAGACTACTCCCTGGGAAACCGGCTACCGGGATACAAACTTTGACCTGATCGCAAGACTGTTCAAATAATTCTGCCCAACCGGACTGCTGTAACTCTGTCCGGTTACCAGACAAGAAAAAGCCCCGCAGATTTCTGATTTTTTTCTGAGAAAAAGTAGCGAAAGAATCTGATAATCAAACAAGATACAAATTTCTCAGAAATCCGCGTGCCCCCCTGTCATTGTTTTTCGGACATATTCTCTTTACCTTTGCTCAAGTATAAATTCAAAGGAACATGACAAGAAAAAACCTATTAAGAAAAGCATTATCCGGACTGTTGATTCTGACATTGGCCGGATGTCATCCAGGGAAAGAAAAAACGCAGGAAAAATGCCAGACTCTCCAGATAGAAACGGAAACGGAAGCCGGAAGCATCCGCCTGTCAGAAGTGGCAAACGGCTCACTGGTTGTTCTTCCCACCTCCGATTCATTACTGCTCAGCGAAATAAACCAGATTCATCTGAAAAAAGATTTTCTATATGTAGCGGATCCGTCTGCCATATATAAATTTTCTTTATCCGGAGAATGTCTCGGCACAATCCGCCGCCAGGGAACAGGACCGGAAGAATATGCAAACGTAAGTGATTTTCAGACCGACGGTGAACATGTGTGGGTATTGAGCCGCAACACGCAATGCATAAACAGCTATTCATGGGACAACAGCTGTACCAGCCGCATCAATTTGGACCTCTGGATGGGACACCGTCTACAACCTGAACGCTGCAGCCTGTACCCCTGCATTTGTACTGGACTTCTCAGGCAAGAATATTCCGTCTTCTTTCTACAACCAGCCCTATGAACACATCATGGAGTTCTTTGAAAAACTGCATCAGGAAGACCGCTTTGCATACGGAACAGACTATTTTCTGGAAACAGACAAAAACTACTGGGCCGGCTATTTCTACAAGAAACAATACCGGATGTCCATCCTTCCCAAATCAGCTGACGGAAAGCAAATCTGTTTCGGTACACTTCTGGTTGACCAGCTGTATGATTATCCGGTCAATCTGACGGATGTAACATTGTTTGTCCAGGATAACGGACAGATCGTCCTTCCTTTACAGCCAGACGACATCATGGAATATGGCCGCACGCATTTATCCCCGTCCCAGCAACAGGAACTTGCAGACAAGCTTCACTATACAGACGACCAGAATCCGGTGCTGCTGCTCATCCGGGCCATCTGAACCGAAACCTCATCCATTCGTACAACCTAAAAAAACAAATTCTATGAAATCAATACAACGCAACACACTTCTCATCATATTTATGATCTTGGCGGTATGTCTTCCCTCATGCAAACAGGAAGGAACCGGTGAGAAATGGCAAAAACAACGGAATGAAAAAACAGATGTCAGAAACCGGATCCGGGAAATCAGTATGGAAGACGTACTGATCGGAGCCATGGCCAAACCTTATGTTTTCGATGATTATCTCATCATAGCTGACTACCGCTCCATGGAGAAAATGGTACACATCTTCAACAAGAACACATTTGCTCCCTTATGCAGTTTCGGAGATCCCGGACAGGGCCCCAAAGAAATAACCGTCCTCGGAACAGTGGCATGGAATCCGGAGAAGCGGGAACTGTACGTGACGGATCACGGCCAGCTCCGCATTCTCGGCTATCAGCTGGACAGCCTGCTCCAGAATCCCGGATACGAACCATTTGTCAAGTTGAAACTGAACGGTATGAACTTCCCGAACGATTATTGCTACATCAACGATACACTGGCTTACGGCTCTTTCATCCAGCCCACCTCCTCTTCCACTTTCCTGCAGACCAGCGGCAAATGGAACATGCAGACGGGAGAAATCAAGCTCACGGCCTACACCCATCCGGCCGACCAGAAAAAACGTATCAGTTACGCCGTTTCTCCAGCCAGCCAGACGCTGGTGGAATGCAATGGCAGATATGATCTGATCAGCCTCTACAACCTGGAAGGCGAACTGCAATGCAATGTCTACGGTCCCAACTGGGATGAAAGCGGAGACAGAAAAAAACATTTCTCACAGGTTCAGATCTGCGGAGACAAGATCGTTGCCTTATACTCGGGACAAGACTGGAACAAAGGCAATCTGGGGGAAATATTTCATGTGTTCAACATGAAAGGCGACTATCTGAAAACCCTGGTTGTAGGCCGTCCCATCAACTACTTTTGCTACGATAAAGGCAACAACCGGATCATCATGAATCTGGACGATGAAATCCAGTTTGCTTATCTGGATCTGGAAGGGTTATTGTGAAAAGTATGACAGAAAAAATGATTATGCTTTGCTGTATCCATTTAAGTTAGTCCCTGTTTAAGAATAGATTGCAAAACTCATTCAGTTGCACCCGTTTTTATTCATAAGATGCATGTGTTTATCACGCTATTAAATCCAAAGATAAATAATTCTTGCTACTTTTGCAGACCGAACCAAATTGTAAACTGATGATTCTTATGAGCCAGCATATCTCTTCCGATAAACGGGCAGAAATCTGCCTGCAATATTTGCGACAGATCGCCGTCAACAACAACCGCGAATGGTTTCACGAGCACCGCGACCTCTACGACGAGGCACGTGCTGCTTTCGAAAGCATGGTACACGACCTGATCATGCGCATTGCCGCATTCGACCCGTCCGTGCAATATCTGACGGTGGCCGACTGCACCTACCGGTTCTACCGCGACACCCGCTTTTCTCCCGACAAGTCTCCCTACAAACGCCATTTCGGAGCCTACATCAATGCCCGGGGCAAGAAGTCCAACCATGGCGGATACTACATGCACCTGGAACCGGAAGGCTGTCTGGTAGCCGGAGGAGCCTACTGCCTGCCGTCGGACGTCCTGCGTGCCGTACGCCAGAGCATCTGCGAACAACCGGAGACTTTCCACCGCATCGTGGGCAGCGATCCGTTCCACAGCCTGTTTCCCGTACTGGGAGAAACACGGGTGAAAACCATCCCCAAGGGATTTCCCAAGGACTTCCCCTACCCTGAATACATCCGCTGCAAGGATTACTCCTGCTGCCACCCTGTCCCGGAGGGCTTTTTCACGACTCCCGACTGGCTGGAGCGCACAGCCGGAATGTTCGAGATCATGAAGCCCTTCCTCGATTTTGTCAATGCAACCATTGATGAGTTCTGAGACAGTATCATTACCGCAAAGACCGCATAATTGCCACGCAACGACCGCACGATGCAGCCTGATCGACCGCATAATTCCCGCGTAACGAAAGCATAATGCAGCCCGATTGACCGCATAAATTCCGCGCTGTAATCAAACGGTCCGCACGGTACACCTGTTCGGGTGCATCATGCGGACCGGTAATTTTCCTCTGAATAATCTTTACTTTCTGCAGAGTTCCGAGAGATAAAAGCTATGGAAACGCTCACGGATCTCATCGCGTACGCGGCGGAACTCAGCCTCGATAAACTCGGGCGTTCCTGTGGCATGCGAAGGGTCATCGAAACCGATATGCAGGCGCTTGCCTACCTTCCCCGTAAACGCCGGACAGCTCTCGTTGGCTCCCCCGCACACGGTAATGACGTAATCCCACGCCTGATCCAGATAGGTACGGACACTGACCGGAGTATGGCTGCTGATGTCGATCCCTGCTTCCTTCATCACTTCCACGGCCTTGGGATTGACCTGTGCGGCCGGTTCCGTTCCGCCGGAATACACCTCCAGCGAGGCGTCAAACGATTGCAGGAAACCATGAGCCATCTGGCTGCGGCAACTGTTTCCCGTGCAAAGTATTAAAATTTTCATAACGCTATAAGTCTTGTAAAGGGTTATAATATGAAATTGAACAGATAGCCCGACAGGATGATGAAAAAGGCCACCGTACCGAAAAAGATCCCGATAAGACGCCAGGCCATCACCTTCTTGAGCAATGTGGCTTCGGGCAGTGACAGTCCCACCACCGCCATCATAAAGGCAAAGGTCACTCCCAGGGGAATCCCTCCTTTCACAAACCCGATGAACAGCGGAATGGACGAGCAGGAGCAGAACGGGGTGATGGCTCCGAACAGAGCCGCCAGCAGATACTGCAACCCGTACATCCGGTGCGTAACCAGATAGTTGCGCAACCGTTCGATCGGGAAATAGGCATTGACAATGCCCATCAGTACACTGATGAAGAACAACAGGATCAGAATCTTGACCGTGTCGTAGAAGAAAAAGTTCACAGCCGTGCCCAGGGAAGTTCCGGCACTCAGCCCGAAAATCCCATAGACCAGCCAGTCTGCAAAATCTTGTATCATGTCACTACCTGCGTTTTCAGATTCCCAGAAGTTTCTTCACGTCACTTTCCGTGGGCACCTGTCCCTTCATCTTCACCACTTCATCATTTCCATCAGATCGTCCACCTTGGTCAGTTTCACGTCCAGGTTGTTTTCCCTGATCACTTTCTCAATCACCTGATAGGTTGTCTTGCATCTGCTGCACACTGAAAGCCAGTATCCAGGCAACGGCAAGCACCGGTATCGCCGTGGCTACGGCAAATACGGCCGGCAACAGATAACCGGCTGTCACGGAAGCCGACAGAGGGATCAGCATACCGAAATAGAACACACCGCTTGTGGAACAGAAAGCCAGGGCAAACAGAACCCCTATCAGCAAGGCTCCCCAGCCCCCTCTCTTCGCCAGTCCTTCCGCATTACCGCTGAACCCGAACTGGGGCAGGTTCAGTCTGTCGCCCACGAGCATGAACAGTCCGATGACCAGGAGCAGCGGTCCCAATGCCAGTTCACCCCATGTACCGACCACCTTCTGGATGCCGAACATACTGGATCCCTCTTTCAGAATCAGGATCAGCACTACACCAAGCAGGCATCTCCTCCCGCGCAAGTGCTTCCGCCGGCACAGGTATTTCCGCCGGCACAGGCACATACCCGATCTTCAGATCCGGATTTTTCCTTTCCACCGCTTCCACAAGAAACCAGAAGCAGGCAGACCAGTCCTAAAAACCATACATTCTTCATACGTTTATCTATATTTTATGATTAACAATTCACCTTATTAGTAATTCGCCAAACTACGAACATACAGCATAAAAAAGGGGCTTAACGGCAGCACCCTTCTTTCTTGCAGAGAGACTGACCGAAGAAATCAGCAAACATCCGTCTGGCGATTTCCCAGTTCTCTCTATTAATGCAGTATTTCACTTTCGGAGCTTCAATCTCCCCCTGAATCAGTCCGGCATCCTTCAGCTCTTTCAGATGCTGCGAAACGGTAGCCTTGGCTATGGGCAGTTCCTCGTGGATATCGCCAAAGAAACAGCTTTCCTGACGGGCCAGAAACTGAAGGATAGCCATACGCGCCGGATGTCCCATTGCCTTGGCAAAGCGGGCCATCCGCTCCTGCTCTTCCGAATACTTCTTTTGGATCATCTTTCTTTTCTCTTTTCGTTTGTTGTTCGCAAAACCACGAATAATATTTCTGACTGCAAAAGAAATCTCGCCGAAACTGAGTTTATTAATTATTATTTGTACTTTTGTTCGGTTAGTCAAATACACATACAGCATCAAAAAGAAATGATCATGAAGAAAAATCTGCTTTTACTGCCAACTTTTGCAATGGCATTGTTCTGTGCCTGCACAGAAAACGTGAACCAACAGGAAAGTACCTGGCCACAGCCCTGCATGGAAGGAAACAGCGGAAACTGGGTTTACAACACCCAGATCAGCGATGAATTTGAAGCCCCCTTCGATACGGCCAAATGGTACGACCACAACCCGACCTGGCTGGGCAGACAGCCGTCACTGCAGACCGTTTACATCAATGACATGAAAGAATAACTTTAATAAAGATTATATATGAAATACCTGATCGTATCCGATATCCACGGATCCCTGCCTGCTCTGGAAAAAGTGCTGGCTTTCTACCGCGAACAACAGTGTGACCTGCTCTGCATTCTGGGCGATATCCTGAACTACGGACCGCGCAACGGTCTTCCCGAAGGACTCGACCCGAAAGGCATTGCCGAACGGCTGAACGCAATGGCCGGAGAAATCGTTGCCATACGCGGCAACTGCGACTCGGAAGTGGACCAGATGCTGCTGGACTTCCCGATCCTTTCCGACTATACGCTCGTGGTAGACAACGGCAAACGTCTCTTCCTGACCCACGGACACATTTACAACGAAGAAAAACGTCCCAAGGCTGTCACCGACTGCTTTTTCTACGGACATACGCATCTCTGGAAACTGGAACGTCAGGCAGACGGCGTGGTCTGCAATACGGGTTCGGTGACCTTCCCCAAGGGAGGAAACGTACCGACCTTTGCCACTTACGAAAACGGAACCGTCACGGTGTACCGTCTTGACGGTACACCGCTGGCCAGTCTCACGCTGGATAAATAAAAACCACAAAGGGTACCGGTTACAACCGGTACCCTACTTTCAGCATCAGATCGTATGTGGAATAGTCCACGTCATCATAATATCTGTAATTCGTCTTCCGGTTAAAGAAACGGTTGGAAAGAATAACACTCCACTGCTTCCCGAACTGGTAAGCCAGCTGGACGGAAGCGACCGTCAGTCGCGCATTGCTTCTGTCTCCCTGTACATTCAGCGCATTCGGATTGTCTACCGTACTCCAGTCCAGATCCGGATCATACCCCTTCCAGGTAAATATATGATAATTCTCCAGATTCAGCAGCAGAGCAAACCGCCTGTTGCAGATCCATCCTACTCCTCCCTTGATGCTGTATCCGCTTCCCAGGTTATAATCCCTCTTGCCCAGCTTCATGTAGTCTGAAAGACTGGCTCCCAATGCCACTCCGTTGGCATACAGTTCTCCAAAGAACATGGTCTTCTTTCCCGGTTCCGGATTCTTGTAATAGATGGTGCCCAGGCCAACAGCAGCAGCTTCCGAGATACGGTAAGGCGCAACAAGCCGGTCATTCTTCTCATTGATATCCGAGTTGTAATAATCAAAATGCTGGAAGACTCCCATCATCAGTGAACGGTTTTTCCGCTGCCATACATTCTTTCCCCACAAGGCACCGATGGCATTCACCTGACTGATAAGCGGCTGGTTGATCACATCCAGTCCCATTTTGAAACGGAACCATTCATAGGGTGTATAATGTTCATCATCAAAAGGATTTCCGTAATTCAGGGCCATGTCCACATGCAGACTGGAAGATCCCTTCCTGGACTTCTCCTCATCGGCCAGAAAACGGGGACCGAGACTGACTACAAAATTGACCGGAACGTTCGAATAGCTGCGCCCCTTATAACTTCGCCGTTTCCAGGCCTCCCCCGTGATCAGCCGGTTAATGGCCCGCATCGGCGAGATAATTCCAGCAAGCAGTTCCCGTCCGGCACGTTCCCATCCGCTGGTACGGTTGTCAATGAACAGATCGGACAGCCGGAAAGTTATCTCTCCCAGTGCAACCCCTCCGAAAGTAGTGGCCAGCATGTCATTGGGAGACGGTGCCTCTGTTTCCATGAAAAATTCCCACATCAGGCTTCCGCCGGCTGCATAGGGAATGGACTGCCAGAAATTCAGTCCGTTGCTGCGTGCGGCATTAAAATACAGTCCGCCATGATAAGGATGGGAAAACAAATTGGTGGTAAACTGATCACTGTCCCACATCAGTCCGCGCCTGAAATTGTTCCTGATCGTTTTCCCGTTGATCCGGGCCCAGCTTTCATTGACGATAAAGCGGTCGAATGCCCAGACAGCCAGGTTGGTCCCAATCACCTCACCCGCCGCCCGCAATGGTTTCGGCTTCCAGATTGTAACGGAATCACTGACATAATAACGGGATTCCACCTGAGGCAGATACTCCTGAGCGTAACTGTTTCTGAAGGAAAAAACAGCAAGGAGCAGAAGCAGTAAATATCTGATTTTCATGTATCGGCAGTTTGTTTTTCACAAATATCCGGAAAAATTCCGTCATTTCAAAGGTCAAAACCTCTAAAAAAGAGGCCACCCGCAAATGCGAGTGACCTCCCTCAACCAAAAAAATGTTTATTGTATAAAATAAGCACCCCTATATCACATAGAGGAAAGATTCGCTTCACAGCGAATATGGGTTAATTAATTATTGCGGATTAGCATCAATACGGGCAGCACGGATACGCAAAGGTTGTGTACGTAAAGCAGCTCCTCCAATACCATTTTCATGTGTATAGTCATGCCCGTCACCACTTTCATAATAATGAAATTTTCCATCTGTACCAATATAGGCTTTGGTTGCACGAGCTCGTTGTTGATCTTCCACAAACCAATCGCCTATAATTCCAATATTATCCTCACCTGCAGCAGATGACCAATAATAGTTATTCTGAAATTCTGGATATTCAATATAGTAATCTTCCAATATACGTTCCAATTCACGAATACCCGGCAAATACCATTTCGGATTTGTCACGGTTCCATCCGTATTACGTTTATTCTTAATATAACAATAACCGGCAGCTGTTTCAGGTTTTTCATTTAAGGTCAAGTTTTGTATTTTTTCAGTTTTGTCCACAATAATAGGAGTAAATTGAAACCCCCACCAAACATTTTCATAACTATTTTTATAAACAGGAGTCCACCCCAAACTACCAAGACTTCCAACACGTGTCTGACCGACTTCTTTACTTTCTCCTCCCCAAGGTAAGCCGGTAAAGACAAGATTATTATTATACTCATCCAAAGGATCTCCATGATCTAAATATTCTTCATAAGCTTCGATATAAATTATTCTTTTTGCTTGATCAAGTTTTTTTCCAGACTCATCATAATTTACTCCTTCATTATCTTCTGAATCATGAAATTTCACCTCCAACAACTTCGCCTGCTCCAGTATCAATTGACGAGTTCCCTTTTCTATTCCATCTTCATAGTAGGTAAGTTGAACAGTTGCTGTACGGGTTCTTTTGGTAGGATCATCCCCCAAATGCCACACCTCAATATTTTCATCAACATAAAAATAAATACGGTCACGATGATTAACTAATGTAATCTCTGTATTATTCTTTAATGTTTCAGTTACCAAATTTGTAGTAAAATACTTACGTTTACCATTTCCGGCCGTATTCCATGTACCAGCCTCATCAGGTACAGCAAGTAAACTCGGACCACCATCAGTAACATCAGGAACTGTTCCATACTGCATATGATCTGCCAGTATTTTCTCCATACGTACCCACGTCACTTTATCTGAATTTAAAATTTTAACTTTCATGCTTTGCCGGGGTGGATTCGGATTTGACGGATTAGTATTAAAGAAATAAATATCCATCGGAATCACATTAAAATGACTGTCCAACATTCTATCTTTCAAGATAGAAACAAAATAGGGGTTGGAAGAAGAAATATTGACCCGCGTATCAAACGTAATATGCTCAGGATTGTTTCCCGCTTTCACTATACCTTTGATAGTTACATCATTTTTATACTGTTTGTTACGCATTACCTTAAAATCATCTGTATGATCTGCTCCCAAATACAATGTATAGGTTGCTTCATAACTTGCACCATTATAAGTTATATAATGACCTTGAAACTGAAAAGCCAGAGAATTATCCTTATCAGCCAGTTCGGGCTTATACTGCTGTTTTTCTTCGTCTTTGATGCCATCCGGATATAATAATCCTCCAGAATTTTTCCAGTTAAAGTTAATAACTGTTCCATCTTCTGGATTCGTCACTGGAGTCCATTCATCAAGTAAATTTTGTAAGTTTTCAAATGTATAAAATGTATATTCCAGTTTTCCTTTCTTATTCTGAATCGTCTGAACTGATGTCTGAGGAAGCTTGTAATCATCCTTTTCCAATTCAGAAAGATTTGTCTCTTTTCCCAGATCTTCAGCAAATACCGTAGCCTTAGGCACATTCAGCACTTTACACTCCGTCACTGTCAGTTGAGGCAAAGTTCCTGTTACATCCGTATTATTTCCATCAATCTGCAGAGAAATATCAATGCGTGACATCAGTGCTTTCATCGGAATATTTATGGAGTTATCTTTATTAGATCTGGTCAGATTTATATCATCTACACGTCCAAACATAGGCATACCACTTTCAGGTAGTTGGGTGATATATCTTGATGATAAAGGCTTATAGTGAAATGAGAGTAGTTCATCACGACCCTTAACATTGGTGGGCGGGGTATCAGCTGTTTCTGTCTGAAAAGTACCGGTTTCCACATTCGCCACAACGATCACCGTCGCATGTTCAGCCTTTTCATTGTCTTTCCAGCCTTCACGGTCGATATTCATTACGGTTTTTCCTCCTGTAATACTTCGATAACCCTGATAACGATGTTTGTCAGCAGTTTCCAGATAATTACCATCCTTATCAAAAATAAAAACATGTAATGTTTTTATTTCCTGCTCTTCCGGAGTCTTTATATCTGTTCCACGAGTCGTCACGGTATATTGATCCAGCAGTCCGTCAGTCTGCATATTAAGTTGCAGATCATCCCCGAAAGCTATTCCTTCCAATGACTCTTCCTGCCGGCACCCAGTCATGCATAGACTACAAGCAACTAAAATATACATCAATTGTTTCATATTCTTATAGCATTTCATAAACCATCATTCAAAAGTAATATTACTGTCACCTCCGTCTTCCCACTGCTGATTATTATCAACAACAAAATTCAGGACAAAAGAATCTCCGATAAAATTGAGCTGTGCGGTATAAATGGTACCGCCAGCCGGCAGAAAATTTTCGGGACGAGTTATTGGTTCTGATTGATAATGATTTTTACCATTAAAACTATATTCTATACTCAATTTCAAATCGCCCAAATAAGCACTGGAACCTGTTGTTACTGACAGATTGGACACCATCAGTATGGTTTTACCTCCTATTTCACTCATCGATGTCAATCCCGGTACTTCTATGTTATCCGATACAATGGTATAAGTACCGCTAAATGTTTCATCATTTGGGAAGCTATATCCCGAATCAAAATTAATTTCAATAGATTTATAAAATGTTCCATAAAGTTTAAGCGAATGAATCGTTACCTTTTTGCCAGCGTCACCACTTTCCGTAGCGTTGTAATTGTTCACCTGAAAATTAAGTCCTGTCAACAGATGAAGGAAATTAAGCTGAACCTGCCCCGTATTACGAGTTACGTCAATCTCTTGTGCTACCATCGCATCGGGGACATCATTCACCTCTAATGGTGTACTTACTTCCGTACTACTAAACGGTATGGAAAACTTCACTTTGGGAGCGCCAGTAGTCTTCTCTCCAGTTGTCACAGTAAAACCCTTGCCTTCACCATAGGGATAATAAGCAAAAAAAGAATACTTATAATCAACCGGATCATACCATTTCCGCAAATCATCATAAGTACAAATTCCACCGGAATATGTAACAGGTACATTATAAAAGACCTCCGGATAGCATAATTGTTTCTTATACTGCCATAACTGATTACCGGTAGCAGGGTTTAGATTTTCATCATCCGGGGCTTTTTTTGCCAGACAATAACCTAACACGCCAAATGAAGATCCATCCTGTAACTGTTCAACAGGACCACGGGTATCTGCATCCACCAAAATGGAAGGACTGCCGAATTCTATATATTGCTCAGACCATTCAGGCTGAGCCTCCATTTCCTCCTTCGTACAAGCCGACAAGGTAAATAGCAAAACAGACAGAATAATAACAAATCTTTTTCTTTTCATACTTTAGCCCTTTATTCTACTGTAATAATACCACCAGTAGAATGATTCCATGAAGCAACATTCACAGTAAACACAATATTATTTCCTTTGAAAGTTATAGTATATCTATAACTTTTACCTGCTTCCCATTTTTCGACCGTAGCAGGCAAAGTAAATTCTTTAGGTGTCTGTTGTACACCATCCAATATATATTCTACTTTCAGCTTAATATCATTATTCACATTTTGAGGAATAAGTAACATATCGCCTAACAGATCTACACCTTTCGTATCCAATGGTTGACGGGTTTCATTTATAAAACTTCCAGACTTTGTATCACTCCATCTGTCAGTACTTGCACTATTGTAATTACCACCAGTTTTCATACCTGAAAAAGTAATTTTAGTTACAATAGCATTCCCTCCCTCTACAGTAGCCTTAATGTTAACCTTCGCCAGCTCATGCTGAAACGGCATGCTCACTTTACCTGGATAACCATCTGTTCCGCATTTAACTGATCGAACAGCCGTCATCAGATCCACAGCCTCGTCGCCGGTCTTGGAACAGTCAAAGTTATTAATGGTAAAAGTTCCATCCTGATCACAAGAAGCTGATTCATATCCACATTCCGCATCAAAGGACGGATATATTGCATAAAATTGATAGCTATTTCCTTGCTGCCAACGCTGAATATTGTCGTACGTCCATGTAGTCCCGTTCCTGGAAACCAGAGTAGCATCAAATACTTGCCGGGCAGTTCCTGTACCTGATATTGGTGAATACCAGCCCCACACATCGAAAGCAGACATATCATCTGCTGCATTTACAATACCGCGAGTCAAAGCAGATCCCTCAAAATCAATGGAAGGTGCTTCGCTATCTGGGAATGGTACGTCATTATCCGAAGTACATGCCACAGCCAAAAAGATCGAAAAAACTGATATAATAAAATACATCAGAAATTGAAGCTTGGATGCCATAATTAGGTCTTTTTCTTACTTTAATACAAAAAACATAAAACTTCACTGGCTACAGAATTCTGATACCACATTAACCAGATACTGCTGTCAGACCTATGGAAGCCATAAGCTTCCATAGGCTATTAAACTAATTACTCAGTCAATTCCACACCACTTGTAGAACTGTTATCTTCATCAATAGTCAAATTTGTATCATCATCCCATTCCGTAACTTTTGGTGCGTCAAATGTGATGTACTGATCGGCTACCCCCATCTGTTTAGGAGTAATCGTGAAAATATAATTATAACGGTATCCTTTTTCCCAAGTGATGGATGGAATTTTGGCTGTAAAATCTTTAGTTCCTATTTGAGTCTCACCATCGGAAACATTTACAGTAAACTTAACCATTTCTACTTTATCCAAGTCTGTATTTTGTTGCGGAATGATAACCCAAGAATTTACAACATCTTGTGTGGCAACAGCATCATACTGAGCTATTTCTTCATCAGCAGATGTAAAATTTGTATTATCTTCCGTATTAGCAGTAGCAGTCAAAGTCCATTCTTGACTTGCATCATAACTTCCAGTAGTCTTTACACCGTAAAACTTAAAATTGGTAATCTTCACTTCTGTAGTTTCTCCAAATCCACTCTTCAAGGTAAATTGCACCATTGAAAGCAGATGCTTAAAAGTGAAATCAATCATAGGATTACCCTCCACTGCTGTCGTTGTTATAGACTTTGTATCAGAATACAATAAGTCAAATTGATTTTCTTTATCACCATTCACAACAATATTACTGAATTTCAATGATGTATTATCACCATTATCCGTAACACTCGTTCCCAGATCTTTTCCTGCATAAGCAACAAAGTTATAATTCTTACTGACTTCCCAAGCAACGAGATTATCATATCCCCATTCATTGGTCTCACCAATTCTATAAACCAGCTTAGGATTTGCATCAAAAACCGGATCGCCACCTTTAGATGCAAACACATACATCTCCTTAAGATTATCTGTAGTTAACTCCGGAGCTGTAACACTTCTTGTCGGCTTACCCACAAAAGTGTTACTAAATTTGATTGCATTGCTTTCAGCAATATCCAATACTTCATTGTTACTACAACTTGACAATGCTGCTACAGCCACGCCAAGCATAAACAAACTTCTTTTCATACTTTTCGATTTTTAAATTGTACTTATTTTTTTATTTATCGCATTTTCTCATTCCAAAGGTAAGGGGATATCAATCTGATCTTCCCATCCGTCTACACTTACATCGAATCCTCCATTTCCGCCTTGCCCGTCTTCATCACTTACTACAATATCGGTCACCTGAATCACTCCCCCACGGGGCTGGGCCTGAACCATCCGACTGACATCGAACGTGTAATCCAGCTTCTTTCCGTTCTTCAGCTGCACTTCCAGACTCAATACATAGGATTTATTGGTCTGATCGGTAGTATAACCGTCTGAGTAGGAATAGTCAGGTACTCCGAATGATTGCAACAGAGCCGTACAACCGATTTCATCTACCTTGCAGTCAAACAACAGCGTAGCGGAAGTCCCGTCAGTATGCCCGTCCTGCAAATACACCTTTTCAGCCATACCGGCCAGTGCACCGCGTGCCTGAGCCACATACTGCTGACCGGATGCAAAACGGTAACGGATCAGGTAGCTGTACGTCAACGGGCGCATTTCAACAGGAAGGGAAACAGCCTCCAGCGTCTTTTCAGCCGTATATTCACGTACAAAAGCACCATACAGCATGTCGGGCGGAGTAATGGTACGTTCGCCTTCATGAAGAGTTGTAAAGTTACTCCGTGTGCGGGTACGGGTAGTTGCCGTAGCCGTAGCCGAACTTACCACCTCATCAAACACGATGTATTCCGTATTGTTATTATAGAAGAGCAGGGTATGCGTACCTTCCGACATATGAAGACGTCCCCCTTCCTGCTCCAGATTGGATTCCGACATTTTCCCGTCAGTATAAACCAGAGCACGTATACCGGTTCCGGGATCAGGGCGGAACTCATCGTATTCACGGGGCCATTCTTCTCGCCATACCTCCTCCCAGTCTACATAGTAGGTACGTTCCCACTCCTGCTCCCAGTCAGCTTTTACATGAGTTTTTACGCTGTAAGAATGTTCATCGTGGGTATAACACAGTTCCTTGCGGCACCCGGTCAGCGCAAGCAACAGGACTCCGATTATCCGTAACGGCGGTACAATTTTTACCAGAGGTTTCATTTCCTGCCTCCTTTCTCCATCCAGCGACCGATGTTCCATACCAGTGCAAACTTCAGTTTCACCGGACCGAACCAGTTCGTACGGCTGGTCTGCTGATATACATAATGGCCGTCCAACGGCAGATATTCTTCGTATTTCGCTGTGAGATACCCCACTCCGGCACCGGCTTCGAAAGCCAGATATTTTCCTACAGGGAACATATAGCCATAGCTTACGCCCACCATACCGCCTTCGCCTTTATAGCCTTTGCCTCCGTTTTCCAGGTCATACCAGCCCCCACCGCCAAACAGACCGACATAATGACCGCGATGTGTCCCTTGGGGGTTGAACCAGTAGCGGACTTCGGGAAGTATCGTAGCCAGCTGATAGTATTTGTGTTTCCCATTGTTGTGCCACCAGGCCATATTGCCTTCCACAGCAGCCGACCAGCGATCACTGATGCGATACTCTATTTCCAAGGAAGGCATAAGAATCGCGTCGTAAATCAGATTACTCTTGATATACCATGGAGTCGGAACATAGACACGTTCAGGCTTTTCAGCGGATTCACTCTGTCCGGATGACACAGGGAGTGTAGCAGCCTGAGCGACAGAATCCGCAGTCTGAAGAGCAGCCAGACTGTCGGCGCGGAGTTGTTCCAGACGCAAGGCTTCGGCACGTTTCAGTTCCAAAGCAGCCAGACTGTCAGCACGCAGACGTTCCAGACTGTCCCGGCGGGCCTGTGCAGCCTGTTCCAATGCTTTTTTATAAGTATCGGAATATTCCAAACCCATCAAGGCAACCACATCCTTACTTCCCCGGTAGAATTCATCCGTATTGGCGGTACGATAATAATCCTCCTTCATTCCATGATGGGTAATAAAATAAGATTTCACCTGATTGCTGCGATTCTTGGCCGCACGCAAATTTTCTGTCCTTGAAGAATAAGATCCGCAGAAACCACGTATCACAATCCAGGCCTTACCCTCACGAAGAAGATCCTGATGTCGCTCTATCAGTTTAGCAGCTTCCGCTATTGCCTTATCATTTCCTGCAAAAGGAGAATAGAACATTAGCTTTTTCGGTACAAACCGAAAAAGTATGACAGAGTCTGCCTGTTGTTCAAGATGATCCTGTGAACAGAAGGCCTGAATGGGTGTTTTTCCGTAAAGAAACCCCCATGACATAACTAACCATCCTAAAAGACATATCCGTCGCATACAGCAAGAAGTATCCTTTAAAATCCCAAAAAATAAACAGACTATGATTTCCGCAGTTATACGGGCCACCACAAATGACAGTGTCCGAACTGAAAAATCAAGTTTATAAATAAAGCCTTATTTTTTTACTACAGGCTTCTGATAAACATTCTTTGGCGCTGTGCCATTTTCTTACAATCTAAAATGAATCTCAGTCATCCGATATACAATAAGTTTCCGTAATCATAGTGACAAATATATATTTATAAAACTAATACTTTTCACGGTGATTTTCTTTTTCCGCCAAGAATCTTTTCCGGCCTGCACGTTCACGTCTCCTCTTTCCTGCTATCACGCCGGCAAAATTCTTAAGAACTCAATTTGTAACTCTGTTGTAATATTTCTTCTACAAAATTCGGGTATTTTGACAATATAGCCAAGAAAAATTTATTTTTTAACACTAAAAATTTTCACATCCCGATTCTTTGCAAGCCAACATCCCAATATAGGCTTATCCGGTAGCGATTGGAATTCTGACATGGAACCAACAGCATATTTCCGGAACATACGGACATAAAAAAGGCCGTTTCCACTTCCATAGCTAAAAAACAGAGACAGACAAGACCAAAGCTATTTCCATCAGAAACGACCTCATTGCAAAAGTAAGCAATCCCTTATAAAGTCGCAATATTTTTTTGACAAAGAATGGATAAAACAGACCAAATCAATGACTATCCGGTCAAATTTATAAACTAAGCGGTCGTTTTTCACTACCAAACAAAAAAAATAGCCGCTCCGGTACCCAATCATCAGCATCCGGCTTAAAGCTGATAAAACCGATCCATCATTTCCTTCCTGTACTTCTTGGAAACCAGCAGTTCATCACATCCGTCGAAGGGCGGATACATGATACAGCGGTTGTCCTGAACCATCACCAGATAATTCATGTTCACGATATATGACTGGTGTACCTGCACAAACGACTTGTCATAAATACAGAGCTGTTCGGCCGTCGTATTCCGCTTCAGGGGCAGGAAAGTTCCGTCCGACAATGCCACTTCCCACAGCTTCCGCCCCGACAGATAACGGAAATAACCGATCTCCGAAGCATGCAGGAAACGCAGATCACCCGTAGGAGTCACCATCATAAACGGTTTTTCAGCCGTTGGCACCGGCATTTGTACCTTGACCGCCTCCACCTCTTTTCCCCGTTCTTCCAGACGCCGGATCACAACTTCCAGTTCCTGCGAATCCACCGGCTTCAGCAGAAAATCGAAGGCATAAGCACGGAAGGCGTCAATCATATATTTGTTATAGGCTGTATAGAACACGACCTCCATGTTCACTCCCAGTTTCTTCCGGGCACGGGTAACCAGTTCCATGCCCAGCATATCGGGCAGTTCCACATCCTGAAACACCAGGTCAGGGCGTACCTTTTCGATCAGTTTCAGCCCTGCCGCTCCATTGTGTGCCACCCCTTCCACTACAATCTGTCCGTATGGCTTCAAGGCCAGACAGAGATTGTCGATGGCACTCTCTTCGTCATCTATAATTACTGTTCGATAAATCTTATTCATAGTGTTATTCGGTTAATCGGTAAGAATAATGCAAAGGAATGGTGAAACGCACTTCACATCCTGTTTCTCCGTCTTCCACCGGCACATTGCTGATGGTCATGACAATAGACTGCCGGTTGTATGAATTGAGCAGCTGAATGGTCTGGGTAATCACCTTCATTCCGGTTCCCGTTCCCCGGTTCACACTCTGCCGGCGGTAGCCTCCTCCGTTGTCGCACACCGTGGCTACGACTCTCTCTCCTTCCTGCATCACCCTGATCCACAGTCTGCGTTTGCCTTCCTTCAGGCGGAGAGCATGCTTGATGGCATTCTCCACCGGAATCTGAAGCAGCATGGAAGGCACACGTACCACATTCAGATCGACATCACCCGTTGAGACTTCAAACCGGAACTCCTCTCCCAGCGACTTTTGCTCCAGACTGACGTACGTATGAACAAAATCCAGTTCATCAGCCAGAGTCACGGCCAGACTGTCTGTCAGTTCCAGATTACGCCGCATCAGCTTGATCAGTCCCATCAGGTTCGTGTTGTCCGGGTTTTCCTTCCGTTCGCTCACTTCCCGGTTGAGCACATTAAAGATGAAATGCGGCGAAATCCGGTTACGGATATTCTCCAGACGCAGGGAAGTAATGGCCGTCTGCAGTTTCCAGCGTTCCTTGTCGATCTTTCTCCGGCGATACAGATACAGAGCCAGTGCAGCCGTACCCAGCAGCAAGATGCAGCCCACAAGTCCATAAAGCCACTGATGCAGATGAAGCAGCTGGTTTTCCTTCTGCTGAATGGAAATTTCCTTCTGCATCAGCGTACTGTCCTGACGGTATTTCAGTGCAATCTCCGCGGCACGCATCTTCACACGCTCACTGCGGATCGAGTCATCAATCCGTTTGTTCTCCTGCAAATAATGGTAAGCCTTCTTGAAATCCCCGCTTTCTTCATAAAAATGTTGCAGATAGCGGTTCCGGACATTCACCATGTTGGGTTCCACATAATCGGGCTTCACGGCATTTTCCAGACGCATCCGTGCCAGTGGCAGGTTCTTCTGCTTCAGAGCCAGTTCAATCAACTGCGTATCAATGTAATACAAGGCAGTCTGATTATTCACCCGGCGGAAAAAGTCATAACAACGGCTCAGATAATAGGCAGAAGAGTCCGTCTGGTTCATCAGCAGAAAGACCTCACCCATATTGATCATAGTCAGATTCCGTTCAAACTCCATGTCGGGATATTTCTGGGTCAGCGCCAGCGAACGGCGGAAATACCCCAGTGCCGTCGGATAATCCTGACGGAAATAATACGAGTTGCCCCGGTTGTTCAGATACACATGCTTCTCATACGGACGCATCTGGTCAAACGAACGCTCGGCCAGATTGAAATAATAGTCACAACGGTCAAAGTTACGCAGCTCCATGTTCACCTGAGCCAGTCCGTAATAAACCGGGAAACGGTCTTTTTCAGCTACCTGAAGCGAATCAAACATAGACAGCGTACGTCTGTACCAGAAAGATCCGAGGTCAAAACGGCCGCCGCGCACATACGCATCAGCCAGATTGATACAGATGTAAGGAAGCTTCTCACGCTCTCCGGCAGCCAGTCCACAGGCGTAGGCTTTCTCAAAAGCCTTTGCCGACAAATCCATTTCCGACTTCCGTCCGTACAGGTTTCCCTCCATATTATAAATCTGGCAATACAATCCCTGGATGGCAGCATTGTCGTCGCTGCGGTCGCAATATGCCCGCACACGGTCCATCAATGGTACCATCGAATCAAATGCAGCCGTATAAAACAGCGCTTTCGCCTTCAGCAGCATGTTCCGGTAATAACTCATGCTGTCCGGAGCCGAAGCCAGTGCACTGTCCAGCCTGTTGTATATTCCGGCAGGATCTTTTGTCAGAGAATCCTCCATTTCCCGCATGAATGCCTCATAAACTCCCCAATTCCTGCCCTTCCTGTCTTGTCCGGCCCTGGAACATCCGACTATCCCTGCCAGGACAGTCAGTAATATAATCCAGCCAGACCAATGGCGATATTTCATCTTCACATTTTTAGGTTTCCGCACAAAAATATATATTTTCAGCAGATAAGCCAAAAAAAAATCTCTTACCTTTGAAGCCATAAACCAAGCTTCTTGAAAAATCAAGAGAAATAAAACAATAAATCTGATGAAAATACTTTCGAATGACAAAATTACGGTCCAGATCACAGACCACGGAGCAGAGCTGGCCAGCATCATGGCCAACGGAAATGAATATTTATGGCAAGGCGACATACGCTTCTGGGGACGCCGCTCACCCGTGTTGTTCCCCATCGTCGGACGGTTATGGAACAACCAGTACCACCATGAGGGGGAAACCTACGAACTGGGACAGCACGGATTCGCACGCGACTGTGAGTTCCAGCTGACCTACGAGGAAGAAAATTCTCTGGTATTCAGTCTGGAGAGCAACGAAGATACCCTGAAACTCTATCCCTTCCCCTTCATCCTGCAAATCGGATACCGCCTGCGGGACAACCGCCTTCAGGTGATCTGGAATGTGGAAAACACCGGCGACCGCGAAATGCATTTCCAGATCGGAGGCCATCCGGCTTTCTACTACCGCGACCTCGATCTGAACACCAAGCAGCGGGGATTCCTCGACTTCGGACAGAAGCACCTCCTGCTTCATTACCTCACTCCGGCAGAAAAGGGCTGCGTGAAGCCTGAACATCAGGAGCTCCGCCTGCCCGACGGCATCATGGAACTCACCAGTGACAGCTTCGGATGCGACACCTATATCTTCGACAACAGCCAGCTCCGGAAAATGACTTTGCTCGACCGCAACCGGAAGCCTTACCTCAGCCTGGAGTTCAACACGCCTCTCGCTGCTGTCTGGTCGCCCAGTGCCGTCCACCCCGACGTGCCTTTCGTATGCCTGGAACCGTGGTACGGACGCTGCGACACCGTAGGCTACCGCGGCGAACTGAAAGACCGTGAATGGATCCAGCATCTGGCTCCCGGAAAGAGTTTCACCGGCGGCTATACCATCGTGCTGGAGGATTTATAATCCGTCCTGACCGGCGCAACAGGCCCGGATACAATGATCCCTCTGTTCCCATACTGACACTTACAGCATCAGAACCGGAACAGAGGGATTATTTTTAACCCAGTACGCTTCCCAGATAGAGGAAGAACATACCGATCAGAACCAGAAGCAGGTCAATAGCCTTGCTCCGCAGATTCTTCTCGCGGAAAATCATCGCACCGAACAGGAAAGACACGATCACGCTTCCCCGGCGTACCATCGACACAATGGAAATCATGGACCCGTCCATGCTCAGGGCATAGAAATAGACAAAGTCCGCTGCCGACAGAAACACGGAAATCAGCGGAATGCACCAGTTCCAGTGGAAAGGCGTACTCGTCTTGCGTTTGGGCCACCACAGGAACATCAGCACCCCGCCCATCAGGAAAAACTGATAGATGTTATACCACGACTGGATCACCATGTTGTTAAACTGCTTCATCAGGTACTTGTCGTACAGCCCGCTTGCCGCACCCAGCACCGCCGCCAGCACAATAAAGGCAATCCATTTGTTGTGGGTGAAATCAATTCCCTCCTTCTTGCCCGAACGGCTCAGCAGGAAAAACGATCCGATGGCCAGCAGCACACCGATCCACTGATACACGTTCAGCCGCTCGCCGAAAATCAGCAAGGCTCCCACCAGCGTCATCACCGGACGGGTGGCATTGATCGGCCCCACAATGGTCAGCGGCAGATGCTTCATGCCAAAATAGCCGAACGTCCACGACGACAGCACGATCAGCGACTTCACCAGGATAAACTTGTGCACCTCCCAGCCCGCATCAGGCACATAAAACAGGGTATGCTGCAACCATTCCGGACGGAAATGAGAAATCAGGATAAACGGCAGGAAGATCAGACTCGAAAACAGGGTGTTCAGTCCCAGCACGGGAAGCACCGCATTGCCTGCCAGCGATTTTTTCTTGAATACATCATAAAAGCCCAGCAACGCCGCTGAGCAGAAAGCCAGTAATAACCACATAAATTTGTCTCGTTGAATAACCGGCCGCAAAGGTACGACAAAATCCCCAAAGATTTTGCACAAGTCGCAAACTCTCTCTACCTTTGATCAAAAATACACAGCAAGATGAACGAACAGGTGATCCAGAAACTGAAGATACTGACCGAATCGGCCAAATACGACGTTTCCTGCGCTTCCAGCGGAACCGTGCGCCGGAACAGCCGCAAAGACGGTCTCGGCAACACCGTAGGAGGATGGGGCATCTGCCACAGTTTCTCCGAAGACGGACGCTGCATTTCCTTGCTCAAGATCATGCTCACCAACTATTGCATCTACGACTGTGCCTATTGCATCAACCGTGTCAGCAACGACATTCCCCGGGCCACTCTCTCGGTCTCCGAACTCGTGGATCTCACCATCGAATTCTACCGCCGCAACTACATCGAAGGACTCTTCCTCAGCTCCGGTGTGGTACGCAATCCCGACTACACCATGGAACGTCTGGTACGCGTGGCCAAAGACCTGCGCGAGGTACACCGCTTCAACGGATATATCCACCTCAAGAGCATTCCCGGAGCCAGCGAGGAACTGGTGCGCCAGGCCGGACGCTATGCCGACCGCCTCAGTGTCAATCTGGAAATCCCTACGGAAAAGAATCTCAAGCTGCTGGCTCCCGAAAAAGACCACCAGAGCGTCTACAAGCCGATGCTGTACATCCAGCAGGGCGCCCTCGAAAGTGCCGAGGAACGGAAAAAACACCGCCATGCCCCCCGCTTTGCCCCCGCCGGACAAAGCACCCAGATGATCGTGGGCGCCACTTCCGAAACCGACCGCGACATCCTCAACGTGTCGTCGGCCCTCTACCAGCGCCCCACCATGAAGCGTGTCTACTACTCCGGATACATCTCCGTCAACACCTACGACAAGCGGCTGCCTGCCCTGAAACAGCCGCCCCTGGTGCGCGAGAACCGCCTCTATCAGGCCGACTGGCTCCTGCGCTTCTATCAGTTCCGGGTGGATGAACTCGTGGACGATGCCTCCCCCGATCTCGATCTGGAAGTCGATCCCAAGCTGGCCTGGGCCCTCCGTCATCCGGAATTCTTCCCCGTCAACATCCTGACGGCCGACTACGAAGCCCTGCTGCGCGTCCCCGGCATCGGAGTGCGCTCGGCACGGCTTATTGTCCTTTCGCGCCGCTTCTCCCGCATCGGCCTCTACGACCTCAAGCGCATGGGAGCCGTAGTCAAGAAAGCCCGCTATTTCATCACCTGCCACGAACTGCCCGACAAGACCATCCTCGATCTCGGACCCGCAGGCGTACGCAAGCTGCTCCTTCCCCGTCCGGCCCGCAAGACCGACGACCGTCAGCTGAGTTTCGATTTCCAGGATTAACCCCTAACCCGTCCGCCCATGACCGTCTTCCTCTACGACCATACCTTCGAAGGGCTGCTCACCGCCCTGTTCGATGCCTACGTCCGCAAGACCTTTCCCGAAGCCCTGCTCACCGCCGGCGAGCCCCTTCCCCTGTTCTGCGACGAGGTACATACCGTCGTGACCGATCCCGAAAAGTCCGAACGCGTCTGGAAAGCCCTCCGCAAGAAACTCTCCGCCGCCGGGCTTGCCTCCGTCACCGGCTGCTGGCTCTCCGAACTGCCCGAAGCCCCCCTGCTGCTGATGCGCTACCTCCGCAAGGTATTCGACTCTCCCCGGAACATCGAAACCCACTATGCCGATCCCGATGTCCTGGCCGTCTGGCAGCTCGGCCGCAAAGTCAGCGGCGAACGCATGCGCGTCCTCCAGTTCATGCGCTTCCAGAAAACCGCCGACGGCACCTACTTCGGCATCATGGAACCCCTCTACAACGTGCTCTCGCTTACGGTACGCCATTTCCGCGACCGCTTTGCCGACCAGCCCTGGATCATCTACGATGCCCGCCGGCGCTTCGGCTACTATTACGACCGCACCGATGTCAGCGAGATCACCTTCAGCGATCCCGCCCAGCAGCCCCTTACCGACGGCATCCTCCGCGAAGACCAGCTCGATGAAAAAGAAAAGCTCTTCCAGGATCTCTGGAAGAGCTATTTCAAAACGGTATGTATCAGGGAACGCCTGAACCCCGTCAAGCACCGCAAGGATATGCCGGTGCGTTATTGGAAATACCTGACCGAAAAACGCTAGAGGAACAGATCGTCCGGATAACTCACGTCCGTGAGATACAGTGCATGTCCCGGCACCGACGTACCGGCACTGCAGCGGTTCTTCTCCTCGATCACCCGGCGGAACCCGTCCACAGTCAGCTTGCCGCGGCCCACCTCCACCAGTGTTCCTACCACAGCCCGCACCATGTTGCGCAGGAAACGGTCAGCCCGGATGGTAAACACCCATTCCCCGTCCCCCGTCTGCTCCCAGCGGGCCAGCATGATCCGGCAGTTGTTCGTCTTCACGTCCGTATGCAGCTTGCTGAAGCTCGTGAAGTCCGTATAGTCAAACAGCGTCTGTGCCGCCTCGTTCATCCGTTCGAAATCCAGCGGCTGGAAGATGCGCCACGAATACCCCCTGCGGAACGGATCCTTCCGCGTGTGGATATAATATTTGTACGTGCGCGAAGTTGCATCAAAGCGCGCGTGCGCCTCCGGTTTCACCCGCCGCACCCCGCACACCGCAATGTCCGGCGGCAGCAGCCGGTTCAGCTTGTCCGTCACCACCTCCCCGTCCAGTTCCGTATCAAAGTCAAAGTGAGCCACCATCAGCCGCGCATGCACACCGGCATCCGTACGTCCGGCCCCCACCACTTCGATCTCCCGGCGCAGGAAGGTAGAAAGCGCCTTCATCAGCGTTTCCTGCACACTCGCTCCGTTCGGCTGGATCTGCCAGCCGTGGTAATTCGTTCCGTCGAACGACAAATAGATGAAATACCGGAACATACTCAACGCGCCGTTATGTGGAAACAACCCTGTTTCAGTTCATACTTCACATAGCAGCGGTCCGCCTTCCGCAAGTCACGCAGCACCTCCGACAACACCAGCTTCAGCGTGTCGGCACTCACGTCCTGCATCGGCCGTCCGTCCGGATCCTCCACCTTCTCAAACCGTTTCCAGCTGATATCAAAAGTCGTTCCGTAGAAATGACACGAGTTCATCGACGCATTCCCGTTGGTTCTCCGCAGACGCTTCACATCCTCCTTCGTACGGGTCACCGACGTCACGATCACCCGGTTCGGATTCAGCCCCTTGCAGGCCAGTGAATCCAGGAAATTCGCCCCGATGGTGTCCAGCAGCTCACTCGCCTTCGGCACCAGATACGGAATAGAGTGCGTCAGCGAATCCATTCCGTACAGTTCACACGGACCGATCTCGTCCAGCCGGTCTCCCAGATTCCGGGCTTCTTCCCGCGAAGCAATCGGCCGGATACCAATTGCCTTAGCCGACTTCAGCTGCACAGCATTCAGATCCCCGAACGAACGTTTGTAGCTCACCACTCCGCGGATATTGCGCGGCTCGTTCATTTTCATCGACATATCCTTTTTCTCGCCACAGCCCGCCAGCACACTTCCGGCAGTCAGGGCAAGCACACAACATACCTCCCAAAAACCTCTTTTCATGCTTATTCAGTTTACATGTCTAATTTTCATTTACTCATTTTCAGCAGGCAAAGATAGCGAGAACTTACGAAAAGATCAAATAAAACAGAACATGCTGTGACCTCCGGCTGAGAGCAGCAAGAATCAATAAGCATTTTTCTCACCATGAACGGCATTCGCCACGGTCTTGTAGATGATATACAGGTCCAGACCGAAGCTCCAGTGCTCGATGTACCAGATATCCCCGCGGATACGTCCCTCCATGTCCTTCAGTTCCTTCGTCTCCCCGCGGTAGCCCGTCACCTGGCTCCAGCCTGTGATACCCGGCTTCACAAAGTGACGCACCATATACTTGTTGATCAGCTTCGAATACTCCTCCGTATGCTTCAGCATGTGCGGACGCGGTCCCACCACGCTCATGTCACCCTTCAGCACGTTGATAAACTGCGGCAGCTCGTCGATGCTCGTCTTGCGCATGATGTTTCCCCACTTCGTCTTCCGCGGGTCATCCTTCGTAGCCTGCACCTTGTCCGCATCTGCATTCACCTTCATGCTCCGGAACTTGTAGCAGTAAAACTCCTTGTCGTTCAGTCCGTTCCGTTTCTGTTTGAAGAAGATCGGACCCGGCATGGTAATCTTCGTGATGATGGTCACAATGATCAGGATCGGGATAAACAGCGTACACAGGAAACACAGCGAGAACACGATGTCGAAAGTCCGTTTCAGTATCTTGTTCCCCAGACGGCTCAGCGGATCCTGCCGCAAACTCAGGTATGGCACATTCCCCAACATGTTGAAATACATGCGGTTCTGCAGGTAATTATGCACGTTCGGCACACTGTAGAAATGCACCAGGTTATTCTCGCAGTAATCAATGATCGGCGTGATCACCTCCCGATCCTTCGACGGCAGACAGCAGAACAGGAAATGCGTATTCCCGTGCTTCTTCAGATAATCCGTCACCTCCTGCGGCTTGCCCAGATACGGACACTCCTGCGGGAAATGCCCGTTCGGTTCAAAATCGAAATACCCCAGCACACGGTATCCTGCCCAGCTTTGCGACGTCAGTTCCTGATACAGCTCCCGGTTGTTGTCCGTACTGCCCACCAGTACCACATACCGCAGGTTACCGCCCTTCGTACGGTACGCCTTGATCAGCATACGCAGGCCCAGCCGGAACACCGACACACAGACCAGCACCGCCAGCAGATACGCCAGAAACAGCTTCGACCAGGCATCCATATATCCTCCCAGTTGCAGGATTCCCCCGCCCAGGATTGCAAAGAACACCACATTCTTGGTCACACGGGTCAGCACCTCATACGCGAACACCTTCCGTCGGTAAAGAATTACCCCCGTATGCATCGCACACAGCAGGTAACACAACATCAACGTTGCCACAATCTGGAACTCCGATGCCTGGAGTGTCTTCTCCCAGGCCGTATCCTGTGCCCAATGATAAAATCTGTGAAACAGTCCGCCTACGATACAGGTATCACAGGCAATGACAAATACATTTACAAGCCGGTTATACGACTCTGCAATTCCTCTTTTCATGACCTAGTGCTTTTCAATATGTTTTTTTACAAAAAATTTGGTTACTTCATTTACCCTCTTCCCCGGGAACTTCATACGTTTCAGCTCCCCATTACGCTCCTGATCTCACGCATCTGAGAAGCAATATATCCCGTGTCAGTAGCGTTTCAGCTCCAACTTAGCATAATCCGATTCTAATACCAGCGCCTTGCCGTCCGCCTTCACGATGCGGAACGTCGTTTCCATCGCTCCGATACCGAAAGGCTTCAGCTGCTCCAGCGTGGCATCCTTCTTGCTGTCACTCGTTGCGGCACGCACCTTAAACTCACTCATCACCGCCTCCCGGCCCTCGTCCGTATAGCCGAAGCGACCGATGAAATCCCCGTACCCCTGCGTACCCTGCCGTTCCGCAATTTCCACCACGTAGCGCGTGATCCCGTAGAAAATCCGTTCCGGCTCATGCACAGCTCCGTCCTCCTTCGTCGTGAAGCGTTCCAGTTTCCAGAACCCTTCCACGCTGCTGTCCACCGGCTGCTTGGCACATCCCGTCATCAGCAGACAGGCCAGTATCAGGCCCAGCACCAGCAATGCATACACCAGTGCCGCCTTCTTCTTTCCGCTTAATTGTATTATTTTCATAAACCCTTTTATTATTTTCAATCATTTCAACATTCATTTCCGGCTCCCGTCCGGCATTCCTCCGTCGGAGACCAGTCACCGTTTCCGGTGTCCTAGCGTTTCAGCAGTTCCCCCGTCTTGCGGATGCAGAACGTACCTCCCGCCGTATTTCCCGGCAGATAATTTCCGCGATCCAGTCCCAGAGCCGCCGAGAAACTCCATCCCGCCAGCTGCTTCGGACGGTATGTCACCTCCCAGAGCGAACCGAACTGCTTGCGCGGCTTGTCCAGCGGTGCCGAATAAGTTCCCCAGTGACGGGCAAACGACACCAGCACCCTCCAGTTCCATTCCTCCGACGGATCTCCCGTCATTCCCAGGTGATTCGCCCGGACACGGTTACTCTTGAACATATTGCTGCCGTCCGTATTATATGCCGGTCCCGGCAGGAACGGATGTCCCAGTCCCAGACCCGCATGCTGCCAGCCCAGATACTCTCCGTTCGTATAATAATTGTCGCCGCCGCTCATCTGCACATCCTGAAACGAACCAGCGATGCCGTCATACAAGATCGGCCCCGTCTGATCCTTGGTATTCAGTCCTTCCCACAGCACCCGCGTCACCCAGCGGTTCTCCGGCAAGGTCACCTCCAGTCCCAGATGCCCGTCCTTCCAGCGGCCATACTGCCAGAACATCTGCGAGTGATCCTCGAAATAATGCTCCAGATACGCCCGGAACTTCCAGTCCTTCAGATAATACGACAAGGCAAAATTCCAGCTTCCGCAATGATTTCCCTGTACATTCTGCAGCGTACTGGCCTGCTTCGGGATCAGCACCTTCATGAAATCCTTCAGCCCGTTCGGCTTGTCCTTCACAAATGTCAGGCTACCGTCCTCATTCTTCCGGTACACCGTTCCGCCGAACTGCGCCGCCGTCAGCAGCCCGAATTCAAACTCCACCGGCAGCTTCTCCCGGTTGCCCAGGCGCAACATCAGCGACTTCGAGTGATACAGCACATTCTTCAGCACCGTCTTTCCCGGCGCCGCAAACTCCTCCTGCCAGCCATTGTCCGTAAACATACCGTAAGCGATATGCCCCTTCAGCGACAGCCAGTTGCCCGTGAATCCCAGCGGCAGATACTCCCGGATCTCCCCCCGCACCTGCGGCACGGGACGCGCGTTCATACCCTCCACCATCATGCCGCTGCTGAGCCGTTCATCCTTGTCCAGCGGGAAATTTCCCCGCTCCTTGCTTCCGATACTCAGCGTCAGCATCTTCCACGACACATCCGCATACGCCTGCTGCACCACGAACCTGGCCCGGTCCGGCACCGCCCCGTTGTTCAGCGTACCCGCCAGATCCAGTCCGGCTCCCACTCTCCAGTTCCGTTTCAGCGGCTGGTCATAAGTCACCCCCGCCCGGAGCCATCCGCTGTTCGGCCGTTCCGACGCCAGCCCGTAACGGTTGGACGTCATCCACATCGGCGCATACTCCCCGGCAGACACGTTCACATCCGCCTCCACCCGGTAGCCCAACGATGCTTCCGTTTGGGCAAATGAAGGCAAGGCCACTGCCAGAACTGGCAGCAGCGCCCACTTTTTTCCAAAAATCATTGATTAGTTTTTATAAGAAAGCGACAACTCGCTTATTTGGTTTCATTTATCATCATCCTACAGTCCTTCTATATCCTCTTCTCTCAGTCCCGTAGTCTTTGCTATCTGTTCATTGTTCATACCCAACGCCTTGAGATTCCGTGCAATAGCTATTTGTATTTCCGCACGGCCTTCTGCACGGCCTTCTGCACGACCTTCCGCACGGCCTTCTGCACGGCCTTCTGCACGGCCTTCCGCACGACCTTCTGCACGGCCTTCCGCACGACCTTCCGCACGACCTTCCGCACGGCCTTCCTCCAGTCCCTTTTTCCATCCGGCTTCACGTGCATCCTCTTCCACAATCCGGCTCACACGATATCGATCCAGCGCCTTATCATAAGCGATGCGGTCCTCCATCGAGAGATTAGCCACGGCAGCAAGTTCTTCCAGACGGCTGAAAACCTGTTCTTTCAACGCGTCAGGCATTCGGTTCCAGTGTTGCATATTCTTCAGTGTATAAATCAGTTTGTCATAAAGAGTTTCACACTCCTTGAGTTCCCTGGTAAAATAAGGAAACTGAAGGAAGATCTGCCGGAAGTGCGGATTAACCACCCTGCCGTTTTCCCGGTCGGCAATAACGGTATCCGTACGGAATTTTTCTTCCAGTCCCGGTTCCCGGAAGTTCATCAGGAAGATTCCGTACACGGTAGAAAGCCTGTATCTGGTGCCGTAGTTTTCCTGCATCGGCTCTTTCAGCAGAAAATCATCTTCCTCCGCATCATGCCCGTCCATTCTCAGTTCACGTTCCTTCTTTCTTTTTTCGCGCAAGTTCTCCACCTGCCTGCCAATGGCGCGACACATGTAAAACAACGTCCTGTCCAGAAAGCTGCTGTGAAAGCGGTTCTGCATCTCCACGATGATATATTCTCCCGTGTCCGTCAGGCAGTACAGATCGTAGATAATACCCGCATCTGCCATGCTGTCGGAGTGATTCTCCTTGTCCAGGAAAATCAGATTCGTGATACGGTGCTCCCCCGAAAGCAACTCGTTAAGGAGCGTGATAAGCAATTCCTTGCTGGCAGGCTGTCCGAATATAATCTTGAATCCAATATCCGTAAACGGGTTCACAAAATGCCCGCACGTCAAATCCATACCGTCCATAATTTCTCCTTTCGGCTTTTTGATTTTACAAAGAAAGCGAAAAATCGCCAGAAAAACAAATTTCCGGATTATACCCCTCGTTATTCAGTTCCTTCACGGTATACGACTTTCCCTGCGAAACCAGTCTCGGCGGTTCCGACTCACTCAACAGGGCATACACCACATGCCCTACAATGGCCAGAGAAAGCAACAGGCAAATAAGATTTCCGGTTTTCATGGTATATTCAGAATAAAGTTTCACATTGTCATAGGCAGATACCGCCCGTTCTAACAAAGCATGTCAAAGCGGAGATTAGAATGTTAATACCGTCTGTCCTGTATCCACTTCCCATATCTGTATATCATGGCATAAATCGGATTCAGCAAAATCATCTTTAGTGTAACATGGATGTAATGTACTCTTCAATTTTTCCTCATTCAGATTTATCCATTCCCTATATATATTTTTTATGTAGAAACAAAGTCTTTTAATAAAGTCATGTCCATTAGTTAATTCAAACGGATCACATCCACCTTTGCTACAGATAAACTGTTTTAGTTCTGTCTCATTTATTGGACGACACCGAGGCGAAGCAGGTAATATACACGTATGTATATGGCTGAATCTGCACAATTCATCTGAAGATTTATCAGTGACAGATAAAGCTCTAAAATTATAATTGCAGCGATTTGTAAAATTATACCACTTGAAGTATGACAAATACTCTAAATCTGAAAAAACTTGAGTTATCATACTTTCCAGATAAGGGATACCCAAATTTTCAAACAAACTTTCAACAGTACTTTTATTTTTCAAGCACATCATTTCATAGTCATGACAATCTGCATAAAAAAAATTGTTTCCCAGTCTTGATTTACCGTTTAATCTGTCAAAGTCACTGTCTTTTATTGTAATATGCAGGAATCCTGCATCCCTTTGCAGGATTTTATATACTTCAACAACTTTCTTACATCCCTTACAATCAACTATTTCTGTGGTATTATGATTGAAGAATTTATAATAAAATAACCTATCATCCTTTCCTTCCACCAGAATCAGCACTTTATTTGCAAATCCTGGAGATTTCCATTGCATAATGAAATTATTGGCTATCCAATCTGGAGTTATCCCATTTTTCAAAGATGTTGCCATAGATCCTAATTATTGTTTTCATAAAGGTCATAGGTCATATCCCATTCTCCATTTATAAATGTAATGGAATGAGTTGCAATAATAATCTGACATTGCAATCTGTCAGCCATATCCAAATAATCATCCAGCATTTTTGTAAGCCATGCAGCATGAAGAGAGTTTTCAGGTTCATCAATAAGAAGTAAGTCATTCTTTCTGATAGAGAAAACAAGCTTATAGTAAAGGATTATCAAATTCTGTTCTCCGCTGGATAATTTATTTAACGGTATTCTGTCATCATTGTCATTCACGACTACGATACCATTATTATCATTCAAAAGAATTTTTTTATTCGAAAGAGCTTTATTTGATATCATGCTGTCGAAAACCGCCAACTGGTTATAGAACACATCAAAAACAGCCATTTTGGCTTCCATATCATCTATATAAAGAGACAATACTTTTTGTAGTTCTTCCGGATACCCATTAGGAATAACAATACTTGGAGTAAGGCCATACTTCTTGAAATTCTCAATTTTTTCCTTTAAATTATTCAATTTCGCATCAAACTCCTCTTTGCAATATGCCTTTTTCTCAGTATCCATCAATCTTTTGATAAAAGTAGCATCGATTTCCTGACTTTTAGAAGCAAAATCCCGTTGTTTTTCTGCAAAAAGTTCTTTCAAATTTTGGGCAATCAAATTTATTTCCGGAACATTCATCCGGCCCCATCTCCTTTCATATATATTTTGGGGATCAGCAGGGAAAATATTAGTTAAAAGTCTTTGCTGCTGTATATACAGGCAATTAAGTTCTTGCAAAAACAATTGTATGTTTTTCCCGTTTTCCATCAGGTAACTGTCATCTTCTGTTTTATATTCCCTTTCTAAAGTTTCCTCCAGATCCGCATCGTAGAATATTGAGCCAGAAGATGTATATCTTGAACCATACTTTCTCATCAGTCTGGCTCCATAAGTTGTACCTAAAACTAACGATTCAATAGGAGCATCCTTATCTGCAACATACAATTCGATAATAATTTTTTCCTGAGTGTTAATGGCTTCAGATATTTCTTCGCTTACATTTTCCTCATTAGTTTCTCTTCTGATAATGAGAGATCTTCCGTTTTGGAAACCAAGTTTAATTTCATCGAATTTCAAGAAGGAAAAATACCAGAATTTACATTGCAGAACATGGTCTATGATTTTCAGAATTGTCGTTTTCCCGTATCCGTTCGGACCGGTTATGATGAAAACCCGCTGTTCATTCTGAAAATGGATATTATAATTATATAATCCATGTAAACCACGTATGACAATATCAGACAGCATATATTTTTTTAAGTTTACTCTGTAAATTATCGCTTACCTTGCACGAAGTTTCCTTTACGATATTTTTATTATCTTTCGAGGTAACAGCAGCTATATATTGAGGGTATTGGTCACTTTTACTCCGGTTGTTTTTCCAGTTCATCGGTCTCAAATTCACAAAACGATTATCTCCGCCAAGACTCTCCGGATAAACATGGTCAATTTCCCACCCCAGATCTCTGGATATATCTCCAAAAGCATCACGAGCAATCCATGCTCCTGCAGCATCTTTCCTATACAAGGATGCATTATAACCTTCTACAATGATTCCTTTTTCCCAAATTGCCTGAATCACATTCGGATCCTGTAAACTATCTATATATTCGTAATCGTCATACATAACTGCCCAGCTCTTAGATTTTAGTTCAAATGTAGATATTTTCTTTTGAATTACCAATCTTTACCCGAAAAGATTTTATCATTTTTCTCAATTATAACCATTTCTTTTTCTGCAGAAATGATTTTGACGATTGATATTCAGAATAAAGTTTCACATTGTCATAGGCAGATACCGCCCGTTTACCAGCGACAGCAGCTATCCGCGCTGCTGCTTCCGCGAACAGGCTTCCCATGCCTCCCGCAGCGGGTCCAGCAAACTCTCCACACTCTCCGTGATATGCGCCTCTATTTCCGGTGAAGGCGTGTTGTCAATCCCTCTTTCCCGGGCAACCTTTGAGTGGATGCACTCTTCCATAGTGAAATACTTCATAGCATTTATCTTTAAGATTCATGTCCTAAAGATAGCAAGAAAAGATCAGATTTGCAACACTTTACAAAGAAAATCCGCTTAGTCTCTGCGGAAAATATCCCGCGTGTACACCTTGTCCTTCACACTGTCCAGACAGTTGTCATAGCGGTTGGCAATGATGGCCTGACTTTGCTGCTTGAATGCTTCCAGATCGTTCACCACCTTCGAGCCGAAGAACGTACTTCCGTCTTCCAGTGTCGGTTCGTAGATGATCACCTGCGCCCCTTTCGCCTTGATCCGCTTCATCACGCCCTGGATGGAACTCTGGCGGAAATTATCGCTGTTCGACTTCATGGTCAGTCGGTACACTCCGATGACACACTGCTTTTCCGAAGCCGGATCAAAGTCACCCCGGTTGTAATAATCATAATAGCCTGCCATCTTCAGCACCTGATCCGCAATGAAATCCTTGCGCGTACGGTTACTTTCCACGATTGCCTGAATCAGATTCTCCGGCACATCCTGATAGTTGGCCAGCAGCTGCTTCGTATCCTTCGGCAGACAGTAACCGCCGTAACCGAATGAAGGATTGTTGTAGTGCGTACCGATACGCGGATCCAGACAGATACCCTGAATGATCGCCTGTGTATCCAGTCCCTTCACTTCCGCATACGTGTCCAGCTCGTTAAAGTAAGAAACGCGCAAAGCCAGGTAGGTATTCGCAAACAGCTTCACCGCTTCCGCTTCCTTCAGGCCCATGAACAGCGTATCCACGTCCTGCTTGATTGCTCCTTCCTGAAGCAGCTTGGCAAATTCCTTGGCCTTCTCCTCCAGATGTTCTCCGGCAATGGCACAGATCGCCTCGTTCTCTTCGCCCCGTCCTTCAATCTGTTTGGGATAGCCCACGATGATCCGGCTCGGATACAGATTGTCATACAGTGCCTTGCTTTCCCGCAGGAACTCCGGCGAGAACAGCAGGTTGAACTTCTTTCCCTGCAGGGCCGGTGTGTCGCGGAACACCTTCGCATACTTCACATACAGGCTGCGGCAGTAACCCACCGGGATGGTACTCTTGATCACCATCACGGCATCGGGATTCACCTCCAGCACCAGGTCGATCACCTCTTCCACGTGACTTGTGTCGAAGTAATTCTTCACCGGATCATAGTTGGTCGGTGCAGCGATCACCACAAAATCCGCATTCTTATAGGCTGCCGCTCCATCCAGTGTAGCCTTCAGGTTCAGTTCCTTTTCAGCCAGGTATTTCTCGATATACTCGTCCTGGATCGGACTGATGCGGTTATTGATTTTCTCTACCTTTTCGGGGATTACGTCCACAGCCGTCACCTGGTGATGCTGGGATAAGAGTGTAGCGATGGACAGACCTACATAGCCTGTGCCCGCTACGGCGATAGTATAGTTTTTCAAATCGCTCATAGCATTCTGAGTTTTAGCGACAAAAAAAGTATTTTTTTATAATTAAAATATTGAAATCACAAAATATAAACAGACTTTTCTTGCGTA
>ENA-OURV01000287-OURV01000287.1-human-gut-metagenome-genome-assembly--contig:-NODE-287-length-43412-cov-3.336854_pt1 | contig 43412 bp, 38 predicted proteins | sample MGYA00242141_ERZ509072 | MGnify/ENA primary metagenome ERZ509072 (study PRJEB26280, sample SAMEA2338763) | human gut metagenome | biome: human gut; feature: human-associated habitat; material: faeces... | reverse complement strand
ACCTTTTTACTATACTCCAAATAAGTCCATTATTTTCGCGAATCAATCTTTCATTTCAAAATTGTGGATTTTTCGCTCATGCGCATATTACTCCACCGTTAATTTTTATTAAACTCTTTAATCAACAATTCTAAAACATGTATTTGATCTTTATTTAATTTTTTAATAGCCTCTGTCAGCTCCTTGTTTTTTACGTCGGTTTGAGTATCTTCGTCAAACGCAAAGAAATACGAAAGCGATACCCCCAAATAATCGCAGATTTTTTCGATTGACCTCAATGACGGAGTTCTGTTTCTGTCTCTCGTCGCGTTTTTCTTCCATTGATATATAGTCGAAGATATATCCGCATTCTCTTTTAATTGATATACGGAAATAACTTTTTCTATTCTTAATTGCTCAATTCTGGCGATAACCTTTTTCTTATCCATAGATAAATATCCTTAATCATTTCCATACAACATATTAAGGTATATTTATCACCGATATAAAATATTTTATACGCCTAAATCGGTAGTAAAAATCATCTCACACTCAACGTTCGCCGACGCACCGAAAAAAGGCGGTTCAGAGAGATTTTGAGCGTCTGAAATACGGTTTTAAAAGTCCGCGGGAAGACGGATAAATTACTGTTAAAATCAGCCAAAGACTTTTTTGAAATCCGATCGTCCGCATTTATCTGCAATTTTAACGGTTCGGAGCCATTTTGTATAAGCGCTGTTTTCTTTTACAACCCAAAAGGAAAAGCAATAGGACATCGGTGGACAAGGATTTTTTTTCGTGATATAATACCGCAAAAAGACAGGAGAAAAAATAGCTTATGCTCAAAGCGGTTTTTTTGGATTATACAGGCACGTTGATGCAGGAAGAAAGCCCTTACGCCTTGCAAATGGTAAAAATGATTACGGACGGCGGCGTCGCTTTAAAGGACAAAAGCGTCAAAGAGGTCATAAAGCTTTGGTGGAGCCTGATTAAAAATCTCGAAAGCGGCAGCTATCTCGACGACTATCTGACGGAGGACGAGATTATCGACCGTGCCGTGGCAATATTGGAAAGCGATTACGATGTAAAAATCGACCTCGAAGCCTTCCGCGCTCTCGCCCATAAATTTTGGTCAAGCTCCCCCGCTTTCGGCGACGTAAAGCCCTTCTTTGAAAAATGCCCCTTGCCGATTTACATCATCACCAACAACGGGGAAGAGTACGTTTCCGCATTTTTGAAAAACAACGGTCTGCATTGCGCAGGCATCGTGTGCGGAGACATGGTAAAAGCATATAAACCGCGCAAGGAGCTTTTCGGAAAGGCGCTTGAAATCAGCGGCTGCGATTCGCACGAGGTTATCCACGTAGGCGATTCCTTGCAGTCGGACGTGCAGGGCGCTATGTCTGTCGGCATAAAAGCCTGTCTGTTGGACAGAAAAGCGGCAAACACGCCTGCAAATACGCAGGAAGGATATGTTGTCTGCTCCTCTCTGACTGAGACGCTGACGCTGCTTTAAAATAAATAAAAAACAATTTTACAGCGGCTGCATTTTTGCAGCCGCTGTTTCTTTCCGTCCGTCGGGATTTTTTGCCGAAACTCATTTTGTCGGCAGCCGCACGATAAAAACCGAGCCTTTTTTCAATTGACTTTCTACCGCGATATGTCCGTTGCACAAATCGACGATACGCTTGACCAAAGTCAAGCCCAATCCGTTGCCTTCCTTTGCATGCGATTTATCCGCTTGATAAAATTTTTCAAAGATATGTCTTTGAGCTTCTTCTTCCATTCCGCAGCCGCTGTCCGCAATCACAACGACAACTTCGCCGTCTGCCTCCTCCATAGAAATTTTTACGGTTTGATTTTCATGGGAAAATTTGATTGCATTGCCGATTAAATTAAACCAAACATGATACAGCAGCCCCTCGTTGCCGAAGAAGTCCGTTTTGGGCAGCGCAATATCGAAATCGAGATGTTTTACGCTCCACTCGTTTTCAAGCGAAAGAACGGTTTTTCGGATTTGCTCGTCCAAGCGATAATATTTTTTATTGGGAATAACGCTTTGGTTTTCCAGCTTTGAAAGCCAAAGAATATTGCCCGTAAGCTCGGACAGCTTGCGCGCGTTGCCCGCGATTTTATCCAGATAGTCTTTTCTTTGTTTCTCTGTAAGCTCCCGATTGCGCAAGAGAGCGGCGTATCCCTCGATTGCGGTAAGCGGCGTTTTGAACTCATGCGAAACATTCGCGATAAAATCGGAGCGCAGTGTTTCAATTCCCGAAAGCTCCCGCGTCATTGCATTGAAGTTTTCGTACATGCGGGAAATTTCCCTTACCTTTGTTTTTTCATCCAAGCGAATGGAAAAATCGCCCTTTGCAACAGTGTCCAAAGCGTCACTCAGCCTGCCTATGGGCTGCAATATAGAACGCCCGACAATCAAAGATATACCGGTGCCGATAACGATACTGACGATAATCAGCATCATAAACGGGAGAGGCGCAAACTGCTGTTGCGCAGGAATGACATCGAGCGCAAACAAAAGCGCCATTACAGCGCCTATGACAACAAACGTCACAAGCATGGCTGCCAAAACAATGACGACGAACAAGAACCAAAGATTTGATTTTGATTTTGGTTTATTGTTCATTTTTCTTCACCGCCTTATAGCCGAGTCCGCGTATGGTAACGATTTGAAAATCCTTATTGTCCGAAAACCGCTCGCGCAGACGATTGATATGCGTGTTGAGCGTTCTGTCGTAAGTATCCGAGTCCAAACCCCAGATTTCGTCCATAAGCTGTTGACGGGTAAAAATTTTGTCGGGATAGGACAGCAGCTTGAAAAGCAGCTGAAATTCCTTCAACGGCAATTCTGTTTTCTCCTCTTTGACGGCAACGCTCATAGTTTCAAAGTCCAAAACGGTAGAGCCGACGGTTATTTTTTTATCCGTGTTGATTTTCGCCCTGCGCAGCAATGCTTTTACGCGGAGCAGCAATTCGTTGACGTTGACAGGCTTAACCATATAGTCGTCCGCACCCAGCGTAAAGCCGCTTTGCAGCGTTTCATAGTCGTCGCGGGCGGTAACGATGAGAATCGGCGTGTCTATGCCGGCTCGCCTCAATTCTTCGGTGAGCTGCAAGCCGTCCATATTCGGCATCATGATATCGGCAATAATCAAATCGAAAAAGGTTTCTTCGAGCCGTGTCAAAGCCTCGTTTCCGTCGGAAGAAGAATACGCACGGTATCCTTCGCCCGTCAGAGCGTCGCAAAGCAGCTCTCTTAAATCTCTGTTATCTTCAACGACAAGTATATTGAACATATCCGCTCCTTGTAATTTGAGATTTTTGTATTTTTATTATACCACAGCGATGTAAACGGCGGGTAAACTGAGCAGCGGAGTTTTTCGAGAATTTATTTTGGGTTTACATAAGCGTGACTTTGAATTGATTTTCGTATGCTAAAATCGCGGAAAATACAAGGAGCCTAATTATGCTGCAACTAAAAAACATTACAAAAACTTACGCGGAAAAAAGCGACGGCGAGGTAGCCGCGCTAAAAGGCATTTCCCTTGCTTTCCGCCCGAGCGAATTTGTTTCAATCCTCGGTCCGTCCGGCTGCGGCAAAACAACGCTGCTGAACATTATCGGCGGCTTGGACAGATATTCGGACGGCGACCTGCTTATCAACGGCGTTTCCACCAAAACGTACAGGGACAAAGATTGGGATACCTACCGAAATCATAGCATCGGATTCGTATTTCAAAGCTACAATCTCATTCCCCACCTGACGATTTTGGAAAACGTCGAGCTTTCCATGACGTTGGGCGGCGTACCTAAGGCTGACAGAAGAAAGCGCGCCAAAGAAGCGCTGATTCGCGTAGGCTTGAAGGAAAAACTCAATAAAAAACCCAATCAGCTGTCGGGCGGACAAATGCAGCGCGTTTCCATTGCCCGCGCAATCGTAAACAATCCCGCTATTATTCTTGCCGACGAACCGACGGGCGCCCTCGACAGCGAAACGAGTATTACCGTAATGGAGCTGCTCAAAGAAATATCCGAAACAAAGCTCGTCATTATGGTTACGCACAACCCCGACCTTGAAGAAAAATATTCCGACCGCATTATCCGCATGCTTGACGGCGAAGTTACCGAGGACACCTCGCCTTTGAGCGACGACGAGCTTGCGGGCGAAGAAGCGCTGTTGCAGGCAAAGGCAAAGGCAAAGAGCGAACGTGAGACTGATGCCGAAAACGGCGTTGTCAAATATAAAAAGAAGCATTCGTCCATGTCTTTTCGGACGGCGCTCGCTTTGAGTGCAAAAAATCTGCTTTCCAAAAAAAGACGTACCGCAATCACGAGTATTGCCGCAAGCATCGGCATTATCGGCATTGCCGTCATTTTATCCGTCAGCACGGGCTTGCAGAGCTATATCGACCAGACAATGCTTAACAGCGCGTCGTTTAACTATATATCAATCAGCGCCACCGTTTCTCAAATTCCCGATATTGGCAGTCAGGGCGGAGCGGGCGGCGACGCCGAAGGACTGGAAGAATATCCCGAAAACACCACGGGAATCTACCCCTACGAAGTCGAAAAGCTGGAACAAAAGAAACAAAAGCTCGACAAAGAATTTATAGACTACCTCGAAAATAAATGCGACGGACTTGTCATAGATATAGCCTATTCGTACAGCGTCGATTTGAATATCATTACGAAATCGGGCGATAAATACATCTCCGTGAACAGCTCGAATTGGAACGAGGCGTTGAGCAATGCGGAATATCTGCAAAACAGCTATACCGTGCTCGCCTCGGACGGGGTGACGGAAACGGGTATTCCAACGGCGATAAATGAGGTCGCTCTCGTCGTGGACAAATACAACCGTCTGTCCACTTCGACGCTTGACGCTCTAGGCATAGCTTACGACAAAACGCTTTCCCAAATCGACTATACGGAGCTGATCGGAAAGGAGTTCCGCATTGTGTTTAACGACGGTTGGTACACTCCCGTGCAATCGGGAGATATTACGCTCTATCAGCCTGCAAACTCTGCCAACTATCAGGCGGCTTATGAAAATGAAAACGGCATGACCGTTAAAATCGTCAGCGTCCTTCGCGAACGGGAGGATGCGGCGGCGTCCTGGCTATCGGAAGGCATCGCATATTCTCCCGCGCTGACGGAGCAGGTTTTAGCCGCAAACAAAACTTCGGCTGTTGCGTCGGCGCAAGCGGAAAATACGGAAATCGACGTTACGACAGGCAAAGCGTTCGGCGACGGTTCGGGAACGGGCTTCCCCGGTATGGGTACGCAGACCTTAACTTATGAGACCGCTTTGGAAACACTCGGTTATACGCAGACGCCGTCGTCCATTCTCATCTATCCCACCGACGTAGACAACAGGGAGTTGATTATCGGCTATCTCGACGCATGGAACGAAGTCAACGAGGGAACGGACGCTGCCATAGACTATATGGATATGTCCTCTACGATGACCTCGATGCTCGGTTCCGTTGTAAAAATAGTAACCTATGTGCTTGTGGCTTTTTCCGTAACTTCGCTGATTATATCTTCGATTATGATTGCGATTATCATATACGCATCCGTCATCGAGCGGACAAAGGAAATCGGCGTGTTGCGCTCGATCGGCGCACGAAAAAAGGATATAGGGCGCGTATTCAAAGCGGAAGCCGTCCTGCTCGGCGTGGTTTCCGGATTGATAGCAATTTTGACAACATTGGTAATCAATGTTGTGATAAACGCCATACTCGCAAGTCTGGTCGGTGTATCCACAATCGCAAGCCTTTCCGCTCTTACGGCAATCGGACTGATTGCGTTGAGTGCGATACTGCTGCTTATCGCAAGCCTGATTCCCGCGCGCATGGCAGCGAAAAAGGAACCCGCCGTCGCCCTGCGCACGGAATAAAAAAATGCACAAATCGCAATGATTTGTGCATTTTTATGTGGAGCTGTTAGCGGGATTTGAACCCGCGACCTCGTCCTTACCAAGGAGCGGAGTCGAAACACGGAAAAGGAAAAATAGACCACAACATACAGAAAAAGTGTTTGCTATAAAACACAAGATATGGTATGAAATCTTCTATTTAAGGAAAAACACGGAGCAATAGCAAACACCCCTAAAACGGCAATTTGTTTGCTACCGTTTGCTATTTTTCCGTTTTAGAGCGTTTTAGGCAGTCAAAAACAGGCTTTTTATAGGTAAAAACGGGGCAATTTTGCCCCGTTTTTTGGCTTGTTTTGAAACAATAGCAAACAACTTCATCCCTTTTTAATATGATGAAAGCCACCGCCTTAACTGGCGATGGCTTTTACTTATTTGCTACATTTCAAAATCTTTTGTTCGTCGCGGTTTCGGATGGTCGTCGTCCATGGCTTCCATAAGTTCGTCCAAAGTGGATACGCCATACTCGTCCATAAGCCGCGCTACATTTTGCAGGAATTGGTCGCCGTGGCTTTCTTCGTTTTCGTCTGAAATCGTCGCAGAGGGTTTTTCAGACGGTTGTGCCACCGTAACTTGTTGCTCGCTTGGAGCATATCGCTTGTCAAACACATCGACTGCTTTCTGCAAATATTTATTTGTCGTGGCAGTGTTGTAAATCATCGTCGTCTCCACCTTTTTATGCCCCATGAGCGTTTGAATGACTTTCGGGTTTTCCTGCGCTTCAAAGAGCGTATTGGAAAAGGTATGTCGCAACTTATAAAAATGAATGCCCGCATCTTCTAATCCGTGCTTTTTCAAAAGCCGCATAAACATTGTCCGTGTGCCGTGGTAGGAACGCATTTCTCCGTTGTTGTTGGCAAAGATAAAATCGTCAGCCTTGCTCACGGGAGCTTTGGTCATCAGCTCCTGCATTACGCGCAGTTTTTTCCATTCTTTCAATGCTTCGACAAGTAAATCCGGAATAGGCAGAACGCGCACGCTGCCTGCCGTCTTTGTCTTACCGACGACGTATTCCCGCTTGGTAATGTTTCCGTTTTCGTCAAAGGTCGGCTCTACCGTCTGTGTGCGGACGACGGAAAGCGTCTTGTTCTTTTCATCGAAGTCTTTCCATTTGAGAGCAAGCACTTCTCCGATGCGCAAGCCTGCAAACATAGAAGTCAGGCAAAGCGGTTTGAACAGTACGCTTGTACCGATTGCCTGTAAAAAGCGGTCGCGCAGTTCTTCGGGAATTGCTTTGTATTCCTGTTCTTCAGCGGCGTCTTTTGTCTTTCGTTCCCGTGATTGCAGGCGTACTTTGTTCACGGGGTTCTTGTCTATGATTTCCTCATCAATACAGTATTCAAAATATTGTCCGAGCTGGTACTTGATATGCTTGACTGTATCGAGCGCATAGCCGTTATCGAGCATACCGCCGAGAAAATCCTGCAACAGATTGGGGGAGATATTCTGCGGCAAGTAATTCCCCATATACGGGTAAATATATCGTTTCGCATTCACTATGTACCGCTCAAATGTGCGCGGCGCGATTGTTCGCCTTTTGTACTTCATCAACCAAAATTGCATATGATTTTGGAGAGACATATTCTGTTGTATCAACTGTTTGCGGGCGCCGTTTTTGGGAAGATAAGGGGCAAGGTTGGCAATGGCTTCCGCACGCGTTTTGCCTGAAACGGCTTTGCGTATCTGTTTGCCGTTTTCATCATAGCCGATTGTCGCCTGCGCCACCCAAAGTCCTCGCTTGTTTTTATAGACGCTGCCTTCGTTGTTTGCACGTTTTGATGTGGCTTTTTTACGCGGCATAATTGTTGCCTCCTGCGTTTTCGCTCATCTGCCATGCGACAAAATTGAGTATGCTCACGACCTGTCTTTTTCCAACTTTGGTAACAGGAAAACGCCGGCTGCGCATAAGTGCCCGTACATTGTCCCTGCCTAAACCCGTAAGTTTGATGATGTCATCGCAATCGAGAAAACTCTTTCCGAACTGAGCTGAAAGCCGTTTTACCTCGTCTGCAATGAGATGTTCAATGTTGACTGCCGAATTGTTGCTGTAAATATACACATTACCTCCATATCATATTTATTTGTTGCAACAACGCCGCAATAAGTCTGTATCTGCGCATGAATTCGCTTGTAAACGACGGGAAATACTACTTTGATTTCCTGACCGATGCGCGCAATATAAGGCTTACAACGGCATTTTTGCAAGCTATAAATTTCACCCTTCAAAGGACGGAAGCGGGTATCCCGCCTTGCCGTGAGAATGTAAGTGTGGCGCAAACTGCGTCTCACTTCTTATCCTGTTCCAAAAAATAGGTCTTTTTGCTCCATTTTTGTTTGAACCGACTTCACCCCTCAACGTGTTGATTTTATCCTTCGTCCGTTTTTTGAGATTGCCGCTTGCGGCTGCCCGTATAGACGATTATGTTTCCGTTTTGCCGGTGCAGAGAGTTATAGCTTGGCGTGCGCCTGATTTGCCCGAACGCTTCCAACAAAGAAAGGTCGTCCTGTATCGTCCGTTCGCTTACGCCGAACTCTTTTGCCATGACCGCCACGGTAAACCGCCGCCCGCTCCGCCTGCGGATGAATCGCAAAAGCCGTTCTTGTCTTTCGTCTCGTTTACTCATAAATCACCTCCATGTAAAAACCCCCTCACTTATAAGGGAATAAGAGGGGGTAAAAAGTTAACCTGTTTTGGGTGTTCTGGCAAAAGTTTTACAAAACTTTCACAAACGAAAAATCAGCCCGATAACGGACTGACTTTCCAATCTTTATTCAGTTTTGAGAAAAGTCCCCTCATAATATAGCCATAAGGGGCGAAAAAATCGTACCCCTATAAAACAGAGCCGAAAATCGCTTCCAACAGCTTGACCTCTTTATCGTGCGCCAATTTATACTCTTGCAAGTTGGCTTCGGCTTTTTTAATAAGTTTCCTGACCGCGCCTTCGGTTACGTTCATACTTTTTGCGATCTCGGTTTTCTTTATATGCAGGTATTTATGCCGAAAAAATGCGTCGGCTTGCCGATAGGTAAGCAAGGAAAAGATTTCCTGTTTCTTTCCGTCAATATTATGTCTGCGGAACTTTTCCTCTTTCCATTCGGATTTTTCTTGTTCTTCCTTATCGAGGATATCTAAAATGTCTTCGCTCTCGTCAGGAAATTCAAATCCGCTATCCAAAAGTTTGTCATAGGAAATATGCCGACGGGTTTCTTTGCGTTCAACTTTCTTTTCGTACTTTTCCAACTGTTCAAATGCTGCCGCAACTTCATCCGTCACTTCAATTTCTTCCGTATGCCCGTCGGCAAATTTATAAGTTATAAGTGGCATATTGTTCCCCTAAAGTTTTCTTCTATTATAGCAAAATTATATTAATATTACAAGGTATGGTCTTAAGTGTCATTAACAAAAATCCCTTAAAAATAAAAATTTAGTGTACACAACTAACATTCTCGGTACGTTAGACAAAAGGCTTGAATTGTGTCGAAGAATAACCGCAAATTTGTTAAAAAAACTTGATGAATTATACGACTATTATTTTGGTGACGGAAATCAATCGAAGCAAAATTGTTTCGGGCACGATTTTTTTGAAATATTATCCGGGTATCCTTTTGACTCCTCAACTTATAGCAAAGGAAAGTACAAGATAATTACAATAAAATCAATCAAGATGAATGATTTTGATACGCTTACTGCCGATTGCGTTGAAACAATACCATTGTCTATAGATGCAAAATGCGTACTAACCTGTGGGGATATTTTAATATCTTTGACTGGGGACACTGGTCGAATCGCCATAGTCGATGAAAAAGATTGTTTGTTAAACCAACGAGTTGGAAAGATCTTATGTGAAGATGAATATAAAATATATACCTACGCATTGCTTCGCAGCCAGTATGCTCAAAGATATATCAGCAAAAATTCTGTTGGTACATCTCAAAAGAACATTAGTCCAATTATCCTATCGAACATAAAGACTTATTTGCCAGATGAAGATGAACTGAAAATTTTCAACTCTCTTGCCATTCCCATGTTTCAAAAATATGTAGCTGAACAAGAGCGAGCAAAGAATATAATACAGATAAAAAATTCCATTCTACCCCTTCTAATGAATGGACAAATACAAGTGATAAACTAACATTAACTCCTTCTATTTTTATATGGCGCTTAGGACAGATTATTATCACAAATACATAACAGGCTTTGCTTCTGGAACAACTGTTTTGCATTTAGATACAGACGGAATTCGGTGGTATACTATGTGGTTTCCGCCCAAGCATCTTCAAGATAAATATGCTGAAATCGTTTTGCCATTAGAAAAGCAAATTGGAAAATTGTATAAAGAAATTGACGAGCTGTCTTTTATAAAAAATATCATACTCCCTTTGCTAATGAACGGGCAAGCTTGTTTAGATTAAATCTTAAAGCTCCTATAATTGTTATGGCGAAACCCGCCAAATAAATTTTAGGAGGTTTAACATATGTTAAACGAATTTGAAAGCCGTTTACGGCAGAGCAACTTGTCTCTCAATACGATAGAATCGTACTTGAAGGCAGTAAAACAGTATTTCTCTTTATATGATACTGTGACGAAGCACAACCTTTTGTCTTTCAAGGGTTATTTGATTGAAAAGTACAAACCTAAAACCGTTAATCTGCGATTGCAAGCGATAAATAGATATTTAGAACATCTCAAAAAAGATAATCTAAAGCTAAAATTCATCAAGGTGCAGCAACAGAATTTTCTAGAAAATGTGATCAGTGATGCAGATTATCGATTTTTCATAAAAAAGCTCAAAAGCGACAACAGAATGAATTGGTATTTCGTTGTGAGATACCTGTGCGCAACAGGAGCACGGATATCTGAGTTGATACAAATCAAAATAGAAAATGTCGAGGTAGGATATCTTGATATATATGGAAAAGGCGGTAAACTTCGCAGGTTGTACATACCTAAAAAATTAAAAACGGAAACCCTCAAATGGACAAGCGACATTGGCTTGACTTCCGGATATTTATTCCTAAATCGCTTTGGAGAGCGCATTACAACACGCGGCATTTCCCATCAATTAAAGATTTTTGCAACAGAATATGGCATCAATCCTGATGTGGTTTACCCTCACTCTTTTAGGCACCGTTTTGCTAAAAATTTCCTTGATAGGTATAATGACTTAGCATTGCTCGCAGATCTTATGGGACATGAGAGCATTGAAACAACGCGAATATATCTTCGTAGAACGGCAAATGAACAGCAGGAAATAATTGACCGTATTGTCACTTGGTAAAATCAAACTCTCCGTATTTTGTGATACGGAGAGTTTGATCTTTACTGCACGGTGACCTGCCCATTCATAAGAAGAGGCAATAAATAATTTCTCAATTCCTGCAATTTTTTGATTTGCTTTGTCAGTTTTATTATTTTATATCTAAAAAAATCAAACTGACTATCTATTTTGGTCGGAAGTGCTATTAACATCGTTTGTATATAATCTTTATTTGCATGAGGGACAGTCGAACCCACATTTGTTTTCTTATAGTTAGCGCTATAACGAGTGAGAATTTGATATAAAAAGCTGTTTGATACAAACTGCTGTTTTGTTTCGAGCATACAAAAAGTTGAACCAACAACGCCATCATATCCGACATAAACATCGCCACTTGCTGCGCCATCCATAACCATTAAAACATTTCCTTTACTATGCGGCATATTTTTTGAAGAGCAATACATTTCCTTGCCTCCATTTACCGCATCGATTGTTAAATAAACGCTATCACAAATCTTGTCTTGGATTTCTTGCAAGATTGTTGGTATTTTTCCTTTGACAAATGAAAATAATTCTCCCAGTTGAAAAACTTGCCATCCTTCTGGCACGAACTTGTTCATTTTATCATTCCAAACGAGTTTATAATCTTTATATGCAAGGTACTTATAGTCAAATAGCTCAGTCAAATGTTGATCTAAAATTTTTATCATTTTCTTGCATATTTCAATCTTCTTGTCAATAGTTCCTAGAATGTTAGTTATGCGAAGTTGAACAGACAATGATGGCAATTCAATCGGGAAATTATTGATGCTATCTATAGACAATGAAAAGCGTTGACCACTGCCGCTTGCGTTATACGCAAAATATTTTTTTGCGTAGCTAGTATTAAGCAACGCATTAAGATATGCTCCATTTAAATAGCTTTTATTTGGACGTATTAAAGCGCAATGGTATCCCAGTAATACGTCATTAGATATGCTATCAAAGTAAGTCGAGACACCTATATCATCTCTAGTTTCGCTATCCTTCGTAATTGCCACGTCGCCTTGCCTAATTATGAACTTCTCAATTTCATTATTAGTTGCTGTGGCGCGCATAAATTGTCTGCATTTTTCCTTCGTGATACTCCAATTGTAATATACATCGGTAAAATTACAGAGTATGACAGGAATTTCAGAATCCTTCAATTTTTTATCAACATTGCTGATTGCAATATCTGCCACATTCTTTAATAACACTTTTTGCATTAGTCATTTTTAGATCAAAGCATGGAAAAGGTTCTGTTAGGAGATGTATTGGATGTGCAAAGAGGAGCCAGTCTATCAGGCGAATTCTATGCGGAATTGGGTGTGAGAATTCGTCTAACATTGGGGAACTTCGACTACCCAAACGGCGGTTTTAAGAAAAATACATCTAAAAAAGATATATATTTCAACGGACCAATAAATAGCAAATTTATTCTAAAGAAAGGAGATTTGATAACTCCTCTCACAGAACAAGTAGCTGGATTATTGGGGACAACCGCATTTATCCCTGAAGATGACCTATATATACAAAGCGGCGATATCGGACTCGTAACCACAAATGAAAACAGACTATTGAGAAAATATGCTTATTATCTGCTAAATTCGTCTGTTATCAAAAAGCAATTAGGAGCGGCAGCACAGCAAACAAAGATTAGACACACCTCGCCAGATGCAATAAAATCTTGTATTGCTTGGATACCAAATATCGATCAGCAACTTCGCATAACTAACACTATACCTTAGTCGATCTTTAACCTCCTTAAATTTTCTATAATCTGCCTGTCGAGTTCTGCGCCCTCTTGTGTTAAAGCTAAATACTCAGCCTCAAATGCGTCGAGTTTTGCTTGAAACTCTTCAGGAGTTATGTCTATATGCTCTATTACGATTTCAAAATACTGCCCGGCACTGAAAGAATATTTCTTTTCCGCTATCTTTTCATAGTCCACTTTAATAGAAAAATCTTGTTCTTCTATTTCATTATTAAATGTATCTATGATCTTCTTTTCTTCTTCTTGCGAAAGGACAGTCTTTTGATTTTTTCCGTCTTCCTTTTTCTTCTCACCCAGTTTAGATGCATCCATAAAAAACGCATAATCTGATGTCCTAGATTTATCAATGAAAAGAATAGACACATTTGTCCCTGTATTCGCAAAAATATTTGACGGCATTGAAATCACACCGCGCAAATATCTTTTATCCACTAAATACTTCCTGATATTAAATTCTATACCACTTTGAGCCGTTAAAAAACCAGTGGGAACAACAATAGCCCCCTTACCGGTTTTATCCTTTAGTGAGTTTATAACATGCTGAATAAAGCACGTATAAATCGCCATACTTTCTTTCTTCTTAGCAGGGACTGTAGGTACCCCAGCCCAAAAACGCGCAGGCATTGCAGCAATGGATTCCCTTGTATCTGAAAAATCCATTTTGAACGGCGGATTGGACACAACATAATCAAACTGTCTCAACCCTTGCCCGTTATCAGATTTATGGTATGGCGAAACAAGCGTATCACCTTGAATTGCGTGGTCAAGCGAAGATACCAACCCGTTCAATATCAAATTCAACTTCAGCATTTTATTGCTGCGCTGCGAGATATCTTGAGAGAAGATAGTACATTTATCCTCTCCGATTTCGTGTGCCAATGCCATTAACAATGTTCCCGTGCCGGCAGACGGATCGTAACACTCGATACTATGTAATCCCTCGTTGCTAGGCACAAGTAATTTTGCCATGATTGTAGCAATAGCGTGAGGAGTATAATACTCGGCATACTTTCCACCGCCATTTGTATTGTAATCTTTTATAAGATACTCAAAAATTGTAGCAAAGAAATCGTAGTGCTTTGAAAAAGCTTCCTCAAATGAGAAATTGACTAACTTGTCAACCAACGCCTTTGCAAAAGATGAACGCTGCGAATCATCAGTGACATATTGAGTGAGCTTTTCAAACAGAGGGATTTTTGTGTTTTGCGTAGTTTGCGTCGAGAATATATCAATATTCAGATCAGCAATATCTGTCATTGTGCTGTCAAAGATCAGCTCAAAATCCCCTTTGTTTGACTGATTCCAAAGATTTGCTATCAAGTGTTGCGGATACAATCTGGGAACATCGGGCGACAGCTTATCCAATAAATCAAGGCGCTCACTTTCCGACATAGCAGAATAAGCGGCATCCCATTTATCGGCATTTGCAAGAACAGGGCTAAGCTTTTTGATTTCATATCCGAACTTATCGTTCAAAAACTTATACAGGAATACTTGCGTGATAATTTTATATTCATTACCATCATTTCCCAAACCGTATATTTGACAAACCGACTTCAAATTGTCAATTAGAGCTATTGTTTTTTCCTTAATATTTTCCATTTGTTCTCCTTATGCCGCATAGGTGGCATTATATTGCGACAAATATTGGCGGGCTATTCTTGAACGAATAAACAACCTATCCTCACGTTCGCACGTGAAATTCAGCTTATCCATTCCAAGCGTAATTTGCGACATTACGGTCTGCTCAAAAAATGCATCTTTTTTAAGAATATCATTTTTATCATAAACCTTTTGATCTATTTCGGTCTTGATCACCAACAAAAATTCCATTATTTGCTCATCCAGTAATGACACAATGGGCTTTTTGTGTTCTGATTGCCTACGTTCATTTTCTTCTCTAATACGCTTATGAACACGAGCAAACTTTGTATCTCCACGATACTTCTTTAATAATGCATTATTCTTTCGCTGCAACTCATTCAGCTTTTTAAGAATTTCATCCAATTCTTTTGAACGTTCATAGAATTGATCAATGTTATCGATTACAAACCCGTGTTCGTGAAAACGCTGACGAAACGCCTCTTGCAGGGTTATATATTCAGGATCATCCGGATCCATATTTTCGGTAAATTTCATAATGACGTTCCGCCATTTATCATTCAGTTCATTTCCACCAGAAATCAAGCGCATTTCTTCTTCACCGATTTTCTGGAAGTTAAAAGTTATATCCAGCATCGCCTCGTTAACTAATTGCTTTGTGGAGTCATCCGTATCAAACGATTCTTTTAAATTGATGTTGTTAATGTGCCTTTGTACTTCAGAAATCATAAAGGACAAATTCTCAATCTCCAAATGGGAAAACTCTTCCTTCAATTTATCATCGCCAAAAGTGCGCACGATATTATAGGTATCGCGTGCAGACATAAGTGCTTTCTTTAAGCGAAGAAGCTCTTCCTTATCCTCAATAGTAGATATTTCCGAACTAAACTCCTCCATATTATCAGTTGTGAACTCAAATAAAGTTTGTCTCACAGCCTTCATCTGAGCAATCAAAGCATCTTTATCTTCAATTACTTGAGCATATGTATTTGGTATATTATCAAGTCCTGTTTCCTTAGGATCACTAAACCTATTTAACTCTCTAAGATATGCTGCATTCGTTTCTTCGAAATTTTTCTTGATATCAGCAAAATCGACAATATATCCATATTTATTAGACTTATACGGTCGATTTACTCTTGTTATCGCTTGCAGCAAGCCATGATCTTTTAGCTTTCGTCCAAGATACAGCCGTTTTAATCTCAGCGCATCAAAACCCGTAAGTAGCATATTAAATACGATGAGAATATCGATCTTAAAGTTCCGTTTAAAATCATCGACAATTTTCTCGCGGGTTTCCTTATCGTCGCTATCGTATAAAATCAGTCCAGCTTTCAAATGCCCTTGCACGGAAGAATCGGCATTGATTTTGTTTTGAACTTCATCAAACAAAGAATACATAAGACGGGCCTGATTGCTTGTTTCGCAAATGATCATGCCGCCCAATGTATTATCGCCTCTCATTATACGAAAACGGTTTAAGTCATTAATGATGTATCTTAACAGCTCTCTTACATAGTTCTCGTGTTCAATAATCTGGCTCTTTTTTACATCTTTCTTCTGAACCAACTGCTCAAGCTTTTCATATATCTGAGATAACTTTTCTCTATAAGAAGTTTCTATATCCTCACGGATAATCTTTAATGTATATCCGTCTTGTATAGACTTGTCATAATAGTATGTATGGATATAATCGCCGAAAACACGCCAAGACTCCCTCTCCTCTTTCAATAGAGGAGTTCCAGTCAAAGCCAATTTTATAGAATTCCTATCCGCATCTAACAAATTTGCAAGGAATGAGCCTTCTGGCTTATATCCTCGATGCGCTTCATCAATAATAAAAATTCGTTGCAAATTAGTAGAATAAGCCGGCAATGTAACTCTTTCTCTGTCTTCTTCGAAACGCTGTATATTTACGACCGTAATTTCTTTTTGTCCACCGTTACCTTCAAGTGCCTGATTGGTGCGAAATTGCTCCATTAGTTCAGCACGGCTGTTCGCCGTTTTAACAACCAACCCACGAGCTTCAAATTCTTGTTTTGCTTGCTTTAATAAATCAAGTCGGTCAACAATAAAATAGAATTTTGTAACAACATTCTTCTTTGCAAACTCATCTGATAAAACTTGATTAAGGTAATATGCCAGTGCCGTTTTACCACTGCCTTGTGTATGCCAAATAATCCCAGACTTTACTCCTTGCACAAGCTTATCCCTAATTATAAGGGATGCAAAAAGTTGCTGATAACGCATAATGTGTTTTTGATCCAGCTTTTCTACTTTACCGTCTATTTCACGGTCAATACTTACATAAGCAATACCATATTTGATTAAATAAAGCAGCCTCTCAGGACTACACATAGATGTAAGTGTTCTATTGGTCGGTGTATTTATGCCTTTATTGGTAACATAGTCGGGCTGATGATGTAAAACCTGACAATTAAAATCGGATAAAACCTGTTTTTCTGTCGCTTCATCTATATCCAAATATGGATAATTTTCGTTATAAGGTGCAATTGTTCGATTTAAAGGGTTCTCCTCTCTAAAACAACTGAAAGCTGCTTTATCTCTTGCCGCAGTACAGTAAAACACGCCTTGTATAGGTACTATACCACCCTCAGCGTCATACTCCATGTTGTTGGAAAAAATCATTAACTGCGTAATGTTTATAAATCTACGGAACTTTTTATTGGGAAAACGCAAACTATTCATACGTTCCATTTCCGCGACCATTCCGCCTTGATTATTAGGCTTTTTCACCTCAATAAATGCTAACGGTATTCCATTGATAAACACCGTTATATCTGGCCGAAATTCATCTTGGTCTCTTTTGCAAGTAAATTCACCTGTACAATGATATACATTATTTTCAGGATGTTCAAAATCGATTAGACGGACAGGGGATACCATGGTCAGTCGCTTGTAAAAACTTCTACCTAAGTCATCATTATCAAGTTCCTGCTTAATGGACAAAAGCACTTGTTCAGCTTCGCCAGCATAACCTGGGTTAAGTTTTACAAATTGCTCAATAAAAATTTGACGAAGTATATTCGTATCCGCATCGAAAATAGTTCCGGCTGAATCTTCCGAAATTTTTCCAAAATATTTAAAACCAAGTCTAGTTAAGTGTATAATAGCAGGCAATTGTACTCTTGTTAATTCATTTCTTTTTTCTGCCATGATTTATCTCCTGTGCAACTTCTCATAATTTTAAATTATAGGAAGTTAATAGAAACAAAATATAATTCTGCATCATAATCGGCACTTTGCTTATACCGAACAATACTATAAGATTATTTTCTATATATTTCATCCAAAGTTTTGTTGTCTTTATTTTTCCATTCTATCCAACCGTTAGTAGAACCACCGATGATGAAGTCGCTTGCTCCACTTGGTGTATTAAATTCAAGCGTGACTTTAAGAATATACTTATCAGCTTGTATTGTGATATCGCCTTTCCCAAGGAGATATTCACGTTGTCTATTATACTTTTGAAGGTTTGCCGATTTTGTAAAATTAACTTCGGAGCCTTCTAGTACTTGAAATTTATCTCCGTCATATACTCCAAATGCTTTTATGCCATTTCGGGTTGTATGAAAAATGTCTGATTCATTCAAGTTTGTCCGTGCATTATCCATTTTATAGCCTTGCGTCGCCATGATAAACTTGATTTCCTCATAAACTTCTTCAATAGAGGGAAAGTCATATTCGTCAATTTCATATTTAGGTTTGACGGAATTTTCTACCTTATAGCGGTTGGATTCATGCGCTTTAATAATTGCATATTCTTCAAGCCCGCTGATAATATCAAGCGAAAAAGTTTTGCTATCAGCAAGGAACATGATGGCTTTATTCCAAAAATCTTTAGAACGGTTATGGTCGTCCAAACGTATTACACCGTTGCGCGTTTGACCAATGTAAAGTTGCGCAATCTTGTTTTCGTCATTTTCATTGATTAGATAATAAATTCCGGGACGGTTGACGTCCGTAATTTTCTTCGCCTCTATAAGAAGTGGACGCGGAATGACATAAGTCGTCATGGTTGAAAGGTGACGTCTTATAGAGCGAATGCCGTCCGGTTGACCGTTATGATAAATAATTTCAAGTTTTTTGCTTATCATTTTTATTCCTCTGCATAAAAATATCTGATAGTGATTTTTCGTACATTATAAATACCATATTTTATAATCTGAATCAATGGCACAAAGAGTTAAATCCGTTCTATAAGCTTAATATTCGCATTCTTTCCCGCCTCGTCAATTAACCCCTGCGTATAGCCTGCCGTACTGAAAAGAATATACTGTACGTTTTTCGTCTGCGTGAGTTTGAGCATGGCTTCGGACTTTTCTTGCAAAGTATGCAAAACGGATAACCCTTTGGGTGAGGTTGTGTATTTGCATTCGCCAAGCACAAGGTTGCCGTTCGCGGTATCAATGCCGACGATGTCGATTTCGCCCGCTTTCGCTCCCCAATACCTGCCGACTTTATCAAAGTGGAAGCTCCAAGTATTCGCGGCGGAAAGCTCCCACATTTTTTCACGGCAGACATCCTCATAGACAAAAGACGCATAGTTCTGAGCAAAGCCTTTTTTGATTTGCGACAGAACGAAAGCGGTTTCACCCTTTTCAAGATAGGCACGATAGGGATAGACAAACTTGAACCAGAAAGCAATAAAGTTATCGGCTATGCGGTACAGTCCGCTTTTGCTCTTTTCGGGAGCCGTCTCCGTTACGGGAACTTCGCGTTCAACAAGATCCAAGTCCATCAAAACTTTCAGATACTTTGTAAGCCCCGTCTGTTTCAAACCGAGATTTGTTGCTATATCGGAAAGCTTGCGGTTACCCATGGCAATCGCCTTAATGAGTGAAAAATAGCTGCCGATTTCGCTTACCTCTTTTTGTAAGAGGAAGTAAGGCTCTTCATAGAGAAAACTCTGCGAATTAAGCACGTTTTCTTCGATTGCTTCGAAAATATCAGTATAATTACAGAAAGTTTCGATATACTTCGGAACGCCGCCCGTCACCGCATAAAACGGGAGCAGTTCGTTATTTTCCCGTCCTTCAAAAAATTCATGATAATGGCTGAACGGTATTTGTTTGAGTTTGATTTGTGCTGTGCGTCTGCCATAAAGAGGAGAACTGTAATCGAGTGTCTGCGACTTCATGAGCGATACGAGCGAGCCGCACAAAATCAACATAACATTCGCGTCTTTAAGCAGCGTATCCCAGACCTTTTGCATAACGGACGGGAATGCCGAATTGGACTGCCCGATATATTGGAACTCGTCGAACACGATTATTTTTTTCGTTTCCGTCTTATATTCGACAAGCGTTTTGAAAACAGTAAACCAGTCAACGGCGGCGGACTTCAAAAGTTCGTTGCCCGTAAACTCGGCAACCTGCGTTTTGAAGTAATTCAAATTTTGCATTTCAGATTCTTCGGTCGCAAGAAAATACAGGGAATCCGAATGTCTTTTCAAAAATTCCGCGATAAGCGCCGTTTTTCCGACACGCCGCCTTCCATAGACGATGACGAGGGAGGATTCGTTTGAATAATATTGTTTTTCCAACGCATCTAACTCTTTTGCACGGTTGACGAATTTTTGCATTTCGTACCTCCGAAAGGTTCTTATCTAATATTATACTCAAAATTATAATAATTGCAAGTATAATTCATAAGATTTTTAAACTATTTTAAAGAAATTTTATTTTTTGACTGACATTCAAGAAAGTTGTTTGCTATTGTTTGCTACCGAACCCGAAAAAGGCAGTTTCAGAGCGATTTTGACCGTCTGAAAAATGGCTTTTCAAATTTTGCTGAATGGCGAATAACGAACTGATAAAAATTGCAAAAAGTGTTTGCTACCGTGTTTGCTATTGATTTTGTGTTTTTCCTCGATTGTGTAAAACAGTGCAGAAAATAAAGAAAAAACCACAATATCTTGTGGTTTTCGCTTGGAGCTGTTAGCGGGATTTGAACCCGCGACCTCGTCCTTACCAAGGACGTGCTCTACCTACTGAGCCATAACAGCATATTGAGTTTTTCACCGATTTTTGAGGGGGTTCGGCTGCCCCGTTTTACTGCCGTTTGTTCCTTACCAAGGACGTGCTCTACCTACTGAGCCATATCAGCATATTGAGTTTTGCGCCGATTTTAAAGGGAATTCAGCTTACCCGTTTTTCGCCCCGATATTCCTTACCAAGGACGTGCTCTACCTACTGAGCCATAACAGCATATCGAATTTTCGCCGATTTTTGAGGGATTTCGGCTGCCCCGTTTTGCTGCCGTGATTTTGCCCGCACAGAGCTGAAAAGTCCGACTATGCCGCAAAGATAAGCAAACAAATTTAAAGCTATTGAATTATAGCCAAATCAATAAAAAATGTCAAGTTATTTATTAATATATTTGAAAATTGTTTAAGCTGCGTCCCGTCTGCCGCATTCGGAATATTGTCTGCACAGCAAGCTGCGTCTAACCGGCCTAAAATCCCTGTCCGCAAAAAATTTCTACCGCTCCGACTTTCGCGGCGGCGACAAAATCGTTTGAGAAGCGAAATCGGCCCGAAAAAAAGCCCCCTGCAAAGGGGGCTTCCGCGCCTTCAAAGCAAATTCGGGGAAAACAATTCGGGCGCGCGTGTGTGCGTTGATTCAACGGGACAAGGTTTCCTCGTAGCCGTTTTCGTAGGTATATATATTTTCGGTTTCCGTCTGTTGAATGAAAAAGCTCCCTCTTTCACTGTCGGTTTTGTAAGTCACTCTGAGCCGATTGTTTTTGTCCTTTATTACATGATATTTGGTTTTTGAATATCCGTCTCCGCTGTCGGACTTAAATTGCATTGTCAGTCCTTTGTCGTCGTCGTCATCCTCAAACTCGGGGTCTTCCCACTCTACCTTTGTTTTTGACACCAGGCGTCCGTTTTCGTAAATGGAATATTCGTACTCTATTTCATCGCTTTCGACGGCTTGCTCTACCTTTACGTAATTGTCGGGTGTGTCAAAAGAACGCGTAACAAATTCCATTTCCGTCTCGATTTCCGTCCCTTCTCTCTCGGTTTCGTACTTTCCGCTGACCTCAAAAACATATTCGCCCTTTACAAGCACGCCCGTCACTTTGGAACTGATTTCCACTTCCTCCACGCCGTCGTCTATTTCCGTTTCCGTTTTTGTATCTGTTTCGTCAAAATACATTACGTACTGCTCGCCCGCGACGTAAGCAATCAGCTTTTTCTGATAAACCGCAAATTCGCCGTCCTTCGATTCGTCGGGCTTTTCAAGCTCGGCGTTAAGAGCATTTCCGGAAATCAGCCCGTCGAACATATTGACGTAACGATTGAAAGAATCCATGTCCCGCGCGATTTCCTCAGGTCTGCCCGCCGTTTCGCCGGAATCGTTTTCCGTCTCCGCAACGTACAGTCCCGACGCGCCCACGCGTGCCGAAGCGAAATAACTGCCGTCTGCCGACACGCCTGCATAAATGTCGGACGCGTCCGCGCTTTGTTGTAGATAGTTGGCTCCCGCAATTGCCGAAACAAGATATACGTTTCTGTAACTTTCCGTAGCATTCTTACCGTTGCAGCCTGTCAAGGCGAAAGCGCCGAAAAGCACGGCTGCGACGGTAAGAACAAGCATAAATTTCTTCATATATGTCTCCTAAAAAAATTTTGTTTTGTTCGAACACTTATCTTACAACGCTGCGCGGTAAAAATTCCAACAAAGCTCAAAATTTTTTGAAATAAAAAATCCGAAAGGGACTTTAAGTCTCTTTCGGAAATTTTTTCAAGCTTCTTACTTTATTTCGATGCTTCTTGCGGAGTTTTTGCGCGCCTGCGCTTCGGTCGGAAAAGTCACCTTGAGAGTTCCGTTTTCATACGACGCGGAAATATCCGTCTCTTCAACGCCGCTGCCTACGTAAAAGCTCCTCGAAAAGCTGCCGCTTCTCCTCTCTCTGCGTATAAAGCGTCCCTTTTCTTCGCTTTCCTTGCTTTCGTCGCGTTTCGCGCTCACCGTAAGGTATCCTTCGCTCAACTCCACGGAAATATCGTTTTTGTCAAAGCCCGGCATATCCGTCTCGATGATTACGCTGCCGTCCTTTTCGCGTATATCCGTCTTGGGCGAAAACTCTCCCATACTCCAAAACGGACGGAAAAACTCGTCAAAATCATTTGCCGCCAAATTTGCTCTGTTGTCTCTGTTATTCAAATAATACTTCATACTTCAATCTCCTTTTTGATTTTTATTTTGGCAATCTAGTATGGAACTTGTTAGCACTCTCTATGCTTGATTGCTAACTTTATTATAATCCTTTAAAAATCGATGTCAAGCGTTTTAAAGGAACTTTTTAATAATTTTTTCCCTTTTAAAAATTATTACTACTTAAATGCGGAAAAATTAAAAAAAATTCGGAGAGCGCTTCGCCCTCCGGAAAAAACTTCTCTTCAAATATATTTGAGCACGTCGGAGTCCAAACGCAGCAATTTGCAAACTGCGACTGCGTCCTTAGGCACGCCTTTGGTTTTGTCCTCCACTTTTACCAAGCCGTAATCCATATACCGCGCCACAAGCTCCGCCCCGTCCGCGCCGCATTCGATTTCTCTGTCAAGACTTGCCAAATCCGCTCCCGACAGTCCTTTGACCTGATAAAGCGCGTTGGCGTCCGCCGACACGCCGTCAAAATGGGTTGTCAATATAAAAATACCGTTCATTTCGTTTAGCGCACGCTCCGCCGCGCGGAAAATACGGCTTCCCTCCTCGAAATTGGTGCCGCCCGCAAATTCGTCCATAAGGCAGAGACCGTACTCTCCGCTTTTCAGCTTTTGCATAACCGAATTGAGCCTGACGATTTCACCGCCGAAGGTTGACAGTCCTCTGTCCACCGACTGCATATTTTCATTCAAAATTTCCACAAACCCGAAAAGCGGCACTGTCGCCTCCGACGCGTAGACGAAAAAGCCCGCAAGCGCAAGAAGCACGTTGAGCGCGACGGTCTTCAACGCCACGCTTTTGCCGCCCATGTTGGCGCCGGTTATCAGCGTAACTCCCCTATCCGCTTCTATGGACACAGGCGTGAACGCCGCTCCTCTCAAGCCGAGCTTTTCCGCCATTTCGGGATTTGTCAGCTCCTTCAAACGCAGTTTGTCTCCCGAAACGGACGGTTTGACGGCGTTTGTGGCGTAAGCAAGCCTCGCTTTGGCAAGCGTCAAATCCAATCTGCCCGCAAGAGAGCTGTTGTAGGAAAAATCCTCCGCAAAAGGTCTGAGCAAAGAACACAGCTTTGCGCGCGCCTCTTCAAGCGCGGCTTCCTCCCGCGCCGCCGCTTCGAGATGAGCTTGCTTTGCGGCTGCGAGTCGCTCTTCGTTTTCCGCGCGCGCAAGCGCGGCGTTTGCAAAATCGGCAAGCGTCCGCTTTACGGTGTAATCCCTGCGCGCGGCAAACAGCTTGTCCGAAAGCCCGTCCTCCACAAAAAATCCCTCGCCCTTGTCCGCTTTGAGCAAATCGAACGCCTCGTCGGTATTTCTGAAAACAAAATCTTCAAGCCCGTATTCCGCCGACAGATTTGCGGCAATTTCCGCCGCCTGTCTGACAAGCCGCAAAAAGGCTTTGAGCTCGAAAAGCTCCACCTCGTCAAGCGTCGTATGGGACAGTCTCGCAAACGTATTGTGCAAATCCTTAAGATGAAAAAACACGCTTTCCAGACGTGAAACCTCCTTTGAGCGGCAGGCGACCGCTTTTTTCAGTCTTTCCACGTTTTCCAGCTCGGTCAACAGCTCCGCTTTTTTGTCCGGCGCAAAAAACTCCGCTTTTTTGAGTGCGTTTTTGCCCGGCGCCGAGTAAGGCTCCGCTTTGTCCAGAATATATTTGAATCCGCAAGCGCTCTTTTGGGAAAAACTCAGCTTAATCATTTTGTCACCTTAATGTTTTTTACGTTTAGAACAGGTACGTTCACGGCGTCTCTCATCTTTTTTTCAAAAGTCGCGGCGTCGTATTCGTAGCCGAAAGCGGAAAAGGGATTTACCGCGACGGCAAGCAATGCGACCTTTTTCAGTTGCAGCAGCTTTCCGCCGTCGGCAAAGAATTTTTCCGCCGCGCTCCTGTCCGCAAGCACGTTTGCGCCGTTTTCCACGACAAGGGGCACGGACAGCTCCGCCGCCGTATCCATCGCCCATTTGCGCTCGTTTGTAAGAGCGCCGGGCACGAAAATCAACCGTGTGTTTTCGGCGGGCTTAACCGACTTGTCAAGCGGCACAATCCCGTTTTCCGTCAAAGCGCACGCCGCCTCCGCTTTTTCAAGCCGCGCCGCCGTGTCGGGGTTTAAAGCGTCCGATTGCAGCAAACGTACGGCAAACGCGGTTTCGGCGACGGTAAAATCCATGTCCGCAGACAGACTTGCGCCCGAAGCAAGCACCGCGGCGTCCGCCACCTCGGGCGAACAGAGAGACTTGCGCCCCAACGCGCCGTCGAAAAACACAATGCGCGCGCCAAGTCCGAAAAAAATTTTTTTAAGCTCCGCAAGCTGCGCCACAATGGACGGTCCCGCTATCTGCACAAAGCCGTCCGAAAGAGCGCGGAACACGACAACCTCGCCGAGAGGCGTGGGAAAGCCCGTCGCGCACAGTATTTCCCTCGTGACGGTACAAAGCGGCAAAAGCCCCTTGGCAGTAGCCGCAATATCCCCTTTTTTAAGAAAAACCTCGGGCTTTGCCACATCGAACACCACGTCGTTGCTTTCGCCGTCTCTGCCTATGCTGGTTACGGCGACGCCGACGCCGTGCGCGTGAAAAGCGTCGAGAAACGCATTGAGAACGGTTGTTTTTCCCGCGTTTTTGCTCATGCCGGCAATGCAGACGCTTTTAAAGCCCTCTGCCTCTCGAAAAAGATTCATAAAAAACTCCGATATCGATATTTTACCCTTTCTCGAAGCGGGTTGTCAACTCAAAAGAAAAGCAGCGTCTTTATTTGCTAAAAACTTGCTTTTCATATATAATTGATTACGGAACGAAATAAATGAACGAAAAAATAAACGCGCTCGTAAAACGGCTGAAAAAGGGTAAAACCCGATATTTCGACGAATTTTACGACCTTACAAAAAAAGCGGTGTATTTCACCGTTTTCAAAATTCTCGGCACAGCCGCCGAAAGCAACGACGTTATGCAGGACGTATACGTGTCCTTTCTTAACCGTCTTGACGATATAGACGAAAACGGCAACGCGTATGCGTATCTCGTCGCCTCGGCAAAAAACAAGGCGCTTAACGCGCTCAGGCAAAAGAAGCGCCTGCTTGCGCTTGACGAAACGCGCGATTTCGCCGATTTAAAGCAAGAAATCCCCGACGATATGCCCTTGCTCAAACACGCGAAAAAAATTCTTTCCGAAAAAGAATGGGAGCTGTTGGAATTATGCGTGGTTTTCGGGTATAAAAGAGTGGAAGCCGCAAAATTGCTCGGCGCGCCCGTTTCCACAGTGAATTGGCAGTATAACAACATACTGAAAAAACTTGGCAAATCTTTTAAGGAGGTGTACGATGTCCGAGATTGAAAAAAAATTAAAACGCGAAATGGACGCCAAAGTGCCCGACTTAAAGGAAAAAATCATGGCGGAAGCGTTCCCCGAATCCGCCGTGCGGCAGCCTCGCGGAAAAAGCGCGCCGTTTGCTTTGAGACGCGCAATTTACTCCGTCTGTATAGTGGTAGCCCTCGCGGCGATAATAATAACCGCCGCTCTGCTCACTCCTCCTCCGGGAGGCACAACCGTAGTCGTGAGCATAAACCCGCGTGTGGAATTTGTGCTTGACGACGATACGATAGTTTCTCAAAAGGGACTGAACGAGGACGGCGTCACCTTGCTTCTCAACGACAATTACGTGGGCATGAACATAAATCAGGCTGTGGATAAGCTTTTGGGACGCGCCAAATCTCTTGGCTTTTTAAAGGACAACCGCACGGTCAAGCTTGCGGTAAATTACAGCAACGGCAAAAGAGCGGAAAAGGAGTATCGGGAGTTGTCCGCGCTCATCACGGATTTCCTTTCGGCAAATCTCAGAGGAGCTTCTCTCGCCCTTCTTACCGAGGACGAATTGGAGGACATAATAGACAGCTACGATGAAAAGGCGCTTAACGGTTTTCAAGAGCGGCAGCTTGCGGAGTTCCGCGAAAAGCTCGCGCAGGTCATCCAAACAAAAATGAACGGGCTTGACGAGCTAAAAGACCTTGTAACCGAACAAATTTCCGCCTGCGGTGTTACGGACAAAAAAGAAAGAATCCCCGAAACTGTGATTGCGGATATAAACGGCGCGCTCAAAGACTTTCTTTTCGAGTTCCCGAGCGAAATCAGCCTGCTTTCGGAAAAGGCAAAATTTGAAGACCTTGAAGAGTTGATGGAAGAAATCGACGACGTAAAGGAAGACTTAGCCGACGCCCTGGAAGAAATCGACGAGGGGCATGAGGACGATTTGAAAGACAGAATCGAAGACCTGTTTGAAATCGCGTGGGAGCTTATGAATCCCGACGACGACTGAAAACAGACAAAAAGCTTAAATAAAGAGCGGACGAAAATTCGCTCTTTTTTCTTGCGCAAAAAATAACATTATGCGGCAAAATCTTTTCTCCGCTTGACAATTTCGGTTATTTTTGTTATATTTTCCGAGTAGAACGGAGATTAAAAATGTCTTATCAATTTGACGGAGAATTTATCGAAAAGTTTTATTTGACCTTTACCATGCTCGCTTACGAAAGCAACCGCCGTTTTTATCCCGTCGGCGAGGTGGTAGGTCCTATGGACAAGTATAAATTTACCCGCAACGAGGTCGATATGCTGTTTTTCCTAAACTCATGCGTGGACAAAAAGGTCAAACCGCAACACGATTTCAAGGATATAGACATGAACATACTCAATCAGTACATACCTCCGCGCGTTTCCATGGCAACCACCTGCCGCAGTGTGGAAAAGCTTGTCCAAAACGGGCTTGCGGAAAGATATTATCTCAACAACAACCGCAAAACAGTCTACGTCAGAGCTACGGAAAAGGGTATCAGACTCAAAGAGGAGCATTGGGAGTTTTCGGTTCAGAATATAAAGAAACTTTTTGACGCCGCTTTTTCCTTAGAGGAGGGCGAAGAAATGCTGGACACCATATCACGTCTGTTGGAAATGACAAAAAGACTTCCGGCAGGCAAAATCGACTAATCACAGGGAGCCAAAAAGCTCCCTGTTTTTTTATTTACCGAATGGAGATTTAACTATCTTTTTAACATCCCCTGATTTTTTGCGACGCAATATATGGCTGATATTGACATTTATAAAAAAAATTTATCGAAAATGTGAATTTACAATCGAATTACGGCAAAATATTTCACAATTTAATAATCGCCTGCTATTGACAAATATATTTTCCGTAAAGTATAATTTTTTTATCGGTAACCCAATGAAATTTTTTCTTCAAACGCTATTTCACATATGATTTTAATAATTAAAAAAGGAGGGTTTTAATTATGATTTAATTTTCAATTATCGAAATTTTTAATCAACATTTTCTTTATTTAATTTATCAAAAAAAAAGCAAAGGAGAGAAATTTATGAAAAAAGCATTTAAAATTTTAAATGTTGTGTGCATTGTAACAATTTTGTTGTTATCAGTTTTTTCAACCTTATCGCCAATTATCGATACAAGCCCGAAAAATATAATCAAAGCCTTCGAACAACCTTTTTCTCATGACTGTAAAAATTCGGCAAAAACAGAACAAGAAGAATCAAATGAATTGATAGACTGCAATTCGCCCCACATTTCAATTCCCGCCGTTATCAGCAGTTGTATTTCGGGGTGTACAGAGGATACCTGCAACGGCTATAAGTACAGCGGGGCTCATTACGGAGCAAATACAATTCCTTTCACCATCGACCAATCCGCTATAAACGAGGGGTTGGAAGAAATGATTATGGAAGCCGTCAATTTATGGAACAGCGCAACAATATATGATACGGCAACTCCTATTGTCAATTTGCAGAGAAACGGTACATCTACGGGAGAACGCCCTGTCTGCAACTTGATGTATATGTCAGAAAGACCTGCCGGTATAAGCTCTGATACTAACGCAGTGTTCCAATACGGTTACAGAGCGAATGAAGGACATTTTTTACCGAATTCCGCCGGAAATTTCCGGATTTTGATTTTTGACACAGGTAAAGACGTAAATATAATAGCGCACGAGTTAGGTCATCTGTTGGGACTGTCGGATTTGCCAACACACAATGTCCTCATGGGATACAAAAGCTACGGCATGCAATATCAGGACATTCAAGGGGCGGCGCTTTTCAATTTGAGGCACACTTCGCATACTTTTTACAGATACATAGACTTGGGCGAAGGCATAGAAAAACGATACAGACATATTTGCTTTTATTGCGACGGATATGAAGACAAAAGCAGTATAGCGTCAGGCGCCGAACTGTTGGTACAAAGCCCTTACATATGCTCGTCGCACTCCTATCAGTCAATGGTTTCCGTCACAGACAAGCAATGGGACAGATGCACCGATTGCTATAAAGTAAGATTGGCAAAAGGCGATTTGTATTATGATAGTTTAGAAACGCATCCAAGTTCTCCCGTATATATTTTTTCTAGCCTATCAGTAAGCGGGTTAATTGACGAAAACAAAAGCAATTTAATCATCCCCGACGTAATAGACGCGCAGGCAGTGGTTCGTATCGAAGATTCCGCATTTGCAGGCAATACCGAATTGAAAAATATTACTTTACCCAAACTTTTGACAAGCATAGGCAACTCAGCGTTTTTTAATTGCACGGGATTGACAGTTGTCGAATTGCCGAGCCACTTGTCAAGCATTGAAGCTTATGCTTTTCAGCAATGTACCAATTTAACAAAAATCAATATACCTTCCAGTGTCACGAATATCAGTTGGGCACCATTTATATTTTGTTCAAAGCTGACAATATATGTGGAGCTATCAAGCGCTCCCGCAACAGGTTGGGACGAAACATGGAATGTTTCCAAAGTCACTTATTCGTTTGACCCTCCCGACGTCATTTATTCTTATCATACTGTAATTTGGGGAGCAAAATTTTGAACGACAAAATACAATATACTGCCCCATTATAATTATTCAGATTGATATTGAAATAATTTTAAATTTAAACTAGGGAGGGAAAAATGAAAAACAAAGAACTGTCGGACAAATACTGTTCCCGATTTGTGGCGGAGGGATTGATAAAATCCGCGCTGTGCGCTTCTACGCTCGGCTTTGCACTCAGTCTGATTTCGGCAATAGTTTCCCTGTCGACGGGAACAAAACTGATTTGGCTGTCGGCGCTCTTGTTTTTAGCCGCCGATGCAGTAGGAATCCCCTTGTTTTACTACGCAAAATTTCGCCCGAAAACAATGCAAATGGCGAACAGGTTGGACAAATCGGGCTTGCAGGAGCGAGTTGTCACAATGCTCGAGCTTGCCGACGAGCAAACGACGCTTGCAGAAATGCAGCGCAGCGATACGGAAAAACAGCTTGAAGCCTCAAATCCCAAGCGCGTCAAAATCATAATTCCCGTTTCGCAGATTGTATGGCTTTTGGCGACTGCTTTGGTTTCGCTGTCCCTAAACGTATTTGCCGCGTTTTACTCCGGTTGCCGCCACGACTGGGGCGACTGGATTGTGACTCAACCCGCAACTTGCGTTTCGGCAGGTCAAGAGGTCAGGTTCTGCAAGAAAGAGCCGTCGCATTTTGAGAAACGCCCTATTGCCGTCAATGACGCGCACGACTGGGCGGACTGGGCTGTGAGCGTACCCGCAAAGGCGGACGAATACGGAGAGGAAACAAGAATCTGCAAAAACTGTTCCGACCACATTGAACGGAGAAAGATTTTTCCGTCGGGCTCGGAAGGACTGCATTTCTCCGAAACGTCGACTTATATCTCGGAAAATAAGCCTGTAACGGGTTATGCCGTATCGAAAGGGAGCGCGCTCGCTTCGGAAATTTATATTCCCGCGGTTTTCAACGAAAAGCCGGTTGTTTCCATTGCTTTTTCGGGGTTTGAAAACTCCCGACAGTTGGAGAGCCTGCATTTGCCCGAGGGACTGCTTTTCATTGACGTGCGGGCGTTCGCCAACTGTATTTCTCTCAAAAGCGTAACAATCCCGTCAAGCGTAACGCTGTTGCACTGCGACTCTTTTCGATTTTGCGAAAGTCTTGAAAGCGCGGTAATTGAGGACGCCCGGCAAACTGTGACAATATATCAAAATGCTTTTGCATACTGTAAAAATCTCAAATCGGTAACCTTGCCGGAGAACGTATATTTGTACGACGACGCGTTTGAGGGCTGCACTGCATTGAGCGACATTTATTATAACGGCAGCGAAAAACAATGGAGCGAGATAGCCGCAAACTGCGGCGAGGAGCTTTCAAACGTAACGGTGCATTTTTCAAAGGAATCCTCCGCTCCTCAAAAAAGCGAAAGCCTTTTTAGCGTCGCCGCCCTCTTGTCAAAACGAAAATCTTTTTAACGGAGGAGAAGTTTCAAAGCTGAATTTTTCCGTTAAAACGCCCGTTAAAAATTTCTTTAAAACAAAAAGGAGCTTTTTAAGCTCCTTTTTGTTTTAAACCGTCAAAGCGAATGAATCGCCCTGCCCTCGCTTGCAAGCACGGCTTCGCCTATGCTTTCTTCAACGGTCGGGTGCGGGCGGATAACTCTTTCAAGCTCCTCCTTGCCCATTCCGTTTGCAAGCGCCAGAGCAAGCTCGCCTATCATGTCCGTCGCTCTGTCGCAGTAAAGTGTCGCCCCCAGCAGCTTTTGAGTTTTTTTGTCGAACACCAACTTGACAAAGCCCCTTTCCCTGCCGGCAATCAGGCTTTTGCCGTTTGCGCCCAAAGGAAATTTGCCTACGCTCACTTCATAGCCCGCCTCCGTCGCCTTCTGCTCCGTCAGCCCTACCGCGGCGATTTCGGGCACGGTATAAATGCAGGAGGGCACGACCTTTAAGTTGACGCCGTTGCGCCGCCCCGCAATCAAATCGGCGACGTATTCGCCCTGCGCCGCCGCGTTGTGCGCAAGCATCATGCCGCCGACGCAATCGCCGATTGCCCAAATATTTTCGACGTTTGTTCTGAAATTTCCGTCGGTCAAGACAACTCCGCGCTCGGTGCTTACGCCTGCCTTGTCAAGCGCGAGAGATTCGGTAAAGGCGCGTCTGCCCGTGCATACCACGACAAGTCCCGCCTCGACGGCGTTTTCCCCCTTTGCGGTGTTGAAAATCACTCTGAAACCGTCGGATGTTTTTTCAACCCTTGTCACAGCCGCGCCGCAGTTGACGGACACGCCCTTTTTTTTGAGCGCAAGCGCGAGATACTGACTCACGTCCTTGTCCATATTGAGCAAAAGTCTGTCAAAATACTCTATGACGAAAACCTTTTTGCCAAGCGACGAAAGAAACTCGGCAAATTCAACTCCGATTACTCCGCCGCCCACTATCGCCACGGACTCGGGGATTTTGTTGCTTCCTTCAAGAAGATAATCGCTGTTTACGCACAGCTCGCTTCCCTCCGCTTTAAGCGCGGTGGGCACGCTGCCTGCCGCGATGATTATGTCGTCGGCAGTATATTCTTCGCCGTCGGCGACGACGGTTTTTGCGTCCTTGAAGCTCGCGAAAGCGTTGACGACGGTGATCTTGCGCGCTTTAAGCAGCTTTTCCACTCCTCCCCTGAGCTTGGCAACCACCTCGTCGCGACGCGCGTACATTTTGTCAAGGTCGTAGCCGCAAAACTCGGCGTTTACGCCGACAGACGCGGCTTCGCGCACCGTACACAGCGTCTCCGCGCCGTGAAGAAGCGACTTGGTGGGAATACAGCCTCTGTTGAGACAGGTGCCGCCCACCTGTCGGCTTTCAAACAAAACAGTTTCCAGACCGTTTTGCGCGCACCTGATTGCTGCGGTGTATCCGGCGGGGCCTCCGCCGAGAATCATAACCCGAAAATGCTTACTCATTTTTCCGTCTCCTCGAATAATCTTATTATGTCGCGCGACATCGCGCCGTCCGGCTTGAAATCCGCAATAAACGCGCCTTCAAGCCGTTTGTTTATCCTGACAATTTCCTCCGCGTCCATAGCGTCGCTGAAAATAAACAGCTCCTTTACTCTGCCTGCCTCCTGTTTGTAAATCAGCTCCACTCCGCCCCAGTCGAAACGCGCCCTCCTGACGATATATCCGTCGCTTTGGTCGCGCACCCTGTTGAGCAGCCACTCCTTTGACGAAAGCATGGCTTTCATGCGCGCATTTTCCGCGTTGAACGCCGCCTTAATCTCCTGCGCGGGCATGCCGTAAATTTCCTCCGCCGCGCTCCTGATTTCCTCTATAAGCGCGCGTTTTTCGATATTTCCGTTCAACTCGGAAAGGTTGAGCACCCGCGCCGAAACGGATTTTACCCCCTTGGAGTCGAGCTTGACCTTGTCCACGTTGAGAACACGCGTCATGACTTCGATATCCGTGTTTATCAGCACGGTGCCGTGATGGAGTCCGAAGCCGTTTTCCCGCAAAAACGCGTTGCCTGAAAATTTTCTGCCCTCCGCGAGAATATCGTTTCTGCCGCTCACCACGGCGCGTATACCCCATTTTTCGAGAGAGCGGACAATAACGGACAACTGTTTTTTTACGTCGTAAACGCCCTCTTTTGCCACAAAAGTAAAATTGAGATTGTTCCTGTCGTGATAAACCGCGCCGCCCCCGGTAAGTCTGCGCGCGAGACGACCGTCTATGCTTTTGAGCGCGTCGAGGTTGACCTCTGAAAAAGCGTTTTGATTTTTGCCTATAACCACCGTCCTGTCGTTGCTCCAAAGAAAAATCCTCAAAGCGTCGTCGGGACACGATTTGAGCAACCCGTACTCGAAGGCTATGTTTTCGTATACGTCGAGACTGTCGCCGACAAAAAACTCGATTCTTTTTGCCATAAATCTCCTGCTTCTTTTCAAGCTCTAATATCTTTTCACAAAACTCTTCGTTTGTCAATCGTTCTGCCCTTTTGCACGTCAATAAAGTTGTAAAACTTTTTGCACTGTGCTAAAATTGAAGCAAGGAGAATTTCTGCAATGACTAAATATTCACATCAAAACGCGGTTGACTTGTTTGTCAGAATGGTTCAGGTAGACAGTCCGTCTTTTTCGGAATCGGCAATGGTCGATTTTATCGAAAACGAGGTCAAAACGTTGGGTTGGGACTGCAAGATTTTGCGCCAACGCATAAATATGCGCGACCTAGAAGATGACGTGAAGGAACGTCTGCCCGCCGACGAGCTTGAAAAGGAAACGGAGCAAATACAGATTGTCATAGAAGCCGACGAAGCGGGCAAAGACAAGGCTCCCGTTTTCTTTGCCGCGCACATCGACACGGTGGAACCCGGCAAAGGCATCAAGCCCGTCTTTACCGACGACGGCAAAATCACCTCCGACGGCACTACCGTGCTCGGAAGCGACGACAAATCGGGAGTTGCCGCCATAATGGCTGCCGTTGACGAAACGCTTAAATCCGGCAAGCCTCACGGAAAAATCGTGTTGGTTTTTACCGCGTTGGAAGAAAAGGGACTGCTCGGCGCGCGCTTTGTACCCATAAAGGATTTGGGAGTAAAATACGGCTTTGTTTTCGACACGGTCGGCAGCGTCGGTCTGGCTGTGGAGCGCGTACAGCACTCCTACGGAGTAACAATCAATATGCAGGTTGCCGACATCGCCAATCATGCAAACGGCGCGCTCAAGCCCAACGCTCTGACATACGCCTGCGAACTAATCAACGAATTGCCCAAAGGCGTGATAAACGAGGAGGACTACACTTTCAGCCAAATAACCTCCCTCAAAACCACAAACGAGCCGGGATATATGGTGCCCGACAAGGCGGAAATAAAGGGCACGATAAGAAGCTTTATTCCCGAAGAGGCGCTGACGTTGAGAAAACAGTACGAGGCGATTATCAAGCGCTTCAAAAGAGAAAACCTCACCGTCACCTACAAGCTCGGTTCTCTCAAAACAATGGGCTACGACCACTCCAAGACGGAAATAGGCAATCTTATGTTGGGCAACGCGCAAAAGATTTTCGAGGAAATGGGAATCGAATTTAAGCGCGGAAGAACGGGACTCGGCGGACACGACGCAAGCGTTTACGTCAAAGAGGGCGTGCCTACGCTTGTGTTGAGCTGCGGTATGCAGAACATTCACACCACCAAGGAATGGATTTACGTCGAGGATTTGCACAACTGCACGGAACTGATAATGCGCTTGATTGACAAGGCATAATTATAAAAATATTCGGACTGCGCTCTTGACAGGACTCAATACCGATATAAAATCGAACTACGGACGAATCGGCTCCCCGATTCGTCCGTATACGTTATTTGTTTTATTTTTCGGGAGGAGTGTGGTATGATATGAGCGTATTAACCGAAAGCCTTGAAAAACTGCTCTGTGATTTTTTGAGTCTGAACGAGAATGATTGGGTATTATGGACGGCTCAGCCCAACGATTGGAACGACGATTGCGACAAATTCAACGGATGTTTCTTTGTCGTCAAAAATATGCCCCGCTACCCGCAACACGCAAATTGCAGATGCACGCTTAAAAAAATAAATCAGCCTGTCCCCTATGTGACCGCAAACGCCGATTGCGACATCAGAAAATTTTCCGAATATATTTTTGCCGACACGCACAACAACGGAAAAAAGTCATTGTTTGAAAATTGGGGTTACGCAAAAAAAGACAGCGAACTTTTAAGGCAGCTTTTTGTCAGTCAGGCTTTGCAGAAATATTGCGCGGGCGATTATCAACTGAAAGGCACAAACGATTTTTGCGCAAAAATAGAAATAATAATTGATTTGCCTGTCAAAAACGGAAGCATTCGTTCAATTAAAAGCGGGTGGAAATTATATCCTTACGGAAAAATCATTTTGTCTACGCCGTTTTCCGGATTTGCGGCAAAGGAGGATTAAATGGACAAATATACGGACAACAGTCTTGTCGAGCCTATGGATGCGGTTATACTGCTCAACGACAACTATGCAAATGCGGGACTTAAAAAGGGATTTATAGGCGTGGTTGTAGACAATCTCATTAAAACTCACAACATCATACTTGCAGATTTTTTCAATCCCGTAAACGGCAAAGATATAGCCGTTCTTGCGGAAATAAAAAAGGAAGATTTCAGAGTGATTTCCTCCTCGTCGGACGACCGACGCGCCGTTAGAGCCTTTAAGGCTTTGTTCCCGAAAGGTTAAAGGAAATCATATAGACACAAACGGGTAAAATATGCTAAAATAGGAGGCAAGGAGCAAAAAGATGAGAGAAAAAAAGACGGTGGCGGCTTTTATGTACGACTTCGACAATACTCTGTCCACAAAGGACATGCAGGAGTACGCCTTTATTCCAAGCATAAACATGGACGCAAAGGATTTTTGGGCGGAGTCCAATATGTACGCGAAAAAATATAACATGGATTCCATTCTCGCCGCAATGTATCTCATGACCGTCAAATCGCGCGGAACGGCAAACGCCTCGCGCTCCAACCTCATAGAACAGGGAAAGACCGTGGAGTTTCACAAGGGGGTGGACAGTTGGTTTGACAGGATAAACGAATTCGGGCGCGCAAACGGCGTGGAGGTCGAGCATTACATAATCAGCAGCGGCATAAAGCCGATAATAGAAGGCACGAGCATAGCGAGACACTTCAAGCAGATTTTCGCCTGCGATTTCGTTTACGACGAATCGGGAAAACCCGAGTGGCCCGCAATCGCCGTCAACTATACAAGCAAATTGCAGTTTCTTTATCGCATAAACAAAGGTATTTGGGATATATGGGACAACAAAAGGCTCAACGCCCACATGGACGAAGAAGACAGACCGGTGCCCTTTTCCAATATGATTTACGTCGGAGACGGACTGACGGACGTTCCGTGCATGAAGCTGACGCGGCAGAACGGAGGCTATTCGATAGGCGTTTACGACCCGACCAAAGAGGGAAACCGTATAGGCAACAGCTATCTCATGACCGACGACAGGGTAAATTTTTACGTCAAGGCGGATTACTCCGAGGGCAGCGAGTTGGAGGAAATAGCCAAAATGATTCTGCTCAAAATAAGGACGGAAAGCATACTTGAAAGAATAACGGAAAGACACGCAAAAAGCGTTTCAAATATTTAAAAGCAAGGGGACTGCATTTGCAGTCCCTTGTTTTTCAACCTCAAAGCCCTAACGCGGCTTTTGCGCGTTCCAGGTGCGCGGTCATCGCCTCAACCCCCATTTCATATGCCTTTACCGCTTCGCTCGGCTTGTAATAGACTATTTCGCAGCCCCTTTCCATAGGAACCGTGTAGTCCGCCTCGCAGAAACAGCCGCGGCGGCAGCTTTCCCAATCCATGAGGTCAAACGCGCGGGAAAGCATCATCACCATATTTTTAGGGCGCATGACGCCCGGGTCGGTGCTCGTGTTGATTGCAAGCGTCTTGTCCATACCCTTTTCTTTTAGGATACTTACGGGTATGCGCTCCTTTACGCCTCCGTCCACAAGCAGCATATTGTCCTTTTTTACCGCCGCGAACAGTCCGGGTATTGATATGCTTGCCCTGATTGCGTCAAGAAGCGGACCTTTGTCGATGTAAACGGTTTTTCCCGTGACGATATCCACCGCGGTGGCGACAAACGGCGTTTTCAAATCCTCAATCAAAACGTCTCCGCAAAGTCCTTTGAGATAACGCACGATTTTGTCCCCGCTCATAAGTCCCATATTGCGCAGCGCCTTGGGATAAAAATCCATGAGCCTGCCTCTTTTGAGGTCTTTAAGCTCCTCTTTTAGCTTTTCGACGGGTACGCCCGCGGCGTACAGCCCGCCTACCACCGCCCCCATAGAGCAGCCGCTTACCATATCTATTTTTATTCCGTTTTTTTCAAGCACTTCAAGCGCGCCGAGATGACAAATGCCCTTGAATGCTCCGCCGGCAAGCGCAACGCCAAGCTTCATTGCTTTTTCTCCTTCGAATATTTTAATTTTAATACAAACTCGCCCGCAAGTAAACCGATTTTAAGTCGGGAAGCCTTTTTATTGTCGCGTTATATGTTTTTTTAAAAAATTTATCGAAAATCAAACGCATTTAAAAAATATCGAAAACAAAAGTTCTTAAATAAAAATAAGGCTCGCTTTTATTCTAAAATAATTCTCGATATGAGAAGCAACGGAATGAAAACGAAATTCAGCGAATCGCTGCGCAGTCTTATGACGCAGTACGGCTACAATCAAACCTATGTAGCGCAGAAAATCGGAGTATCCCAACGCGCTATCTCCAAATGGCTGAACAATCAGAGCGAGCCTACCGCCACGAATATTTACAATCTGGCGAAATTTTTCGAGGTGACGTCGGATTTTCTGCTTGGACTTGCGGCAATCTGAAAAAAACTCCGACTGCAAACGCCGAGCCGCGTCCGTCTGTCGGAGCTTTAAAATGATTTCAGGATTGCGCCGCAAGCTTTTCGTTTTTTGACGAAAGGTTCTGCACCAATCTGTTTAGCGCCGCGTTCAGCTTTTTTTGCTGTTCTACGGTGCGCGGATGTTTGAGTTCCTCGTCGTCGAGCAGACGCGCGAGCTTCCTTGCCATGTCCTTGTCCAGCCCGTTTCGCGTCAAAAAGTCGATTTTGGACACCGCCCTGTCTACCTTGTCGTTGCGCACTTCATCGGGAAGCGCGGCGTCCAGAAAAAAATCCTTGCCGTAGTAAAAATCCAGAAGCTTGCAGAAATTGAAAAACACCTTCTGAGCTTTCGCCCTGTTTCCCTTGCGTATAAAACGCACCCCCACCGACAGCAAAACGAAAAGCACCGCAAGCCCGACGGGCGCAAGGATAATCAACAGATTTCCGCCGTAAAAAACATTGAGCCCTGCGAAAGCAAGCAGCAGCGCAAGCACGATTATATTGAGAACGAACAGCGGCAAACGCTGTTTTTTTACCGAAAATTTCAAAAATTCCGAAGGATAGCTGTCCACGCTTTTTTTGTAGCACTCAAATTGCGAGTAGTATTCGCGTGGCACGGGAGACGCTTCTTGATAGACGTCTCTTTTTTTTGCGGGTTTTTTGAGTCTGCGCGCGCATCTCGCGGTGCGCTTGTTCAGGGAAGCGTACACGCTGCGGGAGTTGACGGCGAAAAACAATACGATAAGAAAAAGACTTACGCCCAACGCAACGGGCGCGTACCTGACGAGCAGCTCGAAATTGTCCAAAATAAATTTCATAAACAAAACTCCTTGATTTTTCTACAAGGAGTTTTTCCAACCCGAAAGGTTTTATACAATTTTTATCAATTTGTTGTCGTCGATTGAAAGCACGTAGGTTTCGACGGAAAGACCGAGAATTTTGTTCACCGCAAGCCCGTAGGCTTTAAGCTGCAAAGCATAGTTCTTTTCGAGCATATCCGGTCTTTTGGTAAACTTGAAGTCCACCACCACAGCCCCGTTTTCTTTTAAAATCAACATATCCGCGACGCCCTGCAATATTGTCTGCTCCGTCGAAGCGTTGAGTCCCAATTCCTTAAAGCTCGCCGTTGCAAGGAAGGGCAGCTCGTGATAGATTTTTCCGTCCGCCGTCAGCGCTTTAAGCTCCGGATTGTTTAAACACGCCGTTATTTTTTTCAAATCAAGCTCTCTTGCAACTCTTTCCTCGATAAGCCCGTCGGTCACGCAGCTTTCGAGAGTATGCCGCACGCTTTCGGCGTCGCTGTGCGCAAAATCCGATTTTTCAAGCAGTCTGTGATAAGCGGTGCCCAGCTCCGTGCGGGTTGCTCCGCCCGCGTACTCCAAAACGGGCGAAAACAAATCGGAAGAAAAATCGTTTGAAAACACGGGCGAATTCATTTTGTCAAGCCCGCTCGCCGCCACCTTTGTACCAAGCGTCGTAGCTTTGGCATAGGGATAAACGAAGTCCTCCCACGCTATGTCTTTTTTTCCGTCCAATTCCTCCGCAATATTTTCGGAAACGGAAGGTACGGCTTCCTTTGCAACTGCGTTTAGCTCAATACCCCCCAGCCTGCGCGTGCCGTGAAAATCCTGCGAACCGAATTTTCTCGTAACCGCGTCCATAATCCAGGAAAAGGAATTTGTCGCGGCAGTCGGTCTGAACGCATCGTTGCGGAAAAGATACTCCTTGCCCGCGCCGACGACGAAAAGATGATTTTTAGCCCGCGTCAAAGCCACGTAAAGCAGGCGCAGCTCTTCCTCCGTCTGTTTTCGGCGGTTGACAAGGCAATTCGCCGCATGCGCAACGTCGGGGAAAATTTCCTTTTTGTCAAAATCATAATAATCCAGCGTAATGCCAAGCTCCCCTCCCGCAGAAACCGCGGGATTTTCGACGACGAAATCGGCTTCGAGGCAGGGCAGAACGACAACGGGGAATTCCAGCCCTTTGGCGGCGTGCATACTCATGATTCTTACCGCGTTTCCGCCCTCCGCCGCCCCGCTTTCCCCGACGGCTCCGCTCTTGTCGAAATACGAAAGAAAATCGCAAAGCATTCCGTCCGAGTTCTCCGCGCGTCTGACAAAGCGGTTGAGCACGGTTCGTCTCACCCTTCCGTTGGGAAGTCCCGAAACAAACATATCGTAGCCTGTGGAATAAGCCAACTGCGCCACAAGTCTGTCCGCCTTGACGCATTTGGCAAGAAAGCCGTATTTCACCCGCAGCTCGTTGAAGCGCGCCAACTTGTCCGACAAACCGTCCTTGAATTTCGCGCAGTATTCCTCCGTGCGTTTGACAAGATAATCGGGATTTGTTTTTTCCGCAACGACGGCAAGCTCCCGCGCGTTAAGCCCTCCGAACCAACCCAAAAGCGCTCCCGCAAAGGGAATATCGTTCAGCGGGTTGTCCAGCACGCGCAAAAAATTGAGCAAATCCTTTATTTCCTTGCCGAGAACGTCGTTTTTGAGCGAAGCCGCGACGGGTATGCCGCAGCCCGAAAGCACGTCGCAGAAAACCCGCGCCCTATTCGTCAGACTTCTCATCAAAACCACTATGTCGCCGTAACCAATCCGCCTGCCGCTCGAAGTGAGCTTTCCCGCGATTTCTTTTATATGCGCGGCAACCAGACGCGCCTGCGCGCGGCAAACGTCGTCTCGAATCTCGGCTCGGCGTACGTTGAACAGTCCCTCCGCCTTTTTAGGAGCGGCTTTTTCCTCGGTAACGCAATTTAAAACCACGGGGCAAACGCCGTCGATGCTTTCGTCGCCCTCTCCGCAGAACATACCGTCGGCGGCGTAATCGGCAGTTCCGAATTCATACGTCATTACTCCCGAAAAAACCGTGTTGACAAAGTCGAGTATAGCCGCGTGTGAACGGAAATTGTCGTTCATATACACTACGTTTCCCTCACCCGTCGCCTTGAACCTCTCCGTCTTTTCCGCAAAAATACGCGGCTCGCACTGCCTGAATCCGTAAATGCTTTGTTTTATATCCCCCACCAAAAATAGATTGTTTTCGCGGCGCAGCTTTTCCACGATTGCGTTTTGCACCCTGTTTACGTCCTGAAACTCGTCCACGAAAATCATATCGTATCTGCCGCAAAGCTCCCGACGCGCCTGTTCGTCGTCAAGCAAGGTCAAAGTAAGGTGCTCCAAATCGTTGTAGTCCAGCAGATTTTTTTCGCGTTTGAGTTTAAAAAACTCCCTGTCCAGCTTTTTCAGAAGTTCCGACAGCTTATCGATATAGACGACGTTTTTCCGACAGCGCGGAAGCGCTGCTTGCGCGCTTTCGCCGCCGAATTTCTCCGTCTGCGCCCAAACAAACCGTTTAAGTCTGTTCGTAAGCTTGTCAAGCCTGAAAAGCAAATCGGGAAACGCTTCAAGCTCCGCCTTTACCTTTTTTGAAAAGACGGGAAACTCCGCCTCCGACAGTCTTTTGAGATGAGAGAAAAAACCCTCTCCCTCCGGCAGACGGGCACAGGAGGCAAGCGTCTGCGCATATTGAGCGGCTGCCGCCGCATTGCATTCAAACGCCTCGCGCGCAAGCGTTTCCGCCGCGCTCTCAAAGGCAAACGCCCCTTTTTTCAGCTCGTCGCCAAGCGCGGACAGAAAAGGATTGTCCTCGCCCTCCGCAAAATAATATTTCCTTTTTTCTTCAAACCATCCGTCGAAATCAGGTCTGCACACAAAAAAGTCGTACAGACGGAAAACGGTCTGCTTGAACGACGTCTGTTCGCTCTTTTTGCCCAGCATCTCCACAAGCCGAAGATAAACCTCGTCCTCTGCGTTCAGTTCGCTTTCGGCTACTCTGTCGAAGGCGTCGTTTTTCAGCTCCTGCGCGACGCTGTCCTCCGCAACGGAAAAGTTCGGCTCCAAGCCGAGAACGTAAAAATAGCTTCTCAACGCGTCCGCGCAAAAGGCGTGCAGCGTAGAAATGTCCGCCATTTCCAGCTTTTGCGCCTGTTCGGCAAAAAACGGCTCGGAAAGGCGCTCGGACAAGCTTTCCTTCAAGCGTTCCTTCATCTCCGCCGCCGCAAGCTTTGTGAAGGTCACGACAAGCAGTCTGTCCACGCTCGTCCGCTTTGCTTCCAGCAGTCTGAAAATTCTCTCCACGAGAACGGTGGTCTTGCCCGTGCCCGCGGAAGCGGATACGGCGACGTTTTTTTCTTGGGAAATATCCAGCGCAAGCAGCTGACTGCGCGTAAAGTTTCTGTTCATTGCCCGTTTACCCCCTCGTTTTCGAGAGTTTCCGCAGTTACTGCGCCGTTCACGCATCTGACTTGCCTGCCCGACAAATCTCCGAAGTCGCAAACGGCCGAAAATTCGCAATACTCGCAGGCGTCCTCGTAAGGCGACTGACAGGCGTTGCCGTCTGCCATTTCTCTGCCCGCCTGCTCTATCATGCGCCATGCGTAATTTACATAAGCGTCAAGCTGCGCCCTTGTCAGCGCGGTTTTGCTCTGTCTGCTCACTGTTCCGTTTTTGTTGAGCCGCACGTTGAGCCGACTGCTCGCCCCGCTACGTCTGAACGCGGCGTCAAGCTCGCACAGTGTTTCCGTGTCGTCCACGACGCGTCCTCCGAACTCTTTGAAATCGCTTTTTACAAAATCGTTGCTCAGTTTTTTATAAAAGAAACCCGCAGGTTCAAGTCCCAGCGCGTCGCGCACCACCTTTAGATATACGGGCAGTTGCAGCTTGACTCCCGCGTAAAGCTCCTTTTCTTTAAACACCGACTGACCGCGCTTGTAGTCGATTATTATAAATTTGTTGCGGCATCTGTCTATGCGGTCTATTTTGCCCCTGAAACGTATTTCCGCGCCCTCTCCGACGTTGAACGACGGCGCGGGAAAGGCGGCGTGGGGACCGAACTCCGCCTCGCACTCGACGGGGAAAAATTCGCTGTCAAGCAGCTGCGCCTTTATTTCCATGCCCGTCTTTACCGATTCCTCCCTTAGGCGGCTCAGATTGTGCCTCGACAGCCTGTCTCTTTGCACGGCTTTGTACCTGTCTCCGTCCGTAACGCCGTCGAATATGCGGCGCATGACGCTTTCGTCCGCGCTTTCCGCGCCGTGAACCATGATAAATCGGACGAATTTTTCCAGACAGTCGTGAATTATGCTGCCGAGGTCGGTCGGTTTGAGGCGGGCTTCCTCGCGCTCTTTCAGCATAAGTCCTCCCTTGGAAAGAAAATGTCTGAACGGACATTTGTAAAACTCCTCTATACGCGTGACGCTCGCCGCTCCCGACCTGAAAAACAACCGTCTGCCGTTGTCAAGCGTTATGTCGGGAGTATACGCGCACAGAAATTTTTTCAGCTCGTCGGCAAGCCCCGCCGCCGCGATTTCGTCCGCCTCATCGTCATCGGAA
>ENA-OURV01000268-OURV01000268.1-human-gut-metagenome-genome-assembly--contig:-NODE-268-length-45309-cov-9.542626_pt1 | contig 45309 bp, 50 predicted proteins | sample MGYA00242141_ERZ509072 | MGnify/ENA primary metagenome ERZ509072 (study PRJEB26280, sample SAMEA2338763) | human gut metagenome | biome: human gut; feature: human-associated habitat; material: faeces... | reverse complement strand
CGGCGGCGCGTCCCGGAACGGCCGCCGCCATGCAGGCCGCCAGACAAAAGAGAGCCGTTCGGAGCCTTGTTCTCGCTCTTTCCATTCCTTACAGATTGTTGATCATGTTCTGAATCTGGGCGGACAGCGCCGGGTTCTGGAACTGCAGCGACACGACATAGGCCTGCTTGTAACATTTGCGGGCATTCTCGACGTCGGGAAGCATTTTGTAGCAGTCCCCGTTCATGATGAGCAGTTCCATCTGCTCGGCCACCTCCAACCCCTCGAACTGCAATGCCCGGGTGATCCACTCGACACCCTTGCGGGCCGCCTCGACCGGCAGTTTGCCGTTTAGGGCATCGTAAAGCGTCTGGATCGCCGAAGAATAGTCGCCGGCCACGGCCGACTTGCCCAGTTTGCCCAGGTATTCGTCCATCAGCGAAATGTATTGCGCCACATTCTTGCGGTTGTAGATGGTGTAGGAGGCGTCGCTCAGGTATTTCATACAGGTGTATGAATCCATCGGACTGTTTTTGAGCATCCCGTCATAAGCGGGTTTCAGGTCGCCTTTGATCCGTTCGAGCCGTTTCAGGTAATCCATGTCGCCTTTTTCGGCCAACTCCTGCGTGAGCTGCATATTCAGCATGAAGAGGAAAGCATCCGCTTGCTCTACGCCCACCTTCGGGGCTACGGCGGCGTAATTCTTCGCCACGTATTCGAACACCTCGTCGTTCTTCGAGGGTTCGGTATGGTAGGCCGCCAGGACTTTGAAATCCTCGGGATTCATCCATTCCGAGAGGGGCTTCCGCTTCCGGTAATCGGCATACAGCCGGTCGACACGCAACTGCCAGCGGTCCCGCTGGTAACCCTCGGGTTGCCGGGCCAGAAAATCCGGGGCGTCCAGCAACAGACGGCGGGTCAGCGCGTCGTCGGTGCGATCGCCCTTCTGCTTCTCGTACATCTGTTCGAACGTCATTGCAACGCCCGTTTCCGCACGGACCCATTTGAGCAACTGCCCGGCATCCATACCTCCTTCGGCCGATGCGACCTCCTCTCCCGCAGGGTCCACGATCAGCAACGTAGGATAGGCCTTTACCTCATACTTCCGGGCGAGGGGTTTGCCTGATTCCGACTCGGCGTCGATCTTGATGCTGATGAAATGCCGGTTGAAATACTCCCCGACCTTGGGATCGGGAAAGACCTCGGCCGCCATCTTCCGGCAGTAGACGCACCAACTGGTGTGAAAATCGACGAACACCTTCTTGTTCTGTGTCTCGGCGGCTTTGAGCGCCTCGTCGAAAGAGCCTTCGAAAAAACGGATGCCCTGAGCCTGTGCTCCGCAAGCCGCCGCCAGCAGGAGCGCGAACAATATTATTTTTTTCATGGTCGAATTATTTTTCTTTCACGTTGAACGTAAATATGTTTTCCAAAACCCGGGAATGTCCCTCGTTGCTGACACGGATCGAAATGCGGTACTCGCCGGGCGTGATGTCGCTCACCAGCGGGAACTCCATGCGGCCTCCGCCGCGCACGGTCAGCAGGCTCCGGAACATCTCGGCATCGCCGTCCGCACTCTCGACCCCCGCGATCTCATAGCGAATCGGATTCGTACCGATAACGCCCTGCATCTTGGGGCTCACCCACGGAGCGACGTTGTAAATGCGATAGGCGTCCAGCTCCTCGTCGAGGACCAGGCGAATATCCATCCGGTCGGGAACGTAAACGGCATTGACGGTTTGCAGGTATCCGATCTCCTGGTCCGAACAACCTGCAAGGCCTGCGAACAGCAGGCAACCCAGGAAAATCCGTGTGATTCTTTTCATAGGATTGTTATTCATAAGGTAAGATTCCGATATTGTCCAGATGATAGCTGTATTCCAGGGCATGCACGACCCCGTTATAGGGCTGGATATCGCCCGAAGCGACCATATTGGTCGCCACCTGGGTCTTTTGATCCGCTTCGAGCGTCGTCATGTGCAGGCTCACGGGCCCCAGCCCGTCGACCCCCATATAGGGTTCTTGCTTGGTCCACAGCCAGACGTAGTTTCCGTAACGGGTCCGGCAGATCCGGCCGCCGCCGATGTATTCGCCCTTTTCGTTGAGTTCGATCCGTTCGATGTCGTCGCGCAGCATTCCGCCGTCGATCACCAGACTCAGCACGATGGTCCGGCACATCGCTTCGGGGATATCGGTGACCTGCCTGTAACCGGCCTCGTACCCCTTGCCGCCCTGAATCAACCACTGGCGGATGGAGTGGTTCGTGAGTCCCATGAAGGTAATGTCGTCATGGCGGAAGACATCCTGCAGCCGGGCCCGGTCGATGATCTTCACGATCGAGTCCCAGTTGTAGGAATTGCTTTGCAGATAGGCGTACATATCGCCTTCGAAGTGCGGATCGGACACTCCCGTATCCAGATAATTGTATTTCGTCCCGCAGGAGAAAAGCGGAAAGACGAACAACAGGATGATGATATATTTTTTCATGTCATTATTTCATTTTGGAGAGCCAGTAGGTATTCTGGATCATCAGGTCGTTGTCGGTGAACGCCGTTCTGGGTACGGGCAGATAGAGTGCCCCGTTGGCGATGTCCGTATCGGTCAGTGCCGCGAAACCCTCGCTCAGCTCCCGGCGCACGTAGTCGTTGCCGTTGCGCACGACGTCGTAATAGCGCTGTCCTTCGAGCAAAAGCTCCTTCTCCCGTTCGCGGAAAACCAGCAGTTGCAAATCGGCGGCGTTTTCCCCGGCGTCGGCATCCGGAAAGAGATTGGCCCCGGCCCGGCCGCGGATAAGGTTCAGGTCTTCGGCGGCCCCGGCCGTATCGCCCAGCTTCACCCGGCACTCAGCTCGCAGCAGGCAGATGTCCGCCAGACGGATCAGTACTTTGTTGCAGTCCATGTTCGAGAAGATCGGTTCGGTAGCACTCGATTGAAGATAATAGGTATTGCGCCATTTGTAGAGATAGGCCAGCCCGAGGGTATTGGCCTCCTGCGGATCGTCCGGCTTGTAGAAATAGGCCGTGCGGCGCTTGTCGCCCGCCCGGTACATCCGGTTCACCGTGTCGAGATAGAGCCCGAAATAGGCGTCCGCCACATCCTCCCGCTGGCTGTTGAGCATGACAGGATAGCTGATCATGAACGTTCCGGGCAGGAAATAGCCGGGACTCAGCTCGTAAAAATTGACCTCCGCCTCGAAGATGCTCTCTTCGCCGGTCCGGACCAATGTTTTTTGACAGACCTCCTCCGGATCGGCAGCCAATGTATAGGTCCCGATCTCGTCGGCATAGGCCGGGTCGAAGAAACGCGAACACCACGCCTCGGCTTCGCGGAGCGCCTGGCTGTCGCCCAGCACGGAGCCTTTCCAGGCGTAGAGATGAGCCAATACGGCCGCGGCGCTTCCCTTGCAACCGTATTGTTTCGAGACCAGCGCTTTGCCGCCGATGCCCCGCATCTCGCCGTATTTCGGCAGGATGTCATAGGCCCGCCGGGCGTAGGCGATCGCCGTGTCGATCACGGCTTTCGCCGGGCTTTTGGCATATTTGCCCGAATAAAGGCTGCCCTTCGTGATGACGGCATCGCCCCAGATGCGTCCCAGATACATGTAGCAGACCGCCTTGGCGAAATGACACTGCCCGATGCAGAAATTCAGCCGGCCCGGATTGACACGCTCCGCCTTGTGGTAATTGTCCATGAAAAGGTCCGCAAGCGTGAGCACATTGTAGTATTTTTTCCATTGCTCCTGCCGGGAATCTGCCGCCACGGTATTTGGATCGAGGTTTCGAAGCCGTTCGTAAACCGAAGCCGTTCCGCTGATGCGGTCGATCGGGGCCCCCATGTATTCATGGTAGGGCACGGATAATAGCGTCTCGCGCAGCTGGCCGTGAATCTCGGCGACGGCCGAGAAGAGGTCTTCTTCGGTCTTGAAGAAATGTTCGAACGTTACCGAGTTTTTCGGTTCGAGGTCCAGCTCGCAGGAGACTATCATCGCCCCCGAGAGCAATATGCAGAGATAGAAAATCGTCTGTTTCATAGCTGTTAAAGATTGATCGTCAGACCGATGGTCCATTTACGCGAAAGGGGATAAGCCGCACCGTTGTCAATACCGGTGTAGACGCTCACTACTTCGGGGTCCAGGCCCGAATAGTTGCTCAGCGTAAAGAGATTCTCGCCCGTCACGAACACGCGCAGTCCCGAAAGTCCGACCTTGCGTGCAATACGCTGGGGTAGCGTGTAACCCAATGTCAGTTGCTTGAGTTTGCAGTAATGCACCTTTTCCAGATTCGACGAGAACATTCCAGTATATTGGATGGCTGCATTGGGATAGAAGCCGTAGGCAGGGAACATAGGGTTGTCGCCAGCCTGCTGCCAGAAATCGTCCGGGCTTACCTGCGAAAAGATCGGGCGCGACGTATGGTCCTCACCCTGAGCTGTCTTGTATCGGAACGTGTTGACCATGTTCCGCCCCAACGTGAAAGTGAGGAAGAAGGTCAGGTCGAAATTCTTCCAGCGGAGCTCATGGGCCCAGCCGCCGTAAATGGTCGGCAGCGCACTGCCCGCATAGTAGCGGTCGTCTTCGTTGATCTGCCCATCGCCGTTCAGGTCCGCAATTTTGCGCATGCCCGGCTTGAACGAGTAGGCATCGTCGCCGTCGGGAGAGAGCAGGTGTTTCTTGCCTTCCTCGTCGTAATAGAACGGAACGTCGGCTTCGTTCTGGATGAATCCCTCGTCTTTATAAAGCCAGATGCCGCTCAACGGCTTGCCGATAACCATTCCAGCTGCGATGTCCATCCCCGAATAACTTTCCCGAAAACAGTTCCAGTTCCGGGCAATGTTTAAGCGCGTACGCCAGGAGAGGTTCTCCTTGCGGATGATGTCCACCTTGGCCTCGATCTCCAGGCCGTCGTTGGAAACAGCCATGGCATTGCGCCACTGAACATTAGCCTCACCGTACATGTCGCCCGGCATGGGTACCCGGTAGATCAGCGACTTGGTGTATTTGTGATACCAGTCGACGCTCAACGAGAAACGGTGGTTGAACATATCCAGGTCCAGTCCTACGTCATATTGGTCGGCTTGTTCCCAGCGCAACTTACGGTTGACCACCCCCGACGGGCGCATTCCCTGCACTCCGTCGAACTTGTAGCCCGGTTCCATCAAGCCCTGGGCCAGATAGGGAATGCCGAACTGGCTGCCGGTTTGTCCCCAGCTGGCGCGCACCTTGCTGAAATCGAGCCACCAAGCCCATTTCATGAACTTCTCCTCGGAGAAAGCCCATCCGACGGCTACCGAGGGGAAAGTCGCCCAACGGACTTCCGGACCGAATACTGAGGAGCCGTCGCGGCGCAGCGTGGCTTCCAGCAGATACTTTTCGTCGTAGTTGTAGGCGATGCGGCCGAAATAGCTGGTCATGGCTGTCTCTGTGAAATTGGACTGATAACGCATCGTCGCCCGGTAATAGTCCGATACAGGATCGTAGATCATATCGGGAAAGGCACTCGACACGTAATAGACGTTGTCGCTCGGCCCGCCTAGTCCGTAGCCACCGATCGTCCAGATCTTGTTGGCGTCGAATGACAGTCCGGCCAGCAGGTCGAAATTGTAGCTCCCCGCCGAAAAGTTATAGTTGATAAGATTCTCGTTGGAAAGAAGAATATCCCGCTCGACCGTACCTGTCGATTTGCTTTCACGGTACGTAGGATCGAGGTAGCTTGGCCGGAAGAAATTCTGGTTGACCTGGTTGAAATCCATTGACGCTGAGGTCGAGACTGTCAGCCCAGGAATAATCTGCCAGGAGAGCACCATACTCTCTCGTAACCGGTAGGAGGTGTTCTCCTCCGACTGCCCGTTGAGTATCTGGAGAACCTTCTTCTCGACCGAACCGCCGCCGGAATAGAGCGAGGACTGATATCTGGGGTCGACCGTCAGCGACTCGAAGGCGCCGCCGGCACCGCCGCCCTGCCCGCGGCTGCGGTCTGTATAGGCCAGGTAGGTGCGGTTGTCGAGCGTCAGGTTCTTGACTGGTTTGACCGAGAGGTTGACGATGACGTTCCCGCGCAGGAAATCGCTGCCCGGCATGATGCCTGTCTCCTTGTAGACGCCGCCGCCCACCAGATAATTCATCGTCGCATTGCCGCCGCTGGCTTGGATATTGGCGTTGATGACCTTGCCCTTGCGGAACATGTATTTGTACCAGTTCGTCGAATTGTTGTAGAATGCGTTGAGCGAATCCTGCACCAGCGGCAGGGCTTCCATACCCTGCCCGCGGTTCCAGAACAAGTCGAAGTTCACGCCGTTGAGAGCCGCCTCTTCGTAGGAGGTCGGGTATTTATAGGTTCCGGAAGACTTGTCGTAATAGGCCCCGCTGGTCGCCATCGCCATCCGCATGTAGTGCATCCGCTCCATACGTCCGCCCAGCTGGTCAGGCGCCACCGGGAGCTCGGCGACCGAGTAGGAGACGTTTGCTGAGAAGGTTGCACGCCCTTCGCGGCCCTTTTTCGTCGTGATGAGGATCACGCCGTTCGCGGCTCGCGAACCGTAGATCGCTGCCGAAGCAGCGTCCTTGCAGACTTCGACCGATTCGATCGTCGAAGGGTCGATCTCGGCAATGGTGTTGGTTCCGGTCACGGGCGAAGTGAACGAATGCACGGGAACACCGTCGATCACGTAAAGCGGCGCTCCCGAACTCTTGTATCCGGCTTCGTCGTCGAGCAGCGAGTTGTAGCCGCGAATGGTCATGGAGGTTGATCCGCTGCCCGGCGATCCCGACTGCTGCATGACACCCAGACCGGCCACACGCCCCTGTAACATGATATCGAGGCTCGGAGCTGGAACATCTTGCAAATCCTCGGCCTTCACGGTGGAGATGGCCCCGACGACCTGACGTTTCTTGCGCACACCGTAACCGATCACGGTCACCTCATCGATGGCAGTGTCCTCCTCCAACCGAACCTCGACCTCTGTGCCCGCCTGGAATTTCTGGCTCTTGGATTTATACCCCACGAAACTGACTTTCAGGAGACCTGACTCGACAGGCGATGCGATGATGAAACAACCTTGCGTATCGGCCGTGGTTCCCAGAGTTTTGCCGCCGGCGTCAATGATAACGGTAGCTCCGGGCATATGTGCTCCCTTTGCATCGAGGACGCGGCCCTTCACCTCGAAGGTTTGAGGCTTTGGCGCTTCGGCCTGAATTTTTTCCGACCGTCGGATAACCACCTGATTGCCGACGAGGGCGTAATCGAGTCCGACGGAGGGCAGGATGCGGTCGAGTACCTGCGTAAAAGGCACGTTTCGGCCCGAAGCGGAAACGCGCTTCTTACCCTGAACCAGTTCTGCATTGTAAAGGAACTTAACTCCGGTCTGACGCCCCAGCTCCTCGAACAATTGTTCCAACGGAACGGATTCCAGTTTCAGGTCCACGGTCTTGACTCGCTGAGCAACGGCCGGAGTGTACATCCCGGCCGCCAACAGCAGGACCCATACCCAAGAACGGATCCGCCGAACAGCACTTTGTGGAGAATTCATTTGCATATCTATTCAGATTAGAATCGTTTTCAACGGAATATCAGCATGCCGTCCTCATACGTGATGGCCAGTTCCTTCGTATGGGCGAAAAAAGCCGCGACCTCTTCCAGCGAACTGCTCCGGGAAATGGAGCCGGAAAACCGCAACGTTTTCCGGGAGGGATTCTCGAAAACCACGCGGCAACCATACCAGTGCGCCACCGACTCCATGATCTCCTCCAGACTCCTGTCCCGAAAAACGAACAGTCCGTCCATCCAGGCGGTATATTCGGAGGTATCCACTGTCCGGGTATCGATGTCCCCGCCGTCCTGCGTCGCCTGCATTCCGGGCAAAAGCGCAACCTCCCCGGCATCCGGACCGCCCACCGAGACCGAACCCCGGACCAGCGTGGTCACCTGCGCCGAGATTTCGCCGTAACAGTTCACGTTGAATTCCGTACCGGTGACCCGCACGTAACGCCCGTCCGTGCGAACGACAAACGGCCGGGCGGTGTCCTTGCTGACGATAAAATAGCCCTCGCCGGAGAGAAAAACTTCGCGCAGGCCCGTTGCAGGAAACCGGTCAGGGAACTGCAAGGTCGAACCCGCATTCAGGCAAACGCGCGTTCCGTCATCGAGCCGGACCTCGAAACGCCTGCCCGAAGGGACGGACACCGTATTGAGGGCCGTCTGCTCCGAAGCGCTTGCATCGAGAGCCATTACGGTCATGCCCTCGGCATCGCCCTGCACGAGCGCTCCGGCCAACTCGATATGGCAAAGTGTATCCAGAGCCACCGCTTCACCGGAAGCCCGGCGGAACTGAACGATCGTATCGGGAAGGGTTTGGGTCAGCGTCACGGCGGAGGCATCCGGGAATTCCGGAGCGTCGAACGTCAGCAGAATGCCGGCAAGAAGAGCTGCAGCCGCGCCGGTCAGCGGAATAACGATGCGGGACAGACGGTGTCCGCGGGTGCGTTTTTCAACGCGGCGCCAAGCCCGATTGGTATCGAATCCGCGCATCTTGTCGACACGCCGCCGCAACGATTCGGCGTCCGAAAAGGAGTCCAGCAACCGACGGTTGGAGGGGCTGCATGCGGCCCACTGCTCCAACTCCTGACGCTCGCTCTCCGCAAGTGCACCGGTAAGAAATCCGACGATCAATTCTTCGATCCGTTCGGACGATAAATGACGGGACATAGCTACTCTTTTTCCCTTTATTACACGAAACCGGGAAAAAAGACTAAATCCGAAGCGAAAAAAGTTGAAAAAATTTTAGAGACAGAGCAGATTCTTGCAAAAATGCAGTTTAAGCAGCATCTTGCCCCTCATCTTCTGGGCCCGCACCGTATTGACGCTCAATCCGAGTCGATCGGCCACCGACTCGTTATCCCAGCCGTTGACATAACTCAAACGCATTACCTGCCGGCATTGCGGCGGCAGGTCGTCGATCCGCGCTATCAACCGCCGGATCACCTCGGCGGAAACAATCTCTTCCGCAGCATCGTCCGTATCAGCGCAGGAGAGCAGTATGTCCGGGGGGGGGAATGCCACTGCCCGGTTGTCGCGGAGAAAATTAAGACAGCCGTTCCGCACGGCGGCATACAGGTAGTTTTTCAGATGGTCTTCCGAATCGAACGAAAACTCTCGTTCCAGCAGACGGACGAAGCAGTCCTGCACCAAGTCTTCAGCTTTGTCCGGGTCTTCGACATAGCGCGACGCAAAAAAACAGAGTGCTCCATAATATTTCCGAAAGCACCGCTCTATTTCACGTTTATAAGCGCCCATCTACCGAAAAAACTAAAAAGAATTCCAAATTACGACGTCATAAAAATAGGCTTTTTTGTTTACAAATTCAAATATCAGGATCATCGTATTCGGTATGATCTATTCCGCATTCTCAATAATAAGAACATTGGAATTACAATTTACAATCAGATTGAAATTTTCAGAAAAAGAATTTTAACAAAAAATCAGTTTTGGATTCAAAGTAAAAAAACGAAACAATCCTAATTTTTGTTTATTTTATTGTATTTTCGATATCTCCTGGCCAGTTTGAAGTTATTCTATAAAATACAAACAAAATGCAGAAATATCATAGTTTTAATTGCTTTTGCGGACACGGTGCGGACACGGGGAAAGCAAAACCCCGTTAGAGAAAACTCTAATAGGGTTTCTGGTGCCCAGGACAGAGAACAACCGCAACGACGTGCGACCAGTCCTTGCTTTTTAATCAGCTATTTAACTATTTAATCCATTTATCTGTTGAATACCCGCGTAGCGGGTCGAACCGACTTTCCGAAGCGGGCGCAGAGACCGCGTGCAGGCTTTGCCCCGCAAGGAGGAGGAAAACGAGCGCAGCGAAGTTAAAAAAATTGAAACTCCGGTCTTCGGGCCGGCAGGCTATCCCGGACAGGGCGTAAGGTCGCGCCATGGCGATTGACGTCGTTATCTCTCCGCTTCAGATTACCGCCGACGGCAGTATCAGTTGGGGCGAGGGCAGTAGCGGCGGCGGATCGGTCGAAATCTGATCCGCCAACCGTTTGAAAGAAATAGCGGCATCCGTCCATTGCGACTGACTGTTGAAAATTTTAACGGATAACAGCTGCGGAGGGGGAGGGCGTTCCCTACCGACATGAAAAATCATGTCTTGTGGAAATTTATACCCGGCCGCTTATCTCGCGTGGCCGGGTGTTTTTTGTGAGGATAAATCGCTGGTCAGGTCTCGGTTTTGGCGTCCCGGAAAATGACAGATACGGTGCAAATACGAAAAAGCAAAAATCCTGTCAGAATCAACGAAGTGGGGAAAATGCGGGGAAAATTAAAAATCACTTAACTTACTATTATCAGCAAATTAAGCGATTTTTCTTGTACCCGGAGCCGATCTAATTGATTTTTCGTCATTCGTTAGCTACATGATTTTAGATATAGATAGAATAAAACACCCACTTTTACATTTTTTGGGTGTAAAAGTGGGTGTTAATCATGTAAAAGATTGAAGTTCAATCTTTCTTGCGGTGCGTAGGGGACTCGAACCCCTGACCCCGTGCGTGACAGGCACGTATTCTAACCAGCTGAACTAACGCACCATTCCGGTTATTGCGAGTGCAAAGGTATTACATTTTTTTTAGTCTGCAACTTTTTTTTTGATTTTTTGTGCGGCGCGCCGGCGGCATTCGCACCAATCTGCTTAATTCTTAAGGACAAAAGCATTGAAATTTTTTTTTTGTCGCCTTCACGCTGTCGTGCCCTGTGAAGGGTGTTGACCGCCGTTTTGCGGCTGAAGCGTCTGAACGGCGGCGTGCCGGAGGGGCAAACCGGCGGCGGGGTGGGAATTTACCGAAGGTCCCTGGAAGGCCGAGGTCGAGGTCGGCAAGGAGTGGATCAAGCTCAACGGCGTGTTGGGCGGCACGGTGGAGGGATCGACCGGGTCCGAAATCCGCTTTACCTGTCAGCCCGCCGGTACGATCGGCGAAGATCAAAGCCGGTGCGGCATCATCCTGGTCCGCTATCACAACCTGTCGTGCTACCACCGCATCTTCGTGCGTCAGGGCTATGCCCCCATCCGGGTGGCCGGATCGGCCAAATGGCACACATTCAACCTGAAATATCAGGATCACGAGGCTGCCGCGCCCTGCGAGGAGGGTTCGCTCTTCCGCTACGGCAATGTCGACCAGCCCATTGACGCCGTCAACAACCAGTTCGACCGGTTTGCCGACCATGCCACGACTCCGTTCCGGCTGGCTCCCACGAGTTCGGGGCTGACGGGAACCTGGAATGCGGTCCCCGGACAGACCCGGATAACGAGCAAGTCGCGCAGTTCGGAGGGCTTCAGCAACATGCCGCAAACCATCGGCGGCAGGCAGTGCCATGTCGCTGAACTGGCGGATTTCGAGGCGTTGCAGAAAAACTGCCAGTTTGCGTTCGGCGTGCTCTACGACGATGCTTCGACCGAGACTTCGCTGAACCTGTCGGACGTGAACGGCTATGCCTATTACAATGCGAGCAACACGAACAAGGGCATGCGCGGCTGTTTCGTCTTCAATCCTGCGGGAAGTCTCAATTCGGGCGGCGCCGGGGCCAATATCTTCTTCCCGGTGGGCGTGTCCGGATACGGCCGCCGGAAGCATTGCGCCCAGGAGAATGGAAAGTACGGCGTATTGCGTTACGCCGCCCGCAGCGCACTCTATACCTCTTCCGATGTACGTTATCGTCCGCTTTTTCATACCATCTACACCAATTTCGGGGGACTCTACTGGTGCAACCGGCAGTCGAACGGAACCTCCTCGTGGGACATCAACGTTTCGACATACGATTTCAACCATTTCGGGTCGAATGCGTTTCTGATAAGCGACTGGACCGCCGGCGACGGTCCCAATGTCAGCGACGCCTGCTTCGTCCGTCTGGTGGAGTAGGCGGGGACAGGGCGCCGGGTGCGATTTGCCGGAATTGATGCCCGCAACCGCCTTTTTGTCCGTTTGCCGGGGCCGATCGCATTCGCCTCGGACATCCGGAATTTCGCGGAGGACGAATCCGGCATCCGCCGCGAACAACGAAAAAGCCTTGTAAACGATCCGTTTACAAGGCTTCTTTGAATTGTTCCTTCGAACTCTGCGGTGCGTAGTATAATCGGCATTTCGAAAATTCCACTTTAAAATAATCGGATTTCAACCTCCGATCTTGAAATATCGACAAAAAAAGCAAAATTTAAGGGACGTTTAAAACATGCTTAAACGTCCCTTAAATTTGGATTACCCCCTATCTCTATTTATAATTGTAGTAACTTGGGGTATATTTATCCAAAAATAATAGCAGCCAAGATTGCCAGCCACACCATACCTCCTCCTGCGAGCGTCCATAGAATGTCCTGCATGTCGGCTTTCGGGTCGATCTTGCGCTCCTTTAAAATGGCGGCCGTCAAGACGGCGATCATCGACACCAACAAGGGCAACCACTGCCACCAGGCGCCCAACGGCACGGCCACGATCAACGCCGCGGAGGCGATGACCGCCCCGACTGCGAAGTGCTGGTATTTGTCCTTGGCAATGGCGTTGAGCCATCCGATGAGTTTATTGATAAGTCTTTTCATAAATTTGCGGTATTTCGAGAGTTTGACCGACAGGTTACTTATCCGGGAATCGCTCTCTGATCTCGGCCTTCTTGGCAAGATAGAGTGCCTTCTGCTCGTCGGCTTCGAGTATCTTGCCTTCGGCCAGATAACCCTCGTAGGCCATCAGGTATTGGTCCGCTTCGGCCCGGTAGGCCATTTCCCGCAACTGTTCGGGATCGGGCTGCGGCTCCGGCACGGGCGTGTATTCCTCCCAGCCGACCCGGATGCGTCATCTTCCTCTGTGTAGACCTCCCGGTAATGCTTCGGAGGATCGGACGGTTCCGGCTGCTCGTCGCAGACCACCTCTTTGTATCCAAGCGAGATCAGTTTGTCCGGCCGCGGATTGCAGACCAGCCCTTCGTCGGTCCGGATTGCTGTAGGGGCGTACCTCAGACGCCCGTCGATCAGTTTTGCGTAGTTGTTCATAGTTCGTTATTTGATGATTATTTCCGGCGTTCCGTTAGCAGTCAAATCATACCCTCCGTCACTTTGAAGTAGCGGCGGCAGGTATTCGTCGTTCAGCGGGATCTGCCTGGCGCTATCGAGCCAGGACATGGCATCGACGAGCATCTTGACAGAGTGAACCGTTACTTTCAAGCGTCTTGAAGTATGTGTGTATGAAGGGTCCGATCCGTAAACATACATATACGGAGTGCCTGTTTCTTTCGTGTCTACAACAACATATTGATTTTCACCTAATTTAGCAGCAGAAATATTAGGCCAATATTGAGTGCCGTCAGTCGATAACACGCCGCAGCTTATACCGCAAGAACCCATAACAGCGGGGGCAATATCCCATTCTTCCACGACATAATCGACCCGATATTTTCTCCCTGATTCCAATTCGCCCGATTCTAAAACACGCTGATAATATGGGCTATCCATATCAAATTCGAACGTTTTAGGAGTGAACCCCATATCCTTGATCTTGATATTCTTAAGGTTCTGCGGCAGGTACTCGGCGACGCAGCCGACAGACTCGATGGTTATAGTCGAAATTTTTACGACATCGCCAATCGGTACGTCGTATGAGTACATGAAACTATTGGGGACGGTATTTGAGGCATTCTTTATATGTACAACACCTTCAGCATTCAGTTTTTCGGACGATAGCGTTAAATCAGCATAATCATTAAAGCTATGCGCAAAAAACCGAATGCGACTACCTTGAAACGGCTCAACAAAAACGATGCGAATGCGGAAAATACTGGGCTTGTCGCCGGAAGATAAGTCTTGTTTCTGAATTGCCAAGGTCGTCGAATCTCCGTAAATCGATAGGATGCCATCCCCGCTATTTAGAGATGTCCCCGGATAATTTGCCACAGTCGACCATCCATCGGTATTTTTAGAAAAATCGCTTATATAATTCGCCACTTTATATTTATATGGGATAGGCAACACATACCCAGCGGGATCACCGTCGTTGTAGAGGGCCACTACTTCTTCCGCGGAAAGGGCGTAGTTGAAATGACGGCAGAAATGGACCGGGCTTTTAGTAATATGTAACGGATCTCCAATGCGGAATAACGCGCTCGGCGTGTATGCTGTTGGTTGCATAGCACCTACCTCGATGCCATTGATATAACACATCGCAGTTGCTCCATCATAGGATATGACGGCATGTATATCGTCACCTATTGTCACCCGACTCACTTGTAGCGACTTATCTCCGCAGTGGAACATTATCGCATCCATTGGCGTGACGGCGATAGCTAGCATCGAGGTTGAGAATTGTACCGGTCGTTGAGTGCCATCAGATTGGCGGAGATTAAAGAAGCACTCCATACTCCGCGGACCGTCGAACAATAGCCCGGCATCCGTCGATCCAAGATACCCTTTCGTGCAATTCACCCCCACCTGCTGCTCGCGCTCGCTGCGCAGCGCGGCGATCTTCAACAAACTTCGTCTGCGGTCCATGGCTACTCGATGATTGCGCGGAGTTCCTCGATATTGATCTCGTAGGCCTTGTTCGGCGCCGGGGTCTTGTAGCCGATGATGTCCACGAGGTCATCCGACCAGGTGAGCTCCGTGGCCGTAGCTCCCGATGTGAAGAAGATCGCCGAAGTCCGGGCCGACTTCTCCACGGTCCCGATCTTGAGCGAGGTCAGCTCCCCGCAGATGTATTTGTGGTTGCCTTCGACGTTGATCGTGACATCCGCACCTTCGACGTTGACAACGACAGGGGCGGCCGCTGCGGCGGCTTCGAGAGCTGCGGCCGCAGCGTCGAGGGCGGCTTTGACAGCCTCGGGGTTCTTCGAACCGTCGATCGAGAGCATCCACCAGTCTGTGTCCGTCACGGGATGGCCCGTGTTGTTGTTTTGCCGGGAGACATACACCGAGGGGGCCGCGTAGACCATGTTGAGAAAATCGTATGTCTTTTCCGGGGAATAGTCGCCCGCGGGGACGACACCCGTGGAGCCTAAAAGTTCGGTTACTTCTGTCATTGGTTTATTGTTTTAATGGTGTACAACTTTCCGTTTTCAAGTTTGAATTTCGCTTCTTCGTAACCGTTCTGATAGGTCACGTAGAGTTTGAGTGTCGCAGGATCAACCCAGAATACAGGCATGATAGCGCCGCCCTCGGCCCGGTATTCCGAGGTTACGTAGTCTTTGGTCGCCTCGTCCCAAAAAGCCCAGTATTTGAGACCCCCGACATCCACGATCTTCGGAGGGTGGTCGGCCAGAGATTTCGCACGCGCAGCCTGCTGGTCGGCGTTGGCGGACGCGGTGTCGGCTTTGCCAGCGGCGTCAATTGGTTTATTAACATATTCTTTTTCCGTAATCGAAGAACTTGGATTGTACTTTTTGAATAACTCGTAAGCAGTTAGCCCATTATCTCCTTTTTCGCCTTTTGGCCCAGGTAATCCCATGACGATATTAGAAGATTCCAAGTTCAGAGTTTCGGTTGTCAATCCTTTATCCTCTCCGCCTTCCATACATGTGGTGTCCACCAATTGAAAGGCCTGACAGTAATCTACGGCAGTTTGCCCTGCTTTGCCGTAGTTTTCCCACATTGTGAAGCTATAAGTGCCAGTGGTCGTTTGTTCTTTGCCTGGGATAATAAATATTGCAACATTACCTTCTGCCGTGAAATTAACGCGCACTTCGGCCCACGTGGGTAGGCGGGCAAAAAGAGTCAGATCGCGCCCTTCGAGAGCGATCTCCTGCCCGTTGGTTAAGATCGGCCAACGAACCTCAATGTCTTTACCTATACGAATTGATTGCATGCTATTCTTTCAGATTTTCTTCAAGACTGTCCATGAATATCGGCGTCAAGGTATTCGCAAAGTCCCGAAGTAATCGTACATCGGAGTCTTCCAACTCTATTTCTCCGTCGCTGCGGTATATGCGCATCGCAAGATCGTGAGCGACAATGCCGTTGGCATTCTTATAGAGCGTATCCGCTAAAGGCTTTCGGACATCCATAAGGGATGTTTTTTCACGAGTAATATCCGTGAAAATCTTAAATCGCTTAAAATCAATATTTTTCATATTCATATATTGAGTTAGTCATCAACCTGCGTTAAGATGACCGCCGTGCCATATTTTGTTCGCCCGATCCCAAACGAGCATAATAATAGGAGCTGAATTGAAACTCCATGTCGTCATGCGGTCATTACGATTATTGCTAATATAATGACCGCTGGCCCCTATATTTATATTAAATTTGCCACTACCGATCAGTTTAAAGAAGTATAGCTGTCCCGGCTGTGGGGATGATGGCAGAGTCAAGTTAATAGACCCTGAAGCCGTTACCAAAATAAAGGTGTCCATCTCCGACAACACCTGGCTGGTACTAACACGCCGGACCCTAACCCGAAATCCGCATATATCTCCATTGGGAATATACAGAGCGTGATTCCCCGAGTCAATCATGGTATCATAGTCTGCGGCTCCTGATGCGGATACATAAACCCCGATATTAGCCTCTCCCGATGATGCTGTTCTGGATACCTCAAAGCGAGCTGGGCCGCGCGCGGCGTCACCAAGTGTACTCGGGAAAACGTTGTTGCCAATATACGCCTTGGCATAAACATCTGCAAAACGGATCAGATTCGGAGACAACTGTAACGATGATCCTTCTTCTGTGCCTGTCAGGGCGGATGTAGAAATTGTAAATGGGCCAATTGTTCCGGTTTGAGCAGTAATCTTGCCCGTAATTTCTGCGCTGGCGCTTACAAAGTGTCCGTCGGCGTATAGCCTCGTTTTGGCGCTATTATAACCCGTGATACTGCTCATGCCCATAGCTATCATGCAGATACCATGTATTGGATCGGAAAAATTGGACGACCCGTTTATGAATCCCGTGATTTGCGTTCCTGCGTCATTCTTTACGGCGAGAGTTTGGGCTATTACTGCGCCGTCTACCTCCATAGATGTTCCTTTTGGAAATAAATTTTTGAGGTAGTCTATGTCGGTCGTAATGCCGTCAACCTTGCTTTGTGCAACGGCGTCGGCTATAAGGTTAGCGAAACGGCTTACCTCTGTGTCATAGGCGGCGAAATAACCATTATAGGAAGCTCGCTGTTCGGTAGTGAGGGTTGTATCCGTATCGTTATTCACGGCAACGGCCCCCGTGAGGAAATTTACAAGGTTCTGATAGGCTGCGTTCAGCGCAGATATTGACACGCCATAGGTTGTAGCGTCTTCCTCATAGGCTGCCATTTCTTTTTCTTGTTGCGCCAACGTGTTGCGCAGCGATGCCTTTTCTTCCTTCGAGATCACGTTGTCCGAGGACATCTGACGCAGGCGCATTTGCGCATCGTTCACCAACTGCCAGTCGGATGTTGATCCTGTGGCTCCTGGCAGACGATCTGCATTACACATGTAAATATCCCCCGAAGTCTTGATCCAAAGGTCGTTGATCGAATAAGGGATATTAGGCGTAGCATCACCGTAGTAGACCTTGTTTTTGCTATCTGCGATACCCAATGCTTCAAGGGCATTTGCTTGTGCCTCGGCGGCTCCGCTGTCGGCGATGCGCACCCATTGGTAGGTATTGTTTTCGTAGGCGAACTTGTAGCGCTCATAGGATACCTCCCCGTCGGAGTCCGTGATCTTGCGGTCGTAATAGTCGTTGATGTGACGATTACGTTCAGTATCGGTAGTCCACTCAACGGCCGGGTAGTTCGAAAGGGTAGGTATGTCAGTACCGTTGTACGAGATGATTTGTCTGTCGATCTGGTTTTGCAGGTCCGGTATAATCGACTCGTTCAGGTTATTTACAACTGTCTGTAATTCTTGCGACAGCTGGTAGGCTCCTTGCGCTGTGGTGTTGACTGCCGTCTGAATATACTTCTGTGCCTCCTCGATACGGGTAGTGTAGGTACTATATGCAGCGTTGAATAGTTGATATTTGGCATCTACATCGGTCTTCTCGCCCGCTGTGGCAATACCATCCGCAGATGCTGTGGATATTGACGCCAGCAGATTAGCTACGGCTGTGTCAAGAGTGCTTTTTGCGGCATGGAGGTTCGATTTTGCCGTGCCTCCGAGCAGCGAGTTTTCATAAACAACCGTATACGACGCATCGATAGCATCTTTTGTTTCCGTTACGGAATTGATATATTTTTCGATGGAGGCTGCTTCTGCCCGATCAATAATTCCGTCGGCAAAGGCTTCATCGGTGAAGTTTTTAAGCGAATCGACAGTATTGGAGGTTTCGTTTGCCGTTTTATCGATCTGATCGATGTCGTATTCCTTTTTAAACGCCCCCGTTTCAGGATCGTAAACTGCGCCGATCTTCAACCCTTGACTGGGGTTAAAAGCCAATCCTATTCCGGTTTCTCCCGAGGCCATCAGCAGCGACCTCGTCTTCGTGTCGATGATGAATGTTTCATCCAGGCTACTCAAGAGTCCCTGCATGTAGATATTGTCCAGATAAGCCGAATATCCCGACATTTGAAGTCCAAATACCGCGAGATTCGAGAGATCACCGAACTGGGCAGCAATGTTATCCGCTGTGAACTCCCAATCGGAAACACCACGCAGATAACGCTGGTAGGAGCGTGTCGAGTACCGGGATGTACGGCGCGAGGCGTCCGTAAAGGACCCATAGGCCACGAATGTCATGGCCACCATCGGGTTTACCTGTTCGGTAAATGTCGCTGATCGAGGTCGCAATTCATATTTGAATTGTTCGTTGTGGTCACCAATAACCTCCGTGATGCGGAAATAGGCCGTCGCAAAGCCAGCAAAAGTCCGGTTGCCACGACTGTCGTCGGCGTCTGCGGTGGCATTTTCTGACGTTTTTATACTATGGAATATGCCCATACATATATCGCCAGCCTTTACGGCTCCGATCTCTCCTTCTTCGAGCCTCAATGATACGAGCCTTTGGTCGGTATCGACAGACGCAATCACTCCGCCGCCGGGAGCGCTCCAATCATCGCCTACGGATATTTCAACTCGGTTGTAGTTCAATTCGGGCACCTCCATGAATCGACGAAGCTTCAGGCTATCCAGCTCGGCGTTCCCTTTATTGTCAATAAGGCCACCGATGCCGGTCATGCCGCCTGCAAAGTCCCCGAATTGCGCTCCGGCGTTGAACGTCATTCGACCTTTGAAGGTGTCGGCAGTCTGCTTGTTGGCAAACTCCCACATTGCCCTGCGTGCCGAATAGGCATTGGCGTCTGTGGGAGATGTGCCATCGTAGCGCGTGATAAGGTATATCGAGGCTCCGCTTCCGGTGACGCCGATACGCTGGGAATAAAGGGTCGCTTTTACATCCGATTCGATGCTTCCGATGCGTGAGTAGGGAGTATTGTCGCCGACCGTATAAGTGGCGATATATTCGTTGTATAGCTTCTTTTGATAACCCTGTATTCGGGATAACCTGCCGTTCTCTCCAAATTGCGGGCCTACGAGCAATACTGCTTGCCCGGCCTCGTAGTTTTTGTCGTTGTTTTGGCAATATACCGGGTTGGTGTCGCAGTCGTAGACATCGGTGTCGTTGCTATGCTTTGCGGCATACGAAATTCCGGCGGCCAAAAGTTCCTCCTCGGCCTCTTCGATGCGCTGCTGGGGGAGTTTTACGCCTGTAAGTACGAAAGTGTCAGGCCCTCGATCATCGTCTTTCCCTCGGGGGCGTAAGTTTTCGTTAGGGATTATTTGCTGACTTTCGCCAGATGTTTCTACTTGAGCAATAATCTCAAACTTCTTATTGAAGCCATCTTCGGGCTTCCAAGTAGCGGGATCAATGTTATTGCCATCGTCGTCTATTAAGGCGAGTTCGAAATCCCACCCCATTAAATCACCGCTCGTAAAATGAGCACCGATAGTTTCACCTTCGATTACATCAGAAGGCACGAATGGAGTATCTGGACACACCATCACGTAGGCCTTGTCTGTTTGCCCTTCTATGATCTCACGATCAATGGTTTCTACGGAAGATACCGTCTCGGTATTCTTGGGGTAGATGTCGTCGAAGAATACAACTTGCTCGACAATATCCCGCCCAGGGAGATCGGAAATGGCGTCGATATACTCCTGCCCGTTCGGTAGCCGAAGTCTGATCTCGGAAACATGGTTGGTTGTTCCTCCCTGCTCGGCTTGCCCGTAGTCACTCGTAAGGTTGCGCGTGGAGCCAAATACATAGAACCGGGTGCCATAACTCGAATCGTCGCCTTTCTTGGCAGGAATGGATACTACCACATCTCCGCGCTTAAAAATTTCCGGAGTGCCTAATTCCAGTTTCCCGAAATTGAGCGTTACCACGCCTCCGTTCTCTTCTGTCCACCATTCGACCTCGAAAGTCTCGGCGATGGTATTGAGGGCGTCCCAGCATTTGTCACCATTGAACGACACGAGTTTAGCCGCTTCGGGGTTTTCCACGGCCACCGTTCCTAACTGCCAACTCTCCGTGCCGAGCGATTTATTCATGTTGGCAACGATGAGCGCACCGAAAGAGGCCAGGTCTGTCGTATTGTGGAAAACGGCCTCGGGATTCTGTCCTCCAAGCCAGAAACACACGAACCGTTTCATGTGATTTTGCTGGGCCTGGAATTGGAGGGTATATTTGTAGCCGCCCGTGTTGTTGTCGAACTCGGGCCGCACGTTGGACATGATCTCGAACTTGCGGTTTTTATAAACGATATACGATCCGCGTGGGAAGTTTATCAAGGTGTCCCAGGCGAAAGGCAACTCGATATAATAGTCGCCCATCAAAACGAACTTGATAATGGCTTCCCGGGTTATAGGGGCTTCTATGATTGCTGCGTCTGCGGGGCTGTATATAATCATTTTGTTGGCATCTGATCCAGGTACAGGACAAAGGAGCCAACTCTCGGCACATTATACAAGAACTTTCGCGAGAAAAATTATACAAAAACGCCCCGGTCTTTTGACCAGGGCAATAGCGGGTTGCTTTCATCCGTATTTTAAGGTTTAAGCCATGAACTTTGCGGCTTAACGATTAGACGAGCGTTGTTATATGCCATCTTCAATGTTAAGCATGTGCGCGCTGTATAGGTATTATTCCCTATTTTATGCGTGGCCAAAGCTAAATCCGGATTGGGTGATCCAGGGGTAAGACATAAGGGCAGAAGAAGTTGAATTTTCCCCTCATAGAATTGGGGAACCGCTATTTTATAATTAGACCTGGCCTTTTTTTGAGCTTCATTGATCGCACCGACAAGCCTTCGGCACATTTCATCCGCACTTAACCCTTGCATGTGTGAGGGAAATCTGTCCATGTTGTCTGCAATGATATGGTCTATTTGAGGGACTACCCTGCATTGAGGATTGAAAATCAAGTCCTCTGGTTTTTGGAAAAAGTCCGCAATATCTGGAATGTTGTCTCCGAATCTGCTTATCAGCTGAATGTCGCTTTCTCTTACAAAGGCTTTGAAAACATAAGGGGCAAAACCTTGTTCGGCCGCATCCGGCCTATTATTTCGTTCGGCGAGAGCAAATATGCTTTCCAGATTTGTAGTCACAAGCCCCGTGTTAAAACACGCGAAAGAGTTGTTCGACGAGAATGCTATTTTATTTTCAGATTGAACCTTACGAAAGGTATGCTCAATATAGCTTTTTAAAATAGAGTATTTGGCTTCCTGTGCATCGGAGAAGTCCCACGGTTCCGGATCTGCAATATTATTTGCAAGATATTCTATAGAGGCTTCATAGTTGGGAAACCAGCAGAAATCAAAAAGGGCAGAATGAAATTTTTTCACAAACGTAAGTTTTTATGTTAGTAAATAAATAAAAAAGACCATCATGCAATATATGACGGTCTTATTGTATCTTTTATGTTTGATATTCGTAGTTACGGATAGACCCGTACGTCTATATTTCATTGTTGGCGCAAATATAGCACTCGTTTTGTCGAAGTGCAAATTTTTTGCTAACTTTTTTAGTTGCACATTGAAAACGTAGTCGAATACACGTTTATTGTAACAACGTATAAAAACGCCCCGCATTCCTGCGAGGCGCGCGAATTGATGCCTGCGTTCCTGTATTGACGCTATTCGGCATAAATAATTATCGCATCCCCTTCCTTTATATTGATCTCGTAGGCTCGATTCGGCGCCGGGGTCTTGTAGCCGATGATGTCCACGAGGTCATCCGACCAGGTGAGCTCCGTGGCCGTAGCTCCCGATGTGAAGAAGATCGCCGAAGTCCGGGCCGACTTCTCCACGGTCCCGATCTTGAGCGAGGTCAGCTCCCCGCAGATGTATTTGTGATTGCCTTCGACGTTGATCGTGACATCCGCACCTTCGACATTGACAACGACGGGCTTATCTTCCTTTTCCGGGATTCTCGCATGCGCTTCGGTCAGTATTTCATCGATTTCAGTACCTGTGTATGTGCTGTTGTAGTATCCGGCAGGCGCATTACTACCGTCGGTTGCGACTGCGAGCGTATTGGTCGCATTAGAAGTTTCTGTCGAATTAATGTTTTGCGTCATTATGTTTGGCTATTTTGTTTGTGAGTTAAATTCCATTATAACGGCAACGTTGTTTTCTATATTGATCTCATAAGTCATGTTGGGGGCCGGAACCCAGTACCCAATGCGATTCAGGTCTTGGGGTACCACCAATTCCGTCGCCGTGGCTCCAGACGTAAACCTGATAGACGATTCTGTCGCCGACTTCTCCACAGATTTGATGGTCAGCGAATCCAATGTCCCGTATGTGTAGTCATGTCCGGCTTTCACGTCCAGAACTACCGTCGAATCCGATATGCTCTCATAGATGGTTTTATCCTTTTTCTTTGGCAAAAGGGTCTTGATGTCTGTAAGGAGATTGTCCATTTCTCCACCCAGGTACTCCATCTTGTATTGCGAGGAGAGGTAGAATATATCGTCATCGGAGGTAACTAATACAAGGTCGTCTGACGTTATAAGAGGACCGGCACCTTCGGGAATTCGATAGGTAGGGTTGGGCTCGTTGAATTTTACGGCTATCTTACAAGCATTCAGACGGTAATTCTCGAACTGCGTACTATTGCTGTATAGAAGATGAAAATACCAGTTTAAGTCTGGGATATATAGTACGACTTTGCCTTTTTGCAATTCAGAAATGAATGCTTTGTAGTTCGACAGGAATGCGCTTTTGCTTTCTCCTTTGATCAGGAAGATAAGGGTCACGTCGCGCTCGCTGACAACCGGATTGTTGACAAGGACATCCGTGCCGGGTTTTGTCGGATCGTCGTTCTTCACGAAATCTTTCAAAGGCGGAGGTGTAAGCAGTGCGGTGTAAGCGCCGGCCAGCAATGTAACTCCAATGGATTGGAGCGGTATTCTGTTGATCGTGATGTCGCTATTTGCCATATCAAAGGTTGTCTAACTTTCTGTTCATGGAGGTCAGGGTGCTGCTCATCTCGGGGAGGACTTTTGTAAAGGTCCGGATGTCGGCGACATTCCCGTTGAGCTGGATCATAATGTCCCGGATGTCGATGCTTGTATTCCGTGTTTCCATGTTGATAGATCGGAGCATATCCATTCCGGAGACAAGGATATTCATTTTGCCTTGCATATCGGTAAATCGTCCGTTGAGCTCGTCGCCGGTATCTTGGGACATAGCTTGGAAGCCACGGGAGGTGGCGGTTTGGCCGGAGGTGCTACCTTCTGGGATTAAATTATCCAAAATGTCATCTGGGAGCGCCTCAATTATATTTTGAAACAAGTCGCCTAAATCATTTAAATCAGATTTAAAATCTCCCATTGATGCGATGATCTGATCCATGATTGTTTTTTCATCAAACGTGCCATCTCCAAACCATCGTTTTTTGTATTCATCAAATATATCCCCTAATGGCTCCTCTAAAAATTTGGATACCAGCATTTGTCGGACGATATTAGCAACAATATCGTCAACCTTATTGCCCCATGCTTCTGCGGCATCCTCCCCAGCAGCAAAAGCGTCGAAAAAAGCATTGCCGAGTTCTGACGCTATTTCAGCAGCACTACCGCCGATAATACTTTCAACAAGCTGGTTAATGACCTCTACGGCCTCATTGCCTAACTCCTCAATTTGGCGTTTCCAATCTTCGACTTTGCCCCTATCTGTTTTCTTTTTATCCTCTTCTTTGTTAATTTGCTCTTGAATAAGTAACTGCTGTTGAGCCAGATTAGTAAGCTGGCCTTTAGCATCTGAAAATTTAGCCGATCCCAGCGCTTTATTAGCTGAATATTCCACGCTTGCGTAGGCTTTCGCTAATTTATCAGCAGTTTTTTCTCTAATTTCGTCACCGTAAAAAGCTCGCCCCAAGATTGATGTCCATCCCTTTGTGGCTCCATGAAGTCGCAGAACCTCCTGAGTTGTTTCGGCATACAGCCTTTTTATTCTTGCAATCGATTTTTCTGTATTAGTATACAATCTTACGACATCTGAGTTATCAACCTCCCATTGCAACTGATCTATCCGTCGTTGCAAGCGGTCAATCTCATCTTGAAGTTGGTCATCGTAATTAAATAGTTTCCCTATGCTGGCTATTGCGGAGAATGCTCCTTGTATGCCTCCTATAATATTGCCCGATGCAAATCCAGATACGGCCTGGACTGTTCCACCCGCAATACCTGATATGCTGTTAATAGCTGATGTAATATTGTCGTTAGCTCCAAAAGATGATGCTACTGATGCAATCTCGTTAAGCGTACTATTTATGATGTCGAGGACATCGCTTACTCCCTCCCATGCTTCTTGCTTCTTCCCGATAGCCTCGATAGCGGCTTGATCGGCCGCCTTTTTATCAATTTCATCTTGCGTTCGTTCGTACTTTTTTTGGAGTGTTATAGCCTTTTGCTGGGCCGCCTTGTAGTCCTTAAAGCCATTTACTACGGCTGCAAATGGATTCTTTTTTGCAGCGACGTCTGTTGCTTGTTGGAGCTGATCGGTAACAGCTTTTAGATTTATCGGATCGAGATTCGCATTTTTAAGCTGCTCGTTGATGTTATCAATGATCCGTCGTATCTCTTTGCTCGAAAGCGCATCCAAGTTTTGAAACAAATTGATCCAGTCGTCGGTCTTCATCAACTCCTCCGCTTTCACTTCGCCTATTTCTTCCCGCTCACGTTTATCGATTCTGGGGATCAAATCCATTCGCTCGCTTTCGGCAGCCACTTTTCGGGCATTAGCCGCCTTTTCGCGGATTTTTGCAATTTTATCTTCGGCGGAACCATACTCATCTACTATGGCTTTTAGGCTGGCTGCAATTTCCGCTTGGTCGATCTTGACTCCAAAATCAAATGCCTGCCCCAAATTAATAGAGCCCCCTTTTAGTGCTTTTTCAACCCACTCTCGAAATTCTTGGTACTTATCCTTGATACTACGAATGCGTCGGTCTTCTTCCGATAGGGTATCTTCGGTGATCTGTTTATAGATGGAATCCAGTTCTTTGGCATATTTTAACTCTATGTCTGCTCGGCTGTTCAGTCTTTCGGTTTGGGCATTCCGTTCCCTCTCGGTAAAAATAGCCTCTCGTCCGGTCGACAACTTGACCCCCACTTTCTTCGCTCTATCCTCCTCCTCTTTGCGCTCCTTGTCAATGGCATCTAATTTGGCCTTCGTACGAGCATCAATTTCTGCTAACTCTTTGGCTTTGCCGTCTTTCATTAAAGCAATACGAGATTCTAAGAGGGCTTGATCGTTAGCAATAACCTGCTCGTTGAGTTTCTTTTGAGCGTCTGTGGTTTTCTTGGCTTGTTTTGGGTCGTATCCGATGAGGGTATTAAGTTCCTCTTCCTGCTCTTTTATTGCCTTCTGTTTCTCCTTAATAGCTTTTGCCCAGTCGAAATCGGTCTTTGCGCTTTTGGGAAGTTTATCGGCCCTGAGGTCTGCCAATTCTGATTTTAACCTTGCAAGTTTCTCGCGGGCTGCGGCTATTGTATCAGAAAGAGAGACAATGGCACTTGTTTCGGCTTCGTTTGTAGTTGTTGACACAACTCCTTCTATTCCGAAACGCTTTCGGGCCAATTCGTCAGTCTTCCGTAACTCGTCTTGTGCCTCGACGATGTTAGCGATGAATCCGGCTACTTTTCCGGAGTAAACTTCGTACTGATTGGTTAGTCCCAATGCGCCGCCGATAGTTGATTTAAAGTTCTCTAAACCACTAATTCTAAGTATACCTCCTGAATTTTGCACTACCCGCACAATGCCGCCACTTATGGCTTTTTGTAATTCTACACCATATTGTGTGCCTAATTCTTCACCGTATTTTTGAGTGAGTACTTTGAATATCTTGTTGTAGTTTTCTGTTGCTGTTTCATCGAAAGTAGCTGTCTGCTCTTGTGAAAATTTATCGTATTGTCGTGCATTATAAGACCGCATAATAGCCTCAGTCAGGCTGTTGTATTTTTGCGCAAGCGTATCCACGTTGAGTGTTTCGGCTTTTAACCCTTCGTCGTATTTGCCGAATTTCTTGATAATCTCATTCTTGACGCGATCATATTCCTCTGCCCCTTCTTTGCATGCCTGTAATTTGCCTTTGAGACGAGCCAGTTCCGACTGCTCAATAGCGGCGGAACTGGCGGCTTCAGCCATGTTATCGCTAAGTAGTTTTTGTGCATCGGCCGCTCTGTATGCTCCATTAGCGTATTTATAAGCTGCGGTTCCCAGCAAGGTTAGTACACTTAAAGCAAGCCCTAATGGATTGGCTTTAAACGCCATATTAAATAATAGCTGTGCATCTTTTGCTGCATTGATACCTTTGGCAAGGTCGAAAAATGCTTTGATACTTGATGCGGTAACGGCCGCTTTTTGCAATGCTGCCGTTACAATCAGAGCCGTCTTGTATGCCCCATAAGTAGCGACTATCGGGATAAGAATATCGAGCACTTTCTGATAGTTCTTGACGAGCGAAATAGTGCCTTTGAGAACATCCGAAATTACACCTTCCTGTGACTTGCCGATGTCGTTGAACATTGTATCAAGAGCGTCGCCAAGATTCGATATAAGGCCTGTTATCGTCTTGGATTGTTCTTGCATGAGGTTGTAAAATTTGCCGCCCTCATTGGTCATATTTTCAATAACCTTGCGAACATCTTCAAATCCGATTTTACCGTCAGAGACCATTTTGTTGATTTCTTCGGTTGTCTTGCCATACATATTAGCCAGCTCTTGCAGTACAGGGATTCCGGAACTGGTAAATTGGAGCATGTCGCGGGCGTATAGTCGCCCCTGAACGGCCGTAGTTCCATATAGATATGTCAGACGTTCGAGAGGCAACCCAAGCCCAGCGGCGACGTTGCCTAATCGGGTGAGAGTGTCTGTAATTTCTTTTGCCGCAAATCCGTATGCAAGGAGTTGTCGGGCGCCGGATGCCACCCCTTGTAAATCAAGGGGCGTTTTTGCGGCAAGATCGACCATTTCCGCCATAAGGGCGTCGGCTTTCTCTTTGTTCCCGAGTAGAGTTGTAAAGGCTACTTCCAGTTGTTGAAACTCTCCGCGGGTTAGCGCAATTTGCCTGATAAGTCCGGTCAAAGATACTGCGACACCAATTTGACCGAGAGTCGTAGCAATACGTCGCATGGCAATATCCATTCGGTCGGCATCGGTGACGACGCTCGATGTTACGGTTTTGGCCGTTTTTTGAAGTTCGCGGAATTTGCGTACGGCCTCTTCGTTATCTATGACGACTGTAAGGTTAATGCTCATAATACGACAACTGTTTTATCCTTATTGATTTTAACATTTGAGCCGCTGATGTTGATGACTTTTAACACGGCATAATTCGAAGCATCAATCGTGGCCGACGCTCCGTGCATAAGGATTATAGTGTGGATGTACTTCGTCCCTGAAGCCTTGATGAACGCTGATGTATCCCCAGCAAGACAAAGGTTCTTTCTGCTCGACAAATGGATATTGCCGGCGTCGGTATAAACTCCGCATGTGGCAGCCTCGTTTTTTATCTTTTGAAACAACTCAAGTGTGGGGAAATTTTGTTTTGCGCAGAATTCAGAGCCACGGGGAGAGAAGAGCAGTTGAGCGAGGCCCCGATAGGAAGATATATTTTTTTCCATTCCGCAAGCGCCTAATTTATGAGCTGCGTTTTTGATGCTTTCGATTCTGCTATCTTTTATCATTTCCTTCCGAATAATGCGTAAAGTGAATCCGTGTTTTTCGGGTCGCTGCCCAAGTCGATTACATCAGGCATATCCCGGGTGGCGTCAGGCGTGGATGTATTACCCGATTTGCTCTTATAATCCACCTTCATGGCGTCGGCTATCATTAATCTCGCATTGGCCCATGATATACCCCACAAGGCATAATCCATAGTCCAATGGTACCTACTCATGAAAGCGTCGATTTGTCCCCAGATGCTTCGTCCTCCGTAGTGGCTATTCGCTCCGCTGCCATCATCGGGGAAATCATTACCTGCAGCGTTTTTACCGAGCGAATAGCTTTCATAAAATCCTCATGATAGGATTGAATAACTATTGCCGATAGGATGTTTACAAGCGCTCCCGGTTGCATTGTTGGCGACCATAGGATGAGGTCCGTGCGATCTTTCAATTCATCCTCAATTTCCTGCTTTGTTCGAAGAGTTGCAATGGCGATGATCTCTGCGACCACGCGCGGTTTTTCAGAACATATCGTCCACATCCGTTTTATAGCTCCTTCCGTGTCATTGTCATCCATCGCCAGATCGAGATCGAGCAATCGTCGGCTTATAAGCGCCAGGCGCCCGAGTTGCAAGGGGTACAGATATAGCGTTTCTGTCTTACCATCTTGGGTTTCTATCTCGAAGGATTCGGGCTTCTCGGTAATTGTATCGAGCGCCCGTTGCTCTATGAATTTGTCAATCTCTTTCGTCATGGTTATACGATATTTGATCCCGCCCCGGTCTCGCTCCGTGATGCAAGTCGTGAACTTTCCGGCGGGATGGGTGGCTACAGGCTTGCTGTCTGCGCCGCTGCGGCGGTGTATGCCGGAGTGGGAATTACGTCCCACGACTTGCCGCCTCCGGCCGGCGCGAGCACCGTTGCTGAAACGCTGATTTGCAGCGGCGTGCTCTTGTTGATGTTGCCCGTGAGGGTGGCCACGTATTTGAGACGCGCGAAAACGATGGTTTTGCCCGATTTGGCGTCGAATGCAAATGCCTTTTCGCCCTCATATACTTCGCCTTCCACGGCATCCTCTCCTCCGAAATAGAATGCTTTCGTTTCATCGTCGAAGTCGGCCACGGTCCACGTGAGTTCTTTCGAACCGGTCGAGGGGTCGCGCATCGAGAAGAAAGGATCGACCTCGCCTTCACGGCGGAATTCCGTGTTTGTGGGGATGGTCCAGTTGGCCGTGATACCCCCATCATACGGCTGCGTGATCTGGACGAATGCTTTGATAAGATCATCGGCCCCGGTGTCGCCCACACCTTTGGGAAGCGGATTACCTGCCCGGCAGGATTTAAGTCCTACGACTTGAACGTCTTTTGCCATATTGATTAATACTTTATTAGTTTGACTTGAATGTTTGAAAACGAGTAAGAAATACCTTCCTCGCTGATAAGAGTTTCATCGCTCACGTCGAAATACCATCGCTCATTGGTCGGATAGCCTTCGAGGGCTTCGAATGCAATTCGCGCCAGCTCATTCAGGCGCTTGCGGTTAGGATAGCGCTGTTCCTCCTTGCCGATCGTCGGCGTCGTGTCGGGGACATAGATATTCACGTTAACCGTGGCCACCTGTAAATCGCCGATGGCGTTTGTCAGGGATGTCACTACGATAAACTCGCCTGAAGGCTTGTTAGGATAGTGGTCCGCATACATGGTTGGTACAGCCTCGGCCAATGGCGATTTTCGGATATATCCCCAAACGATGTCGAATATTTCCGTGGAAGTAAGGGTCATGGTTTAGGATTATTTAAACGTCGGGCGAACTCTGCGATGATGGAGGACTTATTGGCTATTATCGAGTCTTCAACACCTTTGAGTACCCAAAAACCTTTTTTCTCGACGTAAACGGCGTATTCCATTCCGGCCACGAGAACCAAGTAGGTTTTGTTTTTATCCAGCCCGGATATTACTTTATCCGCGTACTTTTGACCCTTTGTCAGCGCCTCTTCCGGATTTCCCTCCTTGTCTTTGGAGGGAATGCCAGCCGGGAATGCTCCCATGACTATCTGACCATGCTGCACAACGGCATACCCGATAGAGTTACGAAGATTGGCGGTATGGTCTTTGTATGGGCCATTCTCCCGTGCGTATTTCAGCCATTCCTCGCCTTTCTCGGTGAGAAATTCGACCGCTTTCCGATCATACTCTTCCTTTGCCTCCTTGAAGGCTCGGTTGAGTTCTTGGGGATTTGTCCATTTTAGAGCCATAGCTTCGTGTCTTCGTATCGTTGTCCGCTTTTGTAGAACCCTTGCACGGGATATGACGCCGTGTCTTTTTCCTTCGGCCTCTCATCGGTGTGCGGTGTCTGGTCGAATATATTGAACCCTCGACCATCGAAGATGCGCACCTTTGTTCCGATAGGGATAGGTTGTGTATTTGCCGGCATCACAACCTCGAAAGAGTACAGGAATGCTTCGCCATTCAATCCCTTGACTTGTCGCGCTTGTCCGTTTTGGCGGGCGTTGCATTTGCTGACGACTTGCCATTTGTGCGGGCCTTCGGTCCAAGAGCCATCGGGGTTCAGCGTGCCTTCCTCTTCGCACCACATTTCGAGTGTATGGGGGTAGCGAATCATATGTCCAGAAAAAATATTTGCGGTGCAGGATCGAACTCGTCAGCAATATCGGTCAAGCCATTATCCTTTGCGAGAGCATAAATGCGCCGGGTTAGTTTCTCGGTATCATACCCGAGAGAATATCCGCCATTACCCTCGGAGTCAAGGACGATGAGCTGCTTCAACACATCTATCGCGGCCTTTATGACAGGAATCTTATTCTCGGGAACATATTTGCCATCAACCGGGAGCGACGCGTCTTCGCATGCAATATTGATGAGGTTATCGTCAACATTGTATGGATACAGTCGAGCCGATATTGCTTCGAAGTTCGTCATGGCCAGAACGGGTTAGGCATTCATCGTAGAGAGATCGAAGATGGCGATTTTGTTGGGAGCCGTGAAGTTGGGAATCCATTCGGCTCCGTACTCCATGAAACGGCCTTCGTCGGTTCGCCAGTTCGAGGTCCACATGCCGCCCTCCAGTCGCGTATATGCTTTGCCCGGCACAGGATCGGAGATTTCATAGGGCTCATGCCACATCATCTTGCCGATCTTGTCCTGCGGTAGCAGCGTAATGCGGTCGTCCTTGAATACCTGCCTGTTGGACCCGTCGTCCGTGGCCACCATATCGTCGACGATACGGATGGGCGGCAATCCGATGCCCGCGAACACCTGATTGGCCATCGCGTCGGTAATAAGGCCGCCAGCCAGAGCGACCTGCGACCCGCTGAGGATCATTTTGTAGGTCCCCTGAAACTCCTTCGCCCCGACGATGTTCTTGGTGAACGTCGAGCGAGACATCTCCATTACGGAGAAGCGACCCATCGTCGGGCGCAGATTCTCGATCTGGGTTTTCAGATAGGTGATGAAGTTGTCTTTGTCGCCGGTCGTAGGCGCGATCTTCCTTACCGGAAGTTCCATATCGAGCAGGGCGATACCTTGCGGGTTGTCTGCGAGCGTTACCGAAGCTTTGCCATCCGAGCGGAGGTCGCCGACCACGATGTCCATGCGTTTGTGCGGCGCGAGGCGCAGCTGTCGCACGTCGTCTACGATGTAATCGATGATTGCGTTCATTGCGGCGACCTGATCGGCGGGACGAGCCGCGTTGAATTTGTCGATGAGCGACTTGATCGTGTCCAGACGGTCGTTATCCATCTGGTAGCGGTCGCCCAGGTATGCGACCTCCCCATAACCCCTCCCGAGCGATTTGCGTTCGCGCAGAGGTTTGTTGGAATTGCGGTCGATAATCGAGCCGGCAGTAACACCGGTGACGGTTCCGAGGTAGGCCTTGAAAACTCGGGACTTGGTTTCCTCAAAGTCGAGATAGCGTTTCCAGAAAATCTCGTCATCGCGGGTCACCATCGAACGGTCAATGACTGCCTTGAAGACTTCGGTATTGTTGAAAAGGGTTTCGAGTGTCAGTTTCATTGTCTTCGTGGTTTAAATGGTGAAGAGGAATCGAGACGTGAGGGTCTCCTTGTCTTTGTCCGAGATCGGAACATAGAGCTTCGATTCCCGAACTTCGTAAGCTCGGCCAATGGCGGTGACCGTTGCGCCCGGCTCCACCTTCGTTACGGCGTAATTGAGAAAGTTGGCCGTAGCCTTCGGCGTTGTCCCATCCGCCGCCGTTGCCTCGAAGAGAACATCCCCCGCTTCCGGAGTGAGATTAGCGGCGCTCATCGTGAGCTCGTCGTAGTTGGCATTGGCGGTACTGATGCTCGAAACGGTTGCGCCGCTCGTGCCGTCGCCCAGGTGCATGCCCTTATAGACAAGCGATCCTTTGGCGATCTTGATCTTCGTGCCGGTAGACACCTTTTCGATTACTTTCACGTTCTTCACGGCGGATGCTTTGCGCGTCGTCAGATCGACATGCAGAGGCGTAAGAGGCATCAGCCTTGTCCCGGCCGGGATATTGGCATCCTCGAAGTTGAAACCGCCGGAGAGCCGATACACCGTGTCGAAGCGGCACAGTTCTTTCAGCACGTCTTCCGGATTCAGGTCATAATGAAATCCTGCTGGCATTGTTTACTTAGTTTGAGATTTGACAATTTGTTCTGTCCCCGTGGCGATCAGTTTGGCGATGTCGCTCCCGTTGTCGGAGATACCGCCACCCTGGGTCGGGGGTTCGGAGAATTCGAAGCCCGCGTCGATCATGTCCTGCTTTACGCTCTTGAAATACTCGTCAAGGTCGGCGTCTTGGCCGATAGACAGTTTCGATACGATTTTTTCGGAGATTCCGAATTCTTTGGCCTTTGCTACGATGTCGGCGCTTCGTTGTGCGGCCTGCTGTCTTTGCTGCGCGGCGGCAGCCTGTTCCTCGCGGATGGTTTTCAGCAGATCAGCTTTGAATGCCTCGGCGTCAAAGGACTTCTCGGGTTCATTTTTGGGCTGGCTGCCCCCATTGCCAGGTGCCGCGTTTTTAGCTTCTGCTTTGGCTTTCTCAACAGCCGACGTTACACGGCTGTCGATCTCGGCCTGCATTGCCGAAAGAGCTGACTTCTGCCCCTCGACGATAGCGCCAAGGTTCTCGTCGTTAACCAATCCGGTTGCGGCCAGCGACTCGGCCACCCCCTCGATCGCTTTTGCGCTAAACCCCAGGTTGCTGAACTTGGTTTTCAGCGCGGAAAAGATTTTTTCTTTCATGTTTTTTCGTACTATACGGTTTTGAATGTTGCATCACATCCGGGCATAAAAAAAGGTCCGCCGGTACATACCAGCAGACCTACTAACCAACAACTATGTTCTTTCGTCGGTGTCAGTAGACTGCATCGTCACAGCCTTTCGACACAAAGGAGCCAACTCTCGGCACATTGTGCAAATATTTTGCATGAAAAAATTCAATAAAAAGGCGGGGATTTCTTTGAAAACTCAGGCGATTTCGTTGCCTTCGTGCGCCGGCAAGGAGAAACATTCACATTTGACAGCGAAAAGGCGCTGATCGACTATGCGGACGCGCTGAAAGAGAAGGAATAACCCGGAATATGCGTCCGCAAAAATGAAGACGAGGAGTGGGAAAAGTCCATTCCTCGTCTTTTTTCTTGGATATTTCAATATGGAATTGTAAATTTGATCTACTAACCAACAATTACTATCATGGATTTTAAAGACCAGCTACTATTGCTTGCAGAGCGAGTTGGCAAACTCAAGGACAACGTTAAAACCGAGGAGGCCACAAAGACTTCTTTTATTTTACCCTTCCTTCAAGCATTGGGATATGATATATTTAATCCATCCGAAGTAACTCCCGAATGCGATTGCGATTATGGTACAAAGAAGGGTGAAAAGATAGATTATACCGTCAGTTTGAACGACGAACCTATTATGCTTATTGAGTGCAAGCATTGGTCTGCTGATCTCGATAAGCATAAGGCCCAATTATTTAGATACTATCACGTATCGAAAGCCAAATTTGGCGTATTGACAAATGGTATTGTTTATAAGTTTTTCGCGGACTTGGAAACACCCAACAAAATGGACGACAAACCATTCTTTGAAATTAATCTACTTGATTTACGGGATAGCCACATTGATAAATTAAAGGAATTTTGCCACGATCAATATGACATAAATCGCATATTAAATTCGGCTACCGAATTGAAATATGTCAACGCTATAAAGGCATATATAGCTGCCCAAAGCGTCGATCCTTCGGAAGAATTCGCCAAGTTTATTACAAAACAAGTGTATGATGGCATTGTTACAAAAAGTGTAATGGATGAATTTACGCCGATGGTGAAACGGGCGTTTCAGTTATTTACCAATGACTATGTAAATAATCGGCTCAAATCAGCCATTACGCCGGAGGTTCCTGCTGTTGATATTCCCGATGAAAGCGAGGGGTCTGAGGCAGAAGAATCAAAGATTGTTACGACAGAAGAAGAATTGCAAGGTTTTTATATTGTGCGAGCAATACTTTGCAATACCGTGGACTTAAACCGAGTGGTTGATCGGGATGCGCAAAGCTATTTCGCCATTTTGTTCGATAACAACAATCGCAAGCCGATATGTCGTCTGCATTTCAACGGTGGGAAAAAGTATGTCGAGACCTTTGATGAAAATAAGGTAGGCACTAAGCATCTTATTTCATCACTTAATGATATTTATCAATTATCAGATACCATTATTCAGACTGTTGGATATTATCAGAAAGACAAAGCATAAACCGTACTACGAGAATACGATGACGTTAAAAAGCCGAGGCGAAAGCCCCGGCTTTATTGTTATTTCATTCTTTTATGAATGTAACGCTTCCAATTTTAAAAGACTGATCAGATATTATGATAATATCTCGTTTGTTCTCATTATTGATTATTTCCCCATTTTCTATATTATAAGGATAAAATGAAATGGTTGGTTGTGCGCCTGCGTAAACCACTTTTACAGAATAATAACAGTCTTTTGTGCTTTCTAATAGATGATCGTTAAAATATTTAACAACAACGGCTGTTCCATGAGCATCAATTTTACCATCCAAGATTGATACAACCTCTTTGGCTGATTGATATGGGCTAAATGTTATTTCTTCGGTTTCAGTGGTATTAGTTACAGAACTATAGAGCGATCCAACGAATTTTCCACTTAAAATACGAGTCACTGCATATATTTCCTTTTCGGTGTTTGAAGTATGATCAGTATCTTTAGAGCATGATAACAAAGTACAAATCAATACCAATGTGGGCAAAATATTTTTCATGACGTATCTATTTAAGTTTCACGGCGAATCCAGAGGCAGTATATCCGTTGGGCGTTGCTTTTATATGGAAATTGAGCAATGCATTAGCCCCAAGCGATTTCGCCTCTTTTACTATTTCAGCAACCATGTATTCATGGGTAGGGCTGTAGATGTTTTCCCACGGGTTCCGGGCTTTTTCGTTGGTATATCCATCCTTTCTACCCTTAACAAATTCGATGGATAAATCCCCGATAGACTCATAAGTGAAACCCGACGAGGATGGTGTGATAGTGAACCCTTCGGCGGAATAGGCTCGATAATCGGCCAAATAGACGGTTTGCGAATACTTTTGAATTGAGCAACTGCTGAAAATGCAGCATGCAGCAACCAGAGATAAAAATCTTTTCATAATATAAAATTGTGTTGGTTAGTGTCGCAAAGTTACGAAATCCCCCCCCCGTGCAAATATTCACAAGATAAATTACCATTAAATATACAAAAATTCTGAAAAATGAGCATAGCTTGGGCCTAAAATAAAGCAAAAGACCGAGGATTATTCCCCGGTCTTCTTATCCCCAATGTCCGCGAAAGCCTTGTTTTCGGCGATCCAGTAGGGTAGCGTGTCCTTCTTTTGGGCCCGCTTGATGCGATCCTCGTTTTCGGTCAGCCATTTGGTGAATCCTTTGGGCGGTTCTGTCACCTCATTGTCGGCATCCTCCCACCAATCCTTTCCTGTGCCTTCATTGGCGATGATGGGGACGGCATAACAACGACAATTAGGATGCCATCCGATGAATTTGAATGACTTTGGGTACTTGCCCTCTATAGCGTCGCATATCTCCAACGGTGCACGTCCTTTTTTGAAGCGCGGGTACCAATCCTTTGCCAGCCACGCCGCGTGTGTCTTGGAGGTTTTGACCTCAATGCCGACAATGAAATCGAGTTGTTGCCAGCGCACGCTGTCGCACTCCCGGTATGCGGAATTTATCTCGGTGCGTGCCATTCTCATTGCATTCTGGTAAGAGGACCGGTATACGCCTTGCCCTGGATGATATACCCTTGCTGCTTTCGATGGCTTGAGTTCGCCGAATATATCCCGGACCCGCCGGAACAGTTTGTCGGGTTCGTTCAGAAAGGATCGCACGTCCCGGCTGATAGCCGCCGCGCTGCGGCCTTCGCTAATGCCCACAGACAACGAGAGCTCAATGTGCTGCTGCAACTGCTTCGAATAGTTCCATACGCGATCAGAAAGGGTATGCCCGTATGACTTACGACGCTTGAATGCTTCGAGGGCTTCAAGGTTGTGAAGCATCCATCCTCTTTTCGGGTCTGAAAATAGGGCTTTAACCCACGAATCAGTCTTATCATTGGCAAAGGTCCATTCGGCGGCTACCCCTGCAACTACAATACTCTTGAGTTTATAGCTGAAAGTCGATATTGCCTCTTCGGCCTGTTTCTGTTTGGCTTTGTTTTGCGAAAATGCAAATATTTTGCCTCCCGATGGGTCGTAATTATAGCCAACGCCCAACCGGATCAATTCAGCAATAGCGGCATTGTACAGGGCATCTATTTCGGCGAGGTATTGCTCGACGTGTTTGCGATGCTGCTGCTCCCATTTGGCGCTATTGAGATTTATCCTCGGCATTTCTGTTCAAATAGTTTGATATTCTTCCGGCTAAAACACCAGAAAATCCGTTGAAATTGTTCTAAAGGTTAGAATGTGGGTTCAAAAGCATTGTTTGCCGACCTGGCCGTCTGTTCCTCCTGAATCTCCTTGATCTCATCGTCCACCTCATCGGTGATCCCCGCCATCATTACGCCGGTTTTGAGCGAGGCGACAGGCTGCCCGCAAGCTTCCGTGGCGATTTTGACCTTCTCGGCGATGTCCTCGATAGTATAAGGCTGTATCTCTGTTTCGATGTCGATGGTCTGGGCGGCTTTTTGGTATTCTGCATTTAACGATCCGACCGCGGACACGAGAAAATTATATCGCCGCTGTATATGCTCACCGATCACCTCGGCGTGGTTGTCGATAGCCAAGTCCGTGCCCATGAACAGGAATCTGAAGGCCCGACCGGAAGGAACGTCGCCTAATCCTTTCAAAGAATCGAGTGATAGCTGGGGCGTATTGGTCAGCTGATAGGCCTTACTCCAAAGCCCCTCCAGTTCCAAGCGCACGGCATCGCTCGCCTGATCCCAATTCAGATAGTATACCTTGCCCCCATTGGTGATCTTGATGAGGCGATTTTTGCCCGACTGCTGCGGGGTCCCGTGTATATCGCCCTCAAGGATTAGATAGGGGAAGAAGCATCTGTCTATGCAATCCGCGAAGTTGGACATGAGCCGTTCCAAGCGGTCACGAATGGGCCTGATGTTGTGGCAAAGCGGCTTCGACCGCCACGAATATATCGTGGGGTTTTTGCTGAACATATGTTTGAATTCGCTGACTTTTACCCAATCTGTTTCCATGCGCCATTTATAGACCTTATCGTCGGTTACGGTCATAAAATAGACCGTCTCTGTGCCGTCGGCCTCTTTCACCGAGTATTCGCGGCTCAATGCGATATAATCACCCTTGTCGTCGAAAAGCGGATACAACTTGTCGCCCCGAAATGGCGACCATATAGCGCACCGGAGATTAAATTGTGGCACCACGGTTCCTCCGAACGTCTTTTTGACTTGTTCGAGTATTTTCCGCCAGAACCCCTCGTCTTTGACGACATACCAATATTCAGCCACCTCGGTTTCGGACAACCATGAGCGGACGATGCGCTTATTGTTGTAGCGCATTTTATTCTTCCGGCTTATGCTGTTTATAATAGACAACAGTGCCTTTTCCTGATCGTTGTTGGGGCGACAATTCACTTTAGGGTCATTGCCTACGGCCCAGGCTGTGTGTATGTTCGTAATATCCTGTTCTAATGGCAAGGCAATGCGATTTGTCGGGTTGGTGTCGTCCTTCTTATACTGTGGAGGGATGACTTTCCCGGTGTTGGAGTCCACGCGCGCCTCTTCGACGATGACTTTGTTGTCCGGCCTTATTTCCGGGTCCATAATATCATGTTTGTCCGGGTCCCAATCTTTATACAAGGCTTGGGCGTCCGGAAGCGGAGTGCGGCGATATTTGAGGTAGTATATCTTTTCTGCTTCGGAGGGCAGGGCGAGTATTTCTTGTAGGGTTTTCATATCGTTGATTTAAAAATATCCTTCGTAGTTTTTGATCTGCTTTATCTTGCCGAGAATCATTCCCAAGACGTAGTATCGCACGGCATCTATAAGGTGATCGGCTTGTCCGTCTTTGGGCGCGTTGATAGGGCGGCCGTTTTTATCTTCGTCCCACACATAGTTGCGAAACTCCATAAGCATATTGTAGGATCGTTCGGTGACGTATATTTCCATTTCAAGCATTTTTTCGATGCCTGCAATAATGGATTTGCCGCTCTTATCAACCGGGTATATCGCTATTCCGGCGTTCCCTATCTCATCAACCAATCGGGGGTCTGCGGACTCCGACATGACCTTCAAATCGGGGTATTTTTTGAGTTCGTAAATAATCTCATTGGTGAGCATATGTGTTTTGTAGCACAACTCATCAATATACAAGGCGTCGCCTATGGTGCCGCATTTGGCTATTGCCGTTGGATCATTAGAGTAGCCGAAGTCTTGACATAGCGCGACTCTTTCGCACCATTGCGGGAACTCCTTAATTGTGTTTATTTTCTTGAATATCGCACCTTCAGCAACGTCTACCCATTTGCCCATTACGATATGCGCATATTTATCGGGATTATCCCGTTTCATTCGCTCTACTTCGCGTATGAATTCTTCGGAAAGGTTGTCGAGATTATCGAGATAGGTAGTATGTATATGAAGCACATTCGGATGTGTGCTTATTTGGACATCTACGCCGTCGAAATTGACGAGTTTATGGGTTTTATCAATGTATTTCTTATATATAAAATGATTTGAATCGGTAGGGTTCATAATAATGATGACCCGGTTCTGAATTCCTTTTTGCCGAATGGAAAGTACGAGTTTATCAAAGTCTGCTTCGCTCGTCCACTCCTCGGCCTCATCGCATACAAAAGTAGTGATGCCTTGAATTGACTTTAATTTTGCAGTTTGGTTGCCCGACGATGTTTTGATGCCTCGAAACAAAACACGGCTGCCTGATACAGTATTGACAATATCAGCCTTTGTCACATCGAAGAATTCTTCTGTGCCGTCAGCTTCGATCTTTTCGAGAAATTCGGGGATAACCGAAATAGAGGCCGACGCCATAGTGTAGCGAGTGTATAGCACGACGTGCCCAGCTTCAAAGGTTAGCCGCTCTATGAATGCGCCGGCATTGAACGACTTACCCGAGCCTCGGCCCCCCGTAATCAGGATGATGAAGTGCTCAGTATCCTCGTACAACGGCAGATATATGTCCTGTGGCTGGATCATTTCTTTTGGAGGCGATCTTTGACCCACTCACGGATGTTTACCGATCCTTTTACCGCAATAGCACCTTCTATCTCTCTTTTCTCCGGAGCATTATATCCGAGCATATTGACAATACTGTCGAGGGCCTTCTGCTTGTCGTAGCAGGTGATTTTGACTTGCTCGTCGATCACCTCTTCGCCCATCGGGGTAACGCGCTTAGTCTGCTTGGTCTCTACGGACTTGATGCAGGCCTTCTCTTCTTCGGTGAGTGCTTCGAAGTCTTTGAGGGACATCCATCCGTTGCGAATGCGCGTTGCGTCGGAGAAAGCAATCTTTTGGTGTTCCCGGATGATCTGGAGAGCTGAAATCCCGGCTGCTTCGGCGAGATGGCTTTTCAGGTAGTCCAGCCTTTGTGCAACCTTTGTGTCTGCGAGAAGCTGTGATGCGTTACACCAAACAGAATTATCGCTCATGTTGGAGCAGTTGTATGCAAAGCGATACGCCTCGGATGCATTCCCGCATTCGAGGTATTTATTGCAAAACTTCTCCTGTTTGATCGTTAGCTTTTTAGCATCGGCCATGCTCGCTTTGATTCGTCATCTGGTTCAGAAGCAAAGGAGCGAACTATCGGCACATTGTGCAATAGTTTGACGAAAAATTTTCAGATTTTTTTCGTGCCGGGGTTAATGGGATGTATTGTTCAAAATGTCTGTGTTTTTCTGGGAAGAAAACCAACTTTAAAGCGGTTTATTGTTCAATATGTATAAAAAATCCCCGAGCTCGTGGCCAGGGGATCGATGGGTGTCTGGTGTTATCGCTATTTATTCATGTAGTCAATCAAATCCTGTGCAGGACATCCCATTGTTCGAAGATTGTTTTTGATAATACCTATTGGGATTGGATTTATGTGCGTCTGAAATATAATGGGACGGAGCATTCCTTTCTTGCACCATTTTTCGTGGCCGCCTTTGGTGCCAGCATATTCCCAACTTTGGAATTTCAGGAACCGACGAAAATCTGCAATGTCAATATTCGATAAAGCGCCCATTATGCACAAGGAAGCGTTATATTTTCTCGAATGGTTCTATATGCTTTATTATCGACAATATCGGCCAATTCGCTACTGCGGGCGATTAGGTCGCTCGTTTTAGGAGGTTGTCTTTTCTCCCAGCCATAGGATTCGAGCAGAGCGCTCAATGTTCCTTCCGAAATAGCGTATTTTAAAGTCTCTTCAAGCATAATCTCAAAAGACTGTCTTGCCTCTGCCTCATCGTTTCCATATCCGAGGATGTCAAGAGCTGCACAATAGGCATAATGGGTGCCGTCCTCCTCGTAGAGAATGACGGATAAACTAACGCTTATGCCCGTGCCTTTCTTCATTGGATAACGTCCGTTAAACTGTTGTGCTTTCATTGTTGAGTTGGTAGGGTTCTATGCAAATATAACATTTTCCATGCAAATAACGCGCAAAGGTAGTGAATTATTCTACACTTTGGGTATAAAACGCCCCGGCCCAAAGGCCAGGGATTGCCAGGGCTTCAAATATTATTTGCGCATTTGCTGATCCTTGACGATAAATCGAGCAGGGCGTTGCGCAATATCTCTTTCTCCGCTTCGTCGAAGTCATCCGGTTTTCCGTTATTCATGCCATCCATTTTGTGATAGAGCCAAGACCGCGATTTCCCGAAGTACTTTTCCGATATTTTGGCCCAAGATACGTCCAGCAGGATGTCCGACATCTTCTGTTTTACTGTCTCCCGATTTTGTTTTACAATGATTTCCATATTTGTCTTTTTGTGCCCTCGACCATTGGCCGAGGGCTGGTTGTTAGTCACGTTCCAATAATTCTTGTAGGATCATCTCGATATACCATTCTTGTTCTTCTTTCCCGTTGGGATAGGCTTTGTGGTAATTGCGTATGGATTCGATCAAATCCCACTCTTTTTCTGTTAGTTCAACATTCATATCGTTTGTTCCTTTTCTGTAATACAAATATAATACACTTTTGCGTATTATGCAAATTTATTGCGACCAAAATAATGAAAAACGCCCCGGCATAAGTCGGGGCGGCGTTGGGAGGGGCATTTTTCACTTTGTTCTATGGGGGAAGCCCGTATTTGTTATTTATACCTCAAAAATCCCCCCCCCTCGGCTTTTTGCGATACAATGATTTGGCTCACAATGTATTAATATATCTGAAAAGAACATTTTTCGGCCCATTGCAAAATTGCCCATTTTGAAAGGAGGGTGTTCGCCTCCTTTCGGGTGCAATCTGCACGATGAGCGCGTCACGGTTTATCCGTCAGTTCATCCTGCTTTTTTTCGACTGCACCCAACCGTCGAGAGAGGACTTCATCGTCACCCTTGGAATTCAGCTGTCGAAGCAGAGCTTTGATTTGTTCATCTTTTACAACAAGCTGCTCTTTCAGGGTGTTGATGTAGTCCGATGTGATTGGATCCATCTTCGCCTGTGTGTTTGTTGGGTTAATACTGTTGTTATCTGTTTGGGTTACCCCGGTATTCTTATTTGTTAAATAATCAATAAGCAATCGAGCATTAGGTACTGACGGCCTTGTGGACTTTGTTCTATAATTAGAGATGGTGGATGGGTGTATACCCGTCCCTTTAGCTACCTGATTATTATTTTCAGGGCTTGATATTAATAATTCAATAGCCCTATCTATCTCTATATTAGCCATAAAGCATTCTTTTTTATAGATATATCTAAAATTATAAAAATATATTATCCAAAATAAGATGTATTATATCTAATTTTAGATATATTTGCATTGTGGAATTGAACTACACCGCAAAGGTAAATAGTTATACTCCACAAAACAATGTAAAGATATATAAAAAACATTGAAACAACCAAATCCGAAAGGGCGAAATAGTGCGCCAATAGGGTTTACAAATGTTCTTTGAAAATATTTAATGACAGAAAACATGAGTACATTATTATTGCCGCCGCACGTTATGGAAAACGGGTTTGCCCGTATGTCACCAGCTCTCGTAGAAGAACTTGAAGATTGCCGCCGCCATATTTTCAATAGGTGGTGTGAGATCGAGGAGAAAAGACGAAAGATTCAAAGGGAATTAGATGCACGACAAGTTGGCAATGCGCTCCACCATCTCAACGTAACGATCAATATTAGATGTGCTGGGGATCATTCCGATGATTTTATATAATTCTACCTTATCCTCTTTTCTTAATTTGACCTCCGGTGTAACTGTTTCTAATATCGCTTTCACAAAAGAATTGCAGGTTTTGAACTCGGAAATTGTAGCAGCATGCAGTATGACTGATAAATTAAAATATATGTATCTGTATGCCGGATCATCCTTGGGTCTGACGCCTATTTCTTTACCATAGTATTCTGCAATAGACATAAATGTTGTGATTGCGTTCTTTTCAGAGTGGTAAATGACAGTTTGTTTTGCCTGCTCCACCTTCTGGATTTCCCTTTTCAAGTCTAATGCACTGAATATGTTCCATCCGATAAGAATGGTTACAAGAGCGGACAGGATGCCCACCAACACCCCTTGGTAGTCGAATGCCAGGTCGGGTGTTCGGTAGGCAGCGATGCAAAGAGCGGCGATACCGACTAACAGGGAGGCGCTGCTTATCCAAATTGCGATATGCTTACTCATGTTTTGATGTTAGGTTTTTTATGGTTTCGGAAAGGTTCTCGATGGTGCGCTGCTGGGAAGCCTCTAATGAGGCGGGTGTAGCGCCATCAGCGGCCTCGGCCTTTAGCGATGTTCCGAGTAACTTTAGAATATTATCAATTTCTGATAAGTTTTCGGAAAGACGCTTTATTGTCCGGTTTACATTTTGAGGGGCTATTCCGAGCTTTTCGGCAAAATCTCGTTTGCTTATGTCGCGCTCTCGGAGAATTTTTTCAATATCCAAAACCATATAAATCAATAATTTATATTTTTAAAATCGTTTTTAGAGTAAGAATAATCGTTAAATAATTTGTTAGTTCTCGATTTATGATTATATTTGCATTGTGATACACGGCAAAGGTATAGTTACCTGCCGATTATTAAAATGTAAAAATATACAAAAAAAACTGAAACGCCATGAAAACCTACAACAAATCGAAGATCATGAAGAACGCCTGGTATCTGAAAAAGGTACAGCCGTCGATGACTTTCTCGGCTTGCTTGAAGAAAGCATGGCGCAACGAGAAGATCGCGGTGATGACGGCGATAATCGAAAACCGCCCGATGGAGGAGCCGAAACGCGCCGCCCTCGATCCGCTCCCGCTGATAATCCCGGCTGACTACTACGGAGACAGCAGAACCTATTACGGAGACTAACACGATACGGAAATGAACGAACTAACCCAAATGTCCGATCGGCTGACGGCCTTACTCGAAGAGTAGGCGGAATGCATTAAACGGATACTTGAAATTTTTAGACAAATAATAACAATGAATCATTCACAAGAAGACATCGAGCGTTGCGCCTTTGTAAAGGGTTACAACGTCATCCGCGCCCGGAGAAAAGGCCGGGACCTCGCCAGCATTGCTATGGACGAAATCAGCCAAGCATTGAAAGAAGGCGGCTTATGCGACAAAGCGTTCCACAATCGCAAATACGGCTATGTGAACCATACGCCCACAGAACGGGAAAAGATCGAACAGATATTTACCAAATGGGGCGTATCCGATCCCTGGGGCTTGGCATAATGCTATGAAAACCGACGCTATACTGAGCAAACGCGAGCGTGAGGTAATAAACCTCGTTGTGCTGGGCTATTCGGCCCGCGAGATCGCAGAACGGATGAATGTGATCTACCAATGCGTAGCCAACCACCTTCAAAGCATCTACGACAAGACGGGGACTAAGCGGACCTTGCAGGCATTGGTTACCTGGTATTTCACGCAGAATTTCGGCATCACGCTCAACGTGTCCGAGATGACCCGACGCATCGGGGCCGCGGTTCTGCTGTGCTTGTTCTCGGTAGAGGTGTTCAATACGGATGTCGAATGTCGCAGGTTGCGCAATCCCCGCCGAAGCCGATGCTTCCGGGTAGAAGAGCTGATAGAGAACTAAACCAACAACACAACAATATGAAAACGAATTACAAAGAGGTGAAAGACAGCCTTCTGTCTTTTGGAAAGAAACATTCGGCCTGCCAACCTGAATACAAGCGTCTTTATGCGACTGAAAGTGTCGAGGCGGTTATGGCAGTCGTTAAAGATAATTTCTCATGGTGTTGTCAATTCTACGATTTTGCCGATGTTCTTTTGGCATACCGGGATCAGTTCGCCGAACATAAAATATGGATCAACACTTCTGTTGAAATTAAAGAAGGGGTTGGTTACCTGTTGACTACGGAAGGCGAATTCAACGCCCGGAGCTGGGGAACCTCGACGATCAACGCCGAGAGCCGGGAAACCTCGACGATCAACGCCGAGAGCTGGGGAACCTCGACGATCAACGCCCGGAGCCGGGGAACCTCGACGATCAACGCCGAGAGCTGGGGAACCTCGACGATCAACGCCCGGAGC
>ENA-OURV01000225-OURV01000225.1-human-gut-metagenome-genome-assembly--contig:-NODE-225-length-48078-cov-8.542053_pt1 | contig 48078 bp, 42 predicted proteins | sample MGYA00242141_ERZ509072 | MGnify/ENA primary metagenome ERZ509072 (study PRJEB26280, sample SAMEA2338763) | human gut metagenome | biome: human gut; feature: human-associated habitat; material: faeces... | reverse complement strand
TTTTCTTTCTATTTTATCATATTCTTTTTTGTCTATCAAATCGGGTATGGGGGCATATGGTCAAAACGGCACGGTATGAAGGAAGGAGTGAAGAAAACATGACTGATGCCGAGTACGAGTGGTACATAACGCATATCACTCACCTTTATAGTTCATCACAAGTTAGGATCATGAACGGATTCGCTTTTCTCTTTATGGGGAACAAGGGACACGCTCGAACACTGGTAACAGTAATCGCTGTTGCTTGAATTTGAAGGAGGATTATTTATGACTGAGCAGAATAATACTGAGATGACCTGGTGGGAGCGCAATAAGAAAAAGGTTCTCATCATCGGTGGGGTTGTGGTTGCTGTTGGTATCGGCGTGGTTGTTTTCAAAAACAAGGATGCGCTGATTGGACTAGTGAAAAAAGGAAAAATCACAGTACCTAAGGTCGCGATACCTGATGTGAAACAGGTTATCGACATTGTTCCGGAAGCGACTACCGTTGTTAAAACAGAGAATGTTCTCACAACCACACTGCTCAACAACGGTCAGCCATTTGAGGTCAAGGGGTTTATTCGTGAACTCCCCAAGGATTACCATCTGTCTGCTGAGAAACGGGCTCAGGCGGCGGCACTTGGAATCGTACTAGGAGAGCATCAGACCCTTGTTGATTCCTACATGAAAAATCTAATTCATGAAGCAGCATAATTACAAGAGGAAAAAGCCGTGTCCTTCATAATGTGGGGGACACGGCTTGTTATTTACCTTCAACTAATCTCTCATTCATCTCAAGTTTGAAATGTGAATTCCGATGAATGCTGATTTTCTTGAAGCTATGCACTTTTCAATCCGTGACAACATTTTGACACACTATGGTAACGAGGAACTGTTTATTTCCTTTGTGGACAGTATCATCGTTTACAGCAGGGACAGCGTCGGCTTCAAGCTGAAATGCGGACTGACATTGAAGGAGGCACTATGTACGGATACAAGATCATAAACGGCAAGGCTGTCATCGACGAACAGGAATCCGGAATCATAATCAGCATCTTCAACGGCTATATTTCCGGTTTGAGCATGAAGGCGGCTGCAGCGAATGCAGGCGTACCCATGCAGCACAGTGCTGTCAAGCAAATCCTGATGCAGGATACCTACATTGGCACCGACTACTACCCTGCGATTATCAGCCGGGAGACATTTGCAAAAGCAAACGGCAGAAGAATCCATCGTGCAAATCTGCACGGTTCCGAAAAGCGATATACAGCACCGCCGATACACAAGGAGTTTGAGCTAACTGCTGCGGAGACGCATTTCGACGATCCGGCAGAGCAAGCCGAATACATTTATAGTCTGATAGAGGTAAAAACATGAAAAACATGACCGTTATTCCTCCGAAGCCGCAGAAAGGCAATGCGGCAGCGAAGGAGGAAGTGAAGCGCCTGCGGGTGGCGGCATACTGCCGTGTATCAACTGACAATGAGGAACAGGCATCCAGCTACGAGGCGCAGATCCAGCATTATGAGGAATTCATCAAGACAAATCCGGAGTGGGAGTTCGTCGGAGTATACGCCGATGAAGGCATCAGCGCAACCAATACAAAAAAGAGAGAACAGTTCAACACTATGATCGAGGACTGTCAGGCGGGAAAAATCGACATGATCTTCACGAAGTCTATTAGCCGATTTGCCCGAAATACGCTGGACTGCCTGAAATACATCCGCCTGCTGAAGGAGATCAATATTCCGGTTTTCTTTGAAAAGGAGTCAATCAACACGATGGACGCAAAAGGGGAAGTCCTGATAACCATTATGGCGTCACTCGCGCAGCAGGAATCGGAGTCGCTCAGCAAAAATACGAAAATGGGAATCCAGTACCGTTTCCAGCAGGGGAAAGTGCTGGTGAATGCCCGGAACTTCCTCGGATACGACAAGGACGAGGAGGGGCATCTGGTCATCAATCCTGCGGAGGCAGAGATCGTCAAGCGCATCTTCCGCGAGTATCTGGAGGGCGCAAGCTGCATGAAGATTGCCAGAGGACTGGAGCGTGACGGCATCCTGACCGCACGGGGCAATCCACGCTGGCACGACAGCACCGTCCGTAAGATACTGGAAAACGAAAAGTATATGGGTGACGCGCTCCTGCAAAAGACCTACACCATCGACTTCCTGAACAAGAAACGTGGCAAGAACAACGGCACTTTGCCGCAATACTACATTGAGGACGACCATGAGGCGATCATCCCGAAGGATATATTCATGAGAGTGCAGGAGGAAATGGCACGGCGGTCATCCGAGCGTGATATGAACGGAAGGCGGCAGGGCTTCAGCGCAAACCACGCCTTCTCTCACATGGTGACCTGCGAGTGCTGCGGTGAGCATTTCCGCAGGCTGCACTGGAACAACCGGGGCAAGAAAACGATCGTCTGGCGGTGCAAGACCAGACTGGAGGACAAGACTCGCTGCCCGGCACGGACGGTCAGCGAGGATGATCTGCAGCAAGGGTTTATTGACGCGGTCAATGAAATGCTCGGCAACAGCGACGAATACCTGAAAAAGCTGAAAAGTAATCTGAAAACCGCGATCAGCCTTGCCAATCCGCAGTCAGCAGAAGCACTCGCGGAAAGGATGCGACAATTGCAGCAGGAGCTGATTGACCGGACGGAAAGCGGCACGAACTACGACGATCTGGCAGAAGAAATCCTGCGCCTGCGGGAACTGCAGGAACAGACTGTTATGGACGCTGCCGCCAAAGCTGCGCACCGGGAGCGTATTCAGGAACTGCTGCATTTCATCAATTCTCAGCCGCGAACCATCACGGAGTTTGATGAGGCGCTGGTGAAGAAGCTGCTGGAAAGCGTAAAGGTCTGCGAGTTCTTTCTGGAGTTCCGGTTCAAATCAGGCGTGACGATCAGCATTGAAAAGTGAACAGACAGAGCAATCCCCGCATCACTGGTGATTCAGTGGTGCGGGGCTGTTTTTATTCATCACAACTATGCTCTTTAAGAATTATTTTACATATTATGGTTTGTACTTTTTTAGGAATTCAGAGTTTAATTTCATTGTTCTTTTATAACATTTCTCTGAGCCAATTACTTTTCCAGTTGATGTGGAAAGATAGTTAAATTCCCAGCAGGATTTTTCTTCATTATACATAAATTGGATTTTATACGTAGGCTCATCAATAACATCTTTTGTTCTATCTATATCATTTATGAAAGAAAGTTTTTCTGATGAAAGAGCTTGAAACAGAACATTAGGATCAGCAGTTCTTACCAATAGTTCTAAAATATAACCTCTGTTTTCCTTCATGACATATGTTATAGGACGATTAGAGGGCTTAATATATTTTACAACTTTTATAATTATTTGCTTAATTTTATCATACAAATTGGAGCTGTCTGATGAAAGTTTCTCTACCGTTTTGTTTACCGTTTGAGTTGCTGCTAACAATATGAATGAGTCTTTAATAAAATCTATGACAACTTCAGGATCAGGAATAAGTGATTTCCTCATAAAAGTATCTATCTCAACATCTAAATCTTTTTTGATTTGTTCTTTTATGGGGTCAAAAGCTTCATATCCAAAGTTGACAGGATCTAACTGGACGGTTAATTTTTCTATGCTTTCTGGTTCAGTATCAGCAAAAGGACGTGAATCTGTACTAATTGATGCTTCATACAATGTTCCAAAGGCTTTGGAATCAAAGACATTAAAGTTTTCAAAAGTTTCCTGATAAATATAAGTACCATATTCTCCACCTTTAAGTGATACTAATTCTGCCTTGTACGCTTTTCCAATGGGCATTAGTGAACTATCATGATCTAAGCCCATTGAAGGAACATACTTCCCTGTATTCAGCTTTTCTATTGCATTTTCTAGTGCCTCTTTATTGATTCTGCAATTGTGTCTATCAACACCTGTCGTTGCACCGATTCCTTTAATTTTCATCATTCATTCCCTCCACATAATTTATATAATCCATCAATTTGGATTTCAGATGTATTCTCACTTTGTGCATCCTGCCGGCAAACATCCAAACTTCAGTGTATCAATCCTCAAATAACCAAACTGTAGTGTAGCCAAATGTGCAGTATTCAGCGGCGCGAGGCTATTTCTATCTGTTAAATGTAACGTTTCCACGAGGCTTCTGAATGTATTTCTCAGGGTAATATGATCCGTTTAAAATGAATGTACGGCTTCGTATGTTGGCATAATAAACCAGTTTTTTCTTCGACGATGACCGTCTGATCTAACTCATACCATGCAGCTTTCCATTTTAATATCATGATGTCTTCTCTTGTTTTGGGTTCAATGGCATATGGCAACCTTTCCCCACACTCAACCCTATTTTGCAATCACCCGAATCGCAATTTTTGATTAGTTCGTTTTTGGCGATTTTACGCTGTTTTTCAGTACGACATTCAATCCACACACTGAAAAATCGGAAAAAGCAGTTTCACGCACCCTAAATCGAGTGCGTGATTTGGTTGTCAAAAATCAAAGTGTGCGGATTGGTTGTCAGATGTGCCGTGTATGCCATTTTGCCCTTTTACCTGTTTCCGCATACAGCAAAATGAGTGTGCAGGGAAATATACTTGAAAAGGTCAAGTGCCAATTATCCGCATAAATACGTCGTTTTAGGCTTTCTGCCGTGACAGCAGAACCACGCACTCAACGGTATTACCTTTTTCCCACAAGAGCCGCCTTACCTCTTGACCATCCCGATATATTGGGAAATTAAACTCTATCGACTTCAAAGGCTGCTCTGACTCCCCATTTGGATATATCTGAATTTCTTTTATAAGATAAGTAATAAGGCTTTTCTTTTCCTCGTCACTTATTATATCATAGAGCTTTCCGAAATTCAGCATAAGCTTGTAAATATTGTCCAGAGTGATTGTTTCCATTTCGATAGAACTTTTTCTCAGCTTTGCATCTTCAATCCGTTCTTCCAACTCTACAATCGTATCATACAAGGCATCAAGTCTTAAAGTCATGTCGTGGATTTTCCTTTCTCTGAAACGAGCATCAATAGGCAGATTATCAATCTCTCGTTCCAGACGGGCTTTATTCAAATCTACTTCTTTCAGCTTACTCTCGTAATTGGCAAGTTCCTTATCAATAGCTGTTGTATCGGTCTGTACGCCAATACGCTTTTCAATCTCTTTTGCAAAATACTTATCGCTTACCAATTCCTTAACAGCTTCAATTACAAGTGGCTCAATATCTGTTTTTCTTAGCGATGCTTTATAATCACAATGATGTCCTCGCTCCTGCTTATTTCTACCACAAATATAATAGTAAACCTCTTTGTATGTGCCGTCTTTATTTGTCCAAGCGTGTTTGTTCGTATACATTGAACTTCCACAAAGGGGACACTTTAATATCCCCGTCAAAAGGTGTGACCTATCCTTACCGATTTTGGATGGCTGTTTAATTCCTGTTGCCATACGCTTTGCGTGAACCTTTTGCCACAATTCCTCGCTGATAATTCCTTCATGTTGTCCATCTTCCAGAATGTAATCCTCTGCATGAACCTGCTTATATTCATTTTTTGTACCTTTTACCTTTTCTCGTGTTCTTCTGCCATAAGCAATCTTTCCACAATAAACAGGATTGTCTAATATCAACCGTATAAAATGACTGCTCCAAGTTTCCAATGTGCCGTTCTGACGAGGTATCTTCTTTATACCTTGAAGATTAAGATATTTTGCTACTCCGCCAAGTCCTATATCAGAATTAGCAAATTTATCAAATATAATTCTGATTGCTTCAGCTTCCGTTTCTTCTATCAAGAGCTGATTGTCTTTCAGATAATATCCGTATGGTGCAAATCCACCATTCCACCCACCTTGTCGTGCTTTTTCTCTCCGTCCATTCATTGTCTGTTCAATGATATTTTCTCTTTCTATTTCTGCAACCGCAGACAAAACAGAGATTAAAAGTTTTCCACTTGTCTGTGACGAGTCAATTCCTTCTTCAATACAAATAAGATTTATTCCATAAGATTGTACAAACTCTAATGAATTTAGAATATCCGCTGCATTTCTTCCGAAACGGGAAAGTTTATAAACCAGAATATAGTCTATCTCCAATCCGTTTTTTATATCGGAAAGCATTTTCTTAAATGCAGGTCGTCCTTCAATAGATTTTCCTGATTTACCTGCATCCTCATAGATACCGACAATTTCCATTTCTTCTCGGTCAGCAAATCGTTTTAATCCGTTTTTTTGTCCTTCAAGGCTATATCCGTCTACCTGCATTTCGGTACTTACTCTCGGATACAGGACACATTTCTTTCCTTCTCTGTTCATCGTACCACCTCCATAATTTTATAGGGAAATGTGATATGTAAGGCTGCGTAACTTACGCAGCACAATCCAATTCTTGCAAAACTGTCTTTCCGTATTTTTCAACTATCTGCACCATAACATTGATAAATGAATTAAATACTTCGCTTTCATCTTTCATCTGTTCATTTTGCAATTCTGAATTTTGGATATAGTTTTCATTTCCCATAATGAGTACCTCCGCTATAAAACAAGCGGCTGTACTCTTAATTATAGAAATACAGCCGCATTTTTACCAATGTGCAAATTTATCGTTCTCGTCCCTTTTACACATCTGTTGCCTTCGTTTTCTCCAATGCAACACTAATGGCAAGAGCCTTATCAACCCTTTCCACTATATTGTCTGGTATCATTCCCAAATACTGCTTTAGTCGCTGCTTATCAATCGTTCTTACCTGTTCAAGCAAAATGATTGAGTTCTTATCCAAACCTTCAAAATCATTGATTAAAGTGTGTGTCGGCAATTTTGCTTTAGCGTGTATTCGGCTTGTGATGGGTGCGACAATGACCGTAGGGCTATGCTTATTGCCGACATCGTTTGAAATGATAAGTACAGGTCTTGTTCCACCTTGCTCCGAGCCGATAACGGGATTTAGATTTGCGTAGTAAATATCTCCACGCTTGATTTTTCTTTCCATTATGTTTGACCTCCCAGATTTATTTAGGCAGGTATGTTCTGCCTATGTAGGCAGCCAAACAAAAGGAAGTATTTAAGGTCGGGAGAGTATAAACAAAATCTCTGTTCTTATGACCGCCTTTCGTTTGGCTGAATATGATAGGAGCATTTCAATTTGTCCTCGACACCCCAAAATGCTATGGGAAGTCGCCAAACGGTCAGCAGCGAACTGACACCACGGGAGTTCCACCCCAACTGTCGGTCTGACAGAGCCGCCCTCATTGCCTGCGACGGTTTTATCACGCTCGGACTGTGACTGGACGGGAGTATCATTATCCTCTTTGTGGGTTATGGCGAAATCGGGAGCTACCCGATTTTTTGAGTCGGTAAGATTGGCTCACCACCTTTCAATCGCTCGCTGCCTGTCGGCAGGTCTTGGCGTACCGCTGCACACGCTTATGCTCATCACAATCACAAAGAGAAAGTATTTGGCGAATGGGTATTCACTTGTCAAGGAACGCCCCCCGTTTTCGCCACACAAAGGAAAACAGGGTAAGAGGTTTTTGTCCTCTCACCCTGTAGCCCGTGGGAATATTCGATTTTCCCCTCTACTCAAAAAACTTTTTTAATTTTTCTTTGAGCCTGTCCATTCGTCTGTAAACAGCTTTTTCAGTAATATTCAGACACACCGCAATTTCACGGGTTGAATATCCTTGTATCTTCATCAAAGCAATCTGCAATGTAAGCCTGTCTACCTTAATCAAGATTTGATATAGGCATTGATTTTCAATGCTGTCCAGAAAATCCTCAACCGTTTTCACTTCGGGCTGTGTAGTATCTACAGCAAGCTCATCAAGATATGTACCTGTTTCCTGCACTCGCTGATAATACCGTCTGTCGGAATTAAAAATCTCCCAATCGTGAATACGGAGCTTTTCTATATCGTCTTCATCAACACCTAAGTTCCGTAATTGTTTTTCCTCGGCTTCTTTCCAGAGCCGCCATTTCTTTTCTTCTTTGGCTTTGTTATATGCCATATTGTTTCCTCCAATCTGAATTTTTTGAAAATCCAGATTGGCAGGCGGAGAACGACAACCAACGCAAGAAGTAGCCTTGTTCTGTGTTAAGACATTTTTCGACAAACAAAAAGCCGCAAAGGTACTAAGACCTCTACGGCAATAAGCGTAAGCATATCTATAATTAAGAGATGTAATCTCTACTTGTAAAATGTAAGAGTGCCACGAGTGAGTGATGATTTTTTCTAAAAGATAATCTTCACTCCACTGTGACACTCCGTAAATAGTAGCTGCTTCTGATGAGCAGCATTGCGGTCATATTCGACCATCGCATAAAAAAATTCCTCCAAACTCGAAAACGGGTTCGGAGGGAAGTTGAATTTTCGTCTGGGCGTGTTTATACTGCCCACCAAAGCACCGTTTTTTTTATTTGGTGGGCTTGCTTCATATTGATTTTAAAGCTTATCTTACTTGATGTTTTGAAAATGCCTTATGGGAAATGATTGAACCTATTACTACTAAAGCAATCGCAACAGGAATAGACCATACTGCATAAAGCATACCATTGTGCATTTGTTCAACAGACATTATGGAAATATACTGTGAATAGAAAAGGGGCATCAGCACAATAATTCGATATAATGCACTTGTTTCAGAGATAGGAAGCATTATCGGTATCACATGAATAGCTGCTGAAATTACAAACGCTATCATTTGACTTTTACAAACAGCAGACAGAATTAAAACTATTCCTGTTACACTGATTGCACTCATAAACGCCAACAGGATTTGATACTTTAATACTGTTCCGCAAGTAATATTAAACGGAATATACCCTTCTAAAAAATCTATTGGAGCAAAAAGGATAGAGCAGTCCAGCCCCTCTGTTCCATAAATAGCAACCGCAATAAGCAAATTGAAAATAACAACCAAAGTCGTTATGAAAACGGCTGAAAGTAAACTTGCTAATACTTTTGCTGTGGCACATTTTGTCTTTCCGTATTTACTTGTCAAAATAATGTTATCCACTCCACCATACTCGCCAGAGAAAACAGGAGCAATTAGCAAAATAATTACTAATGAAAGGACAATAAAAATCTTCGCCATATTTTGGCTTGTACTAAGCCAACCGTTTACATACCCAACTTTTATTTCTTTATCGCCAAATACATCTGCTACGCTTAACCCATTCCAATTTCCATCTATATCAGCAAAATGGGAGAATACAGAAGACTGCAAAGCATTTTGATAAATGTATTTTGCGTTCATTCCATGTAAATCTTGAGTAGGCTTAAACTCAGACATCATCTGCTGTACTTTATTGTCAGTTAACTTTCCCTCATACTTCAATGCAATTTGCTTATCAATTTCTACCGCAGCTTTTCCAGTTTCCTCTGCACCGTTTCCGTCAAATGCGTACATACTGTGAAGCGTGGAAAAAGACAGTATCAAGGACAATAGTAATACGGCAGCAACAGAAATAACCGCAAAGCGTTTTGTCAATATTTTTCGTAATTCAAACTTGATTAGATTTTTCATTATTCGTTCACTCCTTTAAAATAGAATAGATACAAATCCTCTAATGTAGGTTCTACCTTTATCGCATTTTCCATAGGCGACTGTTCAGAAATCACACGCAGAACCGTACAATTATTTTCAATGTTTCGCAAATTGCTTATATTCAGAGTTTCAGAATATTGCTCCGCACGACTGGTCGGAACTGTACATTCCCATACCTGTCCGTCAATTTCTGTGGTAATTTCCTGCGTTTTTCCAAAATGGAGAATCTGACCGTCTTTCATCATAATAATGTCCTCAGCAATAAACTCGACATCAGAAACAATGTGCGTAGAGAGAATAACTATTCTATCTTTAGAAAATGCACTAATCAGATTACGAAAACGGACACGCTCTTTTGGGTCAAGACCTGCTGTCGGCTCATCTAAAATTAAGATGCGTGGATTATTCAACATCGCCTGTGCAATACCTAAACGTTGTTTCATACCACCAGAGAAAGTTTTGATTTTGAGGTTTCTTTTCTCTGCTAAGTCAACAGCTTCCAACAATTCTGTTGCTTTCTTATGAGCTTGTTTTTCACTCAGTCCTTTTAATGCCGCAACATACATAAGGAAATCCCAAGCTGTAAAGTCTGGATAATATCCAAACTGTTGCGGTAAATATCCCAATAAATTACGGTACTTCTCTCCGAGTACAGATATGTTTTTCCCATCCAAAGTAATTTTCCCAGAGGTCGGTGTCTGAATATCGCAGAGTAACCGCATAAGGGTAGTTTTTCCCGCACCATTTGCACCAAGCAAACCGTAAACGCCATTTGATAATGAGAGGTTCAAATGGTTTACGGCTGTTTTTGAGCCATATTGCTTTGTTAGTTGAATTGCTTTAAGTTCCATATCAAAAACTCCTTTCGTCTTAGGGAGCAAAAAAATACTCTCCATGTGTTTACATAGAGAGTATAGAATGCAATTTTCTACTTTTTATCTACTAATCGAGAGATTTGAAAAAAGCAGTCACTTTTGCTCCGATTGAGCAATTTTCAATTTTCAGATAACCACCGTGATGTTCACATAAAATTTTACAGATATACAGCCCAAGTCCGAAATGCTCAGAGTGATTTTCTTCTTCCGTAAAATATGGATTGGTTGCTTTGCTTAAAATATTTTTTGAAAAGCCACATCCATTGTCTGAAACAGAGAGATAAAAGCCATCATTATTACTTGTGTAAGTGATGTTTACCTTTGATGTTGCGTATCGGATTGCATTTGAAATCAAATTATTATTAACTTGTGAAACAAAAGTATAATCAATGCCAATAGGAATATCGGAAATGTTATTTTGAATAGAAAGAGTTTTTCCACTTTGCTCACACAAAATTCTTGCACTATCAGCTATTGCGGTCACATAACCGCTTATATTAGACTTGTCACTTATGGGTTGAGCATCTTCTAAACGACGCAAGTGGCTCATACTATCAACATATCTTTCCAAACGGAAAATATGTTTTCCCATTGTTACAGCGGTGCTTTTGGTTATTGGGTCATGGTTGGACTGTAAAATTTCATTATACCCTTTTAATACGGTAAGTGGAGTACGTAAATCGTGAGCAAAAGCAGCATTAAGTTGTTTTCGTTCTTCCATTTGCCGCCACATTTCAGAGAAATTATTAGCAAGGGTAAAACGCATTGTTTCAAATGATGAACACAATTCTCCTAATTCATCTTTGCTGTCATATTTAATTGAGAAGTTTAAATTATTATTAGAAATCATTTCAGAAGCGGCTTTTAATTCTGTAAGCGGTTTTTTTAACTTGTTTCTATAGAATAACAAGGTCGCCGTAATAATACATAACGCTGAATAAATCGGAGTTGCAATTATTGGGGCAACTTCACATATTGAAAGTAACCGTTGGTCTTTTTCAGACATTGCAACAGGTGCAACTCCAATATAATTGCCATCACCGAGTCTTTCTCCATTTTCATTTGTTAAATAATATTTTTCTCCTGTTGGGGGATATTTGCTTTCAATCGTTTTTGTAGCATTATTGCACAAAGTAGCTGTTCCTGCACTTAATAGAATGGCAAGAATTACAAACGCTGAGATATAAAGTATTATACTTTTTCGCAATGACAGGTTACACCACATTTTCTTTATCTTATCCACTTATATCCACACCCCCAAACTGTTTCAATATAAGATTTATTTGTGTATGCTGCAATTTTTGTTCGTATTCTGCGAATATGCTCGGCAACAACACTACTATCTCCCTCACTGTCATATCCCCAAACTCTTTCATAAATTCTCTCTTTATCAAAAACTTGTCCTGCGTTTTGAGATAATAACTCAACAATGTCAAATTCTTTTTTTACAAGACCAATAGGTTGGTTCTGTATATAAACAGTTCTTTCAGAGTAGTCAATTAAAAGTTCTCCTGAAAACTTAACTTTTGTATTCGTTTGATGTCGTTCTTCTCTTCTTAAATGTGCTTGCACTCTGGCTTCAAGTTCAACAAGAGAAAACGGCTTAACAATATAATCATCACCACCTACGGAAAATCCTTGTACCTTATCATTTTCTTCAATACGGGCAGTTAAAAAGAGTATAGGGCAAGAAACATAATCCCTAATTTTCTTGCAGACTTCCATCCCATCAAGCTTCGGCATATTTATATCTAATAAGATTATATCTGGTTGTAATTCTGCTAATTTGAGGGTTTCTACTCCATTATAAGCAGAAAAGACCTCATAGCCCTTGCTTCTAAAAAATCCTGTAAGCATTTCAACTATATCAACTTCATCATCGGAAATTAAAATCCTGTACCTCACATATAACACCTCCATAATAAACACTAACGAAAAATTTTCAATTTTTCATCAACTTTTTTCTTGCATCAGCAGGCTTTTCAGCATTTTTCGGAATAAGCCACACACGGTTAATATTCATAACCCCCTCAATACGGTTTCCTTTACAAAGTCTTTGTACCCATCTTAACGATACGTTCCACTTTTCAGCGGCTTCCTGTGCTGTCATATATTCAAACATATCTGACCTCCTAAGGTGTACTGTATATATTATAGCCGTTTGAACGAACAGTATCAAGTGTGCAATTATGAACTTTGACCGCTTGTAATAAGAGATTTTATATCCTAATATCAGAGATTTCAAATCGTTCTATAAGAACTCACATTTCTGTAAAATATAATAGTAGCATTTTGCAGATACAAGGTGGTGAGTTTATGGACACAAGAAACAATGATTTTGACTTCGATTTTACACCGATAGGACAGGCAATCAAGAAAGCAAGGACAGCAAAAGGTATGACCAGAGAGCAGCTTGCTCGTATTGTAGATTATGACCCAAGACATCTTCAAGCGATTGAAAATGAGGGACAAAAGCCAAGTCTGGAGCTGCTCATTCAGCTTGTGACAATGTTCGGTGTATCGGTTGATGAATACATATTCCCAGATAATGAGGTCAAAAGAAGTTCCGTCCGCAGATGCTTAGACGCAGAACTCGACAAACTAAACGATAAAGAGCTGTCCATAGTTGAAGCAACTGTCAGCGGACTATGTAAGGCAAAAGAGCCAGAGGAATAAACCTCTGGTTTTTCTTTTGCCCATTTTTAATAGGCAGGAACACCGTAACCATAGATGGAGCTGCTTCCAACCGTATATTGCTTTTGTCTGCAAGCATCGCCAGAATTACCCTCCACGGTGTAAACGACACCGTTTTCGCATTTCTCCACAATGCCTACATGGTCGGTTTCTCCGTCGCCTTCCCAATCAAAGAAAATAATATCGCCTGCCTGCGGCTCGTAGTTTCTGTCTTGCCATTGTCCGTTACCCTTAAACCAATTTGAGCCGTCCACGCAGCCTGCGAATTTCGGGATAATCCCGCTTTCGATATAACCACACTGGTCGGCACACCACGATACGAAGCAGGCACACCATTCTACACGCCCATCAAAGCCATACCAACTCCAATAAGGCTGACCGCCCTCATTTCCGAGCTGTGTCAAAGCGACCTCCACAATCGCTTGGTTGCCGCCGCTTGTGAACGCCCGCCCGTATGGATAATACCGCAGCACATGGTCAGGATACTGCGTGTCGCCATAGCTGTCCCAACCCAACCGTGCCGCCTGCATGGTGGAGAACTCTACCGCATTGGCATAGGAATAGCCGCCATAGTTGGTCTTAGCCCACGAAATATAGCCATTGCCGAAATTGTAACCCTGCAAGGCAAGTTTGATATGCTCCATATCAATCGGATTTTCCACCTCAGCAGAGATAATGGCTGCCTTTAATTCCTGTACACCGCACTCAATCGAATATTCTGGGTCTTTAATCCCGTTCGGCTCGTGGGGATATCTTGTGTTAAAGCTGCCCTCCGCCGCCTGCATCGGGTCAAGTCCACGCCCGCCAGACTCCTGCATCATAACCGCCTTGATAAGCTCCACATATTCGGAAATGCCGTATTGTTTGGCATATTTCTGTATCAAAGGCTCATAGGCTTCCACCTCCGCACTGACAGGGGTATAAGAGTTGCTCCCGCTTCCGCCGCCAAACAGGGAAACAGCACAGCCGAGCAGGACAACAATGAGAATAACCACAACTGCAATCCAACCACCTGCAATTATAGCAGAAATCAGAGCTTTTGTTCCTGCAATAATCGCCTTGACCGCAGCTATGGTGGCTCTGACCGTCGCTTTGGTGGCTTCGGCGGTTGCCTTTGCGGTGGCTTTTGCCGCCTGTGCCGCCTTTTGGGCAGTTTTCGCAGAAGCCTTTGCCGCTGCCTGTGCTGTTTTTACCGAGGTTTCCGTCGTTTTGATTGCCGCCTTAGAAGTTGCCTGTGCGGTTTTAATTCCCTTTTCGGTTGTCTTGACCGTTCCCTTAGCAGTTACTTTCACCGCTTTTTCTGCATTTCGGGCTGTGGTCTTAATCATTTTTTGCCCCTGCTGTCGGGTCTTTATCAACTGCGATTTTGCTGTCTGGGAAACATCGGTGGCAGAAGAACGGCTTGCAGCCCCGTGGCGGATCTGCAAGCTGTGTTGTTCTGACATATTCTGTGCAGCTTTCTGTTCTGCGGCTTTGACAGCCCGACTTTGCTTGAAATCGATTATTTTATCTTTTGCCTTACTGATATTCTCCTGCGTTGTCTTGACTGCCTTTTGCCCCTGCTTATTGAACTGGTGGATACCTTCGTCTTTTACACGGTCTGCCGCATAAGAAATCCTATCCGCAGCATATTCTGTGGCAGAGTTTTCATCAGCGTAATATCCCTGTTCCGCTTTTTCCTTTATCCCCACATAGGCAGACTTCATACGCTCACTGGCTATGGCGGCTTTATCTATGGTCTTTATCGTGCCTTTGACCGCATCTCTGGTTTTAATATCAGCCATAGAAAACCTCCTTTCCCAGAGGATTTGCGTTCAAATCAGCCGACCTTTTTTGCCACTACAACGAGTCTGCCGTTCTGTGCGGAGTATTCGCAGGTGGAAAGGGTAATGAGCCTGTCGCCGTATTCAGCGGTCACACCTGTATCATACAAAGCAAGCTCCTTGCACTTCCCGACATAGGAATTAAATTCTTCCTCATTCTCCGCATCAACAAAGTCGTAGTATCGGAAGCCCTCAGAACTGTACGCCACAGTCTTAAATACAGCGACGATTTCATACTCTGCCTGCTCTGTGAGGGTATCAAGCTGAATAGTCTTGTGTTCCTCATAGAAGCTCTTGGACTTGTAATCCTCCAACGCTCCAAACATCTTGCCACCCTTGATGTGATGACCGTAGATAACCAGATTGTCACTTTCGGCAATATCACAATTCTCCTGCACATAAGGCGTACCTAAGTCGCTGTACTCTTTTTCAAAATTGTGCTTCAGATAAAAATTCGGATTGTTCCTGCTCTGCATCACAGGATAATTGATTGTCGTGCCGGCAATGGAAATCCACCCCACCATATCCTCATTCTGTAAATACAATTCCAGATACTTGGCAAGCACATCTTCTCCCTCGCTGACAGGGGCATCGTCTGGCACGGTTTCATCCGTTGGAGCCTGCTCTACCATCTCGGCAATCTCCTCAAAGGCTTCCGTCTGCTCGTCCACCTCTGCATAGTAATGATAAATGCGGAAGCCGCAAAAAGCCGCCGTACCTAACAGGCACACGGCGGCTACAACACAGATAATAGATTTATAATTCTTCATAGGCTTTTCCTTTCTTATCTTGAAATTTCCGTCTGTTTTCTGGGAGCAGGAAGCTCCCTGCAATATTCGGGGTATCTGACCTTGATACCCTCCATAAAGTAGGGAGCAAACTCACAGCAGAACAACTCCTCTGGCGTGAAATACCGTTCCCGCCCTTCCTCTGCATACCCGTTCCAAAGGTTAAAAGCAAGATGGCAGACCTTGACTGTTCCACTTGTCTGCCAGCCGCCGTGCATACCCTCTGGCTCGATGCAGTCCTCCTTGAAATTGAACATCTGGTTGATGTTCGCCCTCGTTTCCGAAGCGATACCCATCACATAGAAAAACGCCCTGTGATAACAGTCGTTCACTCTGCATTTCATCATATTTTCCAAAAAGAAATCACGATGAGCCGTATCACGGAATTTAATATCAGCCATAAAAGACCCCCTTTCTTAGACCTCACCGAACTTGGTCGTCATCAACTTGTAAAGCTCGGTATTGCGTGGGAACTTGTTTACAAACGGTACAAGAGAGCTGCCAACTTTGAGTAATCCCTGTCCTGCACCGACATTCGTGATATAGCTCATCTGAAGGTCGGAGATATTAAGGAGCTTGGCAAGCTCAAGTCTGTCCGTAGATGCTTGGTTAAGCATAATGATAAATTCGCTGTTAGCAAGCATCGTCCTTGCCGTATGGCTCTGCAAAAGGTCGTCCACATTCTGCGTAATACCCGTACAGTACGCACCGTATTTACGCACACGCTTCCAGAGGGTAAAGAGGAAGTTTGCAGAGTATTCATGCTGAAAGAGCAGATAGATTTCATCAATGAAAATAAAAGTGTTTCTGCCTTTGGCTCTGTTCTGCGTGATACGGTTTAAGATGCTGTCAAGCACCACAAGCATACCGATAGGCTGTAACTGCTTGCCCAAATCCAGAATGTCATAGCAGATAAGACGGCTGTGGGTATCAACATTCGTGTGCTTTGCAAAGGTGTTGAGCGACCCGTCCGTAAACAGCTCAATCGCAAGGGCGATTTCCTGTGCTTCTGGCTCATTCTGTTTTAACAGCTCCTCACGGAAGTCCTGCAAGGTGGGCGGCGTTCCCATATAGTTGCCCTGCTGATAATAGCGGTACACGCTTGCCGTGCAGCGGTCAATGATGGATTTCTGCTTTGCTCCCAAGTTCGTGCCACCGATGAGCTGTTCGCAAAGGGATAAAATAAACTCCGATTTCAAAATGACAGGGTTTGCACCGTCACCGTAATCGGAGTTCATATCCATAGCATTGATGTGATTTTCACTTGTCGCAGAGATATGAATGACTTCTCCCTGCATTGCCTTAACAAGCGGGGAATACTCACGCTCTGGGTCAATGATGATTATATCGGCATTAGGGTCGGTCAGAATGATATTCGTCATTTCTTCCTTTGCAGTAAAGGATTTTCCTGCACCCGACACACCGAGAATAAAGGAATTGCCGTTAAGGAGCTGCCTGCGGTTGGCGATAATCATATTTTTGCTGATGACATTCTGACCGTAATACACACCATTTTCGTGGTAGATTTCCTGCACTCGGAACGGGATAAACACTGCAAGGCTCTCTGTTGTGAGGGTACGCAGGGCATCTATCTTCCGTACACCAAATGGCAGAGCTGTATTCAATCCGTCCATCTGCTGATATTTCAGCACCGCAAACTGGCACAAGTGCTTTCTTGCAGTAGTCAAGAGAGCTTCTGTATCATTGTCGAGCTGCTCTTTGGAATCTGCCGTATGCACCATCGTCAGCACGGCAAACATCATTCTCTGGTCACGGGTCGTTAAATCGTCCAGAAATTCCTTGCTTTCTTTTCGCTGCTGTTCCAAATCATAGGGGATAACGGCAGAAAAATTGTTGTTCTGGTTCTGCTTTCTCTGCCAATTCGTGATATTGGTTTCCACACCAAGCAGACGGTTTTCCACCTCTCGCACGGCTTCATCTGTGGGAACGGGGATAATGTCAACGGACAGCATCATATTCCTGTTCAACTCACAAAGCTCCGCCACCATACTGTCCTTGATATATGCCGCATACTCTCTGAGAAAAATCACACGCCCATATCTGTCACCTATTCTGAAGCAGTCACTCTCAAATTCAAAGGTATCGGGGCAGATAAAATCTTTGAAATCGTGACCTTTCCGCATCGTCTGGGTAATATCGAAGTGGAACGCTGTTTCTTCTCCTGTACGGTAGAAGTCGTGGAAGATACGCAGCTTGTCGCCTGCGTCCAGTTCCACACACTTCGACCCCAGACAGTTAAAGTGGGTGATAAGGTCAGCCCCCACACGGGCAAAATAGTTTCGGGCTTCCTCGATATTCTTCTTGCAGACAGATACGGTTACATACTTATCCTGTACGATGGAATTAGCTCCTGTCACCTTATCCAGAAGCATTTTGTTGTATTCCTTACGGTACTTATCCAGACCGTCATCAGCCATTGGGATTAAAATGGTCTGTTCAAAATCAGCTTTGTTCAAGCGACGGTTGTTGATAGTGATTTTCGTGGTCGCACCGCTGTCAAGGGAATTAAGAAGCTCCGAGTATTCAAGGAACATCGCTTCCTTATCCTCACGGCTTGCCACGGCATAGTTTATATCCTCAAACTTAAAGGTCTTTGCGTACTTGTTCCTACCGACAAGGAATATGCCGTCCTCCCAGATTGTCTTAATCGGGATAACATTCTGTACCGATTTCGGCACGACAAATTTTTCCCTGTCCTGCTTGAACAGATTTTTAAGAGTTCTCAGCATTGTTTACCTCCTTGCTGCGTTTCGTTTTTTTCTTTTTCGTTTTCTTTGGTTTCGGTATCCTGCCTTTCTGCTTTTTCCGTACTGTCGGCAACCCTTTTTCGTGGGCTTCAATGGTCGGCTTCATCGTTTCGTAATAGAGATTATCTGGCAGGAACATCAGCTTTTTCGGCATCAGAAATTCCGATTTAATCCACGCCCAGACAAACTGCTCTGCGGTCATACCGTTGTATTTGATAAATCCCATAGCTGCAAAGGGGAACGCACCTAAGATACAAACCCAACTGAGGGTTTCCGTACCAAACCCTGGACGGAGAAGAAAATACAAACCCACCGCCACGCCGCAGGCAAGGACAGAAAAAATGAACTGTCTGAGGGACAGTCCAAAAAACATACTCTCCGTATAATTACGGATTTCCTTATTTATCTTGACTTCCAATCATAGCACCTCCCTTACAAGCCCATCATTTCTCTTACAACACGGTCTGCCATTTTGACCGCACCGACAAGGACGAGCATATTGAACACAAGCTCCCCGATATAGCTCCATACCATTGTAACCGCCGCAGCATCGGGATTGACCACAGGCGGAGAAGAAGTAAACAGGGAAAAGATAATGCAGGCAAGCACGATAACCGCACCTTCAAGACACACGGCGGCATAGCTCTTAATGAAGCTCTTGCCAACGCTCTGGCTCGGCTCTCCCGCAAAAGCGGAAAGGGGTACGGGTGCAATGGCAGTATAGATATACAGCTTGAAAAACCTGCCGTACACCGACATAATCATTATGAATGACAGCACCGTAATAAACAGTCCGCCTATCAGCGTGACCGCCCATAGCGGGATACTTTCAAAAAATCCGCAGTCTTCAACGGCTGTCACGATTTCCTGCGGCAACACCGTCTGCTGTGCCGAGCCAAATCCTGCGGCATTCATAATCGTGGAAATCATACCCTGCACAATCTTAAACAGAGCCATCATCAGTTCCAATCCGTAGGTCACTGCACCTTTGGCAATGGCAAAGCGGATAAACAGCTTCAACGCCTGCTCTGGTCGCTTGACTTCTGCAAAATTTCCGCAGGTACGCATTACACCCACAACAAAGAACAGCACGAGCAGGGCAAGTCCGATAGCCTGCACCGCACCGTGAATATCCACGATGACATTCCATATCGTGCCGCCCTTAAAGTTCTCTGGGGATTGGGTAATGAGCTGCCATATCTCGGCTAATTTCTCATTCCAAGTGTTTAGGGCGTTCTCTAAATTCTGTACCACCCAGTTATCAGACATTTGACCACCTCCTTGATGATATTAGATAACGGGAGCGAATTCCGCACTCGGCGGATCTGCTCCCGTTATCTTTCGTCTTGTGTCAGTCTGTTATCTTAGCCTGTGATAAGAGTCAAGATTTCTTTTGCGAAGGTAATGACAACGCCGCCTGCAAGGGTCAAAAATCCGTTAGCTCTCTGGGACGGGTCGTGGGATTTGAGGGAAAGACCAATCTGCACGATACCAAAGCCGAGCATAATCATACCGACAGCCCTCACCAGACCGAAAATGAAATCGGACAGATTGTTGACTACCTGAATGGGGTCATTGGCAGCAAAGGCGGTTACGGAAGTACCAAGCACAAATGTCATTGCCATAACAGCCATACAGTAATAGCGGAAGCCTTTCTTAACCTTTCCAGTCATCGGCAGCTTCGTGGTTTTCTTGTTCTCGTTCTTCTTAAAAAGTTTCATAGGGTAAATCCTCCTTATAAATTGAATATTTCTTCCAAGTCCTCATCGGACAGAAGCTCATAGGAAGTGCTGACAGCTTTCACGCTCACGGCGTTATCTGGAATATCACTGTCAAACACAAGGGTTGCGACAGCCTGCGTAGGCTCTCCGTGGATATACGGCGGTTGCCCTCCGTCAGCCGTCAGCTTCACATTCGGGTGCTTCAAGATGTCATACTTGAAGTCCATAACGGGGCGTTCTCCACGCACAAAAAGAAGTGCGTAACGGTTATCAAGCATACGCACTTCGTCTGGGGTCATCAGCTCACGCCCCGAAATCTGATAATTTGTTGAATAGTTACCACTCCGCCCAGAGCTTTTCCCATAGGTGTTGGTATCAATGGTTTCCTTGCCCAAAAGTTCTGACACATATTTGTGGGTGCTTTGCTCGTTGCCGCCCAGATACAGAAACTCATCGCAGTTGCCGACAATGCTTTCCCATTGCTTTTCAAAAAGGGCTTTGAGCTGTGCCAGATTTTGCAGGATAATGGATACCGATACCCCTCTGGAACGCATAACGGACAGGATTTTATCAAAGTCATCAGGCAATGAAACATTCGCAAATTCGTCCATTATGAAATGGCAATGCACAGGCAGGCTTCCGCCGTACTTGTGGTCTGCCAGATAAAAAAGCTGCTGAAAGAGCTGGGTATAAAGGATACTGACAAGGAAGTTAAAGCTCGTGTCGTTGTCTGGTATCAGAGCGAACAGAGCGACCTTCTTTTCTCCCAGACTTGGCAGGTCAAGCTCATCGGTGGCGGTAAGCCCTGCAAGGCTCTCCAGATTGAATTTTTCAAGCCTTGCGGCAAGGGTTATCTGGATACTCTTTAAGGTCTTTGCACTACCACTGTGATAATCCCTGTAATACTTTAGGGCGATATGCTCTGGGTTTACCATTTCCAGACGGTCAAACAGCTCATCCAGAGGGCTTACATAGCTGTCATCGTCCTCTCGGACTTCACCTGCACGGAGCAGCTCCATAACCATCGGGAAATTCTGCTCGTCTGGCGGTGCTTCATATTTCAGATAAAAAACCAGAGCCAGAAGCAGCATACTCGCCGCCGTATCCCAGAACGGGTCTTGCGACTGTGAGCCTTTCGGCGTGGTCGCCTTAAACAAGTTTGTTACCAACCTCTGAACGTCGTTATCGTTCCGCAGATAGACAAAGGGATTGTAACAATGGCTGCGGTGCATATTGATAAGGTCAAGTACACGCACCTCATAGCCTTTATTTTCCAACAGACCGCCAATATCACGGACGATTTCGCCCTTTGGGTCGAGTATTACAAAAGATGTGTTGCACTGCATAGCATTTGGCTTGCAGAAAAACCTTGTTTTACCCGCACCAGAGCCACCACATACTAAAATGTTCAGATTCCTGCGGTGCTTTTTCCCGTCCAACCCGATACGGACATTCTGGGTCAAGAGCTTATTAGCTGACGGGTCTTTATCTCGGTACTTCTTATTCAAAGCACCTGCGTTGCCCCATTTCGCAGAGCCGTGTTCCTCACGCCTGCGGTAATTCCTGCGTGTAGAGAAATAAACGCCGATGCCCATAGCGTAGGCAAGCAAAAAAATAAGGACAGTCTTTACGCTGTCCTCACATACCATTATTTCAAACGGATTGCCCATCGCCACAGGCAGACCTCGGATAATCTCTACAAGACCACCGCTGACATAGGGTGCTGTCAGCAGGGCAAGCCATACGACAGGAAGTATACCGCAGAAAGAAAGGATTAGGCTCGTTTTCTGGTCATCGTTCCTCATTGCACCTGCAATGCACGACCTTAACCTTTTTTGTCGGAGCGTGTGCCACCTTGCTTATCAGCTCGTCAACAGGCTCGGTGGGGCGTTCCTCCTGTAACTGCCTTGTACGCAAGGTGTTTAAAGCGTTGATGACGATATTCTTATCGTACTTATCAAGTGCGATATGGTATCGTTCCTCTCTCATAGTCTGCACCTCCGATTAGCGTTCCTGCTCTTTGTTCTTTGCAGGCTTGTTCTTCTCCATACTCTTATACATATCGCTCTGGATTTCGCCCAGAACATCACGCATCGTGCCAAGCTCTCCCTTGAACGCCTGCGTATCCATTTCCGCATACTCTCTGGGAAGTCTGGAAAAGTCAAAACCTCTGGTATCCACGCCGTAACGGGAGCTTACCATATAGGCAACGCAGAAGGATTTGAAGTCGGAAGCATCACGGCTCTCGTTGTACTTAAAATCATAGACCGCCGCCGACACTTCTTTTGCCATACTCACGAACAGCACTTCCTCGGAAAGCCCCTTCTTGACAAAAATGGTATGCTGAGAGCCGTCATAATAGGCAGGCAGTTCAAGCTCATCGACAGGAACACAGGGTACAGGGCTTGCATCAATCAGAGCTGACACAAGCTCACGCATGGATTTCGGCTCCTGTTCCTGCAGCCTGTCCTTTGCCGAGGTTTCAGAAATATCATAAACCACTTTGGCATTGTAGGAGACGCCCTTTGTTCCGTTCTCACGGGTGTATTCCTTGCTCGGCTCAAGGATAATGATTTTCTGTGCGTCCTTGTTCACATAGACACGGTTCGCTTTCCATTTGCTGTACTCTTTAAGCTGCGTTGCTTCGGGCATCTGTGCTGATACCAGAATAGCGTTAGCCACGGAGTAACGGTCAAAGCGACCCTGCACATCAAGATACTGACGGAAGCTGTCGCCGCTTGCCACCATTTCAGAGCAGGTATTGTCAATCAGCTCATAGGCTTCTTTCCGCTGTGCCTGCTTTGCGGCAGCCCATTCCTCTTTATCAAAAGGTCTGTTGCCGCCGCTGAATACATCGTAAATACTCATAGCTGTTTACCTCGTTTCTTTGGATTTTGGTTTCTTTTTCTTTCTCTGGGGCTGTTTATGCTCAGTTTTCCCGTTAGCACTTTTCGCCCTGTCGGAAGCTCCGCTTTTGTCCAGGGCGGAAGTGTTAATCTCTGCTTTCTGCTCCTTGCGGCTTTCCTTGATTTTCCGCAGTTCCTCTCTGACAGAAGGTTTCTCCTTAGTCATAGTAGCCCCCTCTGCGGATTTCTTTGGCTGCTCTGAGGTAGGCTCGGACTGAGGGGATTTTTCTGTCTTTGCCACCGAGGGGTTTGGGGCGTTTTCCTCCTTCTGGACAGGCTTGCCCATAAGCTCGTCAAGCAGCTTATCTTTCTCCGTCTTTTCCTGCACACCAATATCTGGCTCTGGCTGACCGTCCTTTGCATCTTTGGATTTCTCGGCTTCCGTCACAATAGAAGCGGTATCCACCGAAGCAAGATTAAAGCGTTCCACAATACGGCTGATTTTCGATGCGTCCTCGGCACGGGCGATGACATCGACCTCTGCATTTGGGTCTTTGTTTTTTCTGTCCGTGAGGACGCAGTAAAGCACACCGTATTTTTTTGCTTCCTGCGTGAACTTCTTTAAGTCGCCGCTTTTGACGGTAAAGACTTTCAGCTCCTTGCCAGAACGGAGCATACTTGTCAGCCTTGCTTTTCCTTTGGTTTTCTTTTCTTCTTTGAGAATGGAATACAACAGGATAGCGATGTTCTTCGCACCTGCACCTGTGATTTTGGCAGCGACCTCAAAGCCCTCCAAGCTCATTCGGACGATTTGTTCTGCCGCTTCGCCGCCTGTGTTCATTCTTCATCAGCTCCTTTCTTTGCTGTTCTTTTTCGTCTGCCCGTATCGTCTGCAATTTTTCTTTGAGGGTATCACTACGGGCGGCGATGCCCTCGCACATTCTGACCTCCTTTCGGATAATTTTCAGCCGTCCCGAAATATCGGAAAGCTCTGCCTTGACCGCTTCCTTTTCTTCACCGCTTATCCTGCGGGATTTGGAGTAAAGCTCCTTTCGCTTCTGAAGCAGGGCAGACATCTCCGTTTCCAGAGAGCCTTTATATGAACAAAGCTGCTCCGCCGTATCAATGTGATTGCGGCAAAGCAACCTTGTTTCCAGTGTGATGGCTTCCATCTTCATAAGGTCGTCCTTTAGGAGATAATGAAGCCGTGCATAATTTTGTTTTCTGCCTTTCGGCAGAATACCGAGCTTGTAGCAGTAATGGAGATACAGCCCACGCAAGCCGCCGATTTTCTTGGCATTCTTCAATGAGCCTTTGACCCGATAGACCTTGACCTGCGGCTGTGGCTCTGAGAAGCTCTGGAATTTGACCGCATAGGAATTTTCGCTGATACGCTCCATAATCCTGTCATTGGTGTATTCCTCTCCAAGCTTATAAAGCCGCTTGGGTCTTTGCCAGCCCTTGCCGATAATCGTCCAATATTTGCGGTCGGGGTCAAAGTTTATGCGGTAGCCCATTTCTGCCAACTGGCGGTCAAAGTCTTTCAGCGTAAATGATTTGCTGATAGCTTCATCCACCGCTTGTCTGGCAACATTATCCCTCGTGGGTCGCCCCTGCTTTTCGGCTTGGTAAAGGGCGTAGGGCTTTTTCTTGCCGCTTGGATGTTCGATGACAGACAAGGCATACTCATGGCAAAGCTCATCGGAACGCTGACGGAGCAGCCGCAGATTTGCTTTGTTGTCGTGGTAGTGCATACCGTCCGCAAAAGAAACAGAGTTCACGACAAAGTGATTATGCAGGCAGTCGGTATTTAGGTGGGTGGCAACGATGACTTGAAATCTGTCGCCCCACATTCGCTCGGCAAGTTTAACGCCGACCTCGTGAGCCTGCTCTGGCGTAACCTCTCCGTGCTTGAAGCTCTGGAAGCCGTGATAGCAGACAATCTCACTCGTGTCGCTCCATCCCGCTTTGGTAATCATCATTTCATCTCTGGCGGTGGTCGGGTCACAATTTACACCTGTGACAAAGAAACGCTGCTCGGTCTTATCCTTATTAGTAGCGTACTCCATTACATCGACCATCGCCTGCAGGTCGTCTTCGGTGTATTTGGGGTTGGCGGTCTTTTCGGGATTTTCGGCATAGTCGATTGGATGGTCGAGCCTGCCACGCACATCCCATATCTCGCAGACCGCCATTACGATGACCTGCGTGGAAGCAGATACCTTTTGCGAATGTCAATCTGAAACTCGTGCCATTTCCTTGCTTCCTCACGGAGCATCGGGGTATCCACAAAGCCGAGGGCGTTTGCCTTAACCGCAAGCTGATTGATACGGTTGCCAATGGCGGACAGCTCACGCATCATTTTATAGAACTCTGGGTCGGGCTTTTCGCAGAGCTGATAGCCCCTTACCATTTCTCTTAAAAAGGCTTCTTTTGAGCGACCCGATTTCCGCACAAGCTCATTAAGGTGTTCGGCTTCCTCCTCAGTCAGACGGAAAAGTATCTGCACATTTCTTTTTCGCATTGTCCTCTTCCTTTCTCTCGGAAAGTCTGTTTATCTGCAAGCAGCACATACACACAACGCCGAACAGACCGCCGAGCATTGTGCCGATAATGAAAAATAAGAACTCACTCATTCTTGAACTCCTTTCTGTTCTCACGGGGTATTAGGGGCTGCCCCCCTAACAAGCGAATTGGCTAACCAAATTCAGTGCTTGGTAAGACATCTCATTCTTCGCAGTCCTCCTCATACATACACTCACCGCACACGGGGCAGAAGTACGGACAGTCCGAACAATCCTCATTTTCCTGTAGTGTATTCTCGCCCGCACCGTCAAGACCGTCCTCGCTCTGCTCGGTAATATCGGCTTCGCCGCAGACAAAATCAGCATCGGTAAAGTTGATAAGGTCGGTATCGAACAGGATAATTTTTGTCTTTTCCTTTGCCTGTTCGGGGCTTTCCGCACAGACGGAAACGGTCTTTCGGTAATGGGCAGTAAGGGTTACATCATACTTTTTCAATGGTTCATTCCTCGCTTTCAGTAATAAAATTTGATTTAGTTTCGATTGTTCTCGGAGCAAAAAAGCGTTACACAATCAACGGGCATCACTCCTTTCACGCTTAGGCATAGGTCTTGCAATTTCCAGATAGGACAACAAAAAATCATTGAAGTCCTTGCCGACAGGCGGTGGATCATCAACGATTTTGTAGTCTTTCTGCAACAGTTCCTTCAAAGTAGCGGTACAAAGCCTGCCTACCTTGTCATTATCCAGATGCAGAACAATGGTCTTAATTTGTGGATTGGCACTCAAAAAAGTTGTGAGGGCTATGGGAATTTTGCTGTCCTTCATCTCTTTCTTTGGCTGATACACACCCGAAAGAGAAAGCAGACTTTCCGATTTGTAGTCCTTGCCCTCGCATTTCAGATAAGTGGCATAGGACAGCAAATCAATGGCGGCTTCAAATAAATGCACGGTATCCGTCGGCTCTCTTGCCAGAAGTCGGAACGAATACCGCTTGTCGCTGCCCGATGCATCCTGTTTGAAAGTGCTGCCAAGCGTACTTCTAAGAGCCGCATACTTGGGTGTTCCGCTTTCATCTTTGCCGATAAAAACGGCGTTGTGATAGTCGGCGCTCTCATAAATTGTATCGTCTGCAACGCACTCCTGTATGAGCTGATAGTCAATACCACGCCCGAAAAGATACTGCAAAACTCTGTCGCAGTTCTTAAACTTCGGCGGCAAGAGAAGCACCTTTGGCTCATCTTTTTTCTCGGCAGGGGGCGGCGGTTTCCAGTCCGCCAACGCCTGTCCTGTAAGAATTTCCACGGCTTCTACGAAGTCATATTCCTTGACTTTTATCAGATAGTCGAGGGCAGAATAGCCGCCGAAACCTCTCGACCACCAATACCATTTGCCGTTGGAAATCTTTAAGCTGTCGTGTTCTGCGGTACAGTACACATTGCTTGTGCCTTTGACCTTAACAAGATTGCTCGGCTCAAACTCACGCAGATAGGATAACAGGTCAATCTGGCGTACCCGTTCAAGCACATTAGGGTCAATCTGCACATAGGGTCGGTTAGTTCTCAATGGATAAAATCACCTCCAGAAAATAGAAATAGCCGAGGGGCTTTCGTTAAATGAAAACCTCTCGGCTATGTAAACGATATATTATTTTGATAACAACACCAAATACTGAAACAGTTTATTAAGACGGTCTATTTCCTCTAAATAAATTGCTTCTTGCTCACTAAAATTTTGAACACCTAATGTCGCAACTATATGGGCTTTGGTGCTTTCTTGTTTATCCATTGAAAGCAAATGGTCAAAATATATTCGATAATCGTGAAGAATATACAACGGCGAAATCAATTTTTCAACATCAATCGTATTTCCAATTCCATTGCAGAATTTCAGCAATATTTCTTTGATAAGACGAATCGACTGCCACTTTCCGTATTGAGCATCTCTTTCATTTTCAGAATATAATGCCTCATACAATTCTCTCAACCGTCCAGCATTAAAGCCCTCTACCAACACCTTGTCAAAAGCATTTATTACACCAGAAACACTTTGCTCTGTGAAAACAAGCGGACGCTTGATGTTTTTAGCGTGTTCCGAACATTCTTCGTCTAAATGGGCTAAATCAATGTTGTATTTTTTCTTAATGTTTAAAATGAAGCTGTCCTTATTCATTAGAATTTGTTTCTCTATAATAGGCTTACTAAAAGTACAGTTCATTTGTGCTTGAAAGAACTCTGAATCAACGATTAAATGGTCTGAGTCAACATTAAATCCTTTTAAAATCGCTTGGCTCTGAGTATCCATATAATTCAAATCGCCCAACCAAAATACTAACTTTCCATTACTGTTAAAACCAAATGGCACATCCCAATCATATATATATACTCCCTCTGGGTCTTTCTTACCTATGTGTCCATAGGTTTCTGAGAAAATATCCACTTCAAAATCGGGAACAGAAATAAAATATATAAGTGCTTTTCTATCGAAATAAACAGGTGTCAAAAAACCTTCTGTTGAATGTTCCTCATCATAACAAAGACCAGGGATATTATAATAATCTTTATGGTCGTATTTATAATCTATTTCTTTACAATATTCAAATTTCTTTTTGTAGCTTTTTGAAACAAACTCTCCTACAAACTGTTCTTGTTCTATCATAGACTTATATGCACCATCTATAATTTGTTTGGAATATTCGGGCAGACATTTATCTCCACATTTATTACAACAAAGAACAAGTAACTCTGGAAAATGGAGCGTTCTATTTTCTATAACGACTGTTACATCATCGTCAATTAACTCTCGCATTCCTTCACAATTACTGCATTTATCTAATTTGTATGTTTGATATTCAGTTAGAAAATCATTATATGTGCTAAATCTAATATCCATATCTAAACCAACCTTCTTGCTTACTTTATTGTTCTAATTGTACCACAAAGGTATGCATTTTTCCACCTCTGCGGCTATGTAAAAGCGGCATCAGCTCCACGCCAATGCCGCCGTTCTTGGTTATAAAATTCCTGCCTTTTTGAGATACCCAACGCTGTCATAGCACCCTCTGAAATAGATTGCTTCCTGCTGCATATCGCTGAGCCTGTTCCGAAGCTCCAAAACTTCTATCAAAGCCTTACACTCCTGCTCAGATAAATCGCTCGGCTTCTCCGTATCCAGAGCCTCCATCACTTTTGGATACTCCTTGTAGAGTTTCTCTATTCTTTCCTCTATGGAACGGTATTCTGAATTTTCTTTTGACAGCTTTGCGATAACGGAGCTTAGATATTCAGCAAAGATGTTACTATGCACATCAACAAAGGTTTCAAATCTGAAATTATCAAGCACATCTTTCACCTCCGACATTTACTAATCTACACCTATTATACTTCCCAGAAATCAGCAATACAAATATGCAAACCGCATTATCTCTCCCGACTTGCACATTTTCTTTCGGGCTGTTCTTCTGTCTGCTCTGGCTCGGTATCCATAACAGAAGTATCTTTTTCATTCAGATTCAGCTCAATGTTAAGAGCGTTCAGCCGTTCTGTTTTTTCTTTCAGCTCATCTTCAAAGGCAAAAGGCTTCTTGATTTCCTCCTTTGCGGTTTCAAGCTGTGCGATAGTTTCCGCCTTTTTGGTCTTGGCAGCTTCCAGTCTGGCAGGGAGCTTTGACAGCTCGTTTTCAATTCGGGTCAGATTTCCGAGGGCATCAGCACCTAAATCAACCTTATGCTTTGCTTTTCCGCAAAGTTTCATACAGTAATGGGTGTTGACCGTATCATAATAAATCTCCATTCGGAAACCTCGGTAGCTGCCAATTTCGGTAGGTGCGGACATCGGATACTCTTTACAGATTGCAAGGAGCATCTCGCCTGCGTCTGCCTTTTCGGTGTAGGTCACGCCTTTTAGGGTCATCGAGCAGAACTTATCCTCGCCCTGCGGCTTGTGCTGCTCGGCAAGAGCTGCATCATTTTCATAGCCTGCAATGCGTTCCTCATACTCCTTAATGGTCTGGGGATAGTATTTCAGCACCCTGTCCTCAAGGTCGTAATGTTCGGAAAGATAACTCTGCTTTAACACTCGGAGCTTGGAAACCTGTATATCCAAATCCATCTTTTCCTTAAAACGGGCATCACCTGTGGCAAGCATTTTAACCTCCGCAAAGGACAGGGCAACCTCGTCCACATCTTCGGCAGAGCGTACAGGGCTTTTGCTCGTCATTATCTGGCTGATAAATTTCTGCTTGCTCTCCACTAACTGATAGAGATAAGCATCAAAAGTCTGCTCGGTCACATATCGGTAAACCTCCACCTCTGGAAACATATTGCCCTGCCGTTCAATACGCCCCTGCCTTTGTTCAAGGTCGGAAGGACGCCACGGACAATCAAGGTTATGGATTGCTATGAGCCTGTCCTGCACATTCGTACCTGCTCCCATCTTAGGAGTAGAACCGAACAGCACACGGACTTCGCCGCTTCTTACCTTGCCGAACAACTCTTTTTTCTGTGCATCGGTGGTCGCTTCGTGGATAAAGCGTATCTGCTCCGCAGGGATACCACGGGCTATCAGCTTCTCCCTCATATCGTCATAGACATTGAAAGTACCGTCATTTTTCGGGGTGGACAGGTCGCAGAACACAAGCTGTGTCGCTTTGGTAGCGGCGTGTTCCTCCCAGATACGGTACACATTATCCACGCAGACATTGACTTTACTGTCTGGTTCGTCTGGCAGCATCGGGTCAATCATTCTCTGGTCAAGAGCCAGTTTCCGTCCGTCATTGGTTATCTTGAGCATATTGTCAATGTTCGGCTCGACAAGCCTTGCCCTGACTTTCTCAGCCCGCTTCGCAAGGGAAGCTACCATTTCGGTCTGTATCTCACTCGGCTTAGTCTTAATATTGTGGTAATTGACCTTTGGCACAGGGAGCTTTAGCATATCGGCGGTCTGTATATCTGCCACCTCACGGAACATCTGCATCAGCTCTGGCAGGTTATAGAACTTGGCAAACCTCGTCTTGGCTCGGTAATTCGTGCCTTCGGGTGCTAATTCCAGAGCTGTAACCGTTTCTCCAAAGGTAGAAGCCCAACTGTCAAAATGCTGCAAACCGTTCTGTGCAAGGATGTCATACTGCAAGTACCTCTGAACCGAGTACAGCTCAACCATTGAATTGCTAACAGGCGTACCCGTTGCGAAAACCGTGCCACGGTTGCCCGTGATTTCGTCCAAATAGCGGCATTTCATAAAGAGGTCGCTTGATTTCTGGGCTTCGGTCTGGGCGATACCGCCTACATTCCGCATCTTGGTGTAGAGGTACAAATTCTTATAAAAATGGCTCTCATCAATGAAAAGCCTGTCAACGCCGAGCTGTTCAAAGTCGATAACCGTATCCTTACGCTTGGTGTCGTTGAGTTTTTCGAGCTTCGTCTTGATTGCTTTTCGGGTTTTCATTAGCTGTTTGACCGTGAACTGCTCGCCTTTGGAAGCCTGCACATCGTCAATGCCACGCTCAATATCATCAAGCTGCTTTTCCAACTGCTCCCTCTGGCGTTCTATGCTCATCGGGATTTTTTCAAACTGCGAATGCCCGATAATGACTGCGTCATAGTCGCCTGTGGCAATCCTGCCGCAGAACTTCTTGCGGTTTCCTGTTTCAAAATCCTGCTTTGTTGTCACAAGTATATTTGCACTCGGATAGAGCCGCAGATACTCGGAAGCCCACTGACCGACAAGATGATTTGGCACAACAAACATGGATTTCTGGCATAAGCCGAGCCGTTTGCTTTCCTGTGCGGCGGCTACCATTTCAAAGGTTTTGCCTGCTCCCACCTTATGGGCAAGGAGTGTATTGCCGCCATAAAGGATATGGGCGATGGCATTGACTTGATGGGGTCTTAGTGTGATTTCTGGGCTGATACCTCCGAAAGTGATATGGCTTCCGTCATACTCACGGGGTCGCACAGAGTTAAAAGTGTCGTTGTAATAACGGACAAGGCGATTTCGCCGTTCTGGGTCTTTCCATATCCAATCCTGAAAAGCCTGCTTGACAACTTCCTGCTTCGCCTGTGCCGCTGTAGTTTCTTTTGCATTGAATACTGCTTTTTTATTGCCGTGTTCATCATACACATAATCAAAGATACGGGTGTCACGCAGGTTTAAGGTGTCCTCAATAATGCGATAGGCGGAAGCTCTTTTCGTACCATAAGTGCTGTCCGCCTTTACATTCCCCATATCGGAGCTTTTATTTTCTATGAACCAGTCTCCGTTTATCGGGGTGTATCGTACCTTTAATCTGCCTGCGGCATAGCTTGACGGAGTTAAAAGCTCCATCACAAACCGCTGTATATCGTCCTGCGGTATCCAAGTCGCACCCAGACGGACAGAGATTTCCGCCGCCGAGAGGTCTTTGGGAATGACCTTTTTCAAGGCATCCACATTGACTGCAAGCTCTGGGTCATTCTTCGCAGCAAGCTCCGCAACCGTCAGCTTGTTTCGGACATTTCCCGACAGATACTCGTCTGCGGCTGCATAGGAAACAGGCTCACAGTTCGGTACTTTGAAGATAACACCTTGTAAATCCTGCACAAGCTCAACCTGCGTTTTGCCTGTGAGCTGTTCCATATAAGGCAAATCAACACGGGCTTTCTCCCCGATAGAGAGGGCAAGGGCTTCGCTTGCAGTTTCAACCGAAGTTACTTCTCGGTGGGGTTTGATAGTCCGCTTCGTGAACATATCTGCCTTCCGTTTGAAGTTGCCCTCATCATCAAGCACCTCCAGAGAACATAAAAGGAAGTAGCTCTCATCTGAAGCAAAAGCAAGATAGTTTCCTCGGCTGTTGATTAGACCGTATTTTGCGGTATAAACATCATACAGACGGTTGAGGTTTTCCTGCTCGGTGCATATCATTTCCTCTGGGTAATCCTCGGTCTGATACTCTATGAGCTTACGCACACAGTCACGGATTTGGATAAGTCCCTTAATACGGTTTTCTGCGGTCATCGACACAGAAGCAGGGTGCATACGGTCATTCTCTCGGAAGTAAACCCTGCCGTCCACCAGAGTAAAAGAGAAGTTACGCACATTCGGGTCAGCATGAACGGAAAGCTCCTGCTCATCGGAGATTTCATCAACCCCATTATCAAGCTCTGGGATTTCTCCGTTTATCCTCTGAACTGCATTGGACAGAAGCTCGGAAAGCGGTATATCCTTACGGGCTTTACAGACAGGCTCAAAAGTACCAAAGCGTGTGCTTTCCATCTTTATCTCGCCCAACACCATTTCGGGGTGTTCGACAAAATATCTGTTCATCGTAACACCGTTTTCGTCCGTATCAAGGTGTACCCAGTCTGGCTCTATATCCATCACTCGGTCACGCTTTTGCAGGATAAGAATATCGCTCGTGACCTCCGTGCCCGCGTTTGCCTTAAAGGTGTTGTCTGGCAGACGGATAGCACCTAAAAGCTCGGCTCTCTGGGCAATATACTTGCGTACCTCTGGACTTGCTTTATCCATCGTACCCTTTGAGGTAATGAACATCACAACGCCGCCGACACGAACTTTATCCAGAGCCTTTGCAAAAAAGTAGTCGTGTATGAGGAATTTCTGAGCGTTGTATCGGCTGTCATTGACCCTTATCTCCCCAAAAGGCACATTGCCGAGGACTACATCAAAATGGTCGTCTGGGAGATTTGTTTTCTCAAAGCCCTCAATGGCAATGTTCGCTTTTTGGTAGAGCTGCTTTGCAATCCTGCCTGTGAGAGAGTCGATTTCCACGCCGTGGAGCTTGCTGTTTTGCATACTTTCGGGAAGCAGACCAAAGAAATTGCCTGTACCGCAGGACGGCTCCAAGATATTACCCTGTGAAAAGCCCAGGCGGTCAAGTGCGTCATACATCGCCTTGATAACAACAGGCGGCGTATAAAAAGCGGTCAGCGTTGACTCCATAGCGGCACGGTATTCCTCTGGGGAAAGGCTGGCATATAGCTCCTTAAATTCCTCCGCCCACGCCGCATTGTGTTCATCAAATACCATAGAAAGACCGCCCCAACCGACATACCGAGATAGGACTTCCTGTTCTTCGGGTGTGGCAAGGCGGTTTTCGATTTCAAGCTCGTGCAGCAGGTTGATTGCCGCCATATTGTTACGGAACTTTTCTTTTGCTCCGCCGACACCGATGGCGTCATCGGTAATACGGAAATTATGACGGTCAGTAACAAGAACGGCAGGAGTTTCCGTTTTTTCTTCGGGTGGTAATTCGGTTTTTTCCTGTTCCAATAGCTTTTGGATATAGCCGATTTTCTCCACTCGGTTTATCGGAAAGCCCACATTGTTCTGGAATGTGATGTCACGCAGAGACACATCGCCGCTGATTTTCCCGATGCTCTCAATAAGATATTTACGGTTATCTATGATGATTTCCCTGCCTATGAGGTCATCTGCGGATTGCTCCATTTCAATGGCAGGAGCTTCTGAGCCATTCAGTTTATCGGCATACGCCTGTGGTTTTTCTTCGGTTTCCTCGGCTGTCCTGTACCAATCACTTTCGGTAGCCATAATCTCATCAAGGAGCTTCTCGTCCTCTTGGGTCAGCTCGGTGTGCTGTTCCAAGAATGGGATAAACTCATCTCTGCCACGGAGCAGGCTTTCTCGGTCATCTCCATATAGCTGTTCGCCCTTTGGCGATAAGGCATAATCGTAAAAATTCTTAATGTGGGCAATTAAATCGCCCTCACCATCGCCAATATCAAACCGCCCTTCATAGTTAAATTCCTCGCCGCCGATAACAGCCTTGATAACAAAATCTGTCTTGTGATACCACCCGATATTTTTATCGCCCTCACGCTCACGGTGCTGTTTCTCGTCCAAAATACCAAGCAACTTATTACCCAGAGCAAAGCTCAAATCCGTATAGCGGTCATTAAGCTGTCTGTCATAAAAGGCAGGGTGTTCGGAAAAACCGATAGAAAACTGTATTCCGTCCTGCTTTTTCTCGGACGGTGCTTCTGTCCTCTGTTTCTCAGTTACGACCACCTTCAGATGGTCGTTTGCAGGATTTTCCGTTAGCTTTTCTTCAAAGTCGGCTCGGCTGTATTCCTGCCCCAAGATAGGGAACTCGGCATTTTGCAGATAGACCTTTTCCTCGGTAAGTGTTGCAATCTCATATTTATCCGCACCGATATACACCACATCGCTCTCATTGTAGAGGTAGCGGAGTGGGTGCAGCTCCCTTAATTCCTCGGTAAACTTCCACCCATTACTACGGCTGAAAGCTGAGGTCGTTTTCCATTGTACCTGTGCAAGAAAGTCTATGAGCTGTTGAACAGTTGAGGGGTCGGATAAGTGCTGTTCCATTTGCTCGGCGGTAACATCTGCAAGGTCGCCTCGTCCCACAACAGATAACAGGTCTTTTTCGTACCTGTCCAAGTCACGGATAAAGTCAGATAGCCGCAAAGCAAGGGTATCCCGTTTGTCGGCAGGCGGCAAGTCACGGTGGGCGTCAATAAAACGCTGCCTTGCTATTTTCCTCTGGGTGTCAATCTCATATTGGGGAGCTGACACGCTCTCCAGATAATCGGCATAATGGTCTTTTTCTTTCGGATTAAGATAGCGGTTATCCTTAATCAGCTCACGCAGACGCTTTTCAACCTGTGACCATTTCAACACAAGGTCGTGATTGGTATAAGTGCCGTTTCGGTCAATGGCAAGACCTTTGCTGTCATGCCAAGAATGACCGCTGAAACCATCGGGGAAGATGTGCGTACCGCCGCCCGTTCCATACTCATTTTTAAGGAATTCAATATTTTTCTGTCTGTCCTCGCCCTTTTGGAATTGGCGGTAGATGCGGTATTTTCCATCCGCAACGCCACTGCCTTTCTGAAGCACGGAGTCAATATCTTCTTTGGAAATAGCAAAAGCAGAGGCTTTTTCGTCCTCTGCTTTTGCTATCATTTCGATTTGTTCATCTACGGTTGGAAAATTGACCCTGACCTCATCATCTTTGGCAACGCTTACTTGTAAATCAGTTCGGTCAGTATCACTTCTTCCGCTTGGCTGCGGATGTTGTTCATCAGTCCGACCCACTGCATCGGTGCTTTCTCTTTCAGTTCCTCTGTCACGCCCTGCTCGGCTGAGAGCTGCTTCGTCAAAAGCTCCAACCTCTGGAGTGCTGTCTGCTCTACCCCGTGCAGATGCCCATTCAGCCTGCCCGATGTCAGCAGGTTGAGATAGGTCACTCGCTTGTGCTTCTCCAGATAATCCCTGTGCATCAAAGCGTACCTGCCAAGCGGAAGCTCTGGCTCTGTCGGTAATGTTAGGTCGGGAATAAGATAATCCCCCTGTCTGCTGTAAGTGATTTCGCTCATTGTATTCGCTCCTTTCGGGTTGTTGTCTGCCTTTATCATACTGAGCCTGCGTTCTTTGTGCAAAGGTGCGATTCTGGTCTTTTTCCGCCATTTGCACATTTCGGATAGACTGTGAGATTTCCCGTAACGCCATTTCCGCAATATCGCTCGTGGCAACGCCGATGGCGTTTATCGTTGCAGGGGTATTGAAATTTACAATATCCGTAAAATCCTCTCGGTCAAAAAACTCATTCGTATCCAGACCGCAGCGGCTGATCAGCATAAAAGCAACGCTGTTTGCTGCCAGCCGCCTGTAAATGACTTCTATATTAAAGTCGTCCAGTTCTTCCAAAAAGCTGTCTTTCGTGCAGTCCTTTAACTGAGAAAAATAGTCTTGCAGATTGTCCTCCACGGCGTTCTTTGCCGTTTCCATTAAGGCAGAAGCAAGGTCAGTGCTTTCCACATCTCCAAACCTGTCCGAGAGCCTTTCCATAACAGCCTGCTCGTATCGCTCATCCATCTGCCATATCGGAACAGGGCGGCTGCCATAATAGCCCTCGTGGGTGTCGGACACATCAAAATAGTATTTCAGCGTATTCCTGCGACCTTTCGGGTCAAATACGGCAATACCCTTGCTGTCCTTATTGACCCAACGCTTGAACTGCCTGTTCCAAGTTTCGAGCTTCGCAACGGCGACAGCATCGGGGCGTTGGGCGTATATTAAAAGCTGTTCGTCAAAACGGCATTTATAGTTGCGGCAGGCAGAGGACAGAAAGCCCTGCCACGCCTGCGGATTTTTTGCAACCGCAACGCCTGTACGCCGATACAGCTCTGTGATTAGCTGATACTTTGCAGCCATTCAACCTACACCTCCTTATCGTTTCTGTATCAAATATTTCTGTTTACTCACTCCGCACCACCGCCAAGAAAAGAAATGACCTTGTTCGATTTAATGCTCTTTTGCAGGTCATTGATGAGGGTAATATCCGCAACCGTAATGCCCTGCATAGAAAGAATATCGTCCATAGTCATAGCGGCAATCGCTTTTTCATCGGTAAAGCCTGCTTCCAAGACCTTATTCAAGACCTTGACGGCTTTCTGATTAACAGCCATATTCTAAATCCTCCTTATCGTTCTAAATCCTTGTGCTTCGGTGTTTTCTGCGGCGTTTGTTCCGCAGGTTTCGGCTCATAGGTCGCCCCGTTTTTCTGCATACGCTCGGCAAACTCGCAGATGTGGTACAGATTGCTGCCGACTTCGGTATGGTATTCATCAATGAAACGGCAGGGATACTCCCGTTTCTCTCCCCAAGAGGTTGTGACAATGACCTTTCCGCCGTCTGGGATACGGAACAGTTCTTTATATTGAGGGTCAATAAATCGGATACCTTGTTCTGCTTTCTGGATATGCTTATCAAGCCATTCCTTCACATAACAATAGCAGTAAAAATTATAGTCGCCTTTGGTGGGATTGCACCGAAGCAGAAAAGCGTGTTTCTCCGTATCCACACGGAAACCGTACTCCGTACAATAGTTACCCTTGATAGCACTTTCGGGAAAATGCCTTGCAAACGCACTCATATCATAGCGGTTATGCAAAAGCCCTTTATCCTCCCGTAAAGCATTGATGACCGTATCAAGGTCTGCCTTAAATTCGTCAGATTTCCATTGGGGTCTGGTATCAAACCAAGTGGTGTAAAAACCATAGCCCGTCGTGGCAAAGTCACCACGCAGATGCCCGATAGTGCCTGTCTGCCCCTCAAGCTGCATACTTTGGGCATAGGTGTATTTCTGTTCTGTCGGGGTTAAAGGTCGTATATCCATATCAGCGTTCCTCCCGATTTCGTTGCTTTTTCTCTTTTTCCTGTTGTTTTATTTTCACAAGGGCTTCCTTTGCCCAATCGGGCATACATTCGGGTTTAATCTCGCCAAGCACATCATACCTTTCCCATCTGGCTCTTTCGCCTGTGGCAAGACAAGTTCCGAACACCGCCTGACCTCTGCCGCCTGTTGCTCCGTGTCCACCGTCTGCCAATATGAGCTGATAGGCGGGGTGCTGATATTCATACCGCTTCGGCTCGGAATTGATAACCACCACTTTACCCACGATGTTACGCATACCGTCATCAGGGATACAATGCTCTTTTGTAAACACGGTCTTATCAAAGGGGAACTTGAATAATTCCTCTTTGGTGCGGTCAATCTGTGACTGCACTCGGTCAACAAAAATCTGCATTGCTTCCAGATAATCGTCCGAAGCAACCCCCTCTGTCGGCCACGCTGCTGACAGAGGGTTGTTGTAGTCGCAATAGCAGACCATAAAGGGATGCGGGTCTTTTGTATCAACACCGAACACGACCTCTTTATCTCCGATATAGATGCTCTGGGTAATCTCGTAATTACCGAGCATTCTTTTTTCTTTACTCATTCGGCTGCTCCTTTCTTTCCTTTTTCTCCTTTTGCTCGTCTAAAATCTTGCGGATACAGACATCGCAGAAAATAACCGACCTGTCCTTATATCGGGGATAAGGACAGGTCGTGCAGTCATATTTTATTTTATCGCTCACGGTCATCACCGTTTTTCTGCTTCTGGGAAGGCTGATTATAGGGCATACGGCACTCTGACTGGTATCGTTCATTCAGCTTTTGCCGTGCATCATCAAGCTCATTCGTGTAATAACCCCAGAAATAATTTGAGCCGCCCTTGCAGTACCAACACACATAAGGGTTGGGTGCGTTGGGATTGTGACCGATGACAAGCTCTGTACTCCCGATAGTACAGCTCTCAATGACTTCATAGTTCTGATTGGAGCGTTTTTCTTCGTCCATAAGCACCTCTCTATTCTTTGGCATAACGCCGATAGGCTTTCTCGCCCGTGGCTCTCATTTTCTGAACAGGGCGGCTCCCTGCAAGCTCTGGATACCGTGCCTGCAGCTTGCGGCGTGTCCTGCTGACGCTCTCAAAGCTCGGCAGACCGAGATATTTGTGCTGCGTCATTATCTCTGCAAGCGGCATTGCCCCTGCATCCTTCAGACAGGCATTACAAAGTGCAAGATACAGCACCATATCGTCATTTCTGGCATCTTCATTCTTTTCCAGAACAGCCCTGACTTTCTTTTCAATGGTTTTAAGGTTTTTCATTGTTACCTCCATAAAGGAAAGGGCGGCATCTTTCAGCCGCCCAGACCACTTACTTTTTCTTTCTGTTACGGATATTCAGCCATACCGCCGCACCCACAATGAACACGACAAGCACGATTGCGATAATGGTTTTAGCGTCCATCAATTAGTCCTCCTTTTTCTTCTTTCTGTTCTTATAGCCGACAAATCCGAGAACGCCCGCACCGACAACAGACAGAGCTGCAAGGCTTACCCATAAGCCCAGATTGAAGTCATCGCCTGTTTTCGGGGTATCCCTGAACTCATTGTGCATCTGCACGATAGCCGTAGCGTCCACCTTGACCGTTGCCTGTTTATCGGCAGGCAGGATATATCCTGCGGAAGCCTTGTTACTTACTTCGGATACGGTATAGTCGCCAATCCGCAAGCCCTCAATCACGATTTCTCCGTTCTTATCTGTCTTAAAGGTCTGGTCATAGTCCACGCCTGTCACACGGAAAGAGAAGCCCTCCACCTTACCGTCAGAGGAAGTCTTTACGATTTTAAGAGAGCCTTTCTGTGCTGCATTGATAAATCCTACACCCGCCTTATTTTCCACGGTGTAGGTCTTGCCGTTCTCCTCAACGGATACGGAATACACATTTTCGTCAAGCACAAAGCCTGTCGGAGCTTTGGTTTCCTTTACCAGATATTTGCCGTAGCGGAGTTCACTCATGTGGTAAACGCCGCCGTCAAGTTCTTTCATTTCGCCAAGCAACGTATCGTCTTTATCCAGTTTCCCATCGCCATTGGTATCGGAGTAAACCTCAAATACCGCACCAGACAGCTTGTTGTCGGGATAATCCTCATCAACCTTTGTCAAAGCGATATTGCCTTTAATGAAGTAGTTGACAAGTTCGATTTCCACAACTTCGTCCACCTTGCCGATTGTCACGGTGATTTCTTCCTCGGAGAGTACATATCCCTTCGGGCTTTCGATTTCACGGATTATCCAAGTTCCATACGGCACTTTGGCAAAAGAAAAACTACCATCATCTTTTGATGTGGTAGCTGCAATCGCATTTTCCTTTGTAAACTCGGTAGTTCCTGTCGTAAAGATACCGATAACTGCACCTCCCAGAGCCTTTCCGTCCTCATCAGATTTCTTACCGCTTACAGAGCCGTAAATAATGTCATTTGTGATAGCTTCGCCCTCATTGGCTGTGATGCGGACAGTTTCGGTATCCTGTCCTGCGTATTCAAAAGTAACAGGGTATTTTGCATCGCTGACAATATATGCGGAGTTGGTCGAGATTTCCTGCACATAATAGCTGCCCATCGGCAGGTCGCTGATAGCTTTCCCGTGACCGCTTTCATCAAGGGAAATGACCTCAATCAGACCGTCCGCAGGAATGGTCTTTCCATCTGCGGCTGTGAGTTCCTCCGCCGCATACAAGCCAAAGGTCACATCAAAGATTTCTCCATTCTTGCCAATGCCGTAGGCTTCATCAATGGCAAGGCTCTTGATGAGGTCGATTTCAACACGCTGTCTTTCATTATAGAAAGAAGTAGCCGTTTCCGTTACATCAACATTCTGTCCTGCATACACAAGCTCAACAGAACGGACTTCCTCATTCAGCACCATTCCATACGGAGCTGTGATTTCCTTAACCTCATATTTTCCGAGATACAGTTCTTTGGATTTTACTGTACCGTCTTTTCCTGTCGTAACGGTATCTACAACCTCGCCCTTGTTTGCTCTGACCGTCCCGTCCAGAGTGACAATATCCTCAGCTGCGGTAATCTCATAGACTGCACCCTCAAGACCGCTGACAGAGAAAATCGGCTGATACAATCCCTTATCGCCTGCAACGGAGCTGAATACCTCGCCAGACTTTTCTACGGTAATTGTGCCTTTCTGTGCCATATTGGAACGTACTACCTCAATAACGGTAATGCCGCTTTCTTCCTCGGAATTTTCCTGCACCACATCAAAATAAACAGGCTCGGAATTTAAGACATACCCATACGGGGCTTGTACTTCCACAAGGGAATAGCCTTTGCCGTATTCCAATGTCTGCGGTGTGATAAGGTCGCCGTCTGCCGTAGTATAGAAGGTGTCAATGGTCGTCACTTCGGGATAAGTGAAAGTCATAGTCACAAGATTTCCATTCGGGTCGTAAATCTGGAAGCCTGCACCTGCATACGGGATTGTATTGCCTGTTTCTGCATCTTTCTTTACGATTTTGATATAGCTCTCAAAGTTAGCGTTGTTGATAAGGTAGCGGTAGGTCTGACCGTCCTTGCTGATAAACACATCAAAGTCTTTCATCAGTTCACGCCCCTCCCAACCAGAGGTCTGGCGGACGGTATAAATGCCATACGACATATCCTTTGTCTGGGCAAAACCGTTCTCGTCACATGTCAGCACATCACGCTCGGTTTCCTTTGCATTTTCATAGCTGCCTGCGGATTTGAGGAACACTTCAAATACCGCACCTTCTTCGGGTGTTTCAATCTGGGTTTCCCCGTTATCCGTATGCTTGATGAGTGCGATATTGCCTTTGATGACCTGTTCATTCACATCGTTTGCGGTACTGTTCAGCTCTACCGTGTATAGCTCTGGTTCTGCACCTACCTTGTGGATTGCGGTATCCAGAAGATACCCCTCGGACGGGCTGATTTCACGGACAGTCCAATCATTATCACAGATATAATACTTGGTCGTAAACTGACCGTTTTCATCAGTCGTGTAGGTGTCAATCAGTTCCTCACCTTTATAGATGCCGTAAACCGCACCTGCAAGGGAAGCATTGCCCTGCGGATAACCTGTTTCTGCATCGGTCTTTGTCACAGTCACTTGGAATTTCTTCAACACATTGTCGAAGCTGCGTTTTGTGACCTTGTTCCATTCAATCGGAGCTGTCTGGGAAGCAGGAACGACATAGCGGACTGCGGTATCCACTTCCTCAACCACATACGGGGTATCGCCACTGATAAGGACATTTTCAAACTTAGCCAGTCCGTTTTTATCAGTCACGGCATACTCGTCAACAGGCAAGCCGCTTAAAGATGTGCCATAAAGGTGGAATTTCATTCCCTCCACCAGATTGTCCTCGGAAGTCTTGACGATTTCCAGACTGCCACGCTTCAAAGTATTGCTGAAGGTCACAGTAGAGGTTTTCCCTCCGATAAGTGTGACGGTCTGGGTTTTCTGCGGCTCATAACGGTCAATAGACTGTTCTGTGACCGTATAAGTGCCAGGGAATAATCCCTCCACGGAGACAGAGCCGTCCTTTCCTGTCTTAACTGTTTTATTGAAGTTATCACCTTTGATTGTAAAAGAGATGCCCTCCACAACTCCGTCCTCAGAAGTCTTTTTGAGGGCAATCGTGCCTGTCGGCGTTTCGATATTGATATATGCAGACACGGTATCAGCATTCTCCACACCTGTTACCAAATCCTGCAAGTTCGGGTCGCCATAGGCAATGAGCTTTGCACTGCTGCTGACAGTCGGCACATTGTTCCTCTTTGCCGTAATGCGGACAGAACCGCTGATAGCTACAGTGGAGCTGATTGTCAGCTTATTTCCAGACTTCGATACACTCACATTACTGTCAGAGCTTAAAAAGCTGTAATCAGAAAGCACGCCGTTGCTGTCATTCAATGTGACGCTGTACTTTCCGTCCTTGTAGGCAAGCTCCTTTGTGATGTCATTCTTACCACCCGACATAAAGCTCGGAATGGTGTTATGCTCACGCAGCATCGCAACAATCTGGTCATACACTGCCCTTGCTCCGCTGTTGGCATAATTTGAACCGAAGTGCAGGCTGTAAACGGTAGTGCTTGTCTGGTTATATGAGCCTGTGGCTTCACGGCAGCCTGTGACAAACTCCCAAACGAGTGTCTGCGTGGCAAGCCATTTTTCATCATCACTTCCCGACAGATTATTTCGGTTGCCCTGATACCCATAGAGCAGGGCAAGCCCAACCGCCTTTTTCTGATTGGCTGAAAGGGCGTTCCAAGTATCGGAGGAAGCCTTTTTCAAGGTGTTTCCTGTTTTCAGCGGTACTCCCGGCTGAATACAAAACGCATTCTCACCGTCCACAAACATACGGTACTTATAATTTCCCGTTCCGCCTGCGGTATAGCCGCCGATATTCGCACTGGAATTGTACCTCATCGCATTACCGTTGCTGTCATAGGTGTGGGAAAAGGAAATCGTCCCGATGTCACCCGCAGCAAACGCCGTCGCAGGCATTATGGATAATGCCGTGACCGCAGCCATTACAAAAGCCGCAGCCTTTTTGAACAATTTAGGGATTTTCATAGTTACCTCCTGTAATTTGGATTGAATATTTTGCCTTACTGACCGAAAAAAGCTGCCCGTTATGAACAGCCTAAAGTATTTCTTTTCTCGGATAGTTACTGGCAGTAGTTAGGGGGTGAGGTGTGGAGAGGGGGAATCCAAAATAATGGCTATCCACTCAAATGGGCAGACCTCGCCCTCGGTGTGTGGCTATCTCTCGTGAGCCTTGTTCCGTTGCAAGTGTCGGTTATAAAACTCCAACGCTTTGACAACAAAATCCGTTTCCTGCCCTCTGGGAATAGTCTTGGGAATGAGCTTGGTTATCCTCTCGTCACGGAAAGCGGGTTTTCCCTTCTGGTTGGGCTTTTCTTCCTCCATAATGGACTGGATAACCTCGGAAGTGAGCTTGCCGTCTTGGTTATACTTCTTCATTTTGATAGCCTGTGCCAATGACGGGGTAGCATCGTTGTACTCCATTGCTTCAAGCAGGGTGTATTGCTGTTCCTCGGTCAGATAGGAAATTTCAACCGCAGGACGGAAAGCAATCTGCCTTTCATCTACCATTTGCAGGATTTCGGGAACAAGCTCCGTTAGACGGATAAAACGATAAATTTGCGGTTGACTATCTCCGCTATTTTTACTGACTTGCTGAGCTGATGTTGTTCCTTTTAACTTATTATCCAATGGAGAAGAAGTTAAATCAGTACGCTGCCCTTGCCTGTTCATAGCTTCCAACCGCATTTTATAAGCAAAGGCTTTTTCGCTTGGTAGAATAACGGAGCGTTGAAGATTACTTTCCACCATAACAATAATAGCTTCGTCACGGGTAAGCTCTTTGACCTCGCATTTCAGCGTTTCAAGCCCCGCAAGTTCACAAGCCTTTTTTCGCCTGTGACCACTGATAAGCTCATACCGTCCGTCCTCTTTTAGGCGAACTGTCGCAGGGGTCATTACACCGTTTCGCTTGATACTCTCAACAAGCTGTTCCATATCTTCGTCCATTAAAACCTTGAACGGATGGTCTGGAAACTCGTCAATCCCCGATATGGGAATATCCCGTATCTTGCTTAGCTTTGCTTCCTCACGGCTTTCGTCCGTCTGAAAAAGGTCATCGTATGCGGTCAGCTCGATTTTGGTTTCTCTGCTTCTCGCCAATCTCTGCCACCTCCTTTCCTAACTGCTCATAGGCTGCGGCAACCTTGCCGCTTTTGTCGTAAGCAAAAATACTTTTGCCTTCTGCGGTAGCTTCCACCGCACGGATAGAATGAGGTATCTCGGTATCAAATACCTTGATTTTCTGACCGTATGCACTTTTGACCGTTGCCGTAATTTCCTTAGAAATGTTGGTACGGGGCATTACCATAGTCATTAAGATACCGTCTATCCGCAGCTTTGGGTTGATTTGCCGCTTGACCATTGATACGGAGCGAAGCAAAAGCTCCAGACCTTTAGCCGAGAGATAGTGGGGCTGTGTCGGGATAATCACGCTGTCAGCCGCCGCCAGAGCATTGATGGTTATCATACCTAAGCTCGGCATACAATCAATAAGCACATAATCGTAATTCTTTTTAACCTCATTGACATAGGTTTTCAGCACACGCTCACGGCTCATTGCATTGATTAGCCTTACCTCAAAGCCCGACAGCTCAATGTTTGACGGAAGCAGGTCAACGCCCTCTCTGTGGTGGATAATACCCCGTGAAACATCAAGCGTTTTATCGTCTATGATGTTCTGCATCACAGTAGAAAGCGTTATGGGAATATCGTCTGGTCTGTTATAACCCAGAGCCATCGTGAGATTTGCCTGTGCATCGGCATCAATCAGCAGGACTTTTTTACCCTGCTGCACCAGACTTACACCCAGATTGAACGCTGTGGTTGTTTTTCCGACACCGCCTTTCTGGTTAGTCAGAGCAATCACTTTGCAATTTGACATAGATGCGTCCTCCTTTCACATAGATTTAGCCACTTTGTCAAGGTGGCTATGTAAACAGTACCAGAGAACGCAAAAAAGCCGCCTACTCTTAAAATCAATAAGAATAAGCGGCTTTGTAATCTGCCTTAGACATATTCAATTTTCATTCTCTTGGTCGGTGCATTTATGACCTTAAAAATAAGCTCGTCAATACAATCCGTATATCTGCCTTGCTGAATAAGTTGATTTTTTAACTCTACAAGGCTATGTATCAAAAGTTTTCTTTCGTGGCTATCCAAATACAGATGATTAAATTTCTCTCTCATAAGCACACCTCCACTTCTTTAGCTTCATTATATTGGAAAGCAGGGGAAAGGACAAATCTGCAAAAAGGGACAAAAATAAGCGTACCACTATTTCTAATGATACGCCTATCCTCATTAAATCACTTCAAAATGCTTCAACGCATCCCTTATCGCTTCCACTTTCTCCGCTGTCGGATGCTTCCTCGGCTGTTTCAATTCTTCTACCGCATTAGGAGCATCATACATTGGCAAGCCTAAATCTCTCTTTACCTCTGCGATATATGCGGTATGTACTTTGAAGCCGTATTTCGCTTCTATGTACTCCTTAATCATTTTGTAGGTCACTTTTTCTTTGGGCTTGTACGCTTCGGCTCTTTTAGCAATACTATCTACCGGAATCTTGCCCTCGCCCTCTCCAAACTCCACATCAATGTGGATATAACTGTCGGCTTTTTTGTGGGATAAAAGAACTACCGTCTCCACATGCACACTCTGTGGGAACTGATCCACCCCTCTGCACACCGTAATCTCATACCCATTCGCACACAGATACTTCAGATCTCTCGCCAATGTCGCACTGTCACAGCTTACATACACAACCTTCTCCGGCTGCATCTTCACGATCGTCTCCAGCAGTGTCTCGTCACAACCCTTTCTCGGTGGATCCACTACGATCACGTCTGCATGAGCTGTCTCACCATTATGCTCTCGCTCATACTCTGCATAATATTCCGGCAGAACTTCTTCTGCCTTCCCAACGAAAAATTCTGCGTTATCAATCGCATTGATCTTTGCATTTTCTTTGGCATCATCGATTGCCTGTGGCACGATCTCAACTCCGTAAACCTGTTTTGCCTTCTGAGCAAGGAAGAGGGAAATCGTTCCGATTCCGCAGTACAGATCCCACACGGTTTCATCACCTTTGAGGTCTGCATACTCAAGTGCAAGTCCGTATAGTTTCTCTGTCTGTACCGGATTCACCTGATAGAATGATAATGGAGAAATCTGATATTTTACATTTCCGATATAATCTGTAATATATCCCTGTCCCCAGAGAATTTCATAGGAATCTCCCATGATCACATTATCTCTTCGTGTATTCGGGCTGATCGTGATACTTGTCATGCCTTCAATCTGAATAAGCTTTTCAATCAGCCGCTCTGCTTTCGGAAGTTTCTTTCCGTTGACCACAAGGCAGACCATAATCTCTTTTGTCTTGAAGCCATAGCGGATCAATGCATGCCGGATCAGACCTTTTCCAGTCTTCTCGTCATACGATTTGATCTTGTTTTCACGCATATATTGTAAAATAATCTCGAGTATTTCTCGGTTCTGATCTACGCCAAGAGCGCAATCTGTGTTTGCAATAATATCATGTGTTCTTCCGGCATAGAACCCCGTGATCGGATTGCCTTCTTTGTCTGTTCCAAATGGAAACTGTGCTTTATTACGATAACTAAACGGATGCTCCATTCCAACAACCGGCTGCATCACAGCTTCAATCTGCTCTTTTGTAAAGCCACCAATTCGTTCCAGATTTCCGCGGATCTTCTGATCTTTAAACACAAGCTGACGATCATAAGACATTTCCTGAATCTGGCAGCCTCCGCATCTTCTGGCAAATGCACACTTTGGTTCTACGCGATATTCTGACGGTGTGATGACTTTCATTAATCTGGCATAGCCATAATTCTTCTTTGCCTTCATGACTTTCGCTTCAACCACATCACCGATCACTGCGTCTTTGATAAAGAGCGTGTAACCATCCACATGGCCAATTCCTTCCCCGCTCACTCCGATATCTGTTATTTCAACTGTTACAATATCATTCTTATTCATACTTTTCTCTCTTCTATTTTACTCTTAATTATACAAATAGCCACTGCTCACATAGATTCTGCAAACAGTGACACTTGTTGTTCTCATTGTTAGATTTAATCCTCAGATGCTCTTCTTAAGTTAGACTCGAACAGACGATTATATCCAAGCCAGTCTGTTCCTGTTTTTCCTTTGAACAGCTCTGTCAATGTCTGAAGCTTTGCATCTGTTGAATCTGCCATGTTCAGTGCAACTGCCTCTGCCAGTGCAGGCTTCTTTGGAGAACCGTATTCCAGTTCACCGTGATGTGCCACGATACAATGCTTTAGCTCATGTGCAAGCTTCTCCGGAAATCCTGGAATGGAACGGATTGCATCATTGATCATCTCAACACCGATCACGATATGTCCGATCAGCTGTCCCTCATCTGTATAATCATTGTCCGGAAAATCAGAAAGTTCTTTCACTTTTCCAATATCATGAAGAATTGCAGAGCTAAGGAGCAGATCTCTGTTCAAAATAGAGTAGCTTGTTGCAAAATAATCACACATACGAGTTACACTGAGTGTATGTTCAAGCAATCCCCCGGAAAATCCGTGATGTACTGTCTTCGCTGCGGAATGTGCCTTGAATTTTTTGATAAATGCTTCATCTTTTATATAGTAGAATTCCAACACCTGTCTTAAATATTTGTTAGAGATCTGACGAATATAAGCTGTCAGCTCCTCGTACATT